>AP72_2010_repI_A10DRAFT_1000039_pt1 | contig 18927 bp, 39 predicted proteins | sample AmaPasreplicIA10_FD_9194 | JGI IMG/M metagenome (IMG submission 9194) | reverse complement strand
GTGGGGGTAGGAAATTAGTTGTAATTGTACAACAGTCAAGCATCTCGAAGTAAGTCGAAGAATAAATTTTCCTGTGATACTTATGTTACTATACGGCTATACTTACGATTACTTAAACTATACCAGTATAAAAAGCCCTTTACTTCCGAACACTATGTTTCACGATGTTCCACGCCGACCTTTACTGTTCCACGCCGACCTCGTGAAACAGCAACCCACGCGTGCGCCGGCCGATGATGACCGCAACGAGAGCGGGCAACAATCAAGCTTAAGCGCGACATTAAGCCACAACCAAGCCATTGATATAGCAGCAAAATTTCCCGGAAAAAGTGCAGCATTTACAACTTGTTAACTTCTCGTCAACGACTGGTTAACCTTTTCGGTCTATGGTGCTCGCAGTTGTGAAGCCAAGTTGTTCAGTCGATTGCGTCGCCTTTCCCGTACGCCCGACCATTGCAACACATTATGGAGCTTCACTATGTCGCACCCGACCGCGACGCACCTAGTCTTGTGCGTTACTCCCGACGGTATCACCGCAACTTCCGCCCATCGCTCATACGAACGCGCATGCGAGCTCGTTCGATCCGGTCGCGCGCAATATCCCGATCATCAATGGATGTTGACGGCGGTTTGCAAAGTTCCGCCGAAGCGTTCGCCGAGCAGTCCCGCCGCACGTGTCATTTACTTGCACCATTAACGACCAAGGCAACGGACGACGGCTAATAACCGTCGTCCTTCTCGTTCATGCTCCCAAATCCCAGAATGCAATATTGTCTGACGCTCACCGCTCCCGGCGTCGCTCCCGCTATCGTTGAAACGCGCTTGTCTCTCGGAAACCTGATTTATTCGCTGTACAAGCTGAACAGCGCGACCGCGCCGGGCGAGGTCTTACGCATCGAGCGTTACAACCGGGCGCTGAAACGCTTTTCGGACACACTGTCGCCGCGGGAGCATATCGACCCGCCCGAACAAAGCTTAACCTAATCTTAACAGAAAAGCCCGCCTGCGCTTTCCGGGTGCAGGCGGGCTCAATGTGGAACAAAGCATTCATCCCGACCAAAGGCGAAGCTTCGATGTCAAACCGTACTCAAGGGCTCAACAGTGACAGACAGTAAAGCAAAGCGCCCGGCCGGTCAAGAGCTTAAAGAAGCAAGAGCACAACTCGCGGAAACGCGTCGCCAACTCGCAAAACTTCGCAAGCTTGGATTGTACAAGGGAAAAGCCACACGCGAGCAACCGACCAAGTACGGCAAGTCTTTGTTGAAGCGCTTCGCCGACGTGATCTCGGGAACCGCCGCAGTCGTCACAGTTCCGAAGCAAAGCCGCAAGACCGTTAAAGCCGAATACGCCGGGCAACTCGACTACCAGCGCGGCAAACTGATCGTTCCCAAAAATCCATTGAACGCCGAACGCGTTCGCTTCTCTCGCAAAGACGAGCAAGTGACCGTGACCGGCGTCGGGCCGACCGGCCGCACCTATCATAAATCAATCGCACCCTCTCCCGAGAAGTTGAAAGCCGCGGGCAAGCCGACGGCGAAACGCTATTATCAGATCATCATTCCCGGTCGCTATGAAAGCCCGATCTTTGACCGGCGCAAAGACTTGATGGAGTTCATAGACAAGTACGACACGGAAGCCGCGGCAAAGGGCCACAAGTTCAAGCCCGGCGCGCGTAAGCGTTCATGGAAACCTTACATCGAGCGCGTCGAAATCGACTATTAAAGCCGCGTCAGTTGCGTGTGTTGCGTTGCGTCTTTCATTCACCCTATGGAGCAAAGCACATGCAAGACAAAGAACCCCGCCCGATTGCGGTCCTCGATTTCGAGACCGACCCGTTCGACGCCGAGACCGAAGCCGTCGTGTTGCCGTTCGCGATGGGGCTTTACTGGCGCGACCCGGCGACCGGCGCGCCGCGTTACATCACACAATGGAACGAGGACAGCGTTGAGCTCGTGCGCTTCACGCTCGACGCCATCGAAGCTCTGCCCGGCGAAATGGTCGTCTATGCTCACAATGGCGGGCGTTTCGACTACATGTACTTGATGAAATACTTGAAAGGCAAAGCCACGTTCAAGGGTCGCGGGCTCATGTGCGCGACCGTCGGTCGTCACGAGCTACGCGACAGCTTCCACATTATCCCGACGGCATTGGGCGCAATCCGTAAAACGCCGTTCGACTACAACAAAATGAAACGCGACGTTCGCGCCGAGCATCGCGACGAAATCAATTCTTACCTCTTTGACGACTGCTTATTCCTGTTCGACGCCGTGAAAGCTTTCCGCGAGCGCTTCGGTGAGGTCGGGAGCATCGGCGGCGCGGCGATTAACACGCTCAAGCGAACGCATAAGTTCGAAAAGCTATCCGAAAAGCTTGACGACATGATCCGCCCGTTTTTCTTCGGCGGTCGCGTTCAATGTCTTCAGGGGCACGGAATATGGTCACGCAAAAACCGCGCGCCGCTGAAGATATTCGATGTAAACAGCATGTATCCGTCCGTGATGGCGGCATACGATCATCCCGTCTCCAAAGAGTTCATCATTCGAACCGACGGAATAATCCGTGACAACACACGCTTCATTGAATTACAGTGCTATTCGGCGGGCGCATTTTTGCAACGGGAGAAATCAGGTGCCGTTAACCCTCATCATGGCTTTGGTCGTTATTTCGTTACTATTTGGGAGCTTCTTACTGCTCGGCGCTTTGGTCTCGTTCGCAATGAGAATATCATTCGTACGCTCGACTTTAAGACTTGCGCTAATTTTGCTGGCTTTGTGCGTCCTCTCTATAGTGAGCGCGAAGCTATCAAAGCCGAACTTGACGCACTCCCAAAAGACCAGCGCAGCACTGAACACTATTTCGAACTAGAACGGCGCTCCCTTTTCATCAAGCTAATTCTCAACAACGCTTTCGGGAAATTCGCGCAGAACCCTCGCCGCTTCAAAGAAATATTTTTGACCGATGCCGGGTGCAAGTACCCGCCCGGTGAGCAAGCGCCGACCGAAAACGAACTCCGCACGTGGCGCTTGTATTGCTACCTGATAGACGAAAAAATCCCGAGCGACGCGCCATTGACGTCGGAAGAAATCGCGCTCGTGAACAGCGCGCCGGAACAATGGTGGTGGGAGTGCGACAACAAAGACGAGTTTCACGGCATTAAGCCGGTCACATCGCCTTTTTGGATATGGAAGCGCCCGGCGCAACGCATGCCGCACATGTTTAACAACGTGGCGACCGGCGCGAGCATCACGGGCGCGGCGCGAGCTCGCTTGCTCGAAGCTCTCACACTCGCGCGCAATCCCTATTACTGCGACACCGACAGTGTAATTTGTGAAGACCTCGAAGGCGTCGAAATTCACGGCTCGCACTTGGGCGCATGGAAGTGCGAACGACAAATCGATGAACTGATCATCGGCGGTAAAAAGCTTTACGGCTACCACGACGCCGACCCCGACGCCAAGGAACCGGAAAAAGTTAAATCGAAAGGCGTTTCTGGTTTGAAATTATCGCAGTTACGCGCTATGGTGGAGACGAACGAAACGCTCAACGTATACGCGAGCAAAGCGCCGCTGATTTCGCCGACCGGGGAACAGCGCTATATCCGGCGCAAAATTCGAATGACCGCTTAAGGAGAGCACATGTCGAACCCTCTATATCCAGCCGTCGGCTTCGCACACTTTCACAGTCTCGATCCCGACGCCGACTTGCCGCTTGCCGATAAAGTCGGACCCCGCGCGCTGGCGTTTACTATCGCGGGCGTCTCGTCAACCAACCCCGTCACGTTCGACCTCGTGCGCGAGCTCGAAGGCGAGCAGACGCGCAACATCCAAGCGGTGTTTATCGACAACAGCGCGAACGCGAACGACCTCACCTTGTCATGCGCCGACATTCCCGGCATGTCGGTAATCGCTCGCGCGAACAAGCAGGCCATACTTCCATTTTTCGGAAGCTCGTTCGGCGCGCTCAAGGCAACTACCACGAACGCGGTCGCGCAGAACATCCCGGTCTTGTTCCTGAATACCCCACAACCTTACGCTCAGTGGTAATTTGACATGTCGCGGTTGTTCAATTCGTCGGCTTACCCTCTCACCGCGCCAAAGCAACGGCTTTCGGCGCAACCGATGAAATTATATGTCCCGACGAATGAGCAACCGCTTTTCACCGCTTACTTTATCGACTGGTCGCTGTACAACAACGCGGGAGCTCTCCCGAACGTCGGAATACCTCTCGATCTCGCGAACGTGACGGCGGGCTCGGCGCACATGTCGCGCATTGCGAGCGTGTACATCGACAACACGTCTTCAAACGTACCCGTTTACGTCGTCTTTCCCGACACGGGCTTTACAGTCGCATGCGGGCCGGGCGACGCAGTTTCACAAACCGTTCTTACGGCAAAGACCGATGCCGTCGTCTACGGTGTCGGCTTCACGGGCGGTCCGCAACCGCTCACGACGGTTTACTTCAGCAACCAAGTTTTGCAACCGTCATCCGGCGCGGACTTTGGTACAGTGCTCCCGCAATACATCTGTAGCACTACGAATGCGAACATACCCAATAACACGTCTTTTCGTAATCTCGCCATAGGCGACCAGCAATTGTCAGGGGCCGTTCAAGTATGGACTAGCGGCAACCCCGGCGCACCCGGCACGCCGACAGACGCGGCGATTGCATGGCCCGCCGGATACACCGCGTTGGGATGTTATGTATATATAACTAGCGTCAAATTGAATCTTGTCGGCACAGTAAATAGAACAGCCGGCGCGGCCGCTGAGAATACCTTTAGCACATACTCGCTATATAGCGCCGATGGAGAACTAAACATCTTCACCGGATATTCGCAGAACTTGCCGGCCGCCACGGTGGTTAATGGGACTATAAACGCGCCATTATATTCCAATGATAGTCTCCAAATCAAAGTTAGGTGCGATTCTGGCAATTCTATTAAGATCGGCCAAAATGGTGCCAACGCCCTATTCTTTAACACGGGTGGCGCATACGGCGATGCCGTTCGGCTGTTTTACCAAATACAATATACGATACGCAACGAAACGACACTTTTCTAAGGAAACCCCTGAAATGTTCGGCCTTAATCCCATGCTTGTGCCCGTTTATCAGGCGACGCTAACGGGCACGCTTCCCGGTCAGGTCGTCAACGTGCCAATTCGGAACGTCGGCCTGCTGAAGCGCTCTAAGTTCAGCTTCGCACAGGGCGCGGCCGAAACCCAGACGCTCACGCCGAACGGGCTCGCAAACCTGTTTTCGAACGTGACCCTCACCTATACGATACGCAACGAAACGACACTTTTCTAAGGAAACCCCTGAAATGTTCGGCCTTAATCCTGAAACTATGGTTAGCGGTCTCTTGCGCAACCCCACCGTGAATGACTGGTTCGACCGCCAATTTAAGCCGCTTGCTGAGAGCATCCAAGCGCACATTGAGACGGTCGCGTGCATGGAAGCGAAGCTTGATGCGATCATGTCGCAGCAAGCCGCGATTTTAACCCGGCTCAATGAGCCCAACCTAAAGGAAGCTAACAATGAGCGACTTTACCTCACCGACGCCCGCGCCGGTATCAATCCAGCCGAAGGAACTGCCGGGCACGGCCAACCCGGTGACGCCGACGCTTGCGGAGATAGTCGCCGCGCTGGCGTCGAAAGTTGACGCGCTCACCGAAGAGGTCGCCGCGCTCAAGCGAAAAATCCACGGCGCTGCTTGACCCTTTCGACGGGCTAGATTTGGGAGCGCTTGAGACGCTCCCATTTTCCCGCGCATACACTCCGACCCCTGACGAGCTCGCATGTGAAATTGACGCTCTAAAACTGGACCTTACCGAATGTCAGAAGAAATTGGAGAAGTTGCCGCACCCGCGCCGGAAGCCGTGCTTGCTGAAGCCATCGAAGCTCGCGCCGAAGAAATCGCCGCGGGCGAGGTCGCTGCGGCCGAAGCCATCGCCGAAAGCGCGGTTGCGCACATAGAGCACGCCGAAGCGAAGGCACAAGCCGTCGTCGCCGACGCCGAACAACGCATTGAACAGAGCGAGGAAAACCACAGATGGGCGACCATCCATTCGGAATTGTCCCTATTGCGCGAGCAAAACCGGCAACTTCAGGCGATGTTGGAGACGCAGGCGAGAATGATGGAGACCTTCTCGACGCCTCTCTTGCAGCTAGTCCAGATTTTACAGGAGGAAGCGGAAGCTTCGAGGAAATCGACCCCGCGGCGGTCGGCGGAACCAGCGGGGCTCAACCCGTCGGAACTGACGCCGGAATCGGGCGGAAACGCGGCCCAAAGGCCGGAAGCAAGCGTGCGCCGAAACAAGCCACGGCTAATTTAGCCGAAGGCATTGCGAGTGGGCTTTTCTGGTTTCATCAAGCCTTGCATGCGCAGTTCAAAGCCGATGAGCTTAGCCTATCGGTTCCGGAAGCGCAAGCCCTTGGCGTGGCGATGGATCGTGTCTTAGCCGAGTACATCGACACCAAGATGACGCGCAAGACGGCGGCATGGATGAACTTGATTTCCGTTATGTCCGGCACGTATGGCGGGCGGGTGATCCATTATCGCATGCGGACCGCGGGCGCAAAGAAGGTCGCCGCGCCACAACGCCCGGCCGCGGGCAATGTGCATCACATGGGGATCGTGCCGTGAGCGTTACCCAAATTGAGACCGCGCTGGAAACGCTTGGTTTCCGGCGCGCTCACTTTTCCGTCCGCGACCGGCGCGGGCGGTTTCACATTGAGGTACTGGCATGGGGTAAGCGCTGGTCGCTTGAAATGCGCTGCTTTTTGTCGCATGAACGCACACTCGCCTATTTACGAAAGATGCTTCCGTGCCCGACTGGCCCACACAAGCGCAGTGCATAGACTTTTACGGCAACCCCGCCGACGCCGATTTCGAAGCGCGGAATATTGTCGCGCTCGTTCCACCTTATCACATGGTTTATGGAGATGACGACAACACGCCGTTCGAACAGCATCCGATCCACAGCATCCAAATTCACCGGAAGTGCGTCGAAAGTCTTGCACGTGTCTTGCTCGGCGTGTGGGCATTATGCGGGCAGTCTCAAGCCGGGCTTGAGCGGGCTGGTTGTCATGTCTTCTCGGGATCATACGTTAATCGCGCAATGCGGGGCTCACATGTACTTTCAATGCACGCGTTCGGGTGCGCGGTCGATTTTAACGCTGCTCTTAACCCCTACAATTCTCGACCGGAAGCTTGTCTATTTAACGGAGAGCATCCGTTCGTCACGCTATTCAAACAGGAACAATGGACATGGGGCGGCGACTGGACCCGACCGCGCGACGCAATGCACTTCCAAGCCGCGCGCGTCGGCTGATCACCGAAAGCGAGTGCATCGCCGGTATGCACAATTCGGCGGGTATGTTAGCTTATGACCAGTTGCCGCGCGAGCTTCGCGACTACCTGAAAACGCACTCATGGGATGCGGAACAAGCGCTTGACTTACTCAAGCACGGCATGACGACGCAACACATCTTAAACAGTTGGAGAATGTTTGATGCTCATCGAAGCACTTAAGACCAAGGAACTTTGGATCATCGCCGCATCGGTCGCCGCGGCGCTGTTCGCGGCGTACTTCATAGGCGAGGTCGCGTTTATCGGCGGGCGCGTGACCGGACGCGCCGACGCCGAGCGCAAATATCAACGGGCTCTCGAAGAAGGCTTCGCGACCATGCCGCCCTCGGCGGTCCCGACCGCTTAGAGAATATTTTTCCGACCAGGCGGGCATAACAAGCCGCTCATCCAACGGGTGAGCGGCAATTTTATTCTACGCGTCGCCGGTCGCCGCGCCGATCTCCCACAACGAAAATTTGCGCAATCTGCATTCACCGGATGCAGATTTGACTTTTATTCGACGCCAGCGCCGGGCGCACCCGACCGGGAGCGCAAATCTTAACACTTCGTTAACCATTTCAACCTTATCGTGTGCACACCGAAATCCACAACCTTTGATGGATGCGCACGTGATGACCGACACAACCGCCGCTGATCAAATTGCAATCGCCAACGCTCCCGTGATCACCGACGCGTTGCACAATGTCGGAATGATCGCGCTCGCGCTCGTGACCGGAATGTTGCACAGCAACCCCGCGCTTGGGTGGGCACCCGAAGTTTTGACCGGGCTTGGATCGGTCGTCTTCGCCGGGCTCTCGACGGTCCATGTCGCCAAGACCTCTTTCATCGGAAGTGTGATTTCGGCTCTCTCGGCTCCCGGTTTCAAGACTTCCGCCGTCTAAGAGGGTACTTCCGAACGTGGCAACCGGCGCTTTCCGCTTCCCAAGTATCAATCATCGCGTGTTGACTGTCGGTCGCACGGGAAGCGGAAAGACGCAAGCTGGCGCTTGGTTGCTCTCGGAAGCTCCCTTTCATGAGCAACCGTACATCATTGTCGATTACAAGTTTGACGAGCTCTTGAACGGTTGCGACCGCATCAAAGAAATCACGCTCACCGAACGGCTCCCGAAACAACCCGGTCTTTATATCGTGCATCCGACGCCGGAAGTCGATGACGATGCCGTTGAAGCCTTCCTCTGGGACGTGTGGCGAAAAGAGAACATCGGCCTTTTCATTGACGAAGGCTACATGATCCCGCAAACGAGCAAATCAGTTCGGGCGCTGCTCACTCAAGGGCGCTCGAAAAGCATTCCCGTGATCATGTTGAGCCAGCGCCCGGCGTGGATCACCCGATTTGCCGTGAGCGAAGCCGATTTTTACATGGTCTTTCATCTTCAGCATCACGGCGACAAAAAGCGAATTGCTGAGTTCACGCCGCCCGGATTCGCGCAAAAAGAGACGCGCGAGTTTCATAGCAAGTGGTTCGACGTCGCGAAGAACAACACGTTCTTTCTCAAGCCCGTTCCAAGTGCTCACGAAATCCTCTCCCGCATAGACGAGCGGTTAACCCCGCCCAAGAAAAGGTTAATCTAATGAGCGAGCAGAACATCATTTCGTGGAACGTGCCGAACATTCTCAGCGTCTGGTTAATGGCCGCGGTCGGCGCTTCAATTCTCGCTTTCACCTTGTCGATGCTTCGCAAGACGCGCGGCGCAACTGGAGACAAAAAGTGATGCTCCAATACATCCCTTTGAACTTCGCTATCCTCTCGCACCCGGTCAACTGGCTTTCAGTTGCCGTGCTCGTCGGGCTCGGGATCGCGGGGCTCGGCCTTCTCGAAACTCAACTTAGCAAGGGCGCAACGCCCGAAAAGAAAGGGTGATGCACGCTATGAACGCGAACAGTCAGCAAATCCAGCAAGCCAACGACATTGCGCGTCGTCTTGTGCTTCAGAACTCGCAAGACATGCTCGTGCCCGTTTATCAGGCGACGCTCACGGGCACGCTTCCCGGGCAGGTCGTCAACGTGCCAATTCGGAACGTCGGCTTGCTGAAGCGCTGTTTTATCGAAATCAAGTTCAGCTTCACACAGGGCGCGGCCGAAACCCAGACGCTCACGCCGAACGGGCTCGCGAACCTGTTTTCGAACGTGACCCTCACCGACCTCTCAAATCAGACGCGTGTCAACACGTCCGGTTTGTTCTTGCACTGGCTGGCGACCGCCCGGCGTCAGTGCGCTTTCGGCGCGGCTTTCACCAACGATAGCCCGACCGGGCTCGGCTCAAACTTCGCGATCATCAAGGCTCCCGCAACGGTCACGACCGTCCAGCCGCTTTCGATGTTCTATGAAGTTCCGGTCGCGTATGGCGATATGGATTTGCGCGGTGCGATTTACACGTCAGTCGTTAACGCGACCATGAATTTGCAGTTCACGGTCAACCCGAACTTTTCGGTGGCCAATACCGCCGACAAGACGCTGGCTGTTTACCAGAGCTCGACCGCGCAGGTCGGTGTTTTGTCTGCAATGACCGTGACGGTTTACCAGAATTTTCTTGACCAGCTTCCGATTGACCCGAACTCGGGTGCGGTCATTCTCCCGCGCGGCGATTTGCAGTATGCTTATCTGCTCAACCAGACGAGCATGAGCGGCTTGGTGAATGCTCAGGATAACGGCATTCCGTACGCCAATTTCAGGAACTTCCTCTCCACAATGGTTGTTTACGACAACCAGACGGGCGGTGGCACGCTGAACGCGGGAACTGATATCAACTACTTTTCGTTGCAGGCCGCGAACTATACGAACATCTTCAAAATGGACCCATATATGCTCAAACTCATTGAGCGCACCATCTTGAATGACGACTTACCCGCGGGCGCTTACTACATCGATCATAGACGCAGACCTATAATCACGTCGCAGTTCGGCAATATGCAGTTGATCATCAACCCAAGCACGGTCAATTCCGGCGCGGCGTTCCTGGTCGGCTTCGAAAGTCTCGCGCTGATCAATCAGGTAACGCAAGCGGGCTCTCTCCCGAGCACGTAATTTCCAGGGGTGGAAGGGCGGGCGCTTCGGCGCTCGCTTTCCCGTGAAAGGCTCCCGACCAAGGGTTTAAGGCGATGCTTGACGATTTCAAACAATTTTGGGCCAAGCCGTTCAGCGTTGACATGAGCGTGCCGGGCTGGATCGCGTTTCTTGCGCTCGTGCTTGTGATCAACATTTGGTGGCAGTTCGTACTTAGGCATATCACGCGCGCGTAAAGCGGCGTTGATAAAACAACAGTGCCCGCGGGCGCGCAACTATGGAGACTGATTATGAAAGGCTGGTTTTTCTTGTTCGTGGTGCTCGCGGTCGGTTATGTCGCCGGCGCTAAGTGGCCGTCACTTGCCGCAAAGGTCGGTATCCTCTAATGCAGAGCAACACTATATTTGGATTTCTGCTCGCGTCGTTCGTGATTTACATCACCGTGCGCGGTGAGTTCTCCAAATATAGTGGCTTTTTCTTAGGTAGTGCGGTGGCCACGGCTCCCGCGCCGCCCGCATCCACGCCGACGCCGACGCCGACGCCGACAAAAAGCAACGCATCATCGCTTGTCGGTGATGCTGAAAAGTTGGCGCCTCTCGCGCTCATGTTTTTATAGGCCGCATCCATGCCGTTCGCTCTCGTTCTCATAGGTCTTGCGCTTGTCATTACAAGCGCACAAGACACATATATGGCGCTTGGTCGCCAAGTGCGCGGCGACTTTCTTGGGCAAGGATCGTTCCTGTATTGGGCGGCTGCTATCGGCATGGCCGGTGCTATTGGATACGTGCCGCAGTTGCGGCGCTTGAGCATCGCCCTAATGGGGCTGGTCTTGCTCGTGCTACTACTCAAGCATTCGGATTTCTTCTCTAAGTTCACGGCGGGCATACGCACCGGGCCAGCGCGCCCTTCGGTGGGCTCGGGTGTAAATCCGACGGGCTCGGTCGCTGCAAGCGCCGCGGGAGCGAGCAACGCGAGTTCAGGAAAAGGTATAAGCGCCGTCATACCGTTCGCGAACGCAATTCCCGGCGTCAACGAATTGCCCAGCGTGCCGGATTTGAGCAACTGGGATCAATTTTCGAGCCTGTTAAACTAGGGGTCACAGAAATGTCTAACACACTCATCGAAGCGTTGGTCGCGATCTTAACCGCAGTCGTCGGTCTCGCGGCGCTTGCCGTACTCGTCTCCAAAAACGCCAATACCGCGGGCGTATTCCAGGCGGGCGGGAGCGCGTTCAGTTCGATGCTCTCAGCGGCGACCGCTCCCGTGACTGGCGGCGGCACCATGCCCGCAAGCAATTTCCCGATCGGCAACAGTTGGATGACCCAACCCGGTTTCTGATCGGCTCGCGGCGCACTCAAACGGGAGTACACCCGATGATCCGAAAAATAGTGTCATATTTCGATTACCAGCTTGGACCGCGCAACGCCATGTTGCCCGGTTCAAGCCATGCGTCAACGCCGGTCGCCGATGAAGACCGGGTTCCGACCGCATTCGCCAAGTTCGGGAGCGTTTACCCCGTGCCGGAAGACACGGGTGACATGCTCGCGGGCTTCGAGGCGACGTCTAACATCGGGCTCGAAAACGAGCTTTATCAGGCGAGCTTCGCACGGCAGGCAATGCCGTCACCGGGAGCGATGTCCTATTCGTGGGAGACGCTCGGGCTCGCGCAGCAGAACCAGCTTGGAACCGGCGTCTATGCGCCGAACATCCCGGTTCCGACGCAACCGGCCGGGCTACAGGTTTACGAAGTTCCGACCTTCGGCACGCCCGACCCGTACGACCAAATCAGCGGAATGCCGCTCTTGCAAGCGGACTACTCGACCGCGCCGGGCGCGGCGGTCGGTCCGCTCAACATAAACGATCTTTCAATGGTCGAATGGAACATCCCGTCGCTGGAAAGCGTGCCGGGCTTTCCGTTCGCCGCGAACGATCCATTTCCGCAACGCCAGAAACCGGGAGTTTAACGCATGGGTGCGCTCGCACTTGTAAAGGAACACCCGGTCGCCTTCGGCGTCGGCGGCGTCGTGCTCGTCGGCGGGGTGTTCATCCTAACACGCGGTGGTGGGGCTCCTGCCGACCCGAACGCCGCAGCATCACAAGCCGAGGTAGCCGCGGGCTTGCAACTGTCGCAAGAGCAAGCGCAGATGCAGTACGCGAGCAACCAGCTTGGCGTACAGTCGGCGACCGCAATTCAATTGGCGCAAATCCAAGCGGGCTTGCAAACTCAGCATGACGAGCTCGCGGCGGGCGTCGCGTCGCAACAGATTTCGGCGCAGCAGGAAAGCGCCGACCTCTCAAACACGCTTCAGGCAACGCTTGCGCAACGCCTTGGCGAATTGTCGTCGCAAGTCTCGGAAGCGCAGATTGCGGCAACGAAAAGCATCGCCGAAACCAACGCCGCGACCGCGGCGGCAATTCAGAAGTCGAACAACGATACACTGAAAGCCGTCACAAGCGTGCAAGCGACGAGCGCCGTGCAAGCGCAGCAAGTACAGGCACAAGCACTCACGGGCATTGCCATCGCCAACGCACAAGCTCAAATCGGCGTTGCTCGCGCGAACAATAGCGGGGCACGATGCTTTATCACGACGGTCGTTGTCGAAACGCTTGGGAAAGCGGACGACGGGCGCGAGCTTACGGAGTTGCGCAAGTTCCGCGATGACTTTCTCAAACAGATGCCTTGGGGCGTCGCGCTGGTCGCGAATTATGAAATCATCGCGCCCGGTCTCGCGACCAAGATACGGGAGCATCCCGAGAGAGAGGCGATTTGCGAGCGGCTTTATGAGCAGTTCATCTTGCCCGCCGTCTATGCACTCGACACGAGAGAGAACTACCGCGCGTTGACGATTTACTTAGAGCTCGTCAACGATTGCTTGCTTGCGTTCAAGTAGTGGGGATGTAATGCCGCTCTTTCACTTGTTCACGTGGAATTGGAGAGTTGAAGGGCTCTTTGTGTTGTGGGGGCTCACGCTTTTGGTCGGGCTGGCTCTCTTTAAGAAGCGTGAACTTGTGAAAGAAGTTGTTGCGGCGCTCGACGTGTGCGACGCTCCCGCGTCAGCGCCCGCGCGGGTGCGATATAGGCGAAGCTTCGCGGGCTATGGATTGAGAGGCTAAAATGTGGCAACCTGATTTTACACGGCAACCCGACGCGCTCACGCTCCCGATCGCGCACTTGAACGCGCAGCATCGCTTTAACGTGTCGTTTGCGCCGAACGGCTTTCAACCGGCCGAGCTCGCGGGCGATGCCATCCAGGCACGCGCGCCGACGGTCGCCCGCGGAAGTGCGCCGTTTGCGTCGCGCTGGCTTAACGTCGCACATGAGCCGTTCAATCCGTTTCGGCGTCGCGGGAGCTATTGAGCGTGACCGACTATTCCGTTAGCCTTGGCGACGCGATCAACAACGCCGCTGCTCAGTATGGGATAAGCGCGAGCTATCTCAACGCGACGCACGCCATCGAGGGTAACGGGACAAGCACGGCGGGTGCTCAAGGCCCGTTTCAGTTCATCCCGAGTACGGCGCTTTCGCTCGGGATCACCGACCCGTTCGACCCGCAACAGAGCGCGAACGGAGCGGCGCAATTGGCGCTTCAGAACTACCAGTATCTGAGCACACGGCTTGGGCGCGCGCCGACGGATGCGGAGCTATATCTAGCTCACCAGCAAGGGCCCGCGGGCGCGGTCGCGCTGCTTACCGCCGACCCTTCCGCGTCGGCAACACAAGTGCGCGGATCGGTCGCCGCGATCACGGGCAACGGCGGTACGGTCGATATGACAGCGGGCGATTTCGTGTCGCACTGGGCCGACGTGTACGCGCAAAAGAGCGGTGGGTTGATGAGCGGCGCGGTTTCGCCCGGCGCTTCGGCGTCGGGCGGGACCGGCGTCGGCTGGTTGGATAGCTTGCTTGGCAACGAGACGCCAGCGCAACGCAACGACTACAACGCCGGGAGAGACGCCGGGCAGGGCGGGAGCGGTTTCTTTTCAACCGGAACTTGGGCGCATTGGGGCTCACGTATAGGTGTGTTTATTCTGGGGATTGTTTTCGTCGGCGCTGGGTTGGTCATGTTCGGGTTGATCTCGCGGCAAACTCCCGTGCTTGGCGCAACGCCGACATTGCCCGGCCGTGTCATCGGTCGCGCGCGTGCGGAAATGGCTTGAGATGGCACGGGCAACGGTGGCGCACATTCAGCAACCGGAAAAGCATTGGTGGCAGGCGAGCGCGGTGTCTTGGATAGGGTTGGCGTTGAGCATCGGCGCGATGATTTACACGGCGGGCTCGCTCACCGAACGCGTGACCTCGCAAGGCGCGGAAATCGTTGTGCTCAGAAGTGAATTGCGGGCTACCAGCGCGACGAGTGTGCAAATCTTGGAACGCTTGGCGAGCATCGACACGCGACTTGCAATGATGGTCGCCAAGCGGAAGAAGTCGGAGGATTAACGGTCTTCGGCGGGCACGTAGTAGTCTTCGTCATATTCACAAAGACCGTTTGCGTCTAAGTGCTCGCTTGAGCAGCACTCACGATAACAGCGCACGCACAGCGTTGTCGCCAAGCTTTGCCTTCTTTGGAGCTTTGCGCCATTTGACTACCGCGCGGGGTAGAGGTTTAAACGAGGTGGTATTGATCATAAATCAAGCTCCGTTTGGTTGGGGCGCGAAGGGCGACGCGAACGAGCGCGGCGCTTTGGTTGATCGGGAGAACGTGCGGCTCTGTACAGCTTCGAAAGGTCGGGATAGTCAACCAGTTCAAGTTCTATGTGCTCGCGAAGCCATTGCCCGACAAGGTACTCAATCGAGACGCCTTGCCGAAGTGCTAGTTGCTCAATTGCGTAAACGTCCGGTAGTGGGATCGTTAACGCTAAATTGTGGTTGCGTGCTCGCATGGTGCGGATTGAGTAGGTTCGCGGTTGCGTCCATTAACGCGGCGCTCACGGCGTCGCGGTAAGCGGTGAGCGCTTTCGCGCCGTCGGTCTTGCTGTAATCAACGTCCAAGGGTCCGGTTGTTGCAACGAACTCGTCATCGATGTAAGCCTTATATTCTGAGCGTATGCGCCAACGACCCGGATATTCAAAGAAGTCGATGCACAAGATTGTGTGAGTTACGCTACCGCAGTCCGCAACGAGTTGCGGCGTCGCGCTTCCTAGAATTTGCATGGTCATGTGTAGCTTCATGTGGTCAGTCTCCCGCCGCAACTAGCATCGTTGCAAGGCTGGTTAAGGTTGTAAGCGCCGCCGTCCAATGATGTTTTCGACTTGTGCGCTGACTGTGATGATCGCAATAGAAACGCACACAGTGAAAGCCGTGTTCATCGTTAAGGATTATTGCGGCGCGCGTTGCCGTCTCACCGCAACTGAAGCATTTCGGCTCATAAAACTTCTTGTGTGACATCGCCGGAACAATAAAGGCGGGTTGTTGGCCCGCCTTTATCCGCCTTTCGTTTCAGGGGTTAATTATTCGGCGCTGGCGTCGGCGTGATGCTTGCGCGACTTGCGGGAGTGCTTTTCCTCGGCGGCCGGCGCGGGCTCGCGGCCTTCGAGTTCGTTGCCGAGCTCGTCGGCGGTCGGCGCGGCTTCGGCGGCGCTCGTCTCTTCGATGACCTCGCCTGTGTCGGGATCGTATGATCCGGTTTCCGTGCCCATGTGCGGGCGCGGGCCCTCTTCCTCAATGAGCGGCACGTTGACGGCAACTTCGGTGATCTCGAAAGTGTTATAAGACCGACCTTCGAGACGGTGACGGATAACACAGAACGTCTTACCGACGTATGTGTGACCCGGATAACTGTCCTCAAGTTCCTTGAGCATGACGGTTGGAACGATGATTTGGAAGCGGTTGCCGTAAAGCTTGCCGCCAGCTTCGCTGATCACGGTCACGCGCGCCAACACTGGCGGTTGCTTAGTTGCCGTGCTCTCACCGCGCGAGACGTTCGCTTTGGCGACGAAAACTTTCTCGTCAATGCGCAAGTAGTATTTGACATCGATTTCCATCTTGAAAAGCGTCTCGGTAACGCGCTTGACGGTGGAGAACATGGAAAGTGTGCCGTTCATGTTGTGGTCCTTTTGGTGGGCTGGTTAATGCGTCGTTTTACGCTGTTACTTTAATGCTTTACGGCTTTTTACGCAACGGAATGTGCATCGCGCGGCCGTCTTTTTCAATGGTGACGAAATCGGCTTTCGTCTCGGGAGACAAGCGAATATCGTGACCGATTTCGAGATTATTTTCGTGCGCATACGCCGCTAACTCGTCGGCGGTCGCTTTGAAGTTTACGACGTCGCGCCAGCCGCGCTGGCGGTCAAAGTGTTCCACGGTATGGCGTGTCGGTTCGTCGGCTAGGAACGCGGCGACCTTCGCAAGCGGACCCGTCTCGACCGGGCGGGCGTCTTGCACAACCTCGCAGCGCACAATGCGAGAGCGGAAGTGCGGCTTCGAATGGAATAGCTTGCGCTGTTCGTCTTCGGCGGCTTGGATGCTCGGAAGCTCGGCCTTATAGGTAAACCAGCGCCGGGAGCGGATATGATCAAAATATTTGAGGTCGTACCATAAGACGAGCTCAGGCATGGGGTCGGGCATGGTCATTCTCCGGTTGGATAAAATGGAGAGCTCGCGGGCAAGCGCCGCGAGCGAAAAGCTTATGTCGTTGGTCGGGTGCATGGTCGGGCTCAATCGGTCGGGTGACGACCGCGCGGCGCGGTCGGGATGATCGCATAATCATCCAATTCGACCGCGTTTTCAACGTCCGCGTTATACGCCGTATGCCAACCATCTTTCCACGCGATATAGCCTTGCTGACCGCGGAAATATGGGCAGTGCGCGAGAGCGAGCCCGCGAAGATATGCGGTTACACCTTCGGTCCAAAAGTCGCCTTGTTCTTTGTGTGGCATATGTCAGTCTTTCCGCCCGCATAGCATGTCAAGCTGCATTTCGGTTTCTAAGCGTTGAAGATAGATGCGAAGTTCGTACACGTCCGCGAGTGTCTTTATCGTGATCCGGTCGGGCTCGTGTGAGAGCATCGCTGGTTCAACCGTGCGGATTGCAAACCCGTCTTTGGTCTGTCCTATCTCATAAGTTGGCATTATGATTTCTCCATAGCGCGGATCGCGCGGACAATCCAGACGAGATGTTTTTCTAGCTCACGCACGTCTTTGATGTCTTCGATTATGAGTTGCATTGCGTCGCCGGAAATGATGTACGCGCCGTCGGTGCGGCGCGCTGAGTTAAATTTATGTCCTAGCATTTCGTCTCCTCAATTGGCGCTGGCGTTGGTAGTGGGCGCAATAGCGCGCCCAGAATTTGTCAAGGTCGGCGTTCATTGGGCGTTGCCGTAGTTGTCTTTGAGCCACTTAATGCGCGCCCTTTCTTCCTCCTTTTCGCGCGGGCTCATGCTCTCCCAACGCTCACGCTCGAATTGCTCGTTGTCATGGTCTCGCGCCGTTTCAACGTGCGCGTCGTGCTCGACGGCAAAATAACCCTCAAGAGCTATTGCTTTATCCTCGGGGGATTTAGGATTGGCACGATAATCAGATGGTCCTTTCGCGCACGCTTCGGCATACTCAGTCCAAAAATCGCTGGCTACGTCGCCAACCCTATGACGCGCGATAAAGTCTTCGATGGGCTCAATAACAGCTTCCCATGTGAGACGGCGGCGCAAATCGTTCATGCGATGATAGGCCGCGCGGTCGAATGATGCGTCGCTGGTGATCATTGCTTCCGCGATCTCTTCGCACTTGTCCATGAGGCGGCGCGAAGAGATCATGTGAAGTTGTGAGAATGTCATGATGTGATTTCCTTGGTCGGGTTGGAGTGTTAAGCAATCGCGCAAATAAAATCCGCAATCGCTTTGACGATGTCGAGAAAGAAGGCTTTCATGTCGTTGCTCCGTTGCTCCGGTTGACAAAGCGATCCTACCTATGCACCCAACGAAAGGCAAGTGGTTTTTTCAAGCGCGCGGTTGATAAGTGTTTTTAAGTCGTCTTTTATGCCACGTTGCTTTCGTGCCGTCCGTAAACGCATGAGGTATTTCTTGCGTTCAACTGACAAGCGCTTGTATTCGGCATCGTCGGCGGTCGCTAAGAACATCGCGCTCCCGTTCCACATGGTGATTAACCAGCCGTGCTCTAATGGTGGAATGTACATGCTGGCGTAAGTGTTGCGGATATATCGGTATAGTTCAATATCGGCGTCTAAGAAGTTGCCAAGATGTTCATCGAACGGGATAGCGTGCGGGTGAATGTCGCCGCGGATGTTGTGCGCCGGGTGCCCGCTCCCGGGCGTGTGGTACAAAGAGCGCGGGCGCTTTACTTGGTCGCGCAATGGTTTATTCCTTAGTTGGTGCATGAGCTCGTCAAGTCTTTGGGCGTTCATTTCTAGCCTCTCGCGAAAGGTCGGTTGCAAATCACATCCTACCTATGCACACGCCGGAAAGCAAGCGCGGGAGACGTGCCCGCGACATGTGCGCGCACATGCTCTCGTTGCGGTCATCATCGGCCGGCGCACGCGTGGGTTGCTGTTTCACGAGGTCGGCGTGGAACAGTAAAGGTCGGCGTGGAACATCGTGAAACATAG
>AP72_2010_repI_A10DRAFT_1000038_pt1 | contig 19064 bp, 13 predicted proteins | sample AmaPasreplicIA10_FD_9194 | JGI IMG/M metagenome (IMG submission 9194) | reverse complement strand
GCCGTAAGAAAATTGGGGACTCGTGCAATCTGTGCAATCTCGTGGTCTAAGATTGGCTTGCAATCGACAGCAGAAAGTGGGATAAGGGAAATCGTAATGCTCGCTGTCCACAGAGCTGCTGCTCAAGGTCGACCACGTACTCGACGCCCCTTCCAAGAATAAGTGCACATTGGCCGGTTAATGAGTGCAGTCGCCTGTTCAACGTCAATTGTGGTCATTCGCCTCCCATCGAAAATCGCGAAGCACATTTGCGAAGTTCTTGAGCCCCCGAGGGAAGGTTTTTCCAACCTCGAAGTGATCTGAGGCTGCTGTTTGGTCAATGCGTGTTGCCTGTTTTCGTCAATTGATCCCAACATTAATTGCATGGCACACTCTGAACCGTGAAGCTTCTAAGGTACATCGAGCTAAAGAGCGGCCACTCCGACAACGGCCCGGCTTGGATCGGCTATGTCACGCCATCGAAAACTGGTCGAACGCTGTACTTCAACGGCCGAGCTTTGATGAAGTTGAATGGACAGCGCCGTGGAGAATCCGGCGGCAATTACGCTGACATGGAGCCTGGGGAATCGTTTTGGGTCTCCGGCGTGAAAAAGAATAGTGAAGACCGCCATTGGGCCGGATCGGGGAAAGTTCTCGTTGAGGCAGCAGCACTGGTCGACTATTTGAAGGCTATCGGGGCCAAGACGTTGGACAAATCGCGTTTTGAGGCGACGAACGCCATCCGTCAGACTGACATCAAAAAGCTCTCGGAAGTGGCGAATGCATCCCGCAAAGGCTGGCCGGATGATCCCGAAGAAGCGAACGATCCCTGCTCTTTCGTTCGCAACGTGTCCTCCTCGAAGAAGTAGTTCAAGAGGATGTCAGTTGGCGAAAGATCCTGATTGCACTTCATCATCTCGAAAAGAGGATCTTTATGAGCAAGTTTCTCGTTTGTCTCCTGGCTGCGTTCTGGTGTGTCTCAGCTTCTGCTCAGTCGGGGGAGATGAAGAGTAGTACTGTCGAATCCGAGATCGCGGCGCTCGAACAGTCCTGGGCAGCTGCACAGAAAGCGAACGATCCATCGGCGATCGCTCCCCTCCTTGCAGAGAACTTCATAGAGGTCCTGCCGGACGGAAGCCTGATGAACAAATCTCAGGTCCTCGACGATGCCAGGAAGAGCACGTACCAGACGATCGAACTGAGCGATCTTAAGGTCATCAGCTTCGGCGATACCGCCATCGTCGTCGGCACGTTCGACGCCAAGCATTTCGACAAGAACCGAAAGCCTCTGCAGGATCACGAACGCTACGTAGATACTTGGCGCAAAATGCCTGGCGGCAAGTGGCAGTGTATTGCGGAAGGCAATACGATCTTGCGATAAATCGCTCTCGTAGAGACAACCCTGTATCTTGCAGGACAACATGTTCTTCCCAATTTGATCGGGCCGATCTCATACTCCATGCGCTCGATCACACCCCATAACTGCGGGTTGTGATACAAAATTCTGTGGTCTTCATAAGTCTGTCCGACATTTCCTTTCCTCTGTCAGACAATCCAATTCATTTGGAGGTGGCAGGTACTTCATGTTGAGGGCCTTCTTCGTCCATCTTTCTGAGAATCGTTCTTTGCGGAGGTTCGCCGAGCGCTCGGCGATTGGACAACGGGTTTCCGGCCGCTTCGTCGCCGGAACGGAAATCGCCGATGCGGTACGCGTAACCCAGGCCGTAAACAAGGCCGGGATGAGCGTCAGCATCGACAACCTCGGCGAGAACGTTACAAATCCCGATGAAGCCAGGCACAGCGCACAGCTTTATCAGCAAATTCTCGATGCCATTGCGGCCAACGGGCTGAATGCGAATATCAGCCTCAAGCTGACTCATATGGGCCTCGACGTGGATGAGTCTCTTGCCCGCGATATCGTGAGCGGCTTAGTGGCGAGAGCAACCTCGATGAACCCGCCAGGCTTCGTGCGGGTCGATATGGAAGGATCCCCGTACACGCAGCGCACACTCGACTTCGTCCATGAGTTGCACCGCAGGCCGGGTCATGCAAGCAGCGTGGGTACGGTGATCCAGGCGTATTTGAAGCGGTCCGAGAGCGACGTGGAGAAGTTGCTCTCAGAAGGCATCCGGATTCGCCTGTGCAAAGGTGCCTACAAAGAGCCGGCCAGCATCGCCTTCGAGAGCAAAGAGGATGTGGACGCGAATTACATCAAGCTGATGAAGACCTTGATGAAAAGCGGAATCTATCACGGCATGGCGACCCATGACGAAAACATCATCCGCGCAGCGCAGGCTTTCGCCAATGCGGAGAAGATCGCGCGGGACTCGTTCGAGTTCCAGATGCTCTATGGGATCCGGCGCGACCTGCAACAGAGCCTGATACGAGACGGCTGGCGGATGCGAGTTTATGTGCCGTTTGGCACGGAATGGTATCCGTATTTCATGCGAAGGCTCGGAGAACGTCCGGCGAACGTGTTCTTCATCGCACGGAATATGCTGCGGAAGTAAAGGTTGCGTAGCCCCGGACGCCTTCGTCCGGGGCGCCCCTGACGCGAGATTCTGGCGCGGGGTGTTTGACTTCAGCCCAATGGGACATCCCGTCGCCTCAATTGCATGTTGAAACGATTTCCAGAGTACGAACGAGAATTTACTGTTCCGGTTCTTGCCCGGGCTGGTCCCCGCTGTCGGGAGGAGCTAGTGGCAAGCGAGTCGCGTCCCGCATTAAGTCGCGTTCCTGATCGGAAAAAGTCCCTTTGAAGCGATCCGAGTTGATGATCTGCTCCCGCTGATCAGTCGGCATAGCTCGAAGGTCGTCGATGGCTTTGTGAACCAGCCGGCGCCGATCTGGCGGCAGTTGCTTCATCCCTTTGAAAACCTGGCGAGCCTCCTGTTTTTGTTCAGGAGTCAGGTGTTCCCAGGTTTCCATGCGATTCAGCACCCGAAGCTGTTGCTGCGGAGACAGACTGGAGAAATTCTGCAGCCGATCACGGAGTATCTCTTGGCGGCGCGGGGGAAGGCTGCGAAATGCAGGGTCATTTTGCAGAGCCTTCTCCTGCTCGTCTGGAGGTAGATCTTTGTATTGACGCAACCAGTCTCCGGCGTGTTTTTGCTGGCGAGGAGCTTGAGCTGCGGGTGGCGCAATGTGTTGCTGGGGTGCTGGGGCTGGACGTGGAGGTGCCGGACGGGGCGTAGCTTTCTGCGCAACGCCCAGAGCCGTGAGCAGCACTACCACGACGACGATGGCACCAGCTAGGGATTCCGAGATGTATCCTCCCCGTTTCATGACTGTAGACTGCGATTCAGCGAGTCGCTCCTAGTTGTCTGCGTTCTGGGGAGTTTCGTCGACATTCTGCTGCAAGTCCAAATCGTCAAGCAATTCGAAATTGGCATACATGTCGTCGTTCTTGTCGAGAGTCTGCAAATCGCCTACTGCAGAACCGGGATCCACGGACACAGGCTGGGGATTGTTCATGGCGTTCGAGTCGTTATGGCGATTGTCATGGCCGGTCAAGAAGAACAACCCGATGCCAACTCCCATCGCTACTGTAAGAGCCGCGGCCAGAACCGGCCGCCGGAACCAGTGCATCCATCCCGTCTGCGGCTTGGCCATTTCCTCACGCAGACGGGCTTGAAGGCGCACGTCGAAATAGGGTGACGGCTCGGGCACTTGCCACTCATCGAGCAGCGACATAGTCGCACGCATCGACTTAAGTTGCTCGGTGCACGCCGAGCAACCGCCCAGATGACTGCTTTCGTCCGATGTGAATTCGCCCAAACCGGCGGCCACCTCGGGCATTCTTTCTCGAATCTCTTCGCATTTCATGACTGCTTCCCCTAAACGCTCTTCGCCAATGTCGCTCGAAAATAAAGTCTTGCTAAATGAATTCTTTTAACTGTTCCCGCAAAGTCTCATATGCCCGGAAGAGCAATGACTTCGTCGCCGATTCGCTCTTCTTCAATACATCGGCAATCTGCTTGTAGTCCATCTGCTGGTACTTATGCATGATGACCGCAAGCTTCTGCTGCTCCGGAAGCGCCTCCACTTTTCTCCGGATCGCCACCATCCGCTCCCGGCGGACCATCATCTGCTCGGCGTTCATCGACGCGTCTGGCAACTCAAGCGTCGTACCGGTGTCATCATCGGGTTCGTCCAGGCTGACCTGAACTTCTGGACGCTCATGCCGGGTGTCACGTGCGTGATTCACCGCAAGATTCGTCGCAATACGATACAACCAGGTCGTAAATTTCGCACTAGGCTCGTACGTTTCACGTGAACGGTACACACGCAGGAAAACTTCCTGGGCCAGATCTTCGGCGGCTGCCGAGTTACGAGCCATCCTATACATGAAACTCACCATCGGCCGGCGGTACTTCTGCACCAGATAATCGAATGCCGACTGGTCTCCCGCCTTTACACGCAGCATGACGTCAGCGTCAGACTGGGGCTCCGGTCCGGCGGAAAAGACGGTCGGAACCGACGGGGTAGCGGCCAACAACACTGCGCGATCCAATGCAGCTGTGCTCACACTACTTTCAACCCCGTCCGGAGGCGAAAGTTGCGTCTGCGGAATCTCACTCGAATCGCTGGAAGTCTCTGGAGATTCAGGAGATAGAGGCTTACGGTTTGGCTTGGGCTGGAACATCATTGAGTTACGGGAGTCCGAGCAAGAAGCGCACGCGAACCAGTGAAGCCCCTCGCCTCGGATAAGGCTACCACGCACTCATGCGCTGCCCAAAGATGCTGGCCTCCTGCATGGGACCATGCGTGTAACGTGAGACAGTTTGGGCGTACTTTAAGGCAGGGATGTATGTGTTTCGGTTGAGGAGATCGGACAGTGATCCTGCTCATTTTGCGGGTATTTAGAGTGTCGCATGGTATGAGGCGATCGTATCGGGGACGAATCTTGACAATGAGAACCTATCCGCCTAGCATCGCTGGCCAGACGCAAAACTTGGCCGCGACGCACAGATTCCTGTCGGGCGGTGAAGGGCAACGCAAAATTCCCCCTTGTATCAGGTGAGAGCGGCATGAAGTTGCTGTCGAGAGTAGTGTGGGCGGAGGGGATGTATCTGGCGCCTCATCATTTTCAGGCGCAGAACCGATATTTTGAAGAGGCCGTCCACTTTGCTACCAGCAGTTTATGGCGGGATGCCTACGGTTTGGCATCGTGCCAACTCGATGCGGACGCCCTGCGCAACGGGACGGTCAGTCTCTTGCAAGCGAGGGGGATGTTTCAGGATGGATTGCCGTTCGACATCCCGGAGTGCGATCCCAGGCCTGATCCGACCAACATCGCCGAGAAGTTCCTTCCGACCACCGACAGCTTGACTGTCGCCCTCGCTATTCCACGCTGGGTGCAAGGACAGCAGAACTGCGACACCGATCCGTTCTCCGCGGGCAAGGCACGTTATCTGAGCACCACCGAGTTGGTTCACGATGAAAATACGGGGCTGGAACCAAAACCGGTCCAGATGGGGCGAAAGAACATCCAGTTGGTGGTTGTCCCCGCGGCAGATCAGGATCTGTTGACCCTGCCGATTGCGCGCGTGATGCGGGATCAGTCGGGGCACTTCATCTACGACTCCACCTTCGTTCCGCCATGTCTTCGAGTGAGTGCAAGCGAGAGGCTGGCCGCAATGTTGCAGAGGTTGGTGGAGATTTTGGAAGAGAAGAGCGCGGTCGTCACGGAAGAGCAGCAATCTGGAGAGAAGTTTCAGACTGGAATGTCGGCGCGACAAGTGGCGCAGTTCTGGTTCCTGCATGCGATCAATTCCAGCCTGACACCCTTGCGCCATATCTTGCTGGCGAAGCATCGGCATCCCGAGGATTTGTTCCGCGAAATGTCCCGGCTGGCGGGAGCACTATGCACGTTCAGTCTGGATTCCAATCCGCGAACGCTGCCAGCCTACGACCATGCTGACCCGGGGCCGGGGTTTACGGCGCTAGAGGAACATATCCTGCGTCATCTCGAGATTATTGTTCCGTCGCAGGCGATCGTTATCCCATTAAAGGGGGCGGCTCGTTACTTCTACGAAGGCGACGTGCGTGACCAGCGGTGCCTGGGGCCGTCCAGGTGGCTACTGGGAATCCGCTCTCCTGTCGGGGAAGCAGATCTGATCGCGAAGACGCTGCAGCTGGTGAAAGTCTGTTCCTCGCAGTTTGTCCCCGAGCTGGTGAAACGAGCGCTTCCCGGGCTGAAGTTGGATCACAGGCAAGTTCCGCCGGCGGCGATCTCCGCGAAAGTGGACAGCCAGTATTTTGTGATCAACCGGACCGGTCCGTGCTGGGAGCACATTATGCGGACGCGCAGTGTTGGCGTGTATGTGCCGGGAGAGTTGCCGTCGCCCGAGCTTGAGCTGATCGTCTTACTTGAGAGCTGAAATGGGATCACAAGTTACACCTCTAGGAAGTTATCGGGGATCGAGCCCATTGCTCGACCGGCGCGGGTGGAATCTGGCATTGGGCTTCCAGGAAATCTTCACGGCTGTGGTGCGATTGCGCTACAACCGGCAGGCCGTTCTTGACGCAGAGACATTTCGTGCGCAAATGCGACAGGCCTTGCGTGTTGCCGAACAAGAGGCGCGCGGGCGCGGATGTACGGCCGAAGACGTGAAACAAGTGATCTTTGCAGTCGTGGCGTTCCTGGATGAATCGGTGCTGACTTCGCGGAACCCGGTGTTCGTGAACTGGCCGCGATTGCCTTTGCAGGCAGAATTGTTTGGACATCAATTGGCGGGAGAAATCTTCTTCCAGGAACTGCAGAAGGCACTGAATCGCGGCGATTCGCAGGAGACGGCCGATCTGCTGGAAGTGTATTACCTCTGCTTGCTGCTGGGATTCAAAGGACGGTATGCAGCAGGTGGCGACCTGCGCTCTATTATGGCGGCAACGCAGGAAAAGATTCGCAGGATCCGGGGGCCAATCGGCGCATTGTCACCGCGTGGCGCGATTCCGGCGGATACCTTGCGCACCGTGCAATTCGATCGCGTGAGCCGCATTCTGGGGCGGGTCGCCCTCGTCACGGTTGGCGCAGTCGCGCTTTTGTTCATCGTATTCACGTTTGTCCTGATGTCTGGCGCGTCGTCACTCGATGCCTTAGCCGCTGGATTGCTGAAATAGGGGGCTTGTGTGTACTGGGTCACCGCCGTAATTCTGCTGATCTATCTGATCGTGGTGTTCCTGCTCGGCAGATGGTTACCTCTGCATGGCTCCGATGTGTGGATATTGCGGGGAGTTCTCGCGCTGCTCGGACTGATCGGCGCTGTGGTTGCGTTCTGGTACCAGCACAAGATCAAGAAAGCGAAAGAAGCGGCTGGCGAGGAAGAATCACAGGGAACCGGGACGGACGATCTTGACGCTCTTGTACGTGAGTCGATTCGGCGGTTGAAGCAGTCGACGTTAGGACGCGGTGCCGACCTCAGCGGTCTTCCAATCGTTTTTGTGCTCGGTGACACCGGTTCGACGAAGACCACGATACTGACGCAATCGACTCTGGATCCGGAGTTGCTGGCGGGGCAGGTGTATCGGGATAACGAAGTTCTGCCCACAGCCGCGGCGAACCTCTGGTACACCCGGCAAGCGATTTTTGTGGATCCGGCGGGATCCATGATGGGCCAGCGTGATCGCTGGAAACGTCTGGTGAAGCTTTTGCAGCCGGCACGTTTCTCTGCCGCTATCGGCAAGAAGTCACAGGCTCCGCGAGCGGCGATTGTATGTTTCGATTGCGAGACATTCTTGCAGCCCGGTGCGAGCGAGGCGGCGGTGACCGCCGCGCGACGGCTATCGTCGCGTCTGCAGGAAGTATCCCAGCTTCTCGGAATCAGCTTTCCCGTTTACGTTCTCTTCACGCGACTGGACCGGATCTCGTTCTTTACGGAATTCGTTCGCGGGATGAGCAAGGATGAAGCGGCGGAGGTGATGGGCTCAACACTCCCCATGCGTTCGCTGAGCGCGGGAGTTTACGCGGACCAGGAGACCCAGCGGCTCAGCAAAGCGTTCGATGATATTTTCTACTCGCTGGCGGAGCGACGGATCATCCTGCTCCCGCGGGAGAACGATGCGGACAAACTGCCGGGAATTTATGAATTTCCCCGCGAACTAAAGAAGCTTCGTACCCTGCTTGTGCAATTTCTAGTGGACCTGCTGCGGCCCAGCCAACTTGGGACAAATCCATTTCTGCGAGGGTTCTACTTCACTGGAGTGCGGCCGATTGTCGTTGACGACGTAGTGGCTGCACCGGTGATGGTCTCCGAGCTTGCGGAAGCGTCTTTGAACGCTGGCGCCACGCAGATTTTCCGCGGGGTCGGCCAGCAGGCAGCTCCGCCTCCAGCCATTCGAGGTGGCGGGCCCCGCAGGATGCCGCAGTGGGTATTCCTTACCGGATTGTTCAACGACATCCTGGTTAAAGACAGGGTCGCATTAGCCGCCAGTGGAGCAAGTTCTAAAGTGAACGTGCTTCGCCGAATTGCTCTGGCGAGTGGGCTGTTTCTAGCGTTGATTTTTCTGACCGGATTCACGATCTCGTTCTTCCGCAATCGGGCTATGCAAAGCCGCGTTCAAGACGAGATTTCAGATTTACGGACGTTGCAAACATCAGCAGATCAGCACCAGCCGGCTACGATTGGCGACTTGCAAAAGCTTGATCGATTGCGCGCAGACTTAGTCGACCTTTCGGATTGGGAGGAGAATGGCGCGCCATGGAGTATGCGCTGGGGGCTTTATTCGGGTCATGATTCCTACCGGGATGCAAAACCCGTGTACTTCGAGCGCTTTCGTCGATTGCTGTTCGGCGAAACGCAAAAGAGGATTGTAGATACGCTTGCCTCACTACCTGACGCGCCACCCGCAGTCGCACCCAACGACGCATACGAAAGAACGTACAACGAGTTGAAAGCCTACCTGATCACAACATCCTTCCACGACAAGAGCACCAAAGACTTCCTGACTCCGGTGTTGATCAGTCATTGGATCGCCGATCGCGACATTGATAAAGATCGCAAAGATCTGGCGACCTCGCAATTTGACTTCTACGGGACGGAACTGGCGAAGGAGAATCCGTTCTCAAGCAGCAATTCGCCGTCGTTGATTGTTCACACTCAGACATATCTGAATGGATTTGCCGGGATCGACCGCTACTACGTGCAGTTGCTAGCGAAAGCTGCGCAACACGATGTGAGCTTCAACGAGGCGTATCCCGACTCGGCAGGCGTGATTGTCAGTTCTCACAAGGTGAAGGGCGCATTCACGCGAAGTGGATATCGGTTTGTGCAGGATGCTCTAAAGAATCCGTCCCTCTACATGGGTGGAGAAGAATGGGTGCTGGGTAAGAGTGTGGCGCAGGGGTTGGATCCTGCCATGGTGCGACAAAAGTTGACGGAGCGTTACAACCAGGATTTCGTCAACGAGTGGAACACTGTATTGAAGACCTCCTCGGTTCCGCCCTACGTCAGTTATCAGGATGCGGACAGGAAGTTGCAGAAGATCACCGATACGAAGTCGCCGCTGATGGAGTTGTTCTATTTCGTCTCTCACAACGTAGATCTTGCCCCTCCCGACGTAAAAGCGCCATTTGCTCCAGTGCAGGCGGTTGAGCCACCCGGGCCCGCAGACAAGCCTCCCGACGTTTTGATCTCTTCCAAGACGCAGGATTATATGAAGGCCCTCGGCGGATTGCTCGCGTCAGTGCATGCGATCGCACAGAGTCCGGTTGCTCCCGATCCAACTTTAGGAGCACAGGTGTCAACTGCACAGTCCACGGCATCTGGCTCCGTGACGGCCGTGATTACGTCCATTCCAGTCGACAATTCCCAGTCCTTCGGTAACGAGAAACAGGTGCGGAGGTTACTGGAGGAACCAATCACCGGAATTGACGGACCGAACAAAGCCATGCCGCTTAAAGCTGCCGGCGCGGCAGCGGCGGAATTCTGCTCGCAGATGCGAGGAATGTATCCCTTCGATCCGGCTTCGTTGAAGGAGATGCCGATCGATCAGCTCAGTTCATTGTTAGCGGGGGATAGCTGGAAGAAACTCAATGAAAGTGTGAAGTCGTTTGTGCTGAAGGTGGGATCGAATTACGCGGCGAATCCCAGCGCAACCGCAAAGCCTTCACCTGAGTTCCTGCGTTTCCTTACCAAGATCCAGGGATTGAGTGAAGTAATGTTCCCCAACGGTTCGGCTCCGCCTCACTTTTCTTACACGCTCAAGCAGATCACCAGTAACCTTGAGGGCGTCGACGTGACGATTGGATCCGAAAAGCTCTCTGGTACTGGTGCGCAGAAGACCTTTATTTGGACAGGTGCGGCGGAAAATATCGACGTATCGAAAAATGGCGATACACTCGATTCTGCCAGCGGGCCTTGGGCTGTTTTTCACTTTGTGGCGCGTGCGCATCATCTGACCGGCAACAACCTGGAGTGGGTTATTGAGAACAACGGCCAGCCGGTGAAATTGCCGAACGGCAAAATCAAGTCTTATGACTACCAACTGCAGGTCAACGGTTCGGCCAATCCGTTCTTCGACATGCCGGGACTAAAGTGTGTCAGCCAGGTGGGGAAGTAGATTCAACTGTATCGAGATGATTTCACGTGGAGCTCTTCTGACCGGCGTGTCCGGATAGACGACCGAAGAACCGGTCCTTCCAAGAGGATGGTGTCGCGCGGATCAGCAGGCAGGTGATATTGTCATCGCTTCCACCGGCTTTTGCTGCCTCGATCAAATCAGTGCACGCCGTCTCCAGAGATTCCTGATTCACGATCTCTATAATCTTGTCTTCTTTCACATACCGTGAGAGGCCGTCACTGCACAGAAGCAGCACATCTTCCGACGCGAATTCGTGATCGGCGAGGTCCGGTTCGACCGTGTCATCGGTACCGAGGGCGCGCACGATTACGTTTTGCATTCTCGAGTTTTCCGCCTCTTCCAACGTCATTAGTCCGCGCCGGACTTGCTCCATCACCAGCGAGTGATCTTGCGTTAATTGCGCGATTTCAGTTTTGCGAACCAAATAAATACGGCTATCGCCGACATTCGCAATCGAAAACTGATTTCCCTCCACGACCACCGCTACAATCGTGGAACCCATGCCGGCAATAGAAATGTCTTTCGCTCCTGCCTCGTGTATTGTCTGGTTCGCGAGTTGGATGGCTGAAGCGAGATCCGCCGCTCTTTGCGAAACACCCTCAAAACGGGTGACTCCGTCGGATGTTGTATCGGGCGTGTTGCGGTAAAAACCCAGCACGGTATCGACTGCAATTTTGCTGGCCAATTCTCCTGCCTGCTGTCCACCCATGCCGTCGGAAACGACGAATATGCCGTGCCGCAAATCGTACCCGAAATTGTCCTCGTTATTCTTGCGAACGAGACCAATGTCGGTCATTCCAGCGGCTTGAATTACGAAACTCATTCTGCGGTCAGGGGATAAATCGTATCGTATCGTTTCATCAACGTAAATACTGCGAAGTTCCGCTTCAAACCGTGGGATTGAGGTGAGGCTATTGCGCGCTGTGCTCCAGCTTTTTGATTACTTTCCCCTTCCCGCTTTCTTGTTGAGCGTCTGCCATTCTGTCTGCAGATCGCCGCTGGCATACCGAGCTAAGTTGATCACTTGATCGAGAATCTTGCCTGCTTGCTTTTTGTCTCCGGAGTCGATTGCCGTACGCGCGCGATCGATTGCCGATGACGTCTGACGGTCAGCAGATGATTTTCGGCGCGAAGAGAAAAATGGAATGACACGGCCGAGCAAGGACGAACCGCTGTTTTCCGGCAGCACGGGCGAACGATTCGCAGTTCCTTCGAGGCTGGCGTATGCTCCTCCAATTGCTCGGAGCGCGGCGAGTTCATCCGCACTCGACTCTCGCATTGCGGCGAGCGCTTTCTGGATGGACCCGATTTGCTGAACGGCCGGCGGCAAATTCTCAAGCAAGCGCAGGGCTTCAGTGTACAGTTCGTGACTGCGAAGACCTTCCACAGTTTGGAGCGCAGAATCGACATTGCGTTGGAAAGACTGCAGTCGCGAGCGGGCATCGTCGAGAAGGTAAATCAGTGAAGCCGTCGCAGGTTCCCGCCTGACCCCGCCCAGAAGATCGACGACTTCCGCGTATGCTCCCTTTGCCATTAGATCTTCAGCCTGGCGCATCAGACCCTGTATTTGCGTATTCTTTTGCCCGCTGGCGGCCTCTTGTCGCGCAAAGTCGATCAACTCGGCGATCTCTCGAGATGCGATGCCTTCTTTCTGACACGTCTCCAGCAAGCGCAGGGCATCGATGTAGTTTCCCTTGCCTAGCGCCTCGTGAGCCCGTTGCAGATATTGGGAGCGGGCTTGCTCTTGAGTGCGTTCCGAAATGTGACCCACCATGGTGGATTGCAGTGCCAGCAGCCGTTCATTCCCAGGGGCCTCGTGCAAAAGTTGATGAACAAGCTTGAGCGCCTCTTCGGGCGAGGTATCGATCAGGCTGCGGCACCGTAAAGCGACTTCGTCGACACGGCGACGAATTTCTTCATCGCGAAGTTTGCGCGCGAGATTCCCCTGGAGTTTGATCAGGCTCGGTTCGCCGGGAAGTCGCTGCAGAGCCTGTTCTACGAGTTGAGCTGCACGAGTTAACTCTTCGACAGTCGATGCTACTGAAACCTCGTTTTGCAACTGCTCCAGGATGCGACGACGCTGTTCCTGTTCGCGACCCTGTTTGGCGGCGGTCTGCAAGGGAATCAGTTCGGGGTTGGAGGGATCGACCTTTTCAATCTCGGAGAGGACCTCCATTGCGGCCGTAAAGTGCCGTGCGCCAATTTCTTTGCGCGCGTTTTCCAGCAGTTTTCTGGTTTTCGCCTGCCGTGCGGCTTCCTCGATGAGTCGCGCCAGTGCGACATTTGCCGCGCGGACCCGCGAGTCGTTGCTGTCGACCTCCATCGCCTTGGCGATTACCGCTCCGGCAGCCTCGAGATCACCGCGCTCGCGTGCAGTATCCGCGTCACGCAGGTATCCGTCGATCAGTTCTCTGTGCCGTTTCTTCTGCCGAACGGAGTCCAGCAGCTCAGCCAACTCGGAACTGGATGGATCCAAGCCACATGCCTCTTCGAGGCAGTGAATCGCGTCCTCATACCGCTTGTCGGCAGAAGCTTCTTCCGCTTGCGCTTTGAGCTGCCGAACCTGTGCTGCGCGCGCCCGGAGATTCAGGTTCTGCTGGACCTGCGCGATCATCTGGCGGGCGGTGGCGTGTTGGTGCTCGACTTTCAAGACCTGCAGCAGTACATCCCTTGCCGAAGTGAACTGTTCTTCCTGCACGAGTCGCTCTGCCTTCTGGATCCACTCGGCAACCTGTTCCTTACGTAGCTCCTGTTCGACGGATGCAAGCTCAGCTGCCATTTCCTCAGCCGTGGAGTACCGGTCGTCGGGACTCTTCGCTAAGGCGCGGTCCAGAATGGCATCGAGGACAGATGGATATTTGCTGAGATATTGATTAAGAGGCGGATGCTTGTCCGTCAGGATTTTATGAACGATGCTGTAGTCGCCGGTGAACGGGAGTTGTCCCGTCAGCAGCTGGAACATTACTACTCCCACCGAAAAAATGTCAGATCGGCCGTCGAATGCAGCGTTCCGTAGCCGCTCCGGTGCCATGTATTGCAGCGTGCCGATCACGCTGCCGGTGCGCGTGAGGCGACTCTCGGTGTTCTCCTGGCGGGCGATGCCGAAATCGAGCAACTTGACCACGCCATCGGACTGCACGATCACATTCGCGGGCTTGACGTCGCGATGGATGACGTCGCTGCGATGCGCATAGCCCAGCGCATTACAAACTTGCTCGATAATTCTCAATTTGAACGCGAGCGGATGGGATTTCCCCGATTGAATTAGTCGGTCCAGAGGATCGCCTGACAGGTACTCCATCACGATGTAAGGGAAGCCGTCCTGCTCGCCGAGATCGTACACGGTGACGATGTTCTGGTGCCTGAGTGAGCCAGTCTTGGCGGCTTCTTGATAGAAGCGCTTCATCATCTCCTGGTCGCCCGTAAATCCTTCGGTCACCGTCTTGATTGCCACTTCGCGATTGAGCTGACGATCAAAAGCGCGATAGACCAGTCCCATCCCGCCGCGGCCAAGAAGGTCGATCACCTCGTACTTTCCAATTCGTTTGATGTTCGGAGCGTTCACAGAATTAATTTCGCGTTTACTGGGGTGCGGCGCCCCTGGGGGGAAGAATTGCCTGCACTACGTTACTGGCTTTTTGGTCTGGCGGCAACTTCGATCTAGTGATAGGTCGGCAGGAGTTATCACGCTAAGCGGCGCTGCCGGGCCAAACCATATTGAACTGTTCGCGGAGGAACTTCTTGGCTTCGTCCCGTTCCGGAGTTTGACCGTCCGGAGTTGAATTCAGGTACAGGATGTACGACTCCGCGGTGCCATCTGTATCGCCGTCCATGAGGCGCTTTCGGGCCTGAGACAGGATCTTGCTGGGTAAAGTCTGGACTCTGTCCCGGACTTCCTTAATCAGATCACCACGAGCTTCAATCTCGACATCGCCAAGGAATTGGTTCTCGTCCGGCAACGCGCCGGCCTGCTTCACGCCCTTTGTATCTTCAGGCTTGACGTTTTCCAGAACCACGAATTGCTTTTCTGCCTGCTTCTTGATCGAAGCATTGGTTGCGATGGTGCTTCCACTTGCATCGCTAATGCGGAAACCCAGTTCCACGACCGCGCTCAGATCGATGGTTCGCTTGGTGTAGCTGTAAGGCTTGACGATATCCATCATCTTCGTTTTCGGAATCGAGTCGAGTTGACGGCCTAGTGCCTCAGCTTTTTTCTGCGCATCATCCACAGATTGCTGCGCAGTCGCTATCTCTTTTTTTTTGTTGTGCGCTTTGAAGTCATCAAGAAGCTTTTGCTGCCTTGCGACTTCCTGTTTTGCGTTGTCGTACTCTCGATTGACTCGATTCCATTCGTCGTTCTGGATATCCCTTGTGCCAACCAGGTATTCAGAATCGAGCGATTCGATGTTTGGCTTGGTGATCGGCCGATGTTCAATAACATCTCCGGTCAACTGAAAATTGGGATCGATCGGAGTGGCGTCTGCTGCGCGGATGACTCTTACTGGGAGAGATGTTGTTTCGAGGCCCGTAGCGATCGCGTCAGAAAGTTGGTCCGCGAATCCTGAACTGTCCCGCCGAGATGTTTGGTCACGGAATACGACTTTGATTGAGAGCGTTGAACGGATGTTATGGACCGCAGAATACTTCGTGCGTTCATCGCGAATGTCATCGCGGTTGGGTTGGTACTGCTGCGCCTCTTGCAAGTAGAGCCATGCGACGCCGACTCCGGAACCAAGGGGCTTATCAAGGTAGATCTTTGCGCGAGACACGTAGTAATCGCTGAGTGTCTGGGACACAAGATCGAGTCTGAGCTTCAGGTTTTGATTCTCCGGCTCGAGCGTGCAAGCGCGCTGGAGATAATCGTGCGCCTTTTGCACACCGATTTCGTCGACTCGTCCTTGAATGGGATTGTGTGCATCAAGCAGACGCTTGGCTTCGTCAGAGGCGCCCTTGACATAGCTCGGTGCCAGCGTCTGAAGCCGGTCTCTCACCAGAGCTCTCTGCGTTTCAGGTAGATCGGCCAATACCTCGTAGGCGTCGATGTACTTCTTGTCCTGTTCATAGGCAGTGCTTTGCTGCAAAGCTGTGTCGGCCGCCGCCTGATCGGTGGAAGATTGCAGGCTGGCTTGCGCCTGCTTGAGGCCTGCACTTGCTTCGGGAGTGGGTTTGATGGCGGTGGCTTTCTGATATTCCTGAACTGCTTCCCGCCATTTCTGACCGGCCACATCCACTCTGGCCTGTTCGATGTGGTTCTTGTACGCTGCATCGAGGATCGCGCCGATACGCGGCTCTTCGTCCGCAAGATTGCGAAAATCAGATACCGCCGCAACCGCCTCATCGAAGTGCTGCGAGGCGACATTAGATTCACCGCTGCGCAACGCGGCCTCGACTCGATTGGTCTCAGCCGCCACGGCATTCATCAGCGTCGCTCCCTGATCAAAGTGCGGGTCCACGCCAAGAACTTGCTCGGTCAGTTGGCGGCTATTCGCCAGGTGGGAGTAGCCCGTTGTGTGATTAGCGAGCGCCTGCCGATAAGCCTGCATTTCCGTGCGAATTTTGTCGCCGATGTGTACGAGTTCGGTATGTACAGCTTCGCGCAATTTGCTGGCATCTTCGCTCGCAGGAAGCAGGTCGTGCGCCTGATCGGCGCGGAGGAATGCTGTGCGGAGTTGCGCGTATGCCGGGGAACTTGAGGAAGCGGAACTTCGATAAGCCTCGAGTGCGTCAGAACCATCCTTCAAAAGCAGCGCAGCCAGATTCTGCTTGGCTGCGTCCGTATGCGCCGCTTTGGCATAACGCGCGAGGTAGTCCTGCCACTGTGGAATGGAGTGAGCTCGAACAGCGCGCAAGTACTCCGCCAGTTCTGTGTCCGGCGCGGCCACAAACACAATCTTGACCGTTGGTTTGAATGCAGGCACTGCGATGACGCCCGGGACCGACGAACTCACTACCTGTCCTTGCACGATCGCTTTATCGGCAAACTGAGCGGGAGTGAATGATTCGTCCTTTTCAAACTTATAGTTCGAGGGCACCACGCACTCTGATTCCGTCCCGCGTGTGATTGTCATTGTGCCCTTGGCATCGCGTTCCAATGACGTTATGGACGGAGTCAAAACTATTTTGGGAAGTTTGCCGTAATTCGATTTTGTGATCTGAGTAACGCCGTTGCAGCTGCGGACTTCCGCTTTGCCGTTGATGAGGAGTCCAGTGAGTTGAACGAAGGCCGCGCCGTTAGGCCCATCATAGAGGTCGATTGCGGTGATTGGAATGTCCTTGGAATGTACGACCGGAACCGCTAGTGCAATCAGAAGGAGTGCAAACAGAGTTCTTTGGACGGACGGCCCAAGACGCAAAACCGCATCATACTTCGAACGTCGTGGCATAAACTCCCCGGGGTGACAGCGAACGTCATAAAATTCGCCTGCGCAGGTGCCCGTATGATACTCAGTATGCGAGTGAAGTCAAGCATGTGAACTGCCAGGTGCTGGACCCAATCTTGCCATGAAAATGGCGTTAAACGGCCCGTTTGCCACGCTGGATTTTTTGGCGTAACCTACATTTCCGGACGTCCCGCGTCTCCCCCCGTTTCAGTCAAATGGCACCATTCGAACCCCAAACCGAAAGCAAGGAATTTGAAGTTGCTTTGCCCGACCAGACGATTGCCGGGAGTCCGGGCGCGGCTACGTCAGGAGCTGACCTCACGATTCGGCTGTGGCGTCAGGATCGGGTCGTCAACTCGACCCCGTTGAATTGGAACTCCGAGAACGTTCTCGTGTACATGATTGCGGACCTTATTGCGGCGAGCCAGGGCCGTGTCGCATCCGAGTTGCCGGCCGCTATGACCGCCCATTTCGAGAAAGCCAATCAAGCTCTGGTTGCGGCAAAACGGATCCAGCTTGCTATTCTCGAGTTCGTCTCCTGTAGCACAGGCGATTACCTCGGCGCTGCGATACTGGTCCATCCTCCAGTATCGACAGGGTTCAGCTCCGGCATGACGCAAAACGCCTTGCAGCTCTCGGAACCCGGGCAGATCATTCTGTGGGAGTCGGTGTCTCGCGTTGCGCGTGATCTTCCCGGCACTGAACTTCGGCCCGTAGCCGCACTCACCACTGGCGGCACCGACCATAGGGGCCTGTCGGAATTCGTTTGGGCCTCGGCTGAACAGATCGCGAAACTTCGGGAATTAGCACGCGCCAGTTCGACTCGCGTCAACGCCGCTCCACAAGTCGGCGCCACGAGCATTGTGAACGCTCCAGTGATGAGCGCTCCTGTTGAGTCCGACAGAATTGAAACGGAAAAGGGAAGGCTCGCTCCAGCTCCACTTCCCGACACACTTGTACCTTCACGCGAGGGCGCATTCGAAGAAGGCCTTGCTGAGTTTCGGGAACGGCGATCCTTCATCACCAAAACGCAACTCGTGGTTGGAGCAGTCGCGCTTGTTCTCGTCGGCGCTGCTGTAGCGCTGTTTTATCCGCAGCGCGGATCGAAGCTGCCTACTAAACCTCCTGATACTCAGAATGTAGAAGCGCAGCCTGCGCCCGCTGCGTCACCGGAGCCAGTTTCGCCTTCCCCGCCATCAACGGTGCAGCCGATCCCAAATCCAACGCCGTCAATTTCAGTCCGAAAGGCGCCGAAGCCGTCGGCACCGAAGGAGCCAGTTGGTGAAAAAGAGACTGCCAAAAAAGCGGTTGATACTCCGATCCAGGGCTTCGAAGGCATCAGCACCTACGACGGTATGACGCAAAGAGACATTCCACGATTGCTGCAGTGGGCGCGTTCCGACGCGGGTAACGGCAGGTACGAGAAAGCTGGGCAGGAGTATCGTGTCATTCTTCAGTTGCAGCCCAACAATCCCGACGCGAAAGAGGGTCTGCGCAAGTTACAACTGGCGCAGGGCCACGACCGGTAAATCGAACACGCACGTTGTTTTCGACGGAGAACCCCCAAAGGAGTCGGAATGTCAAACCGCTTCGATTTCGGCGGTGTCAACATGCGGGCAGACGAGGAGGACTCTACCGCTCGTCCCAGTCCTGAAACTCCCTTCTGCATTGCAATAATTGGCGATTTCAGCGGGCGAGCGAGTCGTGGAGTTCCTGATCCCATAAGTTCGGGTGAACTTCGCCCGCATCTCGTGGATCGGGACAACTTCGATGAAGTTCTCTCCAAGATTCATCCGGAACTGCATCTCCCTTCGAACAACGTTTCACCCCTCGTATTCGGTTTTTCTGAATTGGAGGATTTCCATCCCGATCGTCTGCTGCAAAACGAAGCTTTTCAGCAGCTCAGAGCGCTGAGAGCTCGCCTCGAGGATCCAGAGAATTTTGTTGCAGCGGCGGAGGAAGTGGGGTTGCTCCGCCCGAAAGCGGCTGCAAGCGCGCCGTCCGCAGAAAGTGTTCCGCGTCCTGTAGCACCGAATCCGGTTCGGCTCGCCTCGAGCAGCCTGCTGGACGAGTTGATCGAAGAAACCGAGTCCCGAGCCCCGACAGATTCCCATCGCCTAGACA
>AP72_2010_repI_A10DRAFT_1000037_pt1 | contig 19162 bp, 19 predicted proteins | sample AmaPasreplicIA10_FD_9194 | JGI IMG/M metagenome (IMG submission 9194) | reverse complement strand
TCGCAGGAATCGTAGAAATCGAGGGCAAACCGCCGTTCGCCAAGAAGCCGGTCCCAGGATTGCCGGGTCCCGGAGGCAGGGATGGATCACTCCAAACACAAAGCGCTGTTTCTCCGCTCTGGTCGCCCGGAGTCGCGTCGCAGGTCTGCTGCCTTTGCGGTGGTGCTGAGAGCAGGCCGAGGTTGTCATACAGTACGTCTGTTGACATGGCGAAACCGCCACGAATTGATGTGGTTCCGCTCGTTCCCGGCGAGTAAGCAAAGCCGATGCGAGGCAGGAAGTTTTTCTTCTGTGCCTTGGGCTCACCAAACGTAACCAGTCCGGGAACATTCGAGATCGCGTTCAGTGGTTGCCACTGCCGTTCCGACAGCGGGACCTGCGTAAACTCGTAACGCACTCCAAGGTTGATCGAGAGGTTCCTCTTGATCTTCCAATCATCATTGGCGTACCAAGAGATCGAATTCTGGTTGCCGTAATACGTGGTGTCTCCCATGGACCTTTCGGCCAGGTACTCCGGCACCTGATCCCTGAAGAAGCTGTCAAAAAACAGGTAGTCGTAGTCGCCCCGTTTGCGCTGCGTGAACCCCTGCGGTGCAATGTACTTCCCATACTGGAATCCGAACTTTAGGTTGTGGTTCCCTTTGATCCAGCTCAGGTTGTCATTGAACTGGTAGAAGTTCTGGACAGCGAACTGCGGAGCGTTTGGATCAGCACCGATCTGCGGACCGTCGTTCACTTCGCCAAACCCAACAATCAGGTTCGGGAACGAATCCAGGCCTGGGTAGCTGAACCCGCCGTCTGTAAAGGTCTGCGTGAAACGATTGAATCCTACCCGCACTTCGTTGGTGAGGTTCGGAGAGAAATTGTGATACTCGCTGAAGGTGAAGACGTGGAATCGTTGTGGAAGAACCGTCCAGAACGTCGGGATCTGTCCTGCGATATCGATCTGGCTGTTCTTCGTATAAAGATACCGACCGCGAACCTGATCCTTGTCCGAGATATTCCAATCCATCGTGAAGGCGAGGTTCAGGTTATTGTTGTAATAGCCCTTACCAAAACCCACAGCGCCGAGCGGAATCAGGTTACCGTTGACCACAGTTGTACTAAGACCACTGCCGTCGCCGTTGTCTTCACCGCAATTCGGGTCAGTGGCTAACGCCTGGCTCCCGGGAGTTCCAACATATTTTTGAAACTGCGCCAGGTTTGTCGCACTGACCGATGGATCTGCTGCGAGTGCCGCGTACCCAGCGGCGGTGGGTGCGCATCCAGTCGAGAATCCGAAGTTCTTGACTGGGTTGTACTCCACGTTGGTGAAGAAAAACAGTTTGTTCTTGATAATCGGGCCACCGATTTGACCGCCAAACCGATTATTGTCGTAAGGGGTATTGATAATCGGCAGATTATTAGCGGATTCAGACAGAGCCAACTGCGAATCAATCGCATTCAGATTGCGATTCTGGAAATACTCGTACACCTTGCCGTGGAAGTTGTTCGTGCCTGACTTAATCGTCTGGTTGAACTGCCCGCCCGACGAGTGGCCGAACTCAGCCGAGAATTGGTTTTGCAACACGGTGAACTGGTCCACGGCGTCATTCGGCGCCTGGAGCAGCGGACCGGTCACTCCCTTGTTGTTATTGTCCACGCCCTCGATCGTGAAGTTGTTGTTGCGCGGACGCTGTCCGGAAACGGATGGGCCGGTTCCCAAGCCGATTCCACCGCTGGTCGCAACGCCTGCATCCAGCAACGAGAGATTGATAACTCCGCTTCCCGTGGCGGCCAGAGCCGAATCGGACACGATCTTGTTGTCAAACGTGTTCTGTAATTGCGCCGTCGTGGTATCGATAACCGGCGGCGTACCGGAAACTTCCACGGTCTCCGTCGCCGCGCCAGGCGTCAAAGAAACGTTGCGGGTAACGGTCTTGTTCAATTCGATGATCGTGTTTTCTGATACCGTCTTGAAACCGGTCATCTTCACGGTGACCCGGTAAGTGCCGGCGAGGAGGTGCTCAAACCGATACTCGCCCGAACCGTTCGTCTTGCCGCTAGCCGAAACGTTGGTACCAACGTTCGTCACGGTTACATCAGCGCCCACGACTGCCGCACCGCTGGCATCCGTGACCGTTCCGACGACGTTTCCGTCAATTGCTTGGCCAAACGCGAGCGTCGCGCCGAAGGCCAGTACACTCATTAGCGCGAATACAAATCCCAAACTTCTCAAGATTCGCACGCCATTTTTCATATTTATTTTCTCCTGAACTACACTGGAAGAACTTCAAGGCTTTTTCGTTACGGCCTATCGAGAGAGCACGTCTGCACAAATCGGGTAAGCACAACCTCAACAACACGCAGCCCTGTCAACCATCTGTGCAACTGTGAATCCAAAACAGTGCCTTTGTAAACTGCTTGTTTACTATTAGTTATGTCTTTGCAGCGAAGCCATAATACCAAAATGTGGAGATGTGGGCACCAACAATATGCGGATTGGTATCCAGATCTTCCTGTATTTTGTGTGGGGAGCTTTACCCGGCTCAACGCTAACAATACACAAGTGTTTCCCCGGGCGGGAGTGGGCCGACAACTCTTGGTTCTATAACTGCAACCAAATTGAGCTAATCCATGCACGTATTCGCTGCCCAACTCACCCTGGGCAGCTCCAGGAGGAAATCAATGAGAAACAAATGGACTCGTTTGATGTTGTGTGTGGCGGTTGCAGCGTTAACGTCGGTTTGGAGCTTCGCGCAGGATGACACAAGCAACGACTCCAAGGGCGAAGTCAGAAACATCACTGGATGCCTGACCAAGTCCGGGGGCGGCAATGAATACCTTCTGACCGCGAGCGATGGCAGCACCTGGGAAATCCACGAGAACACGGGAGTCAACCTCGCCAAGCACACCAATCAAACGGTGGAAGTGAAGGGTGTCGTCGCCAACAACAAAGCGCACAACATGAAGGAAGACGCGAAAGATATGGCCAGTGACGCCGGCATGAAGAACAAAGCGGAACACGGCCACCTGAAAGTGACCAACATTCACAAAGTCAGCGACTCCTGCCAGCAATAACGTGTAACCCCGGACGTGTTCGTCCGGCAGCGCGGGCAGTCATTCGGACAATCAAAAGGGCGGTACGAATGTTCCGCCCTCTTATTTCTTTTTGGGTGCCCCACTTCTGGCCGATTTTGCCAGAGGTGGGGATTTCTAAAGCTTCTCGCTAGAAGTCGCTTTCTTATCCCTTCACACTGATCTTCGAAAACGACAACACCGCGCGGCTAGGAGTCGGCCGTCCCATCGAGAGCGCCGGACGGAAGGTCGTAAAGATCAGCATCTGCTTCACCTTTGGCAGCACTTCCTTCGAATCGTTCGAGTCAGAAAGAATCCGATAATTCTCAATGCGCCCATTGGCATCGATCGATGCCTCAATCACAAGAGAATCGTCATCGATGGTGTCCATCGACAGGCCCAAGGAGCTCGGCTGCAGCTCGGGCCCGGTGTTCACCATCACCAGCGGAACATCATTATGGGCGTCTAGTGACGATGGCGCTACGAAGTACACCATAGCGATTCCGAAGAGAATCAGCGCACTGACAAAGCCTGCCGCTGCCGGAACCATGAACGCCTGCAAGGCATTGTCCAGCCGCACCATCACGCCTTCAAAGCGCGAACGCCGTGCATGGGCTGCCTCGCGCGAAATTGCCAATCGCAACTTCAGACCGAGATCCGCCGGAACTTTCGGTCGGCCCACATTGACCAGCAACTGCTGGGTGCGCCGCAGCGCCTGATACTCCCCGTGGCACGCGGGACATCCCGCAAAATGATTCTGCAGCGCGAGCATCTCCGTGCCCGTCACTGCACCATCCAGATATGGCGAAAATAATTGCTTCGCCTGAAGGCACTCCAGTCTCTTGATTTGATTCGTGCCCTTCATCGCGTCACCTCGGCCCTTCTACCCCCTCCAGCTACCTGCGACCGTGAATTCCGTTCTTCCGGAGCAGTTAATCCCAGTTCTCTTCCAACTTCCCGCACATACGGCACTAGTCTCTGCCGCAGTGCGTCGCGGCCTCGTGTGAGCCGCGATTTCACTGTACCGAGGGAAACTTCCAGCACCTCGGCAATCTCTTCATAAGACATCTCTTCCAGATCGCGCAGGATCAGTGTCGTCCGATACGGCTCCGGCACCTTACGCAATTCTTCTTCTACGCGGCGCTGTACCTCGTGATGCGCGACGCTGTCAAACGGAGAGTCCGCGTGATCGGTCAGGGCAATCTGAATTGCGCTCTCCGAGGCACCGTTGGTTTCGGTTTCCGGCTCGATCGAAGTCTCTTTCGCCTTGTGCCGGAACCACCAGCGCCGCCGGTTCGCCGCTTCATGCAGCGCGATCCGGTAGATCCAGGTCTTCAAACTCGATTCGCCGTGAAAGTGCTTGATCCCGCGGAACACTTTCAGGAACACGTCTTGTGTGGTGTCCGCCGCGTCCGCCGGATCGTTCACCACCCGGTACACCAGTCCGTACACGGGCTGCTGGAACTCTCCGATCAGCCATGCGTATGCGGCTTCCGAGCCGGCCTTCAATTCGGCGACAATTGCCGCCTCTTCCTGCGACCGGACTCCTATCGCACTCGCTAAATCACCCAAGGTGGTTGCTCCCGCCATGTTGGCGTCCCCTGATTATAGGATTTTCCACCCCTTCGCGCCCCCAAAATTCATGGGCGCCAAGTCCAGCCGAACCGTCCGCGGAGCCAAACTCTTCACGTCACATAGACTCCGCACCCCTGTCTGGAGTTCCCACGTTCTAAGTTATTTGTTATGAATTTGATCCGTCCGAGGATCGTGGAGAGTCTGAAAAACGATCAATCTGGCCGCTCCGAATTGTCCGGATTCCGGCGAAACCAGAGTAACTGTCTTGCCGGCTGGCCAAGCCTAACCGGTGGGTTTGAGTTGCGCTTAGGCCCCATGCTCCGTTGGAGCGTGCGCCCGAGGGCACTTCCCAATTCAGCTGGTGGAAGATCTCGGCGAGTGATGCCAACAACGTTTCACACCCCTTATCCAGCCCTAACGATTTGTCCAGAAAGGCGGACGTCCCGTCCTGCTTGAGCCTCGCGGCATTCTTTTGGGAAAGACCCGTGAACGCCACGACGGCAATTCCTGCAGTCAGCGGATCCTTTTTCAGCTTTTTCAGAACATCTGGCCCCGTCATCTTCGGCAGCAACATGTCCAGCAGGATCACTTTCGGCTTTTCTTTTCGCGCCAATTCCATCGCCTGTGCCCCATCGGCCCCTGTGCACACGATGTAACCTGCACGGACCAGCGCTCGTTCGGTCGCCATCCGCAGGAACTTACTGTCTTCCACCAGAAGAATCTTCGTCATGACCACCGCACTTTTCCAGGACATCGCGGGTGGCCGGTTCACACGCACACTCGCAACTCCAACGAGTGTCCTATCGGCAACGTTCCACTGCCGATTAGTCCCAATGCTGCAACATGAGACATTGCTGAGGTTTGGTGGCAAGAAATACCCAGGTTCAAGAGGGGTTGTGCCGACGCTCTACGGCATCGAGTACCACCTTGACAGCTTTCCGGCACGCTTCGCGCATTGCCCCCTCATGCCCTTCTGGAATCGTTTTGCTCAGCAGCATCATAGAAGTCCCGTGTACTACAGCCCACAACGCCAATGCAGTTTCCGTGTGGTCGTCAGGTGTCCCCCCAAACCGCTTCGCCATGAGCTTCTCCACAAGGGCGAAATTCGGCCGCGACTCCCGGATCGGCCGCGGTGCCCCGCGCCCTTTTCGTGGCGACATCAATCGCGCGTGCGTGTAGAACAATTCATATTCGTTCGGATGGCGTAATGCGAAGTCCACATACGTGTCTGCCATGTCCTCGAGTTCTCCTCCCCCTCGCGCAAACTCTACGCGAATACGTTCCGCGATTCTCAGCAGAAGTCCATGGAGCAGATCTTCGCGGTCCTTAAACCTCCGGTATACGGCGGGAGTGTTGGTTCCTGCCGCGCGGGCCACCGCCCGCATAGTCAAAGCCTGCTCACCACCGCGCTTCCAGAGCGCGTCGGCTGCCTTTAGTACGCGCTCTTCGAGATCGGGATCCGGGTGCCGGGGCATTCTTCCTCCTGTCGCGTTAGCATTATCCCCTGTCAGAATTGCATTGACAGTGTAAACGTAACGCCGTTACTAGTAACCATAGAAGTCCTCCCCGTTGCTTCCCAGGTTGACAGGAAAGGCGTGGCCGCCGCGGATACGGACCGGCCGGCCATTCTCGTTTCGCTCCCTCGGCGGCTCCCCTTTGTATTAATCGATTTAGTAACGTTGACAACGTAAACGAAACACTGTATAAATAATAATCGGGCCTCTGGTGTTCCCCCTTACATTCAGGTTTCTTCTTCTGAGGAGTTTTCCGTCGTGTACGTGTATCAAGATCCTGAGGATCGCAATGCGGTCCTGCAAATGAACGCTGATATCGAACACGCGCAAATGGAATTGCTTAGCGCGCGTTGTGCCGTGCATCAGCTCCGCATTCAGTATTCCACTGACAATTTAGCCCGCTTCGGGTGCCCGGACGTCCTGCAGAAGTCAGCCCAGGTCGCCAGCGCGCTGCATCAGTTTTATGCAGCAATTGAGGCTAAGATTCAAGTCGCTCCATCCTCCGCGAACATTGCGCCCTCCGCCGAGCAAATTGCGCAAGCAGTTGACTGGGTCTCGACTTATCTTCAGCAGGAACGCGATTTTTACCTGCCGGTCGCCGGGTCGCTCAGCAATCTTTGCCGATTTCGGATGCGGCAATACTTCGCTCCCTCCCTGCTCGAGCGTGTTCGCATGATAGAACTGCACGGAGCGCGGGTACGCGTTCCAGACTTTTTCACCGAAGTGCGCGCACTCGGCTTCGAGCCCCCCGAGGTCACCCACATGGACTCGGTTACTTTCCTCGACGTTGTGGCCTTCAATCAGGCATTGTCTGAACGTGCCCTGTTCCACGCCCTCGTACATGCTGTTCAAATCGATATGCTTGGCCTCGAGCGTTATGCCGAACTCTGGGTTCGTGGTTTTCTCAAAACCAGAACGCATTTCACAGTTCCACTGGAGGTGCATGCGTTTAGCCTCACTGAGAAATTTCTTCAGCCGGCGGCCGAAAGTTTTTCAGTGGAGGATCACGTGCTCCGCTGGATCCTCGACGACCGTTATTGATCGAGTTGTTCCACCCCCCACGCAAAAAGGGAAGGGGCGGCATCCAGCCGCCCCGTTTCCTGATGCTGCCGCTCGAAAGCGCGACTCAATTCATCGCGCTTGCCTTGTCCGCAGTGGTCCCACGAGCTTCGCGATGACTCATGCTCGTCGCCTGATCCAGCACTTCGCGCACCTTCGCAGCGAGAGTTGATGGAGTGAACGGCTTGGGCAGAAAGGCGATTCCCGGATCCAATACGCCATGATGAACGATGGCGGTGTCTGTGTAGCCCGACATAAACAGTACCTTGATGTCCGGACGCTGCCGCTGTACCTGCTGTGCCAGTTCTGGACCGCTCTTCTCCCGCATCACCACATCTGTCAGCAGGAGATCAATTTTTCCCTCATGTTCTCGGCAGATCCGCTCGGCATCGCTTATCTTCTCGAGTTCGATGACGCGATAACCACACGCCGTCAGAATTGCCACCGTCAAATCAAGCACCTGTGCGTCGTCCTCGGCCACCAGGATGGTCTCCGACCCACTCATCGCGGGACGATGCACTGCGGCTGGCTCCGCTTGCGCCGAGGTTCCCTCCGCCCGCGGTAGATACACCTTGAAAACACTACCCTGGCCGGGTTCGCTGTATACCCACAGGTGCCCGCCACTCTGCTGCACGATTCCGTATACAGTGGCCAAGCCCATGCCCGATCCCTTGCCCGCTTCCTTTGTGGTAAAGAATGGCTCGAAGATGTGCTCGCGCGTTTCCTTGTCCATCCCGACGCCTGTATCGCTCACGGCCAGCATCACATAGGGTCCTAAGTGCACGCCCGCGTGTTCGCGTGCATAGGCTTCATCGAGATTCACATTGGCTGTTAGGATAGTCAGCGTTCCCCCACTTGGCATGGCATCGCGCGCATTGATCACTAGATTTAACAGCACTTGTTCGATCTGTCCGAGGTCGGCTTTAACGGGCCATAAATCGGGTGTCGGGCGCGTCACGATCTCGACATTCTCACTGATAAGGCGCCTCAGCATTTTGTCCACATCGATGATCACGGCGTTCAGGTTCATCACGCTGGGTCGCAGTACCTGTTTCCTTCCAAACGCCAGCAATTGCCGGGTCAATGATGCCGCCCGGTTGCTTGCTGTTATGATCTGGCCCGCATTATTCTGGATTTCGTCATCTGGGGAATCCGGTGAGTCCATCAACTGTTGCGCATAGCCCATGATGATGGTCAGCACATTGTTAAAATCATGTGCGACCCCGCCCGCCAACCTTCCGATCGCCTGCATTTTTTCCGATTGCACCAATTGCTCGAACAGCAGGCGGTATCGCTCCTCCGAAGCCCGCAGCGCCACCACGCTTTCCTGATTACGGAATTGGCTGATGGTCAAATGCGCTCCGTAGCAAGTCAGGGAGATGATCACCGTGCCATATGCGATGACGCGATCATGATCTCCGGCGCGCAACGCCAGGCCCCACACCGTGAGCGGCATGATGGCGAGTCCGAAATTCTTTAGCAGAAACTTCTCGCGATTCCATTCGCCAGTTGTGGCCGGGATCTCTGCGTGTTCCTGCGGTTCATATCCAGCGGCCAGGATCGCAGCTGCCACAAACGGCACAGTCCAAGCCAGGCTCGTCCAGCTACCCGAGTTCGTGCCAATGAACGTGAGCGCATAATCTCCAACGGCGGCACACAACGCGTAGACGACAAAATAAATAGCCATCCGCCGGCACAGACTGCGCACCAGAGAGGTATGTCCCCAATAGGAGCGTGCCAGGAATGCAGCGGCCAGAACGAAGTTGAGTACGTTCGTCATGACCTGCTCCATAACTTCCAGGCTGTGAGGGCCCGATTGTAGCGCGCGCAGGAACAGAAAATCGTAATAAATGAGGAACGCGACAATCAGCATCTGCACGAAGTCGAGCGAGCGCTGCCAGTCCAGCCCCGATGGATCTTCTCCTTCACGCAGGAACAACGCCATCACAATGGGAGCGTCGTAGCAGAGATATAGGAACTGGGAAATGACCGAAGCTGGAATCGGCTGTCGTAGCCAATTCTCGTAGAGCATCCACACGACGTTGGAGATTCCGTAAGCGCTGAATGCCAGCGAAAATAATCCCCAGAATGTGCGTGCGAGGGCGCGGCTTCCTCGCGCCGCCAAGAAACAAAATCCCGCTGCCGTAAAGCAGCAGGCTATCTGAATGATGTTGGAAGCCAGTGAGCGCAGCAGTTCCGAGCGGATCAGCAGAAAGGCGGCAACCTGCGAAACAACCAGCAGTCCCGCTGCAGACGCAACTCGTCTCCTCATCGCGTTGGGACGCGTAGTCCCTCTCCCCCTTCTCGGACTTGTTTCAAAACATTCGCCGACAACGGGGCCTTCACTTCTTGGTTAAGGACACAACCGCTTGGAATCCCCAGACGGTTCCTTTCGGTTCCGTAATAACGCGAATAGTATTGATCCGCTTCCTTTTCGTCAATAAACGATGCCCAAATGGTTAGCGCTTGATAACCTTTTTACACCGTCAAGAATCGCGCTTAGGACTGAAGGTCGTCTACAATCTTACTTAAGAGTTGCCCACCTATGTCGGACGAGCCAATCACTCTCTCCCCCGGCCCGCAGTTTCGTCTCGCGATGCTGTTGGCGATTGCTGCGGATGCACTTCAACTCATAGTTTTTCCGGCGTTCATCGCGGGAGCATTGTCACCAGCCGATGACATCCTGGACTTCGCGATGGCAGCATTGATGGTGCGTTTGGTCGGATGGCACTGGGAATTCCTGCCGTCATTCGTCGCCAAGTTGATCCCGGGTATCGATCTGGTGCCCAGTTGGACGCTGGCCGTCGCGAATGTTTATCGCAAAGCAAAAAGCGCGGCGATGACCGAACAGGCTGCCGCGGGAGAGAAGAAGTTCCTGGCACAGTGAGAGAAGCAAATCAAGCGCGCCGACTCTGAAGTCTTAGTTTAAAAGATATAGGGTGGCGCAGTGGTCAGCTGCAGGCGAGCACGCTTCCCATGGAACTGACCACCACCCCCTAGGCTCTGGCCCCTAGCCCCTGCTCGTACTCAGTCTCGATCGCGATCACGATCATCCCAATCGCGTTCTTCGTGCCAACGGCGGTCGTGCTCACTCCACCAGCGGTGATGCTCATTCCAGCAGCGCTCCCGCGCCTCGCGCAATTCGCGCCGCTCGTGATCAGCCTGGCGGCTGTGGCGGCCATGGTGCTCGATGGCCTCGTGCAGTTCGTGTTCGGCGTGTGCAATCCGCCGTTGGCATCTCTCGTCGATATCTTCCCGTGATTGTGCCAATGCCCGAGGCGCCCCGGATGAGACCACCATGGCCGCGGCAATTCCGAACGATACGGCCCAGGACCGTACCGCTCCCCAACGCTTTCGATGATGATGCATTCCATTCCTCCAACAGGGTGAATTAACTTCAATGTCGGAATGGATAGATGCGTTACACGGGTGTCGTCGCGATACTGTGAATCCAGTAGCGGTCACCGGCAAAGCTACATCAAAAAAACTCAATCTTTCGCCGCCTCAGTGTAGTGCCTCCAGCGCTGGCTGCACCCACTTCAGCACCACATTCGAGCTAATTGCCAGACTGCCAACCTGGCTAAGACCGGCCTCATGTCGAGCGCTGTCCACGGGCGGAAGGCAAGATGGAAGATGCAAAGCACCATGCTGAACGCAATATTCATGTACGCGTCGAGCTCCATAATTAATTCCTGGGAACCAACGGATCGTTGCTAACCAGGAGTGTTCCATTCAAAGATCCGACATCGGCCGTGGGCAGGAATAAAACAAAAGGTCAGGATCGCGAACAGACGAACATCCGGATTTCGTAACAAGCTGGCTCCGGTGGCAATCTCGTCGAAAAACATCTTGCGCGCCCCCTGGGTGCTAGTGATGCCTCTGCTTTTTCCCCGCCCGGCTACCCGAAATGCCTGATCGATTCGCCTTTTCGACACTACTAGGCTGGCCTTAAATAGGCCCATCGTGGAGTTCAACATGCCAACGGCTAATGGCGAGATTCACGAAAACGGGAAGCGAGTCACGGAAATCCTTTCACAAATGCGGGATGAATTCGTGGACTTCGTGGATACACGATTCACCATGCTTTGGACCGAACTGCAAGATACCTGGAAGACCGCGAAAACGGCGATTCCGCTAGTCGCGATCGCAGCGACATTCCTGGGTACCGCTTTCCTGCTTTTTACCGGCGCGCTTGTCGGATTAGTTCTGGCCGCCTTTCCCAACAACGCCTATCGCTGGTTCTTCGCATGCGCGATCGTCGGAGTGTTCTGGTGCGTCATCGGCGCTGCCGCGGCTCAATTCGCTTTCAGAAAAATCAGGCTCCGAAAAATACTCCCCATTCACACCATCGAAGTGTTGAAAAGTGACCGGTTGTGGATCGCGGCCGAAGTGAGAGGTCGGGTATGAGCACCCAACCTGTCGACAATCTGGAACACAGGGCAGAGGAGCAACGCCGCCTCATTCACCAGACCGCCGAAGAACTGAGGAGCAAGATCGCTGATGCCAGAGACAAGCTGGAGATCAGCAAGAACATAGGCAAATACCTCTTCGCCGTGGCACTCGCGATCGGGGCTACGGGCCTGCTGATCGGTACATTCATCGCGCGCAGCAAGCGCTAGGACTCCAGGAGGCAGACATGGCGATGCTGAATAACATCGTGAAAATGGCGCTGAAACCGTTGCCCAAGGTGATCTCGCCGCGAAGCCACGCGGTCCTCGACTACATGGTCGTCGGTGCTTTTCTCGCCACAGCGGGCATGTTCTGGAGGAGAAACAAGCGCGCTGCTGTCTCGTCTCTGCTATGTGGAGGTGCGCAGCTCGGCGTTACTATGCTGACGGATTACCCAGGAGGAATCCGCCCCTCAATCCGTTTCTCCACCCGACGGAAACTGGATCTGGGCTTGGCCGCCATGACCGCCGCCATGCCGGAATTCCTCAACTTCGAAGGCGAACCCGAGCGAAAGTTCTTTACCGCGCAGGGTATGGGGTTGATGGTAGCCAACCAGCTGACCCAGTTCTCCGGCGAAGAGGAACCCAAAGAACGCCAGCTCGCCGCGTAGCCCTGAAACGTGGTTCTGAGGTAAGCCCAATCCGTATATCCCTGTCATCTTGAGGCAAGCGTTCTTGGCGCCGAGGGACCGCCGGGTAATTCTTCAACGGGCGCTGCAGGAATATGCACGAAGCTCCAAATAATGTGAGCTGCCCCATGTCCTTCCAATTTTGTCTGCCCAAGGAGACCCATATAGACTGGCGCGCATGGGAGTTCAAAACATGAGGGATCTCTACCAGGTACTGCGCCAGAAAGAATTGGATCTGGAACGCACTCGAAAAGAAATCGAGGCTCTTCGATCGGTGATTCCGCTGCTATCGGAAGAGTTGGAGCGCGGCGACAAAGGGCGCCCATCGCTATCCGCCGCCCCACAGACCCGACGCCCAACCGGAGCCGACTAGTCCTCGCAAACCTATCGGTATCATCCTGAGGCGCCCGCCTTTTTGCGCGCCGAAAAGACCCGGCGTCAACCGGAGCTCATCCCGGCCCCGAAAGGCACTTCTTCCGTTCACCCGCATCTCTATTCATGTGCGGACAGCCATATTGGCTGTCCGGCAAGTCATGATCCCCGCAATTCCTCTGGGGTGAAAGTTTTCTTACTCAAACTCAAATCGATCAGCAAATAAAAAGCGGCCCGGGGGGTCCGGGCCGCGCGATGGGGGAGAGGCTCTAACTTCGATAAATCAGAAATGCGGCATCGAAGTCCCGTTAAGTGCATTGGTGACCAGCGTTTTCGCATATGCGTTGTCCACTGCGACCGACGTGGTGAATGTCATTCCCGATCTCCACGCCTGCGTGGCCTCGGGATGAAAGGCGCAGAGGATGACAAATCCATTCCCGACTTTGTTTTCGACCACGGCGGGTGTGCCGTCAGGATATTTTGCTACGACGGTGCCCCAACCGCTGAACTGCGGACCTTCCTGCCAATACTGGTCGCGCTTTGTGCCGTCAGGACTCCTGATTTGCACCGCTTCTTTGGTGATGCCTTTGAAATAGTCTGCGTAAAAATTGAACCAGATCCCTATGGGCGAAAGATCAAGATAGTCGTAGATCCCCGAGTGACCGGCAAAAAAGCCGCCCGCGCATATTCCGAGGTAGTGAAGCCCATCTTTCGAGATCGCATTATGAATGTTCGTAACTGTGTTGCTCGACAGGGATTTGCTAATCGTGATCGCGTTGCCACCGGGTATGAGCAACAGTTTGTACGCGCTGAGCTTGCTCTCGGTCATGCCGTTAAGTTGACTGGTATTGGCGGTTGCGTACTGCAGACTTAAATCTCCGAGGATGGTCTTAATCGCAGCCACACTTCCCGACGAGGTCCCGTTGCCGACATAGAGGAGCACTTTAGGAATGGTTCCACCGGCAAGGACGTTGGCATTCACTTGCTCAACGGAGGGCGCGGTCTGCGGTTGTGACATTGGCGAACTGGGCGTGCCACAACCGGATGCAATCATCAAGGCAAGCAAGCCAGCAGGGACAATAAGTGAGCGACACAGCGAAAGAGTAGGGGGAGGGAAGAATTGCATCATTTACTCCTTGGGACGTCTGCTTTCCCCGGGTTCGGGCAACACAAACGAACAAAAACGATTTTTAGATTTTGACTTTCTGGGAAAACAAAGCAGCGACTGCCGTAATGCTAGTCATCTATACAGAAAACGCAAACACACTAGTACATCGATCAGTGTCAGAGGTACATCGCAGTAAGGCGGCGATCCGTGAAATTCATTCCAAAATGAAAGCGGCCCGGAACATTCCGAGCCGCTCAGTATTTGTGGATTTCCGGAAGCCGGAAGCCGGCCTCTAGGTTCCTTCACTCCAGCCCGACAGATATTCTTCCTGCTCCGGCGTGAGCTTGTCGATCTTGATGCTCATCGATTCAAGTTTCAGGCGCGCGACACGCTTGTCGAGTTCGTCTGGAACTTTGTAGACCTTCGGCTCGAGTTTCTTGGCATTCTTCACCATGTACTCGACGCTCAGGGCCTGGTCGGCAAAGCTCATGTCCATCACGCTGGCGGGGTGACCTTCAGCGCTGGCCAGGTTAATGAGGCGGCCTTCGCCGAGCAGGTTGATCTTGCGTCCGTCCTTAAGCGAGTACTCGTCGATGAAGTTTCGTGTTGTCCGCTTCGACGACGACATTTTCTCCAGCGCAGGGATGTCGATCTCGACATTAAAGTGGCCGGAGTTCGAGATGATCGCTCCATCTTTCATGACATCGAAGTGCTCTTTTGTCAGCACGCTCTTGTTGCCGGTCACGGTGCAGAACACATCACCAAGCCTGGCAGCTTCCGGCATGCTCATGACGCGGAATCCGTCCATCACGGCTTCGAGCGCCTTCGTCGGATCGACCTCGGTCACGATGACTTCAGCTCCGGCGCCGCGAGCACGCGAGGCCAGGCCTCGGCCGCACCATCCGTACCCGGCGACCACGAACTTCGATCCTGCCAATAGGAAATTGGTCGCACGGATGATGCCGTCGATTGTTGACTGTCCGGTGCCATAGCGGTTGTCGAACAAGTGCTTGGTATCGGCATCGTTGACCGCAACGATCGGAAACTTCAACACGCCTTCCTTCGCCATTGCCCGCAGGCGGATGACGCCGGTCGTCGTTTCTTCAGTACCCCCGATGACGTCGGTGAGGGCATCGCTGCGCTTGGTGTGCAAGAGCCCGACCAGATCGGCGCCGTCGTCCATCGTGATCTGCGGCTTGTGGTCGATTGCCGCCAGAATGTGGTTGTAATAGGTGTCGTTGTCCTCCCCTTTGATGGCGAAGACTGGGACGTTGTGGTCGCGGACCAGGCTGGCAGCGATGTCGTCTTGCGTTGATAGCGGGTTCGAGGCGCAGAGCACGACTTCCGCTCCGCCGTCGCGCAGGCAAATGGCGAGGTTCGCGGTCTCGGCCGTGACATGCAGGCAGGCTGAGATGCGGATACCCTTCAGCGGCTGGTTCTTGATGAATTCTTTTCGAATGATCTGCAGAACCTTCATCGATTGGTTCGCCCACTCGATGCGTTTCTTGCCCAGATCGGCCAGTTCGATGTTCTTAATGTCGCAGTTGATTGCGGCGGTCGACATACTTTTTCCTCTTTTAGTTTCTAACTGCTAGCTCGCAGCTGATGAATTTGTGGCGCGCTTCGCGGCGGCTGATGATTGAATTCTTATTAACAGAGAACGATCAGTACCTCTAGCATTTTCGCAGAATACCGGGCTTTCGGGAACTGACATCAATGCTTTTCACCACAGAGAGCACAGACTCCCACAGGGTTTCTCTGTGTAACCCCGTGTCCTCTGTGGTGAGTATTTTGCTATTTCCGCGCAACCGCCGGCTCGCGCAACCCAGCATCGCTGGCCAGGGCTGTGGCCTTGTCGGTCAATTCCCAGGTGAAGTCCCCATCGTTACGGCCGAAGTGGCCGTACGCCGCAGTCTTCTTGTAGATCGGACGACGGAGGTTCAGCGAGTCGATAATTCCACGCGGAGTCAGCTTGAAATGCCCGCGAATGATATCCGGAATGATCGCCGGATCCACCTTCTCCGTTCCAAAGGTCTCCACCAGCACACTGACCGGATCCGCAACGCCAATCGCGTATGCCAATTGCACTTCGCACTTGTCGGCAAGTCCGCCCGCGACCACGTTCTTCGCGATGTACCGCGCCATGTACGCTGCCGATCGGTCAACCTTGGTCGGATCTTTTCCGCTGAAGGCCCCACCGCCGTGACGTCCCATGCCACCGTACGTATCGACGATGATCTTGCGCCCGGTTAGGCCGGTATCGCCCATAGGACCGCCGATCACGAAGCGTCCCGTAGGATTGATGTGGTACTTGGTGTCTTCATCCAGAAGCCGTGGCGGGATCACGGCCTGGATCACGTGCTTCAGAATGCTCGAGCGCAGCTCCTCGTTGCTAACGGTTTCCGCATGCTGCGTCGAAATGACGACCGCGTCCACACGGATCACCTTACCGTTCGCGTCAAATTCAACTGTGACTTGGGATTTGCCGTCGGGCCGAAGGAAGGGAAGGACTCCATCTTTGCGCATCTTCGAAAGGCGCATGGTGAGTTTGTGCGCCAGTGAGATGGGAGTCGGCATGTAATCCGCATTCTCATTCACAGCGTAGCCGAACATCATGCCCTGGTCTCCGGCACCGCCAGTATCCACACCCATGGCGATGTCACCAGACTGCTTGTTGATGCTCGAAATAACCGCGCAGGTGTTGCAGTCGAAACCGTGCAGGGCGTTGTCGTATCCGATGGACTGGACCGTCCCGCGGACTACCTGCTGGAAATCAACATAAGCTTTGGTGGTAATTTCACCCGCGATCATCACAAGACCGGTGGCTGTGAGAGTTTCGCAGGCTACTCGGCTGACGGGGTCGTCGGTAAGGCAAGCGTCTAGGATTGCGTCGGAAATCTGGTCGGCGATCTTATCGGGATGGCCCTCAGTCACCGATTCCGAGGTGAATAAAAAACGATTCTTGGATGGCAATGGTTTGTCTCCTTAAGATTGCACTGGGCGAACCGCCACAGGGCAAGTCGTTACACGCCCGGTTCCGAATGTTGCCCATCCGATACCATTGCAGTCGAGGTCATCGGGTCGAGCCTCATTCGTGGAACCAGCGGAAATCCTGGCTGGCCGCGGAGCGGCACACTGGGAGGAAGTCCTGATTAAAAGGATATCTGAGGGAACCCTTCAGAGCAATGATTTTGGCCGTAAGGGGCGGAGAGACAATTAAATAGCGGAAATTGACAGTTGGGTGGGGACGTTCAGAGCCTGCTGGGCGCTTACAATCCTGCTATGGCCCGCCGCCAGTGCTACCACTGCAAACAATGGATTGAAGAAGGCGAACCGCACGATTGCTGGACGACCACTGAAGACGCTCTGACCAAAGAGCTTTCCGAGGATCTGCGCGATGCATGGGAACGACTGCGTGACAGCGCAACCGAGTTCGGAGAGCAACGGATCTACGCTTCTCACAAATCAATCATGTTCTCGCGAAAATCGTGCTATTTCTTCGTCCGTCCGAAAAAGAGCTTTCTCGAAGTCTGCATTTTCCTGGGCCGTGCACTGAAGGCTCCTCAGGTGCGGAAAGTCGATCAATCATCGAAAAGCAAATTCTGGCACATCGTCCACATCCGGCACCGCGATGAGGTGGAATCGCCGATCACAGATTGGCTCAAGGAAGCTTACGATTTCGTGGAAATAGCGAAGCCAAAACCCACAATGGTGCGTGCCAAACGCAAACCGCGGGGAAAACCAAAGCGGCGGTCAAAATCCTGATAACCCCCCGACCCTTGACTCCTCAAGATTCCAAGAGACAAGGGCCGGGTGGCCTTCATGTGAGCGATTACGGAATTCGGACCGTGACCAGGTTCGAATCAGCCGGAATCCAATCTTCCACGACTCCTGGCTGTGACCCGAGATATCGGGCGCGCAGTACATGTGTTCCCGGCGTGAGCTTAACCTGCAGCACACAGATACTGAACTGACCTGTCCCTCCAATCGCTGTCTGTTGCGGTCCCAATTTCGTTTCCGGACCGCCATCGACCGAATCGAAGAACTGCACCGGACCATCCGGCAGAATCAGGTTGAGGTTATTCGGTGCGCCTACGATGATTGACGTCAGTTCGGTTTGCAGATCAGGAGCCGATCCCGACGGTGTCGCCGATAGAGTCACCGTCGGTGCACGCGGCTGCACCAACGTCATAACGGCCCGGCTGTCTTCCTTGCTGTAATGAGAATCTCCCGCATAGTCGGCAATCATCATGTATCTTCCCGCCGAGTACCACGGCACCACAAAAGTCGCGTTGCCGTTAACCAATGTGACGGGAGCAATAGGTGGAAACGACAAGCCATCGCTGTAAGCGACGTCCATGAGCAAATTCACAGAACCCTTAGGCATCGGATCCCCCGCTCTGGACGGGAGCACGGAAACAACGTAATTCACCGATTCGCCAATTTTGACGACTCCCGGCATTTGATGCAGCGTTACCTTCGCCGCCGCCCCCGTGGGACGGGTCACGGTCAAAACGAATCCGGCGCGCATGTGATTTCCCGGCAGATAGTTCTCATCACCCGCATATTTCAATTCGAGATTGTGCATGCCCACCGGCAGGTTCGCCGTATACGTTGCTTGCAGGAATCCGCTGCCCTGAATTCCATTCATCTGCAACGGCAGCGTTGCAATGCTCTTGCTGTTGTCGGTAAGAGTGACGGATCCTGTCGGTTGCACGATCGAAGATCCGGCAGCCCAGATCCTCAGCAATACCGGCGTCCCAACCGTGACTGTATCGAGAATGGAATATATGGCGAAGCTGGCTTGCCCCTTTGTCACTTTCATCGGGACACCCGTCGATGTCGACGCATGGAAGCTGTTGTCGCCTTGGTACGTCACCGTGAAGGTGTGATTGCCGGGAAGAATGCCTGTTGACGAGGGCAGTTGATCCACTTCGATCAGGGCCGATCCTTTTTCGTTGAGTGGAAATGATCCCAACCGGGCGCTTTGGTCGAGCGTGACTTCCACTTTCCCAGTAGGAGATCCAATCCCGGATAGGCCCCGGGTTTCCACCCACAATCCCAACGCCGCGCCGTAATGAACGGTGCCCGTAACCGGAGTCCAATTTCCTCCTTCGTCGGGCATGAACCAGGCCTGTGCTGCCACGATGGAGTCTTCCGGCAGGATCTTCACCGTTGACGCAGCCGAGTCGCTGCTCGCGAACATCGCGTCTCCGGCATAGTGAGCTTTGAGAATGTAAGAACCGCCAGGTAGATTCGCGACCGTGCCTGAGAACGCACCGCTCGTCAGCGATCCGCCCAGAATAGGAGTGCCCTTGTCAGGCACCAGGGAGAAGTCCCCCGTCGGTGATCCAGTCCCGACCGACGGAGCCACCGTGACTGCAACGGCCATCGGCTGCC
>AP72_2010_repI_A10DRAFT_1000036_pt1 | contig 19272 bp, 13 predicted proteins | sample AmaPasreplicIA10_FD_9194 | JGI IMG/M metagenome (IMG submission 9194) | reverse complement strand
GGGGAAACTTCAATCATCGGCGATGACGTGACGCTCTACCAGGGCGTGACTCTAGGCGGGACAGGCAAGGAAAAGGGCAAGCGGCACCCGACGATAGGAAACCACATAACGGTTGGCTCCGGCGCGAAGGTTTTGGGCAACATCACGGTAGGTGACAATTGCCGAATCGGCGCAGGTTCGGTCGTACTGAGGAATGACCCGCCTAATTCGACCATTGTCGGCGTGCCCGGGCATATTGTGCTGCGCGATGGCAAACGTGGGGTCATCAGTGATCCCAAGGAGATTCGCGATCCGCTGTCGGACGTGATTATCAAACTGGCCCGAGAAGTTCACGAATTGCGCGAGAAATTCCAGGAGCACACTCACGTGGCTCTCGGCGCGGAGCCAGATGTGAACATCGACGGGGAAACGGTAACAGCGCCCATATCTCCCGAGCAACTGTTCGTCGAGGATTATCTTGACTATCAGATATAGCCTGTGATTCGTCGTTAAGAGTCGTTACCGCGTTGTCGATGTCCGCGTCCCGCTTTTAATGCGCAAGAGTGCGTCTGTCAGTTGATCGAGTTCTTCAGGAATGTTGTAGAAGGCGAGCGAAGGACGAACCGTGCTTTCGACACCCATCCGGCGCAGAATTGGCTGGGCGCAATGGTGCCCTGAGCGGACCGCGATGCCTTCGTGGTTGAGTGCGACTCCAACATCTTCAGTGCGCACATCGTCGAGAACGAAGGAGAGGACACCCGCTTTTTCACGCGCAGTTCCAATCAGCCGCAACCCGGGAACACTTAGCAGCTTTGAGGTCCCGTAAACGAGAAGCTCGTGTTCGTAAGCTGCGATGTTCTCCATTCCGACTTCTTCGACGTAGTCCAGAGCAGCACCTAACCCGACAGCGTCTGCGATGTTCCCCGTACCGGCTTCAAATCTCGCGGGAGCGCCTTGATACACCGTCTTCTCGAAAGTGACATCGGCAATCATGTTCCCGCCACCTTGCCAGGGCGGCGTGGTTTCCAAAACATCAAGCTTTCCGTAGACCGCGCCAATGCCGGTGGGTCCGAACACTTTGTGTCCCGAGAAGACATAGAAATCGCAGCCCAACGCTTGCACATCGACGGGCATATGAGAGACAGCCTGTGCGCCGTCAACCACGACACATGCCCCATAACGGCGGGCGATCTCGACCATTTCGCGCGCGGGTGTGATTGTGCCCAATGCGTTGGAAACCTGGCTGAAAGAAACGATCCGCGTTCGCGGTCCTAGCAGCTTTTCGTATTCTTCAAGAATGATCTCGCCGCGATCGTTGACGGGAGCAACCCGAAGACGAGCACCTTTTTCCGAGCAGAGCTGCTGCCAAGGGACGATGTTGGCATGATGCTCGAGCCACGTGATTACAATCTCGTCGTCCTTTTGAACATTTCGCCGTCCCCAGCTCTGGGCAATGAGGTTGATTCCCTCAGTCGTGCCTCGAACGAAAACGATCTCCTTCGTCGTCGAGGCATTCAAAAAGCGGCGCGTCTTCTCTCTCGCGCTCTCATAAGCATCTGTTGCTCGCGCGGCAAGAGCGTGGGCCGCACGGTGGATATTTGAGTTCTCGTGACGGTAGAAATACGAAATGCGATCGATGACCGCGTTCGGTTTTTGAGTCGTCGCGGCGTTATCGAGCCAGACGAGCTGTTTCCCGTTCACGCGCTCTTCCAGGATCGGAAAATCACGACGGATTAGACGCGGATCGAGCGGCCGCTTGGAAACTCCAAGGTCGGGAACGAGGTCGGGTCGAAACTCGAAGCTCGGGTATCTGGGGGCACTTTGGGTCGACGGAGAGGGAACCTCGCGATGCGATTCTTGAAAGCCCGCATGGCCTGCCTGCGCGCGAGGGATCGAAGACATTTCCTGCTGACTGGGTAGGGATGATAATGAAGATGGAAACATAGGAACTCCGGGAGGCGACTGCGCTCCAGGAACTCCTGGGAAGGCGAACAACTCGCTTCCAGACGGAAAGGAGGTCGCGACGCCCGGGTACGCCGCTTGGGCCGTGACCTGATCTGTGCTGACCGGTGCGAATGAAGCGGGCATTACTGACGCGGAAGTCTCTGCAGGCGGCTGGGGCACCGCAGGTGTAACCGATTTTACGTCGTGCCCCGGAGGCGAGGTCGTCTGCGGTGCGAACGTCGGAATGACAGTTTGCGCCGGACTAGGAACGCCGGCCGTATTGCTGGCTACCGGCACAAACTCAGGAGAAGAGACAAAAGGAGCTTCAGGAGAATCCGCCGGAGGAGCTACAGTCGGTAAGGCGCTGAGGTTGGGGAGTGCGGGGCCGCGCGGAAAAGAAAACAAATCGTTCGGCAGTACAGATGGGGCGGCCGGAGTCGCTCCTTCCTGACTCTGCGGAACGTATGGAATTGAGTTTGCTGCGCCTCGCTGGGTGTCTGCCGTTGACTGCAAAGCAGCGCCCACATCAGCTCCCGCCGGTAGACCGGTTGGTGGAGACGACAAAGGTCCCGGTACAGCGGGGAATGAAAAGATCCCATTTCCCGCCGGCAAATTCGGAGACATCCCGAAGGGAGAAATGGTTTGAAGCGACGAAACGTCTTGCGCGGAGCCGGCAGATGGAACCGCCGGCGTTGTCCCTGTTACCGGAACAGCAGGGGAGAACGCAGTCGCATTCCCCAAAGACGCCGCGATGGCACGCAGATCGGTTTCTGTTAGAGGTCCCGCAGGCCAAGAGGGAATGGAGGCGGAAACGTCGGGAAGAGACTCTATGACTTCGTTTCCTCGGTGAGGAATCATCTCTTCAGTAAACAGTGTCGTTGGGATCACGTCCGGTTCGGTGTCTGCAGACACTTCAGGCGCGGAAGGGGTATCCCCATTCCCGAGATGGCTGGGCATTACCAGGAAAAACTCGTTGGCGAGTCTTTCCAGAGTTGCTGGATCCGGCATGGGAAACGTCGCAAACGGGAACCTAAGTTCCTGGGCACCTGCAGGAGGTCTGCGATCCGTGTCAGGTGCTCCAGGCTTAGGCCTTCCCGCCCCATTATGCGTATTCGTGGTATTTGTCGACATGCACGCCTTCAAGAACGCCGAGTGCGTCCTGTGTCAGGACCACGATTGAGCAGTACAAAGAGATCAAATAGGAAGCGATCGCCTTGTGGTTAATCCCCATGAACCTGACAGATAGGCTGGGGGATACCTCTCCTGGGATTCCGGGCTGAAATAGTCCAATCACTCCTTGCTTCTTCTCACCAGTCCGCAGCAAAAGGATGTCGGTGGTCTCGCCCTTCATCAGGAGTTTGTCGCAGGGGACCAGCGGAATTCCACGCCAGGTTAGGAATGGAGAACCAAACATGGTTACTGTGGGAGGAGGAACACCGCGGCGAGTGCATTCGCGGCCGAAAGCCGCAATCGCCCGGGGATGCGCCAGGAAGAAACATGGCTCCTTCCAGACTCGCGAGATCAGTTCGTCCAAATCATCCGGAGTTGGCGTACCCTTTCTCGTCTTCACCTTCATCTCAGGTGCGACATTGTTTAGCAAGCCGTACTCGGGATTGTTGATGAGGGCGCTCTCCTGGCGCTCCTTAACCTTCTCGATCATCAAACGCAGCTGCTCACGAATCTGGTCGTGGGGGCTGCGATAGAGATCCGAGATTCGAGTCTGCACGTCCAGGATGCTGGTGACAGCATTGAGCGTGTACTCACGGGGCTTCTCATCATAGTCCACGTAGATTTCAGGGAGCTCGACCTCTTCGTCGGGGCTGCATTCAATCGTGCGTGTCCCCGGACGCGTCGGCTTTACCTTGTTCAGCCTGTAAACGCCTGCCTCGACCGGTACCCAGGAAAGGAAAGTGATCAGCCAGCGTGGCGTGACCGCTTCCATCATCGGGACGGTTTTGGTAACGGTAGAAAGCTGGCGAGCCTGCTGCTCGCTCAGCGTATGACGGACCTCGGCTGTCGCCATGCGGTTAGCTCCTTCAACAAGTCAGATTGTGTAGCNCCGCGTGACAAGCGCGGCGATGGGATACCGACACAGCTCGGTTCTTTCCATCCGATACTGGGCTATCGATGAGTGAAATTGAGTTGCTCTGCTTAACTATTTGTCGGGGCGCCGGAAGTATACATGAGTTCTGGCTGTGAAAATTCCGGCGAAATGCAGCGGGGGCATACTCGATACAAAGGATTTGAAACAGCCATGCGATTCCGCACAAGCATAGTTTGTAGATTGATTTAATAGACTTTGTAGGATAAATTCATCGAGCCACATTTCGCGGCTCCGCCGTCGGGGCGAGCCGGAAAGTGCGGAGCCTGCCGGACACAATCCGACAGGCTTTTTAGTTACCGTTTCTTGGGGTTATGCACCGGCCGCAATCGCCTGTGCTTCGTAGAACTTCTTTCTGGCTCGGTACCGAATGTCCTCCAAACGTGCATGTAGTCGACGGATCTCTGCATCAAGCTCGTTAAACGTTGAGCACGCCCCGGTAATCCACTCTTTGCGATCACTCGAGGAATCCCTGGAAACACAGACCCGCGCGAGGGGCCGCTCAGAATTGGAACCAACATCTTCGTAGAGCAAATCCAAAGCCAATACTTCCTCGACCTCAGCGCTTGCCGGCGGGTCTTCGCGAACCATAGGAACTGGACGAACCTCAGCAGCGAGGCTTTGGCTCACCTCGGTGCTGACCAAGAATGGTACCTGCGAGGAATGGTCCTGAGTCGTGTCCGTCTCGCCTGCATGAGATTGATCGAGTGCAACGACCAGCTCTGTGATTTTTCGAATCCAGAATGGTTTGGATGTCGATTCATTACCTGCCCATTGAAGATTCGTAATGGACTGGTTCGGCTTGCAGGTGACATGGAAAACATCACCGGTCGGGCTGGTTACATAAAACTTGCCATCTTCACCGCGCAGGGCCTGGGCAACATCGTACGTCGCGATCGTATCGCCGAGTTGCATGCTTGCTCCTTCGTCCTTGGAGGATTGCCCAGTATAGCGAGTGACCGCAAGTAGTAAATATGATTCTCAAACGGAATCGAGCGACAGCGGTGGAAAAGAGGTACCAGAGTGGCGGATCTTGCGGTGACTGCGGAGACTTTCTAGCGGCCAGCTCCGGCAGCCATGGCCTCAGCTTTGTAGAATTTCTTTTTAGCCTGAGCTCGAATCTCGTCGAGTTCCGCATGAAGCCGTCGGAGTTCGGCATCAAGTTCGATAAAGCTTAGACAATGGCCGGAGATTAATCGATCGGCACGAATTCCTGCGAAATCCTGCTGACCAGTCGATTTTAAGTAGATGCAGGCGGAAGGTTGTGCGGTCCTCGGATCCTTCTCCAGGTACGCAAAATCGAAAGTGGTGGTGAGCATGGCAAAATTATGCCACGCCACATTCGAATCAGCTCTCAATAATGCGCGAAATAAAACGAACGTAACCTATTTGAAAAATAGGACTTTGTTCGATAACCGAGGTTGAAAGTGCTAAGAGGCGGTCGCTAAGGCCCCTCTCGCAGTTTCGATTGGCAGCTGAGACTCATGAGGCAGATTACTGACCAGGCGATTACCTAGTTTAGCCACTTGAACTCGCAGTTCAGGCACCGCGACGGATTCCCACAATTTCCCCTTCCGAAGTGGTCCCAGCGCAAACACGGAAGTGGACGTCACGCCCAAGGAATCGACCAGCGCGCCATCGTCGGCAACGTCTAAACCGAGAGCGAGTTCGTCTGGCCGTGCCAGCTTAGTTTCAAGGAGATCCGAAATCAAAGGACTGTTTACGCGGCGGAAGTCGCCATCCGGCCCCGTGCAGTTCACGACACGATCCACGAGTAGGCTTTTCGTTGTTCCGTTCTTGCGCTCGCGATAGGTAATCTCGACTCCCTCAGCGCTTTCCTGGTACTCGGTGATCCGGCCTGCGTGAGTCTGAATTTGGCCATGCCGGATTTGCAAAGCAATCTGGTCTGCGATTCGCTCTGCAATGCGATGACGATGTACATCCCAATACGGACGAAGGTGTCGTAGAAACCGCCGTTGCTCCTGAACTGGAAGGGCTTGCCAGATTTGCTGAGTCACCGGACGCAATGAATCCACAACTTCACGCCAGTTGGAAGCTCTGGTTTCCGCAGCCTTCACATGCCGGCGGATCATTCGGAGTAGTCCCAAAACCGTTTTTGGGATGCTGTCAGTTCGAAACGGCGGGAAGGGGACTGCCGAGTGTTTCTGGGGCAAGAGCCCGCGACGGGAGACGATGTGAATCGTCCCCTCGAATCCCCTGGCCCGAAGATCAAGGATCACATCAACGCTGGTAAGACCGGAGCCAATGAGCAAGATATGGTTGTCCCGGGTAATGTCGATTGAAGGCTTTGGCGACCATGGATTCGAAACGTATCGCGTACTGTTGGGCGATTTGCCGGGAATCTGGAGGTCTGCAGGAGGGAAGTTTCCAAGGGCGAGCACGACATTGTGAGCGCTGACTGTTCCGCCTTTCGCAAGTTGAATCTCACAGCGCCCGTCAGTACAAGCCAAACCAATGGCTTCGTCCTGAATACATCGGAATTCTGCTGACGAAAGATTGATCGCCTCTCGCAATTGCGACGAGATGTACAGGCCGTATACGGCGCGCGGCAAGAAGTCATCTGGCTTTACCGACCAGCTGTAATGACGCTGAGCCCATTTGACGAAGTGGTCAGGTATGTCCGCATAGGCGCTCATATTCTTAGCGCGGACGTTCAGAAAGTGACCCTCGAACTGTGTCCCATACGCGACTCCGCGGCCGGGAACATGGCGCTCGATCAATATGACGGAAACTCCACGCCCGCTCCTGCGTAAAAGCTCGACTGCCATCATCGAGCCACTAAAACCCCCGCCAATGATGGCGACATTTGCTTTAGGCCCTTTTGGCGGATATTGAACTGTACCGGACTGAATCACATTAAACTCCATCGAAATACTAGTAATGCACGTTGGGGGCCTTTAGGTAAGATACCTAAATTCAACGACTTAGGGATTCTCGGTGGTTTTTTGTCCTGATGAAGTGAGCAAAACCATTCTCAGTTCGAGAACGGTTTTTCCTCGCATGCTGTTGCAGATTCATTCGCAATACTCTACTATGCCAATAGACATAATTCAATATGATGCCTCCTTGTTGTTTCTCGCTGCCTACTGCAATTCGGCTTTGTTGCTAGAAAAGACCTCTTTTCACCTGGTTCACCTCAACGCAAGCTTCTCATTCGGAGCAAATCACAAATGAAATCGTTTGTATCTAATGGTCGCTGGGCACCGAGGTTCACGCTGTGGATCGGTTTAGGACTCTACTTCGCCGGTCTATCCGTGCCGGTACATGCACAGAAAATCGATGGGATTTGGGATGCAGCCGTGACGGTCAACGATGTCGCAGTTCCGTTCCGACTCGAGTTGTCAACCGACGGCTCGAAAGCGAATGCCTGGTTCTTTAATGGTGATGAACGGGTGAACCCGTCGACAGACGGTTTATTTCAGAACGGATGCCTGAATCTAAGATTCGCCAGCTATGCGACCGAGCTTAATGCCATCTGGAAGGACGGATCGCTGAGTGGATCGTTCGACCTCGGGGTGGCGAATTCCTACCCTTTTCAGGCACGTCCACATACCGAATCGCCAGAGTTGGCGAATTCTGAAGGTGCACCGTTGATTGACGGACAGTGGGAGATCCAGGTGCATAGCCCCAAAGGGGAGTCGGCTTGGCATTTTCTAGTACGGCAATCTGGCTCAAAAGTCTCTGCGACAGTTCTGCGCGTCGACGGGGATACCGGGATACTTTCGGGATCGTACAACGACGGAAAGTTCGTTCTGAGCCACTTCACGGGAGAACGACCGTTTTATGTTGAAGTCAGGTCGTTGCCTGATCAGAGCCTCAAAATCGATATCCTCATTTCCAAGGACAAACAAAGCCTGATCGCTTATCGGCCTGAGGTCGCAAGGTCGAAAGGCTTGGCGCCGCCGGACGATCCCACGGAACACACCAGACTAAAGAATCCGAGTGAACCGCTGCATTTCAGTTTCCCCGATCTAGGCGGAAATCTCGTCACGGATCAGGATGCGCGATTTCGCGGCAAGGTCGTTCTGGTGAACATCACAGGCAGTTGGTGTCCCAATTGCCACGACGAGGCTCCCTTTCTGCAAGATCTGTATCGAAAGTACCACCAGCAGGGTTTTGAGATCGTAGCGCTGGACTTCGAGCCTTCTGAGCAGTTGAATGACCCCTCGAGGTTACGGGCGTTCATCAAGCGATACGGGATTGAGTATGTTTACTTAATTGCGGGCGAACCGTCCCAATTGAACGAGAGAATTCCTCAGGCAGTGAACCTGAATGCCTGGCCGACGACGTTCTTTATTGGCAGGGATGGGCTGGTCCACGAAATCCATACTGGCTTCACCAGCCTTGCAAGCCGCGAACTCGACTCGCAATTGAAATCTGAAATCACGAACAGCATCGCACGATTGTTGGCAGGGACTGCAGTTGAGAGCGCTGCGAAATAGCGCACACTCCGAGTGTCCAGTAAGATGGAACTGGATGTTGCCTGCGCATGCCACGCCAAAAAAAGAGGGCAATGCACAGGAGTTCCGGGTTATTCTGGTTCTCGACTTGTGAGAGGTTTGTTCTTGAACAACTCACGTTCAGCATTGCCGGAGCACTTCTTGCTCCTCGACTTGAACAAAGGCGCACGGGATGGCTGCAGGCTCCCGTAGCCTGACCCGATCCGACTCCAAGCAGCTCAATGCACTAGAAAACGATCAAGTCGATCAAAATACTAGAGTTTCATCGCGGTATAGCAGTCCCGCATTCATTCTCCTGCTTCTAGGCCTTTTGCTGGTTCCCGCACCATCCCAATCGCAAACGGCGAAGGCGAGCAATGTACCCTCGCAGAGATACACCGTGTCTGCGGCCCAACTTCGCGCAGGCCCAAAGGTGGCCGCGTACTTGAGCGCCGCACATAAACAATTCAGCGCAGGCAATCTGGCGAGGGCCGAGAGGGAACTGGAGCGTGCAATACAGATTGATCCTTCCTGTGGCCCGGCATTTTCGATGAGAGCATTCATCGACCTGGCAGGAAATAAGCCGGTGAACGCGATCAGCGACGCCACTCGCGCTGTTGAGATCGATGCTCAGGACAGCGAATCCTTTGTGGCAATGGCGATGGCTTACAACGCTCTCAAGAAGTTCTCTGCTGCGGACGAGGCTGCACGATATGCATTGGCGATTCATCCTGATTCCTGGCAGGGTCGATTGGAATTGGCCAAGAGTTCGTATGGGCTCGGTCAATTGGAACCTGCTCTCGAGGAGCTCGATGCCGTAGGCAAGGACTTCCCAGACGTGCACCTGGTGCGAGCAAATGTGCTGATGAAGTTGGGAAGACTTGGCGAAGCAGCGAAGGAGTTCAAAGTCTTCATGGAAAAGGAACCGCGCGATCCTCGAAACGAGCAGATTCGCCGGATTCTCCAAAGCCATGCTTCGTTCAGTGCAGCGGCCGATTCACCACTCTGATCGAATTCATTGTGTCCCCATGAAATCCTTCTCGTTGGCTGCGGCGAGAGTGTTCGGCAAAATCGAAATTTGCGATATCTGAAATGAAAAATTCAAAATGATAAATCTCTACTAATATACTTGACATAGTAGACATTGGCAGATAGAGTGACACCTCGAGTGGGGTCATTCGATGTACTTTTTCGAAATCCAGTTCCCGTCTCAAGCCGACAGCGCATGTCAATGTCGCCGCGCCTGTCCTTGTCGCTGTATTACGACGGACTCCGAGTGCCGCTGTTGAACCAATAGCCGACCTCGGGTTCCGTTCCCTGATGTTTCTCCATCTTCATTTTGCTGTTGGCAAATTCTGTCTGAAAAACGTCTGACGACGAACTCAAGCTTACGAGGATTTCTTTATGCAAGTAGTGGGGCGTGTTCTTGTGTTTTCGATGTTCGTTATGGCAGCTGTTGCGACCTATGCGCAGGACTCACAAGTGTCTGGTCAAATTCGAGATACGACCAAGGCGGCAATAGAAGCAGCCAAGGTCACGATCACGCGAGCTGAGACAGGCGATCGCAGGGAAGCGATTTCAACGCAACAGGGATATTACTCATTTCCCTTGCTGCTACCCGGGCACTACGTGCTGAAGGTGGAGAAGGAAGGATTCCAGACTCAGGTCCAGAGTGGCATTGTGGTCGAGACAGCGAGCGTGAGTACGGTCGATGTCTCACTGAACGTGGGTTCTGTGACCCAAAGCGTAGACGTCGATGCGACCGTAGACCTCCTGCAAACGGAAACCGGGGCAATCTCGCATGTGGTGGAAAATCAAACCATCACGAATATGCCGCTGTTGGACCGGCGCTCTTCGCAGTTGCAAGGCCTTAACGGGTTTGTAGTGCAAACAGGTTCTGGCAGTAGCGCAACGTTCGCCACCGGAGGCGGCCGGGGCGATAACCAAAACTATTTGATCGATGGAGGAACGGCAGTAAATCTGCTCATTGGAACTCCCAGCCTGATCATCGATCCTCCCGTCGAGTCACTGCAGGAATTCAATGTCTCTCAGAGCAACTATTCCGCAGAACTCGGACGGACCGGTGGAGCGGTGGTCCAATGGACGACGAAATCTGGAACCAACTCGTTCCATGGTTCCCTCTACGAGTACTACCGGAGCGACAAACTCGCCGCGACACCGTATTTCTCCGCCGCAAATCCACCGCTGCATTACAACCTGTTCGGAGCAAGCCTGGGCGGCCCGATTAAGAAGGATAAGACGCACTTCTTCTTCAACTATGAAGGGCGTCGACAAACCTCTTCAGTTACACAAACGAATCAAGTCCCAACTCTTGCGGAAGCCTCTGGGAATTTCAGCGGGGATGCGACCATCTACGATCCTGTGACTGGCCAGCCTTTCCCCGGCAATGTCATTCCACAAAATCGTTTCGACCCGATCGGAGCGCAACTGGTCTCGTACTATCCTGCGCCGAACGTTCCTGGCACGAATCTGTTCCGGGCGAGTGATCCGACCAGAGTGACCGTGAACGACTATGTATTTCGCATCGATCACATTTTCAACGATAATGACCGACTTTTTGCGCGCTTTCTCGGTCAGCGGGACCAATATGTGACAGCATCTATCTTCCCCAGCCAGTTGGATAACTATGCAGATTCTTACAAGGACAACCAATACAGCGGCTCGGTGACTTGGAACCACAGTTTTCGACCGACTCTCATCAACGAACTCAGACTCACCTACACCTGGCGCGAATTTCTGGACTATGGAATTGGTGCCGGTAACAAGTTGGGTTCGAAACTAGCGATACCAGGGGTGAACCACAAGTTTGCTCCTCTAGTCGCAGTCTCTGGGATCGACAGTCTTAATGGCAGCTATATCGCCGGTGAGCAAGAGCGTTTTCAGTCACCTGTGATCAGTAATGCGTACGAAGACAACGTGAGCTGGCAGCGAGGCCGTCATCAGTTCAAGTTTGGTTTCGCGTGGCGCACTTCCATTGACGGAGACGTGTTCGGCCTGTATCCGGGAGGCGCATTCACTTTCAATAGTCAAGCGACTAGCAACCCGCAGAGTCCCGGAAGCGGTGGCAATAGCATCGCTTCGCTCTTGCTCGGTCAAGTGTATGAAGGACAAATCCAATACGACAATCACCTGCACAGTGGCGCGCAGAGCTGGGGACTGTTTGCTCAGGACGACGTTCGTGTCACTCCGACTCTGACGGTGAATCTAGGATTGCGCTATGACCTGGACACGCCTCGTCACGAGTTTCACCAACAGCAGAATGGCTTCAATCCAAACATCATCAACCCTGTGTCAGGTACTCCCGGCGTGGTCACCTTTGCTGGACGAAACGGTGCGAGTACCTACGCAAATAATTGGGACACAAACAATTTTGGTCCCCGCATTGGATTTGCCTGGAAACCTCGCGACCAGTGGGTAGTTCGTGGCGGTGGAGCTCTGTTGTATCTCGGCGAGTACGATCAGCCGATGCCTATTGCGCTGGCTCTAGGTTTCGGTGTTTCTGGTGACTTCGTTTCATCCGGTGGCGTGACGCCCGCCTTTCAGCTGTCGGATGGTTTGCCTGCAGTATCGCCACCTGTGCTGACTCCTTCCTTCGGAGCGGTACCGCTGGGTCAAAGCCCGAATACGTCCGTGCCGTTTGTGGCCGCTAACCACCCCACAGGTTATCTGGAGCAGGCGAGTTTGGACGTGCAGCACCAGTTTGGTCAGAACTGGCTTGTCGACGTAGCTTATCTGGGGTCATTTGGTCACCATCTCCCGTCTCCGAACCCGGTCAATATCAACCAGGTGCCGACATCGGATCTGGCGCAACTTCGGGCGAATCCTTCGATCGCGCAGTCGCTGCGTCCCTTTCCGCAGTTCAACAATGTGCTTCAAATTGCGGACCCATACGGAAATTCAACCTATCACGGCCTGAACCTAGGAATCGAAAAGAAGTACTCGTATGGCTTGCTCTTCAAGGCCAACTACACCTTCGCGAAATACATCGATAACCTACTCTCGCGTGCCGATCTTGAGTACGCAAACTACGGCTACAGCAATCTCGCGCTATTGAATTATTACAACCCTGCCGCTGCACGCGGATTGTCGGGTAATGACATTCGCAACCGCTTTGTTTGGAGCTCGGTGTATGAGCTTCCCTTCGGACGCGGCAAACTCATCCATCCGGAATCCGCGACGCTGAACCAGGTCGTTGGTGGATGGTCATTCGGTGTCATTGCTGTAGCGAATACCGGCACTCCTCTCAGCCCTATCATGGCCGTCAACGAAACGGGCACCTTCTCTCAGGGAAACAGGCCGAATCTTATCGGGAACACAGCACTGTCGAGCGGACGATCCCGCAACCAGAAGTTGGCGGAGTGGTTTAACACTGCAGAATTCGCGGATCCAGGAGCCTTCAGGTTCGGGAATGCCCCTCGATCGTTCGGCTCCGGGCCCGGAGCGTTCAATGTTGATCTTTCCGTGCTGAAAGATTTTCGAGCGACCGAGCGAGTAGATGTCCAATTCCGTCTCGAAGCTTTGAATGCACTGAATCACGCGAACTTTGCCAATCCAAATACGCAGTTTGGCAGCGCGGCGTTTGGCCAGGTGACCGGTCTTTATTCCGGAACGCCGGGCAGAATCGTCCAACTCGGACTGCATCTGGCGTTCTGAAAGTACACCCCCAACCCAACGAACTGACTCAACGGGAGATGAGGACTTGAGACTGTTTGTATCGCTAATTCGAGTATTGGGCGTCTTGTTCGTATTTCTCACCATTGTGGCCGGGCCAATTGGGGCGGCTCCGGGCTCTGCCGGCGCCCAACCCGCGCCGAGTCCTGCACAGGTGGACTTTTTCGAGAAGAGAATTCGTCCACTCTTGGCGGATCACTGCTATGACTGCCACTCGACGAAGGGAAAGCAATCCGGCGGATTGCGCCTCGACGATCGCGAAGCAGTGCTAAGAGGCGGCAAGGACGGTCCGGCGGTCGTCCCTGGGGATCCCGAAAAAAGCCTTCTGATGCAGCGTGTTCTTGAGAAAGACGACATCAAGCGCCGGATGCCAAAAGGAGAGGACGATCCGCTCTCTCCCGAGGAGATCGCGGATCTGAGGGCATGGATCAAGCAAGGCGTTTTCTGGCCGGAAGAGAAAGCCGAGGTCACGACAGAGCCGTCGGTTAGCCGGCCGAACTTAAAGCTTACAGCCTATCCGCGGCCAGCGACTCCGGAACAGCTTGCTTACTTTGAAAAGAAAGTTCGTCCCATCTTTGTCAACCGTTGCTACAACTGCCACTCTGACGCGTTCAAGGAAGCCGGAGGGTTGCGAGTCGACTTCGGCGCCAGCTTTTTCGCAGGCGCAAAGGATGGACCGGTTGTGGTTCCTGGACATCCCGAAAAGAGCCTACTCATCGAAAAAGTCAAAGAGAGCGATCCAAAGAAGCGAATGCCGCAAGAGAGTCCGGCACTGCCGGAAGACGAGATTGCGACTTTTGAATCTTGGATCAAAGATGGCGCGGCTTGGCCCGATGAGACGGAGAAGTTGCCTGCGACTCCAGCGCACATCGCGGCAAACTACGTGAAGCTGAGAGCGCGTCACTGGGCATGGCAACCGCTCACTAACCCTGCCGTGCCCAAAGCTTCTAATTCCCAATGTCTGTCGAACGACATTGATCGATTCTTGCTGTCGAAGCTGCAAGAGAAAAGACTCGCTCCCGTCGAAGATGCCGATCCGGCCACATTGATTCGTCGACTCAGCTACGATCTCACCGGACTTCCGCCTTCTCCTATTGATGTAAAGGCGTTTCGAAAAGACCACTCGTTGCGCGCCTACAGCGCGCTTGTAGACCGTTTGCTTGCCTCTCCTCAGTTTGGGGAACGATGGGGACGTCATTGGCTCGATGTGGCTCGGTACGCCGAGTCGACGGGGCCGTCCCGCAACATTCCTTTTCCAAATGCATGGCGTTATCGCGATTACGTAATCGATGCCGTAAATCGCGATATCCCATTCCAGCGTTTCGTGCAGGAACAGATCGCGGGCGACCTGCTTCCCGCAGCGACACCAGCGGAACGTGACCGGCTAGTGACGGCGACCGGATTTCTGGCCTTGGGTCCAAAGGATGTCAATCAACGATTCAGTGCTCGCTACAAAATGGACAACGTGAATGATCAGATTGACACCGTAACCCGCTCGACGTTGGCCCTGACGGTTTCGTGTGCGCGTTGCCACGATCACAAGTACGATCCGATCCCCACAACGGACTACTACGCGCTGGCCGGCATATTCACCAGCACAATCGACGCAAGCGGGCTGAAGAGTGGGATGGGCGGAGCCAGCCTGGATTATTACGCGCCAAAGCTGCTTGCCTATTTGAGCAATGCGAAAGCGCCATCAGTTCCCGAGGAGCAGATTGCGAAGCTGAAGGCCGAAACGGCAGAAGCCAAGAAGGCGTTCGATGCAATCAAGGACACGCCCGAGGGAACGACGCTCGGACCTGATGGCAGACCGATACAGGATCGTATCGAAAAGCGCTACAACCGACTGAATGAAGATCTAATGCTGATTTCCGATTTGGGGGAATCGGGTTATGGGATTCAAGGCGTTCGGGAGGGAGTAGTCAGCGATACCAGCGTACGGATTCGCGGAGTAGAAGAACGCCACGGACCGACGGTCCAGCGTGGTTTTGTGAGCGTCGTTGCGTTCCCTGAGACGCCCAAAATTCCGGGGACTCATAGTGGCCGTCTCGAACTCGCCGAGTGGATCACCAACCCGAGAAATCCTCTCACTTACCGCGTTTATGCAAATCGTGTCTGGCAACACCTGTTTGGAACTGGCATCGTCAGCACGGTCGACGACTTCGGCTCCAGAGGTGATGTGCCTTCAAATCCAGAGCTGTTGGATTTCCTGGCTCAAGAACTCATTCGAAATGGCGGTTCCACCAAGAAGTTGATCCGTGAGATCGTCCTGTCACATGCCTACAGACTTGGGTCACGGGTCCCTTCCGGATATCAGAACATCGATCCGACGAACCGGCTCATTTGGCGACATTCGCCCCGACGTCTCGAAGCGGAAGAGATTCGCGACAGCATGCTTGCGTCGGCTGGCCGGTTACAACTCGATCATCCTGTCGGTTCGCCGTCCATGAATCTTCGTATGATTGAGATCCAGGACGACGGTCCGGTCGCGCACTCGATCCTCGAGGCTGCCGACCTGAGCACATACCGTAGCGTCTATCTTCCGCAGCTCCGCGGCGAGACACCGCGGTCTCTGGCGGCATTCAATCCGGTGATCCAAACGTTGGTCACCGGTCAGCGAGACGCCACGACAGTTCCCACGCAAGCGCTCTTCATGCTGAACTCGCCGTTCGTTTGGGAGCAGTCACTCTCTCTCGCCGACAGGCTATTGGCCGAATACGCGACTGACAGCACAGTGAGGATTCGGAGCGCCTACGAGCTTGTGCTCGGCAGGGATCCGACCCCGCAAGAAGCCAAGAAGGTCGCAGTTTTTCTCTCGCGATACGAGTCAACCTACAACAACCTGCATCTCGCGTCGATGTTGAGCCAAGATCATGTCGTTGTTGAGGAGAAGAACGAGCAAGCTTTCACCGGAGTAGTCCGAGCTGATGATGAAGCTGACTTGCCCGAGCCATTCGCCGAGAAACCAATCCCGCCGCGAGATCAAAGACAAGCGGCATGGGCCGCCTTTGTGCAGTCACTGTATGCATCCGCAGAATTTGAGTTTGTCCGCTAGCCGTGCGCAATTTTCAGAAGAGGAGAAATGCAATGTCAGAACAACTTCCATTCGGGACTTCTCGGCGGACCTTGTTGAAAACCGCCGGTTGCGGCTTTGGTTATTTTGCACTGGCCGGATTACTCGGCTCTGCTGCTCAAAAGGTACTCGCCCAGGAGGTGTCCGGCGTCGCCAATCCGCTTACTCCTAAGCAGCCCAATTTCAAACCGCGAGCGAAACGGATCATCTTCCTGTACATGGAAGGAGCAATGTCGACTCTGGACACTTTCGAATACAAGAGTGCGCTTCAAAACAGCGGAGGTAAGTCCGGACCGGGCGGCGGCACTCTCACTCCCTCAAAATTCAAGTTCCAACAATACGGGAAATCGGGCGCATGGTTTTCGGAGTTGGTCCCAAATATTGCGACGCACGCGGACGAGCTTTGCTTTTTGCGCGGCCTCTATACCGATACGCCCGCTCATCCTCAGGCGGTGGTGCAACTGCACACGGGTAGCGCGAACGCAGCCTTGACCCGGCCCAGCATGGGTTCCTGGTTGCTCTACGGACTGGGGACAGAGAATCAGGATTTGCCGGGATTCATCACAATTAATCCCACAATTGATTTCGGAGGCGCCGTCAACTATGGCAGCGCATTCCTGCCGGCGTACTACCAGGGAACTCCGATCAGTGATCAGGGTGTGATGCCCGATATCAAGGCCGCCTCGCCCCGCGATCTGCAGCGCCAGCAACTCGACTTGATTCAGGATCTAAACCGAAATGTCGCCGCTCAGTCCGGCGCGCCCCAAGCAGTGGATGGCGTCATAAAGTCATACGAACTCGCCTTCCGAATGCAGGACAGGGTGCCGGCCTTACTCGATATTTCCAAGGAGCCCCAGAACGTTCTGGACGCTTATGGCGTCAAGACCGGCCCCGAAGGTTCCTTTGCGCGCCAGTGCTTGATGGCTCGGAGGCTCAACGAAGCCGGCGTACGATTCGTCGAAATCCGCCAGGCGGGTTGGGATCACCACACGAACCTTCATCGCGGTCTCATCGATCAGACGCGCAGGATCGATCAGCCGACGTCTGCGCTCCTGACAGACCTGAAGCAGCGAGGGCTGCTTGATGACACGTTAGTGCTTTTTGGCTCGGAGTTTTCGCGCTTACCTACGTCCGAGGGAACGGATGGACGCGACCACAACATCACGGGCTACTCCATGTTCCTGGCCGGCGCTGGCGTCAAGAAGGGCTTCAGCTATGGTTCTACCGACGACATCGGAATGAAGGCGGTGGAAGGGCGTATGCACGTGAACGACTTGCATGCCACGCTGCTTGCCCTAATGGGACTCGATCATGAGCAGCTCACATATCGCTATGCCGGACGCAACTTCCGGTTGACCGACGTAGCGGGAGTGGTTCAGAGCGACATCTTAGCGTAAGCACCTTTGGGAAAAGGAAATGGATAGCTGGGTGAAATCGAAGTGGCAGAAATGCAAGGCGCTATTTGTTGAGAAGGCAAGGCTTTCGGCACGAAGGATTGCAATTGCCGCTTTTTTAGTTGCGGTATTTGCCGTAGCAACTCTCGTAGCTCAACGAGCAGCGATCGTGTTGATCAACTCCGATTCGAAGTTTACTCAGGCTGAACACAACGAAGGCGAGGAGCTGTTTTCCGAAAAAGTAAAGCCGATTCTCAACCGAAAATGCGGGAAGTGCCACGGAGAAGATGACGCGCGTTCAGGGCTTCGTGTCGACTCCCGTGAAGGACTACTCTGCGGTGGACATCGTGGTCCCGCGATCACACTGGGTGATCCGGACAACAGTCTGCTTATCAAATCTGTCTTGCAAACGGGAGAACTCAAGATGCCCCGACGAGGAAAGCTCTCGCCAGAGGAAATTCAGTCGTTGTCTGTCTGGATTAGAGACGGGGCGCCATGGCCACGGGAGACTAGTCCTAGTTGGAAGCAGCAACTGGAAAAAGTTGTGAATTGCGTCCTCTAAAAAGACTTGGACTCCGTTCTTCTTACGTTGCAATCTAAACCACACAAATGGCTCATTCCTTAATTCATTTCGTCCTGCTAGTATTGACACTATGTCCATAAAGCTACTAGACTATAACCAAAGGAGCCCTTCTATGACGGTTGATCGGAAGAACTCTCTCAGCTACCTGATTAAACCGAGTGGAGAAGTAACCCCCGCGATGCCCCACGAGGAGGAATTCTCTCTCGAGCAAATTCGTGACCACGTCGCTGGACATCCTGAAGTTATTTGCGAAACGTGCGACGGATTCCTGCTGTTTCGGAATCGGGACGCAAGCACTCGAGGGTTTCCCGTCAATCCGCTGGCTACATCCGTGTACACGAAGTATGTTCGCCAGGCCTCGCCCGTTAGTGGACGTGTGTTCCTCGCTCATCCTGACCACGTCGCGCCCTACTGGCGAAAAAAGCTTCACACGGAAACCAAACATTCGCGGCGAGCCGCATGAGCGAGTCGCATCTGGATGAACCGCCTCTTATTTAGACGGAATGAGAGGAAGAACATTAGTTATCTGGCCGGGGTTTGATTAGCATCTATGTCCGCATTCTTCGCAACAACTTGGTTCCTGTGGTGGTTATTTGCGTTAGTGATCATTGCATGGTGGTCGTGGCGTATGTTTTCCGGCCATGACGGCCGTCCTCATAAGCCATCTGCGCATTGGAAAAGTCTGTATCGACAGGCTCTCGTCGAACGTGACGAAAGCAAGATTGGCGTCCGCATCCAGGAAGCCGAAGGAGCGATTTTGCTCGAATTAGCCACTCAAGTTTTTAGGCGAGACGATACGCGCCGAACGGCCCTGCAGGAAGCGCTGAACAACTTAGATCGCCTACGTCAAAGTCCCTCCCGGATCTCCGATGAGACACGCGCCGCATGACCGCAGTTAAGGTCGGCGGAATTAGCACTCGCGAGTGTCTATTATTGAGTTCACCATTGTTGAGATTAGAATAATGGTCCGATCCTGAACCGGCGGGGACTGTTCGAGACTCGATTCTCGATAGTTCATGGTCCATCTATGGTCCAGTAATTGTTTC
>AP72_2010_repI_A10DRAFT_1000035_pt1 | contig 19424 bp, 23 predicted proteins | sample AmaPasreplicIA10_FD_9194 | JGI IMG/M metagenome (IMG submission 9194) | reverse complement strand
CCATGCCGGCCGGCGACGTGTCAAGCAGATCACGACCACTGGAAGCAGATCGAAACGCGGTGCGGCATGTCCAGTATGCCAGAGGAAAGACCAGCCTCCAGTATACGAGACGCGCAACCCGGCCGGAGGATCCGACCTCGTGCAGGCTCAGAGCGCGGACGAGGGTCCGACTCCGATCCGTGTCCGATCAGGAGTCCGACTTCAGGACCACGGCGCGTCGACTCTGCGTTCCGTGGTGTGCCCGAGCTGCTAGACCGTGGGTCGGGGCGGCGCCATGCCTAGTTCGCGTCTCCACCCTCGACAACTCGGTGGAACGACGGGCGTCGAATGGCCGGATATTTCCCTGTAAAGCGGGGCTAGTACAACGCAATCCGCTTGTCAAGAAATTCCGCCATCTGCACTTCACGGTCCTCTGACGGGGCATGCGAGCGGCGCGGCTGGACCGGGGCACTATCGCCCCTCCCAGCTCGGCCCGACAGCTACGCGGTCTCCGGTGGCCCGCGCGCCTCGTGATGTCTGCGCTATCGTTTGCTCGTGTGGGCCATTCGGCGTCCCCACAAGACGCATCATCTTGGGCGGGAACGGATCGCTCCGCTCGAACCGCATCGTCTCTCTGACATCGTGAGCAATTTGCTTTTGCTTTTTGCTTACGATGTCGCGCGCCCGCTGAACCGGCTCAGGCATCGGCCTGTAAAGCGCAGTCCAGCGGGCGTCCGGCGTCATGAAATGGCGCCGTGCTCCGCGCGATGTGGAAACACGCTTTTGTCAGCGGCGAGTGCAGGCGCCTCTAACTGTGCGGAATCCCGGAGCACGACCCTAAGAGAATACCCTAGTTCGCCGATCTAAGCAAACCACCTAGGGGCCGGAATGGCCCTGTAAGCCAGCCTACGTCAGCGGGGCCGGCCGTACCAGCGCAGCTCGCGGGCCTTGCGGGCTTTCGGGGTCTCTCTGTAGGTCAGGGCCTTCCAGGCGTCTTGCGCCCGTCGGAGCTGCGCGACCTGGCTGCACGTCACGGCGTGGCCTCGCGCGCGGGACTCGTCGATGTTGGCTTGCGCGAGCAGGATGGCGTCGCGCGCGGCGTCGAAGGGGTTCATTAGGCGATCCGCGTGGCGCGCCGAAACCAGTTCTTGCCGATCACGGCCTTGTCGCCGCGCTTCCAGTTGTCGCCATCGTTGCGGTAGATGACGTGGCGAAGGTCGTTGCCAGGAACCGGATCGGACGCGACCTCGACAGTGATCGGCTCGGAAGCCACGTTCTCGCCCATCCAGAGGGAGCCAACCGGAGCCACGTTTTTCGTCGTCTTGTTCATGTCCCTACTCTACACCCGAATCGGACGGTGGAAAGAAATTTCTTTCGTGCGATGTCGAATTTGACGCGCGGATACCGAATGCCTGTAGCATGACATCGGCCTGATCCTGCATGAACTGCTCGAGCACGGCAGCGCGGCGCGCGCTGTAGCGGTCCTCTGCGGCGAGCTGGCGTGCCCATATTCGGGCAACGCGGCGCGGGGCGCCAGACGCTTCCCAGCGCCAACGGGAGCGCGTGTACGTGCCGGCGAAGTGGACAGTTGGCTCGGGAACGCGGGTCATTTGTGCGCTACCTTACGTGTCAAAAGTGGCGTAATGGGAGGGCGTAGGACGGGCGGGAGGAGAGGTTGCGGGCGTCGGGCTATTTCCCAAGGTCGATCACCGTGTCCCGCGAGGGGTGAAGCGCGTCCAGGCGTGCCCAGACGTCAGTCACCGCGCGCATAGCTCGAGCCGAGGCCCTACCGGGGTAAAGGCAGTCGGCATATGCCGAGGCTTGCCAGAGCACGGCGGGAAAGGTGCGGGCGTGCTTCAAGCAATACCAGCAATGCCCGCACGGCTTCGGCATGGTGCAGCGGATCAGAGGCACGGGTTCACTCATTTGGATCGCAATCCGTCCAGACGGTTATTTTGCCGGTCGAGTAGTCGTAGATCTCGTGGTGGTAGCAAGTGCAGTCGGCGCCGCCCTCGACCGCACCCGCGTCGGCCGGCGCTTCCAAGTCAGGCAGCTCATCCACGTTACACGAAAGCGCGAGCACGCCAAGAAGCGACAGACCGAAAGCGACGACAGCCGCGCGGAATGCGTCGAAGGTTCGCACGTTACTCCGCTTTCGTCCGCTTGTCCGTGCGAGCGATGGCGCGCTTAATCGCCTCGCGAACCAGCTTCGTCGAAGTGATCCCGGCCGCGTAAGCCACGCGCTCCAGCTCGTCAGCGTCGAGGCCCATTTCGATCACTGCCGCGTGCATTGAGCAGTGTTCACCTGCCGTCGCATCGAGCCGGCAGCCGGTCACGACACAAACGCTTTTCTTCGGCGCGTGGTGCTGAATATCCGGAGTTGTCATCGTCGTCCTCTCTTGTAAGGCCACAGCCAGCGCCCATGCGCCGGCCGAAGTAACCGAACGTGAACACGAAAAGCGCGCGGAGGAGGTTCATCGGAAATACTCATCTGCCGCGTCGTCCGCTTCGTACTCCTCGCGGCGCGCCCGATCCTCTTCCTCTCGGTCGAAGTCGGGAGACTCGAAATCTTCTTCCGTTCGCGTGTCCTCGATCGGCTTCATGGGGACGACTATACGCGCGCTATTAGCGGCGTCAAGAAATTTCTTTCCTACGAAAGAAAGTCGAGGTAGCCGAGCAGAAGACCGGGCCGAATTCCCGGGCGCCAAGTGTGCCGCGCCACGCAGTCGCCCTCCCTGCTGCCGTCCGCGTTCGTGTTCCCCTCGATGGTCGTCAAGGTCCCGTCGCCATTCACAGTTTCGACGATGCCACAGTGTCCTAGACCGTGGCCATGGTCTAGGATGAACACGAGACCAGGCGCGGGCGCCTCGGCGCGTCTCGCGATGTACGAGCGCCACATATGCCAGCAGCCGGCCGTTCGCGGATCGGCGCCTCCGGCTTGATCGAAGCACCACGAGACGAAGGCCGCGCACCACGGATAGCCCGGGCCGAGTTGCACGTCCGCGAGGTAGAGATCGATCTGCGGTCCACTATTGCGCGCCGCTTCGGTCACGCCGAGCTGCGAACGCGCAATAGTCAGAACGTCGTCGGCTGTCATGCGGCAATACCGCCGAGCTTATCCGAGATCTTGTTGTGCAGCCAATTGACTAGACGATAGATTAGATTTTTCACTTTCCCACCGTCGTCACCGGAGTGCCGGGCGCCGTGTGCAGAATGCCGGCGACTGTGCCGATGATCGTCGGTACCACGGCGTAGGTCACGGGAAGAATTCCGCCCGTGATCAGTCCGCCAGCAACAGCCGAAGCAGCCATGAGGATTTTGTAGAGCCAATTCATTTGCGAGCCTCCTTTACAGTTTTGAGATAACGTTTCGATACTGATGTAACAAATCGGCAGCTAGCGCGAGCTTTCGTTCGAGCGCAGCGAGCGCAGACGCGCGTTCGTGTCCTGTAACTCCGTCGATAGTTCGCGCACTCTCTCCGAAATGAGACGCAAGGTCAGCCAAGGCCACGGCTCCATCCGAGAGGGCGAGAGATTCCGCGCTTGCGTCTCGACGTCGTCCGAGGTCGATTGGAGTTGTGTACTCATCCACTATTCCCCTTCTACTCTCTTGAACGAACCGGAGTCACCCGACTTTGTATCTTGATGCTTTTTTTGAAATGACTTAAGCGCTTGATGTCCAGCTTGCGCAAATGCGCCCGTTGCGATCAATAAAGCCAATGTTACCACATGGTCAAATTTTGTCTCGCTGCACTCCCGCCAGAGCGCAAAGCAGACGAGTTGCGCGGCGAAAAAAAGAGCGGCTGTGTGATGAATGTTCATTGCAGCGTCACCCATACGAACCAGCGGTTTTGCGGCGTCGCTCCACCGCCGGGATTCAGAGCCGTGCCGTCGTAGACGAGCCCGAACGTATCGTTGACGGATCCGGCCGCCAGCGAGCCCGTGACGGCAGCCTGCACGCCGGTAGTCCCGGGTCCGTACGAAGCGGTGATCGCCGTGGGCGCGCCATTCCGCCAGAGCGTCACCGACCACGTTCCCGACGTGCCATTGTTGTCGAGGATGTTCACCCGGAACAGCGCCGTGGTGAACGCGTGGTTGAGTGGGTACTCGTTCGCAGTGACACCTTCCCCGCTGACGAGCTGCCCACCATTCGGCAGATAGAATACCGTCGTTGAATCGGCAGTATTGATCTTACCGGAGAACGACATGAAGTAAGGCGCCACGCTGGCGGCTAGGACCTTGGTCGCTACCCCCTGAATCGTCGACGAACCAGCGGGGCGTATGAACGTCGTGGAGTCCGGGGCATTGTCGGGCACCGCTCCCATGACCAACGTCGTCGGCCCGCTCGTCTCGAGCAGCGCGTCGGGGACAGCCGTCGCCGATGAACCATCGTCCGCCACCGACTTCACGAACTGATGCGTGGTCCCGGCTTGCGTGCGGATGCCGTGGTTGATGACGCCCGTGTCATTCTTGCAAGCCAGATTCTTCGAGGTCGAATCGACATAGACCTCAGCCTCGCCTCCGGGCGGAGCGCTTGGGGCGGCGCGGTCGGTGAAGGTGATTCGGCCCGCTGCCGTCGTGCCATCGGGGATGTTGTGGAGGGTCGCGACCTGGGAACCCGAGCCCGGCCCCGCGGTGACGTCACCCGTGAGCTGCGTGATCCCCGTGTCAGGAGGGACCGCCCAGGTCGCATCCTCGCGAAGGAAGTGCGTGGTTCCTGCCGAGGCGCCAGGATCTGGCACGGCGCCGCGTGCGTGGGAGGCTCCAGAGGCCACGAAGTCCGTGATGGTGACGTTCGGGGTCGGAGATGCGCCGCCAGTGATGACGATCGGCGACGTACCGGAGACGCCTGTCACCGTTCCGCCCGATCCAGTGGCTGTCAGCGTCCCGCCTGAGAAGCTGAGTCCGGAGCCGATCGTGATGACCGACCACAGCCCGCCTACAGTTTGGAGGATACCGTCGGCCGCCCCGGTGTATTGCCCGATCGGCATCCAGATCGTATTGGCGAGGTCGCGGATGTAGGCCCTGTAGTGAGCCGAATCGATGACGAGCGGGACATAGCCAGCGGGCCTAAAGGCCGCGCCAGCGGTCGGTGGCCCAGGCATGCTAGGGAGATCGATGAATCCACCCGTCGCAGTGGTCAGGAGTGGACCGCCTTGCCCAACGACGAAGTCCCCCCCAAAGAACGCCTGGAGACTTGCCCCGAGGCGCAGGATCCCAACCCCGCCGTCGTTGCCGAGGTTCACCACGGCGATGAGGCTCGACATCGTCAAAGCATTCTTCTGAAACGAGTACCAAATGCCGTTGTTGAGGCGGATATGCAGCGCGTCGGTCGCCGTGTCGTAGACGAAGCCATCAGTGATGGTGCCGAACGACAGGCCCGGCACGCCCGTGTCAAACGGCGGCGTCCCCGTTCCGATGGTTCCCGGCGGCACGACGAGCTGGGGCACAGCGCCGGGCGTGTAGTAGAGGTGCGCCGGGTCGACGTGCATCACTCCGCCGGCATCCGTCCAGACAACAGCGGGGCCGTCGAGCAAGCCAGGAACCGGAGGCGTTCCGCCGATTTGCAAAAAATTGCGCCAAACAGCATCGAAAAGTTCTACCTGGGAATTCTTGATTCTTTCCTCAAGTCGATTGATTCGTTCCGGGGTTACCGGAACGTCAATTGGCTGCGGAACGAAGCCCTTAAATACCGGCTTGCTCACGGGCCCCACTTAACCCGCGCCTTCGCGCAAGCCCGATAGAACTGCTGCGTGGTCAACTGCGCCGGCCAGACGAGACCGAGCACCAAATCGCCCGCAAAGAAGTTGGTCGGGGTCACACCGTCAGAGGCTCGAGCCCCCAGCGCACAAAGCGCGGTCAGGTCTTGCGGCACGAACGTCCCAGCCGCTACGACACCCATTCGTGTACCGCCCCACATCAGGGTGTACTGGCCCGTGTCGGTGCTCGAGCCCCCAGCGAAGATTGCTCCATAACGGATGTTGTGGGGCAGCGTGTCCGCCGGGACGTTCTCGTGATAGACGTCGTTCGTACCCACGGTGAAGAAGCCATCGCTCCCAGAGCGCTTCACATCGAACTGAGAGACGGCCACGGGCAGAACGCCACCCGCCGTGGTCGCCATGAACTCGCTGCTGACCACGCCGTTTGTGAGTGTTAGCAGCGAATAGAAGTTGTTAAAGCCGACTGCGAAGCTGGCGAGCTTGTAAACGAAGAGCATTGTTTTCCCGCCCGACGCCGTCGACAGGTTCGAGGTCATCCAGTTGGCGACGCCGTCAAAGCGGATACAGGGCTTAGGGAACGTGACCCCGTACTGCCAGCCGTTCGGGATCAGGCTGGGCCTGGCAACTCCAGAGGCCGTGAAGGGATGCGAGCCGTAGCCGAGGCTCGAAATGAGCCCCGACAGCCCTGGTTGATCTGCCTCGATCCAAACGCTCGGCGCGACGTCGGTGTCGAAGTTATAGCCGGGCGTCACGTCGACATCGGTGCCACTGGCTAGGTTCCAGTCGATCTGGTTGATGGCCTGGCGGGCCATGAGCGGCCGCCCTCGCCAGTGGGGGTGCACGCCGTCGTAAGTGACGTTGTTGGCGGGAGGCGTGGTGCTGTTTTGGTCGGTGATCTGAGTCGTGTAGACGTCGATGTATTGCACCTTCATCTGCGCGCAGGCATCCGAGATTCCACCGTTGATCGCGTCGATAAGGGCCTGATTGGGGTTCGGAATAGTGAGCCCGCCCCACCCGCTCCAAATATTGAGCCATCCAACCTGTACGGACGGCAGGCCGGCAAAGAGGTCAGTCAGCAGTGAGACGGCCTCGGCCTTGATCGAAGCTCGGGTGAGAGACGGCTCCGAAAGGATGTTGTTGACACCACACTCGATGATGACGACGTCCGCCCCGTCGGAGATGGCAAGTGGGACTTGATCGCCATGAACACGGGGGATGTCCTCGCCGCCAATGCCATGGTTGGCGAAAGTGCCCGTATCTCCATAGAGCATCCGGTAGCGGTTGATAAACTCCGCCTGCCAGCCACCACATGCCTGGGATGCCGTGATGCTGTCGCCGATGAAGGTCACCTTCATCCCGGGCCGCATCCGAACCAGCGATGCCGTTACAACCGGAAACTCGAGCATGGTCCCCTAGTTGCTAGGGACCACCATCGCCACGCGGTCGAAGTCCATTTCGCGGTTCGCCGTGGTGGCGCCGTTTTGCCAGAGCCACTGGAAGCCCACGGGGTCAGTGCCGAGGGATCCAACCGCGATCGTTTTGAGGATCGTTTGATCCACGGCGAAGTTCCAGTTGGCCCCATCGACGTACTGCTCGACGTCATGCCAGTTCGTATCGATGGCCAGGGACGTCGCGGAGCTGTTGACGGTCGTACCGGCCTGGTCGATGATCCGAACCGTCCAATTAGTTGTCGAGTCGGGGCCGCGGATGCCGACCTGAAACGCGGTATTGTTCGTGGCGATCGTGACCTGCCAGAAGAGCACGCCGGCCGCATCCATGGCCGTCGCGAACTTCATCCGGGCATATGCATACCAGCGTGTGGTCTTGGGGTTGTCGACGAACGAGGCGATCCCCTGTGGCTTATAGATGCCGAGCGAGCTTCCCGTTGCGCCGGTAGCGAACTTGATTACTCCACCCTTGTCCACCTGGCTGATGTTCGCCGTGGCCGTGCCATTGGCCGTGGTCTGCGTCCCGTACTGGTTGTCACCGAACTCCCCGTAGCTCACCAGTGTGTTGAGCGTCGGGCCGCAAAGGGCCTGGGCGCGGGCCATGATCGACTGGCGGACGTCGACGATGGGCGTCACGCCGAGCATCGTCAAGACTTGAGCCGAGGTGAGCGCTATCGGCGTTGCCGATCCGCCCGAGACGTTCCCAAGGATACGTTGATCGGCGATTGGGGTTAGACCGCCGCCGCTTACCGTTGTCCATATAACGCCATCGGTGCTTATCTCAAGGACGCCACTACGAAGACGAAATCGATTCGGGACGTTCGTCCCGACGTCCATAAGCAGAAGATTTCCGCCGAGTGCATTTGGTCCGCTCATGACTTCCCCTTCCGTGCTTCGCTTAGCGCAATCGCAATGATCTGATCGTGCGAACGCTTCTCGCCCTTTGGCTTATTCTTGTTCGCCTTGTGCAGTTCGACGATGTTGTGAGAAATTACCTTGTCACTCCTGCCACGTAAGAGCGGCATTAGATTGCCTTCCGGCTGGCGAATGATTGCAAATTAGTCAGCGGAGACGAACCGTTAGGTGTAACTGTCAGGCGACAAAAACCAACCTCAATCAAGCGCGGATAGACATACAAAACGCTTCGCTCCGATCCGCCCGTTGGGGCCGTGCCGAACTTCGTAAACGCCGATGTGGCATCATTCCAACTCGGATTATTGTTCGACGGTGCGATTGGCGTGTAGTCGCGCAAGTTAGAATTGATGACTTGCAGTCCGGAGGCGTCGGGAGTCGCGCCCGCGACCGCAAGATTCGGGATGTAGTCGTTGCCAAGTTCGATCAGGATTGTGGCCGTAAGTGCGGCATCCCATAAGAGTTGAAACGAGAACGTATCAGTTTCGCGCAAATCCCAAATCCACTTAGCGGCCGTAGAAGTGTTCAGCGCGAAGGCGTGATTCATGCCCATTCCGCGCGTGCGGCTACCGGCAACTAGAAGCTCCAGATTGATGGACATGCGCGCTCCTTACGGGTGCTGTTCTTGTTCCGTTACTTGGGAAGGCGTTGCGGTCTGCGGCTGCTTCGAAGACTGCGGAGCCTGTCTCGGAGGAGGTTTGCCGTTGTCCGGAAGCGGCACGCCGAGTGCCTGCGTAAGCGCCGGATCAAGGCCCGTAACGCCGATGAGACTCGCAAAGCTTCGCTCCCATGTCGGCGAGAATTCCTTGTCGCTCGCTTTCGCATTCTGAATCGCCGCCACTATAGCAGAAACGGCAGAGCTATACAAAGACGGGTAGCACTTCATTACATCGACCGCGAGACCTGACGTCAACGAATCCTCGGCGATCCAATTGAACAACGAAAGCGGCTCATCTATCAGGCTCCACGTATCTTCGAAGGCCATGATGAGAGCATCGGCAGGCTGGACGTTTTCCCATCCGACAACGCTCTTTACCGTCTGAATCGGGAAGCACGTCCGAAGGAAATTGTACGTTCGCAATACTTGGCCTTGAAGCATCGTCACAAGGTCAAGTTGCTCGTTCTTGAACGCGTCGACGATGGCGGCAAATTCGCCGGCCTTCGGATCGATCGGCAACTGCTCGAGCATGCGATCATAATTCACAGTGCGCGGCTTCGGCGGTTTCAACTCCTCGGCGCATAGCTGCTTCGCGAGCGTCTTGATCTCGGCATCGATGTTGCGGATCTCTCGCCACTGCGAACGCTCGATTTTTTCGAACGTCTTATAAATGAACGGCTGCGCGCCGATCTTCGCAACCATGGCTTCGCCGAGGTCGATCACGGTTGCGTCTCCTGTCCGGTCGGCACACCGGCAAAGCGAAGCGCGAGATGCGCCGGAACGCCGTTATGAATCGCCTCGAATGCGTCGGTAATCGGCGCAGAAGTGCCAGACTTCCCGGCTTTGATGGCGAGCTTAGAAAGGTGGTAGTCGACGATGCGCGGAGCGGCCTTGATTCCCCTGTAAGCGCCGTACAATCCGCCGCCCGCTTCGAGTGCGAGTTTCAATTCCTCCGGCAGCAACCCATGGAGCCCGACCGCGCCGGCCACGGCGGCAATTTTCCCCGCCGTTTTCAGCGCTCTGTGAAACGGGTTTTCGTGCTTCGCTTTTTCGGCTGCTTTCGTCGCTTCCTGATCGGCCTTCGAAAACTTGAAAGCGTTCGATTCTCCTTGCTTCGTCGAGGTGCCTGCCGCTGCTTCGGCCGCTGCTTCCCGGGTCTCCGCGCGCTTCGCGGCGCCCTCCGCGACGGCCTGGACGGGCGCCGACCCTCGGACGGCTGCGGCAGCCTCTGGCGCGACGGGAAGAGCCCCTGCGACGCCTCCGAGGACTGCGCCAGCGACCGGATCGCCACCCATGAGCTTGGACTGCAAACCAGCCTCCCCGGCGTTCGTGGCCACCCTGGCAGCTACCGGAGCGGCACCCCCAAGCGGTAGACGAGCTGCCAGCAGCGGACGGACAGCATTCGCAAGTGGCCCTGTCAGCGTACCGGCGATCACCATTTGTGCGAGCGGATCGCTTTCCAGCTCGGTGGCGATATGCGGCTTAGGGCCTTTGCCGTTCTTGTAATCGTCGATCGCCTGGAAGAATTCTTTTTGGTCGCGGTCGGCCTTCAGCTTTGTGGTTTCCGGCAGTTCCCGGGGAGCGCGAGGCGACAGAGGATTTACGCCGACCTCGACTGGCCCCTCTCCAGTGTCTTCTACATCGCGCGGACCCGGAGCCATGCCGGCCATTGCTCGCCGTTGCTCCCGGCCGAATTGCTCGAGCGCTTGCACGTTCGTGCGCGGTTGCTTCGCCGAAAGATATGCGTCTACATCGGCGTCCGACGGTTCGGCCGGACCCGTGGCCACGGGCTTTTCTTTCGACGCTAGATAGGCGTCGATATCTGCGTCACTTAATGCCATTGGCGGTCAAAATTCGTTCGGCCTTTGGGTTGCCGCGGTTCGCTTTCGCCCAATCGATGAATTCAGACTCCGCGCGTGGAGCGGCGGTGGCCTTGGTAGCAGGCTTAGTGCCTTCCTTCGTGGGGACTTCTTGAACGCCTACGGAGTTGAGCAAGCTCCGCTTTTTCATCTCGACGGCCTTGGGCGAGTCCCCTTCCTTTGGGATCGAGGAATGAAGAATCGCAATCAGGTTGTCCTTGTTGACCGCGCCGCGTCCGCTGCCTGCTGCGCGATCCTTGACCGTCTGGATAATCTGCTCGGCCTTCTCCTTATCCTCGTCGGAAAGGCCATCGAGCGGCGAAGCTACGGACGGAGATCCACCCGACAGAATCCCGCGCACGCCAGCCTTTGCCTTTTGCGCAAGCGTGGCGCCTTCGCCGCTGAGCACGCGCTCTGCCGCCGAAAATGCCGTTTCGCTCGCCGGTCTGTCCGCCAACGATTGCGCGTTGCCGACCAACTCACGTGCCGCAGCTCCGGCGCCAACGGCTCCCGGAATGACCTTGCCGGTTTCGACCGTGGTCTTGGGCGTGAGCTGTTTTTGCGTGGCGACCGATGAAACCTGACGCGACAGAGCGGCAGCCTTCGCAGCCTGGACCTGAGCAAGCGCGGCTTGATAGTTCGCGTTGTTCTGTAGCTGCCCGACCGGAATCCCGGCACGCATGAGGGTTTCTTTGATGCGCTCCAGAACGGCCTGCCGCGCGACGGTTTCGCGCGCGAGAAGTTGCGCGTTTCCCTTCTCCCAATTCGAATAGGCTTCGGCGATATCCTTGCCGCTCAACTGCGCTTTGTTGTATTCGGCGTCGTGCTGAGCTTTTTGCTTGTCGAAATCCTGCTGGACGAGATGATCGATGTGCTCAAACTGCGCCTTTTGAGCCTCGACGTTGCCGGATAGGCCAGTCAATCCCATCCCCGCAATGCGCAGGATTTTCCGGCCCGTTGATTCGTTCTCGAATAGACCATGGAATGGCTGCTTGCCCAGCGTCTCCATGTCCGCTTGATGCGCTTCAGTCGCGCGGCGGATCGTGTCCTGAATGTCCTTGTCGCGCGCTTCGCGCTCGTCTGCCTGCTGTTGCGCGAGATCGGCAACTTGACCCTGCCCCTCGGCCTCCGCTTTCTTCTGCTCGATCGTCGCTTCGCCGGCCTGCCGATTGAGATCGGCGGCAGACTTGCCGGCCGCTTCCTGCTCTCCGATCGCCTCGACAGCCTGCGGCGACAGACGAGTAGACGTATAGGTCGAAGTATCGCCGCCTGTGCTTGTCGTCGTCTGCGGCCCGATCGGAACGGGCGCCATCGGCGCGATCGGCGCGAGTGCCGGCGCTTCGTCTTCGGTTTCGTCAGCCATCAGAGAGCCGCTATGAAGTTGCCAATGGTTCCCGCCAGGTTCGAATTCTGCTTGGCGTTGTATTCGTTTTCCTTCTCAAGCAACGTCTGATTCTCGCCGCCCGCAGATTCGGCCGTCTTGCCTTCGCCGACCCCGGTATTACCAAGCACGTTCGCGAAAGCGCCCGCGCCTTGCTGCTCGGAGTTATAGACATTCCCTAGATTGCCTTGCGCCGCCGCGACCTCTTGCGCGCGGACGAGACCTTGGGCCTGATTCGTCTTTGCCGCCGCGTCTGCCGCGTTACCCATCGCCGCAAGACGCGCGTTAGCCGCGTTGACGCCAGACGTTCCGGCCGAGGCGCCGAGCTGCGCGCGAGTGATCGCATCGAGCCCTTCGCCGAGTTGCGTTCGAGCGACACTGGGAGCGTTTGGATTCGTGATTGTATTGTAAAGGGTATTCGCGAGATTACTTTGCCCGCCAAAGGCGGACTGCTGTTGCGCTTGGTAGTTCGCAATCTGCTGCAAAAGATTTTGCGATGTTGCCTGATCAGTCCCGGCTATCTTCGACAGGTCTACCGTTCCGGGTTCTTTGGCAACGCTTAGGCCAAGCGCATTATTGATGCTGCCAAGCGGGTTTTGCTCGTTGAAACCGGCCTTGCTTGACAGATATCCCGTGAGCGGATTTGGGTCCGTGAGCATGTTATGCCCGCTGCCAGCGCTTTGATTCGTGCCGCTATAGGTGTCCCACCAACTCATGACGCTCCCGGAGTCGACGGAAGGATCGTCTGACTGAATGGCAGTTTACCAGTTCCAGGAATAATTCCCACTTCGGCGCCGATGTTTTCGAGCGTGAATCCGGCGCTTGCGCCGTTCGGAAACGAGTCAACCAGCCGGACGGCAACGGCCTGGCATTCGGGGTTGTAAAGCGGGATCGTCCAGCGGTACGCAGCGCCGGAAGCAATGCCGAGGTTCGCGGAATCGAACGTGCGCGACTCCTCTTGCGTCGTGCCGTCGTCATAGATGACAGTGATCGTAAGCGTGTGACGGCCGAGCGCTTCGCCGAGGAATTGGAGCTCCCAGACCATTTGCAGACCTGGAACGCCAGCGAAGGCCATCGGAACGAACTGGACGGAGGTAATGAGCGGCGCCGTATCATCTACCCACGCGTTTGATCCCGGCGTGCCGATCCAACTCTGCGCGTTGGCCGCGTCGGCGATTACAACCCTGCCTTGATAGGTTCCGATCTTCTGTGCCGAAGTGGTCGGCAAAGGCCGACGATACCAGCAGCCGGTTATCGTGTCGTAAATGACGCAGAGATTTCCCGAAAGCAGCACCCATACTCGCTGATCTTGGTCTACCGCGCACCCGAGTATCGCGGAGGTTAGCGTGTCGTCCTCTACAGGGGCGCCGATGAAATCATCCGTCAAGTCGCGGCGCACGAACCACAGTCGGTTATCCGTCGAGGCGAAGTAAACCCCATCCGGACCCATGACGGACGCGCCCGCGCAACCGACCGTGAACGGCAGAAAGATCGGCGTCGGCCAAGAACCGTTTCCGTCGGCCGTTGGCCATCCGGAGCCGTCGATATACCAGCTCGAGTTTTGGCACTGGATCAAAACATGGTTATCGAATGCTTGCAACGCAATGATTGGATCGCTGGTCGGCATCGGTATGCGGCGCGTAGAGTTGAACGAGATCGCCTCACCTTCGACCTTGGAGAATGAGATCCAAAGTGCGTTATCGTAGCAGCCGAGCACGACGTTATCGTTGATCGTCGTGCCGCAGTTGAACGGGGCTGGCGAGCGGCGCCAACCGAATGGAGGGTTAATCCCGTCCGTATAGAGCGGCTCGCCAACGCTGATTTGCGCATCGGTTTGCGTGATCGTGAAGGTCAGCGTATCGACATCTTGCCGATTGTAGACCGGACTAAGATCGTTCGTGACCTTTGCGTGAACTGTCGACATGACGCCAGCGACGAGATAGGTGCTATAGACGCTCCAGATCGATCCGGCGTGTTGAGTCACGCGATCGGTCGGCCACGTCAGAGCGATGCTAGTATTCGAGCCCATCGGAACAGAGAGCGCGATAGATGGAGAACCTTTTACGCGCTGGCCCTGCGTATTCGTCCATTCCTCGACTAGTACGACCTGATAAGTCTGATTCGTGGTCAGTCCGCCGCCGCCTCCGAGCACTGACGATGGCTGCTCTGCGTTCAACTGGAAGTTGATTTCGCCGAGATCTGCGCCTCCGAAGCTTTCCGCCGAAGGTCCGGGCAATAGCAGCTCTCCGGCATAGGCAACCGCCGAACCAGGCTGACCGAAAAACTCATCCGTGATTCCAACCGTCGAAGTGAACACGTTCAGCGTGCCGATCCCAAACGGCGAAGGGATAGACTCATTGAACGATGTTCCGCGCGTCGCGAGCGGAACATGCAGGCCAAGAGCGATGAAACCTGACGGCAGAGAGAACCAGTCCGGGAACGGCTGACCTATGCTATCCGCGATCGTTCCCGTCCATCCGGCAAAAACCCAATCTTGCGCAGCGGTCGCCCATTCGAAACAGCCGCAGATCTTGTTAGTCAAGATGTCGTGCAGAAAGAACGTCGTTTGCGCGAACTGATTCGATGCGCCCCCGGGCGCGGATGTGCTCGGGTAGTAGACGACTTCCACCCATCGGTTCTCGAGGAAGAACGCGCGCGACGCTAGTCCGCAGCTCCGCAGTTTCGTCACGGTCGTATGCGTTGCCGGCGTGACTCCGGCGACCGTTTGAATCCACGATCGCGTTTGCACATTCATGTTAGCGATCGTCGCGCCGAGTGGCATCTGCGTCCAGGTAACATGAACGCTAGTCGTCCCTGGGATAACGAATCCGGTTATGTTCGAGATGCCCATCGTAAACAGGTACTCGTAAGAGTCGTCATAAACATCATAGTCGTGATTCGTTACCGCCGTTCCGCTCATGCGTACGACATGCAAGCTAAACCCGTTATCGCCAACGTCGAAGCTCGCGACGTAAACGAAACCATCTGCCTCGCGCGATTGTAGAAACGCGATTCCGTAGTCGTTGAACGGCGCAGAGCCTCCGCGCGATCCGGCCGTGGAATTGGTATTAGTAACGACGGTGATAGTAGTTCCCGAGATCGTAAGCTTCGACAGAACGACGCCGAAACTATTTGCTATCCTAGCAAAGCAAACTCCGACGCTTGAATCGTAAGTGACATCCCAATGGTCACCGACTATATGCAGCGTATCGACCGTGGTACCGGCAATCAAGTTACCATTGGCATCCCATACGTTGACGCCGATCGATGCCGGAGTCCCGTTGTTGTGGTCGAAGAATTGCCAGAAGTGGACACCGTCCGAGACAACTTTCTGACGGACGCTCGTCCCCTGGCAATACGAGAAGTCAGGAAGTGACATCGTCACTCCCTTTTGCAGGTCTTGAAATTGTATGTATCCGGCTCCAGTCGAAGCATTCGGCGGACGATGAGCCCGAAAGCAATAGGCTGCCACGCTCCCGACTGCGGTGCCGTCTGGCAGATCAGAGATTGTATTGCCGTCAAAGATCGGCGTACGACGCATTCCGTTCGGAAAAACCGGTTGCTGCCACTGATTCCACGCATCATTGCCGAGCGTGTAAACCAGCGAGTCAGAGCCGATCTCGAGAGACGAATTGGCGACCTCGGTCAACAGTCGACAACCAGGAACGCCGTTCGTCGTGTCGGGGCTAAACGCCGTGACGTCGCGAACCTGCTTCGTAACCTTGGCCATACCATCGGCCTTCTGGATCTTGATGCCGCCGTTTTGCAACTTCTGCACGACGGCATTAGTCATGGTCTCGATGCGGCCGACCGGGCCGGATGACTTCGGTGCCTTCTGATTCATCGGGACAAGCGGGATCCCGATTGCTTGCGGATCAAGCTTCATGGACCAAAGTCGTTTCCGCTACCGAACGGGCCATAGCCGGCAAGCGGGTAGTTGCTCGGCGCCCAAAGCACGGGCGCCGCTTCAGGCTCCGCAGCTCGCCCGGACGTGATCGCGGCGACCCTGGACAGTTCTTGCCCGAGCAGGGCGGACAGTTCCTCCGCGCCTTGCTTTTTCTTCTCCATGATCCGTATCGCTGCCCAGAGCGAAGGCACGGAATCGTAATTGTCCATCGTTACATCGAGCCGCGCGCTCGGAGAGAGGCCGAGATTCACGGTTACGGCCGAGGTATAAAGCTCGGGGGAATTGCAGAACGGATTAACTTGGATATGCGTACCGTCCAGCACGTTCGTGATTACGAATTCGCCAGAATTCCCGGGATCGGCCGTTCCGGTGACGAATACAGATTGACCGGCTGACATGCCGGTTGTCGTAATGCGAATCTCGCTTGCGCCGCCCGTCGCCGCGCCGTCAACGCCTGGGGTAACAGCGATCGGCACTACGGCCGACAGGTTGAGCTGTGGCGCTTTCGGGACGTAGGTCAGACGCCACGGCCCCGAGCCTGCCGCTTGGTACGGCACGATTGTGAAGTTGTTTCCTCGGAACAGATACCCAGGCTCGCCGCCCCCAAAGACGCCTCCGTCCTGTCCGCCGATGTCGTGCATCGTGAAGTTGCGAGCGAAGACTGGACGAGCATTGCGCGTGTCGGGGAAACGAGTCACGCCGCGCGCGAGGTAGAAGTCAGCCGGCAATGCAGCTTGAGCCGTTGCGTCTGACGTGCCGGCCAACGTGTAATCTTGCGTGGTATTGTAGTAAGAGCGATCCGCCTCGATGATCGCATCATAAAGCGCCTTGATCCCTTTGTTAACCCAATCTCCGATCTCGGGGTTGGTAACGAAAAGATTGCGCTGCGTATTCGTCAGGCGCCGCGCCTCAAGGATCAGATCGTATAGTGATTTTGCCATCGCTTCACGCAAAAAGGCCCGCAACCGTTTCCGGCGCGGGCCTCCGGTTGTTCACGGCGCGGTTACTCCTCTTCCTCTTCCTCGGCCTCCATCATTGCCTTGACGAAAGCCTCGCGGTCGCCTGACTTGAGCGCGTCGAAGGCGCGACCGTAGCACTCGGCCGGATCGCCCTTCGCTTCGTGCTCTTCCTCATCGTCCTCGCCACCGTTGTCCTCGTTTCCGTCGACGCCGTGCTCGTGCTCACCCATGAGCTTTTTGTAACGCTCGTCGGCCTTGCCAGACTTCACGATGTCATTCATTGCGCTCATAGTTATCGACTCGTCTTGAGATTGGTCGCCAGCATGACGTAATTCCCCTGCTTCGGGTCGGCGGCTCCCGGCGTACCGACCTGATTGATCTGGAACGTCAGATAGGTGTCGGAGATCGCCTGCTTGACTCCGGAACCGAAGGTCTCATCGGCGGCAGGCGCCTCGACCGTGACGACGACGGTTCCGGACGTGACCGACTTGATCGTATAGACCTTGTCATTCCCGTTGGCCGTTCCGCTCACCGTCAGCAAAGCTCCGACGTCGTCGAACGTAAAAGCTCCGTTGGCAAAAGTAAACGTGTGAGTCGCGGCGACAACGCTATCGGCGCCGTGAGTAATCGACCGCGCATTGCCTCCACTGAGGGTATTCGCGACGAGAAATGCAAGCGTTCCGTCCGTGGTTGAGTAAGTGCCGTGAACGGCAACATTCGCCTCCAGCGTCGGCGAAACGGTCGTGCCTGGAAGAATCCCCGTGCCGTCCAGTGCGCAGACAGTCGGGAACTTGTAGATGCCGGCGGCGAGACGCACCGGCGTCCCGAAGATCGGATCCTGCCGCGAGATCGTGCTTACGGCGCCCGTGGCGCCGACGAGAAACTTTACGTAGGCGCTCGTATCGCCGGGCTCATACGAGCGCTTTTCGTAGGTATTTCCAACCGGAGGGGACGACATCGGTTCTCCTTAGGTGAGCAGGATGACGCCGTTCAGGCCGGGCGCGTTGCAACGGAGAGCGCCGAAGCTCCACTGACGGACCTGAGCGGCGACCTTGTTGTAGCTGTCGACATAGTCCTTGCCGAAGTTCGTAGCACTTTGCACGACGTCGCCGGAGATCGGCGAGCCGTAGAGCCACGAGTCACGGGTGAGGACATAGATCAGGTTGTCGGGGATGCCGATGGCGAAAGACGCCTTCGCCTTGCCCATGGTCGTGGAGAACTGAATCCCTTCGAAATTGACCGTTCCCTCGACCTCGACCTCCGTGTAACGAACCGAGTTGTTCAGTTCGTTCATGAGAGCCATCATCGTATTCGCGCTCATGAAAAGCTGAGACGGATTCGCATCCTGCTTCGGCAGGATCTTGGCGATCATGGCGTTGATCCCGGCCCGGATCGCGGTCGAAGACGCCGTGAGGTAGCAGCCGGCGAGGTTCTGCGGATCCTGCGAGCGATCGACGTTCGCAAAGGTCGCAGTGCGCGCTGTGCTGTTCGTCGGAAGGAACCCCGAAAGGCCGAAGAACTTGGAAGGGTTCCCAATGCCGACCGAGGTCAGTTTGTCGAGCGACAGGTAGAGGTTGTGCGTGTTCGTCGGAGTCCAACCGCCGATCGCGTTGCCCGTGATCGTACCCGCGTCGCGGTCCACGCCGGTAACCGTGAAGCTGCCGGTATCGAGTGACGTAGTAGTCGTCGAAGCGTTCGACACGAGCGAATCGCCGATGTTGATCGGCATCGCGTCCGAAATGTTTGTCAGCGTCAGAACGTAGATGACACCGGATGGGTTCGTGTTCGACTTGATCACGCCGCGCGTACCGTAGCCGTCGCCGGCAAGCGCCAGCTCCACGTCGCGAGCGCAGCTCTTGCGAGCGTCGCGAACGGCGTCAACCAGGAGCGGCACGGCGCCGGTATCCTTGTTCTGAGACAAGGCGATCGACGTCATGGGGACCTCGGCAAAGCCGTAGGTCGGCATCCAGTTGATGATGAAGTTGTTGAACACGGGCCGCACGCCGGAAACGCCGGCAATGCCGTTCACGTCGTCGGCGCCGTGCTGAGTCGTGCCGGCAATGCGGAGCGGCACCTTCCAGACGTCGCCTTCGCCCGGGCCCTTGGGGAACCAGGAAAGAAGGTTGTTCTTGAGGTAGATGTCATCGAGCAGATCGACCTCCAAGAGGTCGCGCATCGTCGAGACATCGGAATTACTCAGGAATGGAACGCTCATCTCTCAGTTCTCCTTATGCTGATTCGCTGCCCGCGATTCGTTCGCGGAGACGCTTGTTGCGGTAGTTTTCGAGGATCGCCACTTTCTTGGCCTCTTTCGTCTGGCCTTTCGGGGTGGCACCTCCGGCAACGGCCCCAGACGGGCGACCGGGTGCGCCGCGCGAACTGATCGTGCGCGGCGACGGCACCTCTTCCCGCTTCTCGGCCTTCGCCTTGCCGAAATACTTCCCGCGTCCAGCCTGCCGCGACTCGATTTGATCAAGCGCGATCTCGAGCAGAGTGGCGGTCTCCTGCTCGTTGACGGCGCGTCCGCGTTTCTTCGCGAGCGGATCGCGGAGCTGCTTGAACGTGAGCAGAACGGCTTCCGGGATGGAAACCGCGCGCTTCC
>AP72_2010_repI_A10DRAFT_1000034_pt1 | contig 19484 bp, 18 predicted proteins | sample AmaPasreplicIA10_FD_9194 | JGI IMG/M metagenome (IMG submission 9194) | reverse complement strand
GCGGCGTCCAGGTGGCTATGGAGAACGATGGTGACGCCGCCGCTTTGGCAGAGGCGGGATGGGGAGCGGGCCGGGATCGCTCTCGGCTCATTTACGTGACGATTGGTACCGGAATTGGCGGCGGCATCATTCTTGATGGCAAGCTCTATCGCGGCGTCGATGGGGCGCATCCGGAGATCGGGCATCATGTACTTGATCCGTCGGGACCTGAGTGCTCATGCGGATTTCGTGGATGCTGGGAATCGCTGGCTGCAGGTCCAGCCATGGTGACCTGGATCGAGCGTCATGCACCTCCGGGGTACCTGCACCGGCAAGGCATCACCGCGAAGCGGATCTGCGAGCTAGCGCAACAAGGCGATGAACTCGCAGAGCAGGCGGTTGAGCACGAGAGCTACTATCTGGGACTTGGGCTGGCAAATCTCATCAATCTGTTCACTCCCGATGCGATTGTTCTGAGTGGCAGTGTGATGAAAAGCGCAGGGCTGTTTATGGATGGAATCCGCGAGGTGATTCGGCAGGGGTGTCGCTTTGTTCCCGCCGAAAAGACGGAATTGACACTGGCCTCATTGGGAGAGGACACAAATCTGATCGGCGCCGCCAGAGTTTGGCATTACAGGTTCGCTTAAGAATGCCCCGCTTTAGTTCCCCACGCTGATCTGATAGTGTTTTGGGTTCGCCAAATTGTGTGATGTATGTCACAGATTCCGTCGGCTGCTCGTGAAAGGATTCCTCCCCGGTGCAGCACGGTATTACCACCGAGGCTCAGAATTTGACAGCCGCGGAAAGGACGAAAGCTCAAGTGATCGTCGGAGTTCCGAAAGAAAGCTATCCCGGGGAACGGCGGGTTGCGCTGGTTCCGGTCGTTCTACCCAATCTCATTAAAGCCGGATTGGAAGTTGTCGTGGAATCTGGAGCCGGTGAGCAGGCCGGGTATCCCGATTCTGTGTATGTAGACAAGGGCGCGAAGATTGCACCTGACCGAGCCGCCGTGTTCGCAGCTGCGGACATTGTGGTACAGGTCTTGTGCTACGGATCGAATGATGCGACCGGAAAAGCCGACCTGCCCCTCTACAAGCGCGGACAAGCGATCATCGGATTCCTAAGGCCGTTCGGTTCGGCTGAGGTCGTGCAGCAGATTGCGCAAGCGGGCGTTACCTCGTTTTCGGTCGAACTGATGCCGCGTACTACGCGCGCACAGAGTATGGACGCCCTGTCCTCCATGGCAACGGTTTGCGGATACAAGGCCATTCTGCTGGCTGCCGAAACATCGCCCCGAATTTTCCCCATGATGACGACTGCTGCAGGTACGATCACCCCGGCGCGTGTATTTGTGATCGGCGCAGGAGTCGCCGGACTGCAAGCCATCTCTACTGCGCGCCGCCTGGGCGCCGTGGCATCCGCGTATGACATGCGTCCCGCGGCAAAAGAACAGGTTCAGAGCCTCGGGGGACGTTTTGTGGAGCTGCCGATCGAAGCGCAGAATGCGCAGGATGCGCGCGGCTACGGCGTGGCCCAGGATGAGACTTTCTATGCCCGTCAGCGTGAACTTCTGACCAAGGTCGTGGCGGAGAGCGACATCGTTATCACCGCAGCCGTGATTCCAGGGAAGAAATCCCCTGTACTGATTACTGCCGACATGGTGAAGGCGATGGCTCCTGGTTCGGTGCTTGTCGATCTCGCTGCCGAGCGTGGTGGCAATTGTGAACTGACCCGCACTGGGGAGGTCGTCAAGGCCCATGGGGTTACGATCATCGGAACGATCAACCTGGCGAGCACTGTTCCGTATCACGCGAGCCAGATGTACGCGCGCAATCTGACGACGTTCTTGACCTACATGGTCAAGGACGGCAAGCTGCAGTTGAATCTGCAGGATGAGATTGTCCGCGAGACTTTGATCACGAACGGCGGAGAGATCGTGAACGGCCGGGTGCGGGAATTTTTCAAAATGCCCGCGCCGGCAGGCACTTAGTTTCTCAACGACAGGGCGATAGCGGTGTTGAATTATTTGTTTCTTAGAAGTGTCATCCTGAGCGAAGCAAGAGTTCGCACAGCGAGCTCTTACGCAGTCGAAGGATCCCGCAGTCAGGATGCTGCGGAGCTGAGGTAGGGATCCTTCGACTCCGTGGCTTCGCAACTGCGTTGCGCAGCCACTACGCTCAGGATGACAAGTGAAAATGATGACTGGGGTACGCATGCCTTCTAACCTGATCGACGCATTGTTCGTATTCATGCTGGCGGCGTTCATTGGATTTGAAGTGATCCGCCATGTATCACCGTTGCTGCACACGCCGCTAATGTCTCTGACGAACGCATTGGACGCAATCGCCGTGGTCGGCGCAATAGTGCTCGTTGGCGAGAAGAAGGCTCCGTACGCGACGGTTCTCGGCGTGATCGCGATCATCGCCGCCACGAGCAATGTAGTCGGCGGATTCTTCATCACAGACCGCATGCTCAAAATGTTTAAAACCAGCCGTCCTAATAAATCGCAGGTGACGAAACCGTAATATGACGCCCGAGTTCGCTGGAAGTCAGTACGTCATCGAAGTCATATACCTCATCGCCAGCGCGCTGTTCATTCTTTCGCTGAAGTGGATGAGTTCCCCGACCACCGCGCGCCACGGCATTCTCGCAGGCGAAGTCGGAATGGTGCTTGCTATCGGCGGCACTCTTCTTCATCACGGCCTGATCGACTACAAGTGGATCCTCATCGCACTTGTGCTGGGCTCAGGAATCGGCGTCCCTTTGGGCATGGTACAGATGACGGCCGTCCCCCAGCGGACCGCATTGAGCCACGCCTTCGGTGCGTTGTGCGTGACGCTCGTGGGTAGCGCCGAATTTTATTTGCAGACGCCAACCATTCCCAAGTTCACCATGTCAGTCCTCGCGATGGAAGTCATTCTCGGAGGGCTGACTTTTACTGGCAGTTTGATTGCCGCGGGTAAGCTGCAAGAGGTTCTGCCGCAGCGGCCGATCACTTACAAGGGACAGAACGTCGTCAATCTCGCGCTGCTCGGCGTTGCGATCGTATTGGCTGTGTATCTCGTGCTTCATCCTGAGGCGAAGCAATACTTCCCGTTCATCGTGGGTATCGCTCTACTGTTCGGCGTCTTTCTCGTGATCCCGATCGGCGGGGCAGACATGCCGACCGTGATTTCGCTGTTGAACTCCTATGCCGGATTGTCTGCGGCTGCTATGGGGTTTGTGCTCAATTCCAAGCTGCTCATCATCGCCGGGGCGCTCGACGGGTCTTCGGGCTTGATCCTCTCCGTGATCATGTGCAAGGCGATGAATCGCTCCTTCACCAACGTCTTGTTCGGTGCTTTCGGCCAAGTGCAGGCGTCGGCAGGGGGCGAACAGGAAGCTCGGTCGGTGCGCAGTGCCACTCCCGAAGAGTCGGCGGCAATCCTGGCGGCGGCAAACAAAGTCGTCATCGTGCCCGGATACGGAATGGCCGTCGCACAGGCGCAACACAAAGTCCGCGAGCTGTATGACCTGCTCACGAAGAAGGGTGTCGACGTGCGTTTCGCGATCCACCCGGTTGCAGGGCGAATGCCTGGTCACATGAATGTGTTGCTTGCCGAAGCTGATATTCCATACGACCGACTGATCGAGATGGATGAAATCAACGGCGATTTCCCGCAGACCGATGTGGCGTTGATCATCGGCGCAAATGACGTTACAAATCCGGCGGCTCGCACGGATCAATCCAGTCCGATCTTCGGCATGCCGATCCTCGATGTGGACAAAGCCCACACGGTTATGGTGATCAAGCGCAGCATGAATCCTGGATTCGCCGGCATCGACAATCCGCTCTACTATCTCGATCAGACGCTCATGTTATTTGGGGATGCCAAGCAATTTGTCGGCGGAATCGTGAAAGAACTGGGCGGCCATTAAACACTTTGAGCTTTGAAAACAGCATGTTTGATGAATCTGACGAGCTGAAACGATTTAATACGTCAGAAACTTCAGGTGACTATATGCGCTATCTTCTATGGATTGGTAGTCTCTTCATTCTCAATGGGTTTGCGGTATCGCAATCGCAACCCCAACTCAACCTCATGCCCGTCCCTGCGAACGTGCAACAGGGTACCGGAGTGTTGCCGATCGGGCAGACGTTTTCTGTGAAACTTGATGGCGCACATGATCCTGTCCTGGAAGCGGGCGTGCATCGTTTCGAGCATCAACTATCTCGGCAGACTGGCATTCCGTTCCAGCCGAAGGCGGGATCAGCCGCCACCTTGACGGTGCGCGCCGAGAAGCCAATTCCGACAATCCTGAAACTCGGCGAAGACGAGTCGTACCAGTTGACGGTGACTGATTCGGGCGCGCAGCTTACGGCGCCAAATACGCTCGGCGCACTTCACGGTCTACAGACGTTTCTGCAACTGGTCACGATCACGCCAAACGGATTCGTCGCGCCTGTAGTCACCATTAAGGATCAGCCGCGTTTTCCATGGCGCGGCTTACTGATCGACGTCAGCCGCCACTTCATCCCCATCGATGTGCTCAAGCGAAACCTCGACGGAATGGCGTTCGTAAAGATGAATGTCTTCCATTGGCACCTGTCCGACGATCAGGGATTCCGCCCGGAGAGCAAGGTGTTTCCCAAGCTTACGAGTATGGGATCAGAAGGGCACTACTACAAGCAAGAAGAGATCCGTGATTTCATCTCGTATGCTCATGATCGGGGTATTCGCGTGGTCCCCGAGTTCGACACTCCGGGTCACAGCCGGTCATGGTTTGTGGGCTATCCGGACTTGGCCAGCAACGATGGACCCTTCACCGTCGAGAACGAGCTCGGTCCGGGGTCGGTGACTGATCCTACACGCGAAGAAACCTACAAATTCATCGACAAGTTCGTTGAAGAGATGGGAAAGCTTTTTCCGGACGACTACTTCCACATCGGAGGCGACGAGGTCGACGGGAAGTTCTGGGACAGCAATCCGAAGATCCAGGCTTTTAAGCAGGCCCATGGGATGAAGACGAACCAGGACCTGCAGGCTTACTACAATCAGCGCTTGCAGAAGATTCTAGCTAAGCATCACAAGACCATGATTGGCTGGGATGAAATCATTCATCCCGATTTGCCGAAGACCATCGTGGTTCAGTCCTGGCGCGGCCAAGAGTCGCTGGCTGCCGCCGCCAAGAATGGATATGCGGGAATTCTTTCTCACGGCTACTATGTCGATCTGATGTGGCCTGCCTCGCGGCACTATGCGGTCGATCCCATGAGCGGCGGAGCGGCGACTCTCACGCCGGAGCAGCAGAAACTGATTCTTGGTGGTGAATCGTGCCAGTGGGCGGAGTGGGTTACGCCGGAGAACATCGACTCGCACATCTGGCCGCGCGATGCGGCCATTGCTGAAAGGTTCTGGTCTCCGCAGGATGTTACCGATGTGAACTCGATGTATGCACGCATGCACGCGGTCGGGCTCAAGCTGGAGTTTCTCGGGCTCACGCACTATTCGGCGCGTGACCGCATGCTGCAGCGGATGGCGGGTACAGCTGACGTAGATGCGCTGCGCGTGCTTGCTGACGTTGTGGAGCCTGTCAAGGACTACAACCGGTGGGATGACGCCAAGGGTCCCATCGATTTTCATTACCCCTTGACTCGTATGATCGATGCTGTCTATCCGGAAAGCGACGTGGCCCGGGAATTCAGCAATTCAGTGCAGCAATTCGCCCAGAGCGGATACGAAGATCGTGCACTCGCGGCCCAGATTCGCTCTCAATTGACACTTTGGCGCGATAATGATGCCAAGTTGAATCCATTGCTTCAACGGTCATCGTTACTTGAGGAGAATGTCGCGATCTCGCAGAATCTGGCGATGATTGGCGCTGCTGGCTTGCAGGCGCTTGATTATCTCGACAAGGGACTTCCGGAGCCCGATCTGTGGAAGTCGCAACAAATGGCAGTGATCGAGCAGGCGAAAAAGCCGGCCGCGGGACTGCTGCTGGTAGTAGTAGGTCCTGTGCAACAGTTGGTAGAGGGTAATCTGCCTCGCAAGTAGGGCCTTGTCGAGTGTGCTCGGTCCTCTTTAGGAAATCCCCACTTCTGGCAGCTTCGGCCGGAGCCAGAAGTGGGGCACCCATCCCGTGCTATCCTACTAATACCAGCTGCGTTACCGTCTTGGCGGAAATTCCCCGCGGTTCCTGAAGCAATTCAGAGGTCAGCAAGAGAGAAGCCACCACTATGCTTTCAGTCAGTAACGTGTCGATGCGCTTTGGCACCAAGGTTCTATTCGAAGAAGTTTCCACGGCGTTCACGCCGGGGAGGCGGTACGGCCTGACCGGACCCAACGGCGCCGGTAAATCCACCTTCATGAAACTGCTCAGCGGCGAAATGGAACCGCAGAAGGGGGCGGTCGTCCGCCCGCGCAAACTTGGAGTCTTGAGCCAGGACCAGTTCGCCTTCGACGCTTATGGCGTGCTCGACACCGTAATCATGGGAAACAAGCGCCTTTGGGCGGCCATGCAGGAACGCGATGCGATCTATGCCAAGCACGATATGACCGACGAAGACGGCATGAAGCTTGGCGAGTTGGAAGGAATTGTCGGTGAAGAAGACGGTTACTCCGCCGAGAGCGACGCGGCGATTCTGTTGCAGGGACTCGACATTCCCGAACAGCTGCACAGCCGAAAGATGGCCGAGTTGCAAGGTGGCCAGAAGGTCCGTGTGCTCCTGGCGCAAGCGCTATTCGGTCATCCTCAAGCCCTGCTGCTCGACGAGCCCACGAACCACCTGGACTTGGATTCGATTCATTGGCTGCAAGGATTCCTGAACATCTACGACGGTGTTCTGATCACGATCTCGCACGACCGGCATTTCCTGAACAGTATCTGCACACACATCGCGGACATAGATTACGAGACGATCATCACCTATACCGGGAGCTATGACGACATGGTTGTGGCAAAGACGCAGATCCGCTCCCAGATCGAGGCGCAGAATGCGCAGCGCGAGAAGAAGATCTCTCAGCTGAACGAATTCATCGCGCGGTTTGCTGCCGGCACCCGGTCGAGCCAGGTGCAATCGAGGCGCAAGGAAGTTGAACGCCTGCAGGTCACCGAACTCGCCAAATCGAACATCCAACGCCCTTTCATAAAGTTTGAGCAGAAACGGCCCTCGGGAAAGCACATTCTTGAGGTCGAACATCTCGACAAAAGCTACGGCGACAACTACATCATCCGAGATTTCACGGCCAGCATCGGCCGCGGCGAGAAGATCGCTCTTATGGGCCGCAACGGAGCAGGGAAGACTACGCTGCTTAGTGCGTTGCTGGCGAATTCCCCCACCACGCCAGTGTCCGAGCTGCGCAAGACGAGCGGCTACGACGGCGCTTTTGTGGACTCTGGAAAGGTAATTTGGGGCCATGAGGCGGCAATTGGCTACTTTGCCCAGGATCACCGCAGCCTGATCGAGGACGGAACCACCGCCATCGAATGGCTTCATCAGTGGGATCCATCGGCTGTGAATGAGGAACTGCGCGGGATTCTTGGACAAATGTTGTTCGCGCGCGAGGAAGCTACCAAATCGACCAGCGTTCTCTCCGGAGGCGAAGCTGCGCGGCTATTGTTCTGTAAGCTGATGCTGCAGAAGCCGAATGTTCTTATCCTCGATGAACCTACCAATCACCTCGATCTGGAATCGATCAACGCTCTGAATATTGCCTTACAGCGCTATCAGGGCACGGTCCTGCTGGTCACGCACGACCACGACCTGATCGACGAAGTCGCGACCCGCATCTGGCACTTCGAGAGCGATCACAAGATCACCGATTTCAAGGGCACGTACGAGGAGTATCAGGCGGCCGTTGTGGCGGTTTAGGAGATCTCAACCACGGAGACACCGAGTCACGGAGGAACAAACGAATCGTATCTCTCTGTGCCTCAGTGACTCCGTGTTGAAATCGTCACTCTGCACTACTTTCGTTGCATGTGAACGACTTGGGTTCTCCACAGCCGTTCACAGGCTTTCGAGTTGCGTTCAGCGCGTAAGTTGAAGATAATGAGCCGGAACGCCTCCGCAACAGGCGGCATGGTGTATTTGTTCCGTGTACAGCCGATCTGACCTACTCAGGATTCTGCATGTGACGCCGCGCCAGTTGGCCAACTGGGAACGCGCCGGCTTGATTGTGTCCGCCGCGCACTACTCATTTTCCGATCTGCTGGAAATCAAGAAAATTCGCGATTTGTGCGCTATGAGCGTGCGTCCGAACGTGATTCGCGAATCCCTCGACGCCATGCGCAAGCAGGCAGCGGGTGTGGAGAAGCCTTTGCTCGAGGCTGGTGCGTGGTCCACCTCCAAGCATCGTGTCGCGTTTCGGCATGAGGGAAAATTGCTGGAGCCGATTGCAGGACAATTCCTGATGGACTTCTCAGAGCGTGAAAAGGTTCTGACCAGCACTCCTGTTCCCCGACAGGAACCGACGCCGAATGAGAACGAGGTTACGTCGTGGTTCGCGCGGGGCATTGCTTTGGAAGAGGATCCCAGCACCCAGGCTGATGCTATCGCCGCTTATCATCGTGTGCTCGAGCTGGCTCCCAACCATGCCGCGGCGCATATCAATCTCGGGACGCTTTATTACAACCGCCAGGAGTTTAGCCTGGCGGAACGTCACTACCGGTTGGCCATCGAAGCCGATTCCCGCTACGCTCTCGCCTATTTCGATTTGGGCAACGTTCTGGATGAAACCGGCCGGGTGCAGGAAGCCGTCGCCACCTACAAAACCGCTCTGCAGTTGGCCCCCACTTACGCTGACGCACACTACAATGTGGCACTGGCCTATGAGAAGCTGCGTGAACCCCGCAAGGCGCTGAAGCATTGGCAGGCTTATATCAAGCTGGATACCTCGGGACCGTGGGCTGTGCATGCCCGCAGTCAGATCAAGCGCATCCTGCAAGCCGATGGGCTGAGATTGGTCTACAAGCGCGCCTGAGATCGAATCTCCCAACAGTGCTACCATAAAAGTTTGCCCAACCCACGCATCGAAGGTGTCCTCATGCCCGAAACTTTGCAAGCTTTATCTCCCTCACCGCTGACCACGCTAACCGAGGACGAGATTCTCTTCCGCGACAATATCCGCCAGTTCGCTGAAGAGAAAGTCCGGCCTCTGGTGAAGGAGATGGACGAAAAAGGTGTGTTCGATAAGGACCTGATTCACGATTTCTTCCAACTCGGGCTCATGGGCATTGAAGTTCCGGAGCAGTACGGTGGCAGCGGCGCGAAGTTCTTTGAAGCGATTCTTGCAGTCGAGGAGATGTCGCGTGTCGACGCCTCCGCGGGCGTGATCGTGGATGTGCAGAACACGCTGGTAAATAACGCCCTGCTTCGCTGGGGCAATGAAGAGCAAAGGAAGCACTACCTTCCAAATATGGTGTCGCAAATAGTCGGAGCCTACGCCTTGAGCGAGGCGGGATCCGGCTCCGATGCCTTTGCTCTGCAGACTCGGGCGACCCTGAAAGGCTCCGAGTATGTGCTGAACGGGCGGAAAATGTGGATCACGAACAGCAAAGAAGCTGGACTGTTTGTTCTGTTCGCGACGCTGGATCCATCCGCTGGATACAAGGGAATTACAGCGTTTCTTGTCGAGAAGGATTTCCCGGGATTTACAGTCGGCAAAAAGGAAGACAAACTCGGAATCCGCGCCTCATCGACCTGTGAGCTGATTCTCGAAAACTGCCGCGTTCCCAAAGAGAATGTTCTCGGAGAAACCGGAAAAGGCTACAAAATCGCGATTGAGACGCTGAACGAAGGCCGTATCGGAATTGGCGCCCAGATGATAGGACTCGCCCGTGGTGCATGGGAATATGCCTGCAAATACGCGAAGGAGCGCAAGCAGTTCGGCAAAACGATCGCTGACTTCCAGGGTATTCAGTTCCAGATTGCACAGATGGCTACCGAAATCGAAGCCGCTCGGCTCATGGTCTATAACTGCGCGCGCATGAAGGACGCGGGAGTGAATTTTGTAAAGGAAGCGGCCATGACGAAGCTCTTCGCGTCGCAAGTTGCGGAGCGCGTAACTTCGCTGGCCATCGAGATCTACGGCGGGTATGGATTTACGAAAGACTACCCGGTCGAGAAATATTGGCGCGACGCTAAGATCGGCAAGATCTACGAGGGCACGTCGAATATGCAACTGGCAACGATTGGCAAATTGGTTCTCGGAAAATAACCCGTACGCACGCTCGGCAAGTTCTCAGGGCTTGGGTTCGACTTTCAGAAATGAAGGCCCGGGCCGCACTTGCAATCACGAGAGCCGACAGCCCAAAGCCGGCCCTAAGGCGTGAAGTGTAACTCCACGGCCTCCTGCGTTTCCTGGCCAGGGGCGAACCTCCAACGCGAAATCGCGTCTTGGGCGGCCTGCATCAGTAGCGGACTGCCGCCGACCGCATCCACTTTCTTGACCTTCCCGTCAGACCCGACCAAGGCGATGGCTTTTACCGTGCCGCCCAAGTGGATTCTACGGGCTACTTCCGGATACGCGGGAGCCACCTTAACGATCACAGGTCTCCCCCTTTCAGAGGAGGGCTGCGGATTCTGTGCGAGCATCGCCGGTGCCAGCGAGTATGAGAGCACTAATATCACTACGGGGGAAAGCTTTTTCATGTGTGATTCCTGAGATATGACGGTATTGTTTACAGCGTATACGTAACCGATGATCTTAACGAGACTGGCGGTGTGGTTGAAAGTAACGGCCGTAATCAGCGTCACACACCGAAGTGGTCTGCGGTTTTAAGAGCTCGTTCTGTCGTCGGCGCCCCCCTATTTTCAAGCCAATCCTCCTTGCTCATAATGTGCAGCGAGTTGCACTTGGGGAACTTTTGGCGTCTCAGGAGGCATGTCCTAAATATAGATATATCAATTACTTGCGTGATCCGTCCGAAGTGGTGCCTTGGGTGCAAATGTCAAGAGTGCCCGCGTGCTTGGGGCTGATAATCGGGGTGCAATTTGACGACGCTATTCGGGACCATCGAAGTGAAGGAAGTCTCGGAAGTTCCTGCAACTCCCCGCAAGAAATATGGCTGGCTGCCTGTCCTGACCGTTTTATTCCTCATCTCCTATGGCTTGATGACCATGCTGATTGTGGAGCAGGGACAAACGATCGAGTCGCAGCGTGCGTTAATCCGCGAGCTGTTCCACGACAGCACCGAGCTCTCAGGCGTGAAGATGAAAGCTCAGGAAGAGCACCGGACCCAAGCTCTGACACAGAATCAGCAGAACCCGTCGACCCAGGTACCATCGAAGTCCCCGTCGTCCCAGGCAGTACCGCAGCAACGTGCTCAGAACCAGGCGAAGCCGAAGACGCACTTCCAGGCGCCTTCAAGACCGGCATCCGATCTTCAGGATACCCGCCGCTCACTGATCACGATTTAGCAACACTGCTTTAGAAAGGCCGTAGAAAGCGATTTAGCCCGTTTTCCAGGTTGCAGCAAATTGGTTCCGTCGGATTTGCGATAAGCGCAGTCGCAGGGGAAAACAATGAAGGTTCTGACCCTAGCCTTGTTGTTAAGTCTTCCGGGAGCCCTAACTCCTCACAAGCCCCTGCGACAGCCCACCACCCAGATGACCAGACACACGAAGGGCGGTCGCTGGTACTTCGCTGCTAGTGGACACGCCGTTTACTGCTATGGACCGGTCATGACCGTACCGGGGCCGAACGGAGATCTTCAGAAAGTCGCCACTCTTTGCCGCGACGGCAGCCCGGTCGTTCCTCTGAAAGACTAACCAAGTTAACTCACAAAAAAGATGATCGCCACCTTCTAGGGATGTGGTGCGCCAGGGAGAGTGATCCGGCTGCCAGCGATTCATTGCCTCTTTCGCCCAGGCCGTGTTCTTGTCCTTGTGGCAAGTCGTGCACGGATTCGGGATCCCATACTTGTCGGCTGGATCCGGAACTGCCCCATGCCGGCATTCCTGTAAGCTGCACGCCATTCTCGATGATGTAGTGAATTTCCACCGTCACTGAGACTTTGTGTCGTAGTCGAACGTAGATCGGGCACCCTTGGGTACAGGTTCGTTCCAACTGGCGTCTTGCGACTGCCATCTACGCCATGGCAGGCCGCGCAATGGCTCAGAAAAACTCGCGGCCTTCGCTGAGGAAGGTCGTCTTGGAAGCGACAGGGCTTTTTCGATCTCGCTCGGCTCGAGGAATCGAGCCATTCCGCAATCTTCTCGCAATTGCAGCTTCCCCGTGGGGGAACCGGGGCGTTCGCCCGAAAGCCGCGCTCGATGAGCAGGCTAAAACTGATGACTGCGATTGCCAGGATCAGGAGGCTAATTAGGAGGAGTTTTCGCAAGATTTAACCAGCAATGACAGGGAACACAACATCGCAGACTACGAAAATCCTACTACGATCCGATCTTCCAGTCGACAAAGAGAAGTGTACTCAGGCCACGGACAATATCGAGAAGGCAGAGAGAATCGATATCGGATTTAGGGAATTGCAGCTGGACTTTTCACTCTCAATGAGTCTTACACTTCAGCAAAATGCCGTCGCGAACCCCTTGCCGCGACGGCACACCACCTTTCCCAAAGACTCGAGATTCGCATGTTGGGAACAGCGGCCATATTTCACAATAGTCGCACCGCTACTTGCGGTGCGCAAACCTGATTACACCCTTACCCCCGGGCAGCCTCGCCGTCGAAGATCGTGAAATAGCCATTCATCAGAGGCAGTCCAAGGATGGTGAAGCCGGGATCGCCAATGGTGATCGCTGCTGCCGCCGCGCCCACCTCGTCGGTGTTTACCTGACAGTAGTCGGTCGGTGCGACTTTCAGCTTTACGTCGTTGCCGTCATCGCCCTCAAGAACAAAAGTCAACGTCGGCCACGCCGATAGCTTCAGATCCGAAACAGAGACGAGTCGGTCGTCGACCACTGAACTGTTCAACAATTGTCGCTGGTCAGTTTCGAAGCATTCCCGTCGAACATCTGTTGGCTCACATCAATACTACTTGTTCCGCTATCGACGATGGAGTTCGAAGGTGCGCCCTGCGGTCCTTGCTTGCGTGCGGCAATTGGCGACGAGTTTCCCACGATGACTGACTTCATGTTGGTGCTATACCAATCGTCAGAGACGACCTTGACGGATTGGAACTTACCGGAGTACAAATCCTTGCTTTCTTCACCTCCGCCAACGATCATCCAGCCGGAGTTCAGCGGATCATCCGCCGGTCCGCCAATGTGAGTAAACGATCGCAGGGTGTAGAAGGAAATAATGTCCGAGGTAATGTCTTCTTGAGCCAACTGCCGTCAAATAGGGCGTCAAATACGTCCCCTTGCCTGTACGCACTTGCGTCGCAGTATAGTGGCTTGTCCCCCGTATTCTTGGGCATCTTGAACGCGTCATCCAGTGGCGCGTACGCAAGCCCCAGAATTCCATCTGCGCCATCAAACATCGACCTGGAGGCCGTGTAGGCCACAGACACGTTAGCGCCTGCAAGTGGCACGGCTTGCGCTCCATCGCCGATCGTAACCGTGGCGTCGAGAACCGCGCCCGTCCATGAACTTCCGTCGCCGTACGCGTCAGTTTGAGCTAACTTGGTTGTTTTATCCGCTCCAATGCCGGATAAGGTCGGCTTATATTTCTTACCATCGGCAAAGGCGCTGCTTCCGGTATCTAATATCACGTTAAGGGGTGTGTTCTCCGGGCCGACATAAATGCGGCCGGTGTAGTCACCACCCATGTAAACATTTGTGACGGGAACGCGAACTACTTTGGCCATGGAATGCCTCCTCGTTAAGCTGGATTGACCGGGGGGTATTGAATTACTTGGATATTCGGGGAAGTACCGAGGCCTGGGACGTCCGAATAATTTACATCGTTTCCGGCTAATGTGCAGTCATTTCTTTTCTTCATTTCTTTTCTTGCGTGCGACTTTCCGGCACAATACGCCTAAGTTAAGCTGGAACGCTCTATGCCGCGCCGTGGCGCGGCAATTATCGGCGCTGTACCCTCGGCTAGAGGCGCTTCGGTGGATTGCCTACCAGGTTGCGTCCAACGTGGCCTCAGGCGCATCCATATTTTTACGTGTACAGTGAATGAGCGCCCTGAGGAGATCCATGTCCATCCGACCGGTTAAACGACTGATCAAATCCAAGCCCACTCTGGAAGGCGCCGGAGTGCATCTGCGCCGCGCGTTTGGCTTCGGCAATACTCACGAGTTCGACCCCTTCCTCCTGCTGGATGACTTCCGCAATGACGTTCCGCAAGACTACCTCGCAGGATTCCCCTGGCATCCGCATCGCGGGATCGATACGATCACATACGTTCTCGCGGGAACTGTTGAACATGGCGACAGCATGGGCAATCACGGTGCAATTGCAGCAGGAGACGTTCAATGGATGACCGCCGGTAGCGGCATTATTCATCAGGAGATGCCTAAGGGCGATCAGACCGGACGCATGCACGGCTTTCAGCTCTGGGCGAATCTCCCCTCCGCTTTAAAGATGACCGCACCTCGCTACCAGGAGGTGAAGACCGGAGACATACCCGAAATCACCGATGACGATGGCACGCACGTCCGGATCATATGTGGAAATTTCTGGAGCAAGAAAGGCCCCGTAGAGGGCGTTGCTGCGGATCCGATTTACCTTGATGTGTCTGTGCCCCCAGGCAAACGCAAGAATCTTCCTGTGGAAACTACTCGCCACGCCTTCGCGTACGTTTTTGCAGGTGATGGGAAGTTCTGCAACGCTTCTGGTCCTCTGGCAGTGCCAACGGAGAGCGTGGGCTGGGCCGACACGCAACCGCCCTCNGACGCGGAAAACAGATCACTGGTAGTATTCNNTCGCGGAGATGAAGTCGCGGTGCAGGCCGGAGAAGACGGGATACGATTCTTGCTTGTATCGGGAAAGCCTCTGGAAGAGCCCGTGGCTTGGTACGGTCCGATTGTCATGAACACGCAGGAAGAACTGCAGCAGGCGTTCCAAGAATTGCAGCAGGGGAATTTCTTGAAGAAATAAGACGCTTTCACCACACAGAACACAGGGAGCACAGAGGAAATCCCATAGAGGTTTCCTTCGTGGAGCTTCGTGTCCTTCGTGGTTATATGATCTTTTTTGCCCTATGCCCGAACTCCCCGAAGTAGAAACGATCGCCCGCGGTCTAGCTAAGCGCGTCACTGGAGACGTGATCGAATCCGTCTGGATCGGCCGGAAGAAGGAGCCCTTGAAGTCTCCTGCTGCCGAAATGGCATTGATCCTCGAGCAAAGCCGCATAGCCGAAGTGCATCGTATGGGCAAGCACATCGTCTTTGAACTGGATCGTCCGGCAGTCACGTCTGGCGGCTCCAACCGCCGAAGAATAAAAATCAGCGCAAAAGCTCAATGGATTGTCCATCTCGGCATGACGGGCCGCTTGCAGGTGTGCGAATTGCAAGCGGAGGTTGTAAAGCACACTCACGCCGTACTGAAACTCTCATCGGGAAGGGAACTACGTTTCGTCGATCCCCGGCGCTTCGGGCGTATGAGCGTCGCGGCAACCGCCGAATTCGATGCCACCGGCATTGAGCCTCTGGAGATTGACGTGGAGCACTTTGCGAAATTATTCCGGGGACGTAAGACACCGATCAAAAGTGCCCTGCTGAACCAAAAACTGCTCCGCGGTGTGGGCAATATCTACGCCGACGAGTCCCTGTTCCGCGCTGGCCTCCGCCCGCGACGGCGCGCTGCATCGATATCACGTGAATCTCTGGCGAAACTTCACGCAGGTTTGCAAGCAGTTCTCAAGGAAGCCATCGCCCTCGGCGGTTCCTCGGTTTCGGACTATGTCAATGCGGATGGCGAAGAAGGATTTTTCCAACTCGAACACCGAGTCTACGGCCGCGAAGGTGCGCGCTGCAGAGTCTGCAAAACGCCTATCAAGCGCGTGATCATCGCCGGGCGCAGCAGCCACTACTGCCCGAAATGCCAGAAGTAGATTTGTTGAGTGCCGATTTGCGATTGCCGAATGTCATCGAGGTGAAGTAGCGGAATCTGCAATCGACGATCGGCAATCGGAATTTTCTGTTACCCTCTTCCGTTATGCCTGACTACTCGATTGGTGTGGATCTGGGCGGCACGAATCTCCGCATCGCGGCCGTCAGCACAGACGGCAAGCTCCTTGAAAAACTTACAGTGGCAACCCGAATCGATCGTGGCGCTGATCACGTAATCGACGACATGTGCAATGCAATCCGTACTCTTATCGACCGTTACCGTAGCGGAGGCGCATTTTTGGGAGCTGGCATAGGAGTCGCTGGCATCATCGATCTCGATGCGGGCATCGTGCGCAAATCCGCCAATCTGCCGGGCTGGGAAAACTACCATGTCCGGGAACAAATCGAACGCCGCCTCGGCACACGGATCTATCTTGAGAATGATGCCAAAGTGGCAGCTCTCGGAGAACAGTGGCTCGGAGCGGGCCGCAACGAAGACAACATGGCCATGCTGACGCTGGGAACCGGCATTGGGGGCGCCATCGTACTCGATGGGAAGATTTTCCACGGCATGAACGGAATGGCAGGGGAGTTCGGCCATGTCACCATCGAGCCCGAAGGAGTGCCGTGCGGTTGCGGGAATCGCGGTTGTGCGGAACGCTACGCTTCCGCCAGCGCTATCGTGCGTATGGCGCGCGCAGCAATTGAGTCCGGTCAGGCCCCGGAACTTGCGAAGGCTGCCAACTCCGAAGCTGAGTTCAGTGCCCGTTTGGTTTACGAACTAGCGAACCAGGGCGACGAGGCAGCCCAGCGCATCTTCCATCGCTTCGGATGTGCTTTGGGAATTCTATTAGCCGATATAGTCAACATTCTTAACCTTCCTGTTTATGTGGTCGGCGGCAATGTTGCCGCTGCCTGGGATGCGTTTGCTCCGAGGATGTTCGAAGAATTGGCGCAGCGCTCGCTTATCTATGCTGCGACCGCGCCTGGCGATCCCTCAGGAACAAGCAAGAACGCGTCAGTGGGCATAAAGCAATGGACGACGGTCGTGAAGCGAGCCATGCTTGGCGGTGACGCAGGACTGTTCGGCGGGGCACGGCTTCCTTCAATCAGCAACTGAAGTCGGCCTACGCAGGACTGCTTAGCGGATTCTAGGCGCTCTTCTTGGTCGCTGACTTTAGTCGTTCAATTTCTTTCAACGTCAGCGAACGAAACTCGCCTGGAGGGACGTCCAGAGTAAGCGGCCCGTAGCGAACCCTCTTGATTTTCTCCACGTGGTGTCCGACTGTTTCGAACATCCGCCGGATCTGCCGGTTTCGACCCTCGATCAGCGTAACTTCATACCACGGATTCGCCGCTTCCTTCACAATGCGGACAGCAGCAGGTCCAGTCCTCACGCGCTTGCCTTCGTCGGTCGCGATCGAGACACCAGCGCGCAGCTTTGCAATTGCCTCATCATTCGGTATGCCAGCCACTTTGACGAGATAAGTCTTCGGAACGTGAGACGCGGCCTTCATCAGTCGATTTGCTAGCTCACCGTCGTTGGTCAGAAGCAGCAATCCTTCACTGGCATAGTCCAGCCGACCCACCGGATACACACGGCCCCTGATGCCTCGAACCAGATCCATCACCGTGGGACGGTTCTCCGGATCCTTCACTGTAGTGACGTAGCCCTTTGGCTTGTTGAGCAGCAGATAGGTGTGACGCTGCTCGACTTGCAGCAGCTTACCGTTCACGCGAATGTGATCGGTTTCCGGATCGGCCTTGCTGCCCAGTGCGGTGATCACCGTACCATTCACCTGCACATGCCCCGATGTGATCAGTTCTTCCGCCTTGCGTCGCGACGCAACTCCGGCAGCAGCGATAATTTTTTGTAGACGTTCAAGAGGCATGTGTTTACTATGCGCTGAATGAGAGGGGAATCAAACTCCTGGAACAATCGCGAGACATTATCCCGCTTTCTCTTCCTGCGGTTCTTCCGAAACCGTCTCGGAATCAGCTTGGGGCTGCGCCACTGCGCCTGCGGGTTCGGCAGAACTGTCTGACACCACAGCAGCGCTTTCTGCCGGAATCAACTCTGCCTGGAAGGATTCCGCCACCAGCTTTTCGAACTCTTCCATACTGGGCAACTCGCTGACATCCTTCAGCCCGAACCGCATCAGGAATTCCTTGGTCGTCTTGTACAGAATCGGACGCCCAATCACCTGCTTGCGGCCTGCGGTTGTAATCAGCTTGCGATCCAGAAGCGTGCCGATCACGCCTCCAGAATCTACACCGCGAATATCGTTGATCTCCGGAACAGTAACCGGCTGCTTGTAAGCGATGACGGCCAGTGTCTCAAGCGCCGGTAGCGATAGCCGAACCGGCGGCTTCAAACTCTTGGCAAAAGCGCGCACAACTTCGTGCTGCTCCGGCTTCGTAGACATCCGATATCCGCCGGCAACTTCCCGAATCTCGATACCGTGATCAGCTGATCCGTATTCACCCACAAGTTCAACCAGGCACGAACGCACACGAGATTTAATCTCACCCTCATCCGGCGCGCCTTCTGCAGCGACAGAATCCTTCACCAGTGCGGTAATCTGCTCCAGCGTGATGGGCGTCTCGGCTGCGTAAATGATCGCTTCGAGTTGAGCTTTTAAGGACATAGTGTTCAGTGGTCAGTGAGCAGTGATCACTGAGCCGTTGCTGGCTACCGACCACTGATTACTGACCACTAGTTTCATCTCCAATCGTCCCTCACGGCCGCCCGCTCATTCATCACTTCTTCAAAGTGCGTATGCCTGCGCACGGCAATCTCACCGAACAGACGTTCCTGCCGTACCTGAATGGCCTGCAGACGTACCAACTCCAGCAGCGCCAGGAACATGCAAACCAGCGCCTGACGGGAAGGTACGCGCATTAGCAGTTGTTTCAGGCGAATCGGGCGATCTTCCAATGACAGCCGGCGATGCAGGTAATCGATCATCTGCCCCACCGTGACGGTCTCCTCGTTCACATTGAGCACCGGACGCGTCCGCACTCGCTCAAGCACCTGCTGAAAAGTCTTCACTAGATCGATTACGTCGGCAGCCAGCTCCGGCTCCGTGCCCTCGGCATCAACGAACTCCCTCAGCGAAGGATTCGACAATACCGCCTCTTCAATCTGCTGCTTCTGCAAAAGCATTTGCGCTGCGGACTTGAACTTCTCATGTTCGAGCAGGCGATTGACCAGCTCCGCTCTTGGATCTTCCTGCTCCTCCGCCGTCGCCAGCGGATCGCGTGGCAGAAGCATCTTCGATTTGATGTGAATCAGAACCGCCGCCATGTAGATGAATTCAGCGGCCACGTTCACGTCGAGCTCTCGAATCTTCTCGACATACGCCAGATACTGGGCAGTGATCTTGGCGATCGGGATGTCGTAAATGTCGATGTCCTGCTTGCGGATCAAATCCAGCAACAGATCAAGCGGACCTTCGTAAACATCCGATACCGCCACAGCAAAAGGGAAGTCACTCTCGTCCTTCTTGGCCGAATCCTTTGCCTTCGGATCAGACACCCCCGTCACTACGGCAGGGGAA
>AP72_2010_repI_A10DRAFT_1000033_pt1 | contig 19530 bp, 17 predicted proteins | sample AmaPasreplicIA10_FD_9194 | JGI IMG/M metagenome (IMG submission 9194) | reverse complement strand
GGACGACTACTCCGGCTCGTTTATCAGGCACAACAAGGAAGTAAGTGCTGGTGCCTTGCTGGCCTCCGCTGTGGCCGAAGGCCCGAACGCCGTCGATGGTGAGTGTTCCCCAGCCCAAGCCGTAGTTGTCATCCGATCCGTCGGAGGGCTTGAGCGGAGTCCACATCAAGTCTCGCGTCGTGCGCTTGATCAGCTTGTCATTGAGGACGGCGACTTCAAAGTGCGCCATGTCTTCCGCGGACGAAAGCCAGCCACCGCCTGGGATTTTATAGCTGGAATCAAGAAAGCCAGCGTTCTCGACGGTGCCGGATTCTATCTTCTGATAGAAGCGGGTCCGGTAGGGAACGATGGCAATGCGGTCATCGGCGCGAGTCTGCTCCATCCCGGCAGGCTGTAAGACGTTCTGGCGCATATAGTCGGTGTACTTGGCCCCCGATGCGCCTTCCATCACGCAGCCGACGAGGGTATAGCCCTGAGTCGAGTAGTTGAAGTGTGATCCGGGAGCCGCAACTAAAGGATCGTCCTTGAAGAAGTCGAGCCCGGCCTGAATCGGATTATCGAAGTGTTTCGTGTTGCCAACCTCGGGGTCGTCAGCGGACTCAGATTTGTAGTGGCGGATGCCGCCGAGGTGTCCCATGACTGGCGAGTGGTGATCGGCGCGGATTTCTGTGGAAAATACGGGCAATATTTCTGGACTGGAGCATCGAGATCGAGTTTGCCCGCCTCCTGGAGTTGCATAGCTCCTACAGCCGTCAGCGACTTCGAGATTGACGCGAGGCGGAAGAGAGTGTGCTCGCTGGCGGGCACGTTGTTTTCTACATCGGCTAAACCGAACCCGCTCGCCCATTCGTATTCGCCGTTTTCGACAATCGCAACCGAAAGGCCGGGCACATGTGTCGCAGACATGTATTTGGCGACGGACGCTTCAATCTGGGATTGCTTTTCGGGTGAGAGCTTGTGATCCTGCGCTACGCAGAGTGAACCGACGCTCAGGGCAGCGATAAGAACGAGCAATGGGCGGCTTTGGCGTCTCATGGGTGCCGCCGATTATAGTTCGTAAAACCCTCGTCACTACAGAGGAAGCCTATTGCGTGACGGTGGCTTGGTAGCTTACAGCTTGCCAATGGCCTGTCCGGCGAACCCACACGCGGGTGTAGCGGTAGGGACCGCTAAAGTCTTCGCCGAGCTGATGGCCCTTGACGTCGGCACGGGCGGTGACGACGGCGGTGTCTCCGTAGATGCGAACGACCATGTCGGTGACATTGATCGCCTCATAGCGAAGCTGTCCGCTTTTCCGGGCGGAGACGGTGTCTTGTTTGGTCGTGACCTGTCCTAGCGGGGTAATAGCAACGTAGTCATCGGCAAGGCTTTTTTGCGAGAATTCTGCATCACGGTGAAGGCTGGCCTCCTTAGCTTGCCGTTCCATCTCGATAATCTCGCGGATCGTCTCCTGGTCCCCCGAATCCATTATGGGCTTGGGCCGAATGGAGACATGCTGAGCAGCAAAGGCCGGACTGGCCAGCAGCAGCGGCAACAACAACACGAAACACCTGTTGATCACAATGAGACCTCCGCGGTTTGCGAGGGGACAGAGATCCGCTTGACCGAGCTACGCAAGATTGGATGCACGAGTTCCGTGAAAAAATTCTTGAACCGTGAGATTGTTTTATGCCCCGGAACCATCGCGCGTTGAGTCCTCATTACGCCGCTAAAAATACAGACTGCCGAGAAGAACGACTTATTACAGCTTCTTTTTCTTTCTAAATAAACTCCGCAGGACAGTAGTTTGTTAACGGCCCGCAAGAAATCTTTTGGAGAGAGTGCAAACGTTGTGCCACGTCGAGACGCCCTAACCCGTTGAGGAGAATAAGGCCGGGGCGAGGTGATACCCCTCTCGTTGTCCAACTGAGAGGAGCACTGTCCATTACCGGACAGGCAGTTCCTCACAATTGATTCCCAATCGCGCCGGACAGCCGACCGATTCTAGTAAAATCGAACGCTTAGAGCTGAACCTGAGATTGCGGCATGGCAGATGTTCGTCGTGGACTCATCATTGTCAACACTGGCGCTGGGAAAGGAAAAACCACGGCCGCAATGGGGACGGCGCTGCGAGCCGTCGGTCAGGGAATGCGGGTATTAATGCTGCAATTCCTGAAGGGTTCCTGGCACTATGGGGAGCTCGATGCAGTGCAGGCGTTCGGCGATAAGTTTGTGATGAAACAGATGGGGCGCGGCTTCGTGAAAGTGGGAGCCGAGAAACCCGATGCGGAAGATGTGAAAATGGTCGAACAGGCCTGGCTCGAGGGTGAAAAGGCAATTCAGTCGGGTGACTGGGATCTGGTGGTGCTAGACGAGATTAACTATGCAATCAGCTATGGCATGCTCGATCCTGCAAAAGTGGTTGAGAGCCTGAAACGGAAGCCCGAGATGGTCCACGTCATCTTGACGGGGCGCAATGCCCACCCGACAATTGTCGAGGTCGCCGATACCGTGACCGAAATGCGCCAAGCGAAGCATGCTTACGAGAAGGGCGTAATGGCGCAGAGAGGAATCGAGTACTGATTTTGTAATTCAGTAATTTTGTAAATTGGGTAATTGAAAATCCTACGTTCGGAACCTTGATTTCCAATTACAAAATTACCAAATTTCTCAATTTACGCAATCCTTATGGCTTGGTTTAAACGAGAATCCGGCGAGCTGGACACTTCGGGCGAGAAGAAAGTGCGTACTGAAGGATTATGGGTGAAGTGTGAGAACTGCCGCCAGATCATCTGGAAAAAGGATCTGGAAGAGAATATGAATGTGTGTCCGAAGTGCGACAAGCACTTCCGGATCGACGCGCGCACCCGGCTGGCGCAGTTGCTGGATGACAATGAGTACGTCGTTTTCGATGACGATATCGCCTCGACCGACCCGCTAAAGTTTGTGGATCTGAAGCCGTATTCCTCCCGTTTGAAGCAGGCGCAGCACGACACCGGATTGAAGGATGCAGTGATCAATGCAAAGGGCAAGCTTGTGGGGCGTCCGGTGATCGCAAGCGTGATGGAGTACTCGTTCATCGGCGGCAGCATGGGAGCGGTGGTTGGGGAAGCGATCACCCGGGCGGTGGAGCGGGCGGCCGAGACCCGGATGCCTCTGATCATTGTGTCGGCATCGGGAGGCGCTCGCATGATGGAGGGCGTAATAAGCCTGATGCAGTTGGCGAAAATCTCCGCGGCGCTGGCAAAGCTGGATAAGGCCAAAGTACCGTATATATCGCTGTTGACGGATCCAACGACGGGGGGCGTGACTGCGTCTTTTGCGATGCTCGGGGATCTGAATATCGCTGAGCCTGGAGCTTTGATTGGATTTGCTGGGCCTCGCGTCATCGAGCAGACGATCCGGCAAAAGCTGCCGCCTGGGTTTCAGCGCAGTGAATTTCTGCTGCAGCACGGAATGCTGGATGCAGTGGTTCCTCGCAAGCAGCTCAAGCCTTATATTGCGCGGGCGTTGGATTTCATGGCAGCGTAGGAGGCCGGCTTCGGGCTTCCGCCAAGCGTTTTCTCTTCACGCCTGGACTTAATGCGCACCGTAGTTCACCAGAAACAAGGTCCGCTGATAGTCTTTAGTGGCTTGGGCTGAAGCCCGAGGCCTAGAGCCCAAAGCCTGTAAATGTCCTACGAAACCGCAGTTGCTAGCATGTTTGCGCTGGGCCATGAGCTGGCCCATATGCCGTCGCACAAGTTCGACTTGGCGCATATGCGGGTTTTGCTGCGGGAGATGGGGCATCCCGAAGAGTCGTTTCCAAGTGTGCTGATTGCGGGCACCAATGGCAAGGGATCGACCGCTGCTACGCTGGCTTCTATTCTGCAGGCTTCGGGGCTCAAGACGGGGCTCTATACGTCGCCGCATCTGGTGCGGATCAATGAGCGCATCCGACGAAATGGAAATGCGATCTCTGACGATGAATTCGAGACGCTGTACGAAGGAGTGGAGGACAGGGTCAAGTGGTTGCTGGATGATGAGAGACTGCCGTGGCACCCCAGTTTCTTTGAGATGATGACGGCGATTGCGTTCGAGTTTTTTAAGTTTCGGCATGTGGATATTGCCGTACTCGAAGTTGGTATGGGCGGGCGGCTGGATGCGACGAATGTCGTCGAGCCTCTGGTCAGCGTGATTACCGATATCTCGCTGGATCACCAGAAGTTTCTCGGCAACACTGTCAGCGAGATCGCGCGGGAAAAGGCTGGGATCATTCGTCCGGGTGGAGTGGTGGTGACTTTGCCGCAACAGCCGGAGGCGAATGATGTTATCGGCAACACGATTCTCGAGTTAAACACTGTTGGAGTGAGCGCAGTGCAGTATGTGCCTCCGGTTTCACCTGGCAGCACCCAGTACTTGTCACCCAGAACCCAGAAAAGAGCTTTAGCCGCGGAGGCCACGGAAAAATCCGCAGAGGTCGCTGAGGGAGCTTTTTACCGATATCCATTGCAGGTCCTTGGGAAGGAAATCCTGGTGGAATCTCCTTTGGTCGGGCGGCATCAGTTACGGAATGTGGCGCTGGCTATCGCAGCCGCGGAGGAACTGTCGAAGAAGGGTCTGGTTGGGATCACGCCGGAATCGATCGAGCGAGGGATTCGGGAGACTCGATGGCCGGGGCGCTTCCAGGTTTTCCCCGCTTGCGGCGATCGAAGAGAGATTGTTCTTGATGTCGCACACAATCCAGCCGGAGCGTGGGCTTTGCGTTCGGCCCTTTCGGAGCGATTTGATGACCGTCCGCTGATTTTTGTTTTCGGTGCGATGCGCGACAAGGCAATCTCGGAGATGACAGAAATCCTGTTCCCGGTGGCCCAACGGGTGATTGCTGCGCGTCCGGGGAATCCCCGGGCTGCTTCGCCGGAAGAGATTGAGCAAGCAGGTAGGCGAACGGGTGCCGAGATCGAAACCATTCCAGATGTGAGAACGGCTTTCGATCGAGCGTGCGAGGTGGCCAGTTCGGGAGCGGTGGTCGTTGTGACTGGATCGATTTATCTGGTGGGGGAAGTCATACAGATCCTCGGAGTGTCGGTTTAGAAACCGCCGCTCATTCACCCGAATCTCTTAGAATGGAAGTGTGCGGGAAGTGAATTCTTCAGTGAATCCGGTTGAGAGCCGCGAGATTGAGCGGGACGCGACATGTGTGGCCGTGCCCGAGTCGCGGCGCAGTCCGCACGCTATCCCGGGGCGCGAGTATGGTTGGGGAAGCCGATTGCGGTCTTACCTGATTCTCGATCCGCTGATCTGGCTCTACACAATCATCATGGGACTGGGCGCGATTCCGGGGGGCTCATTCGATCCCAGTGCCCGCAGGCAGCACTGGTTTTCGAGGACGTGGTCTTGGCTGATCATGAAGACCATCTTCTCGCCCGTGAAAGTGACCGGGCTGGAGAGGATCGACACTTCGAAGCCGCACGTTTACGCAGCCAACCATGCATCGGCTCTCGACATACCCGTTCTCTACGTTAATTTGCCGTTTCAGTTCCGGATTGCGTTCAAGAAAGAGTTGCTCTCTTACCCGGTCGTCGGCTGGCATCTGAAGCGATCGGGGCAGATTTGCATTGATCAGCAGAATCCATCGCACTCGATCAGCAGCATTCGAGCGGGATTAAAGGGCCTGAAAGAGGGTATGCCGCTGGTGATCTTTCCTGAAGGCGGACGCACACCCGACGGTGAGATCAAGCCATTCTTGCCGGGTGCATTTTTCCTAGCGATTAAGGCGCAGGTGGACATCGTACCGATAGCGCTGGTCGGGACTTTCGAACTGCTGCCGATGAATACGTACCACATTAAATGTCGTCCATTGGAGATGCGGGTGGGCGAACCCATCTCGACGGCGGGATTGACCATTCGGGATATGGAAGAGTTGTCGAAGCGGGTCCAGCAGGAACTTGAACGTCTTTATTACCAGTAGGCATATCCTTCGCAGGACCTGTGAGTACGGCTGCGAACGGCGCGTATGCGTTTGAATCTGACAGCGTTTCCTGTTGTCCTCCTTGCTGTCATCTTGTTCCTCGTTGGCTCGACTCTTGAAAGGAAGACGGTTTCACTCATAGGAAGAGTATGCATGTTTGCGGCATCCATTCTTCTTGCCTTGCCCAGTTTCCTCTTCGCTCTCTGCTACACGCATTTGTTCGACAACGCGTCGTGGTTCTATTCCTTCCGAACATTGTCATGCAGCGAACTCGCCATCGCAGGAAGCGGATTGTTTGCGGGAATGTTGAACTCCTGGTTCGCACCCGAGAATTTGGGAGAGCGAGCCGTGATTCCTGCCGCATTAGCCGTGTTGCTGACAATTCCGTTCGCTAAGCCAATACTGGATCCCATCGATCTGGACAGGCTGAGTGAGAAATGTGAAGGCGAGGTTTGCATGCAGAGTACTCACTCGACCTGCGGGCCCTCAAGCTCTGCCACGTTGTTGAAATTGATGGGTCAGACTTCGTCCGAAAAAGAACTGGCTCGCGAATGCCTTACTTCGCGCGGAGGGACTGAGATCTGGTACATCGCGCGAGCGATCGAACGTCGAGGCTTTCATGCGAGGGTTCAAGTCCAACCTCTCGATCATATTTCCCCTCCGAGTCCGGCCATCGCTGGTGTCATTTTGGCCGGCGGAGCGGGACACTTCATCGCCATCATGAATGCAAACGGCGATAGCATCACTATTGGAGATCCGATGAAAGGCAAGCTAGTGATCAAAAGAGCGGATCTTGCCACTGCTTACCATTTCACAGGATTCTTTCTGGCGATTGCGCCTCGATCGGTCACTCAAGCAGCTTTCTGATTCTCATCGCAGAGCTGCTGGTAGTGTTCTCGCCCTCGTCGGTACCCCTGGAGAAACGGTTCTTCGACGTCTGCGTCAGGGTAGTTTCGCTTTACTTCTTCGAGGGCAGCCTCCATCTCGGCGGACACCTGATCGAACTCCATGCAACGGGTTCTGGCGTGCATTGCGGCTTGAAAGCCAAGGCGGAAGAAAGGCTCGTCCGTGGAAAAGCTGCGGCCGGGGTTTGTGTAACGGCTTTGTTCAGCGGTTCTTAATCCGACCCACCATTGCTCACGGGCTGCATCGATAGATTCGGCTCCATCCCGTTGCAGAACTTGGCGGATCCAGGAGGCCGAGTTATCGTCTTCCGGAACCGCAACTACAACGCAACGACCTTTTCGCAGGGCATCTTCGTAGACAAAGATCTCGTCCTCAGGCAGACCTTCATACGTTGCCCTCTCGATTTTGCCTCCCGCGGCTGCGCCAATGGTAGCGCCAGCCGCTCCGAGGATACCTGCACCAAGAAGGCCGAGGGCTGTTACCGGCCCCACTCCGGGAACCAGCGCCATCAGGGCGGAACCTCCGATAAATCCGACTCCACCGCCCATAAGCGCTCCCACGGCATTTCCCATACCGGGTTGCTCCGTGGAATCGATCGGTACGGTCTGGACTTCTTTCAAAACTTTGTCGTCACTTCCGGGAATCAGCAGAGTGATCTTGTCCGTAGGGATACCGGATTGTTGCAAGTCTTGCAGAGCAGCCTCAGCCGCAGAACGGGTCGCAAATACTCCGGTGACTGCTTCCATGTTTCCTCCTGTAAACGCCTTTGGCAAGGGTTGGATGCCAGAGAATGCCGCGAAGGTACGTCAAAAAGAAATGCAATATAACCGTAACCTTTTCAGGGGGCAGTTCGTTTTATCCTGTGTAAGGGCAAACCGCGGAGAACTTGTTGAAGGCTCTGAAAAAAGAGGCGGACGAGCGGCTTCTCATTGAGGCTGCACAGCGGGATCCCGCCCGCTTTGCCGACCTCTATGAGATCAACTTTGAGCGTGTGTACGCCTACGTGGTGAAACGCGTTCAGGATCGGGCCGAGTCAGAGGATCTGACCGCCGAGGTCTTTCACCAGGCGCTCGCGAATTTGAAGCGATTTGAATGGCGGGGAATTCCGTTTGCCGCATGGCTGTTCCGCATCGCCGCAAACCTGATTTCCGACCGATGGCAGCGTTCGGGACGAGAGATCACGGACGACGACGCGATTGGATCGGCGCAAGTCAGTCCGGCTGAGATTGAGGAAGTCGAGCGCAGGGCCACGCTATTCCGATTGGTCGAAACTCTGCCCTCTGAGCAGAAGCGCGTAGTGGTGTTGAGATTCGTCGAGCAGAAGAGCATTAAAGAAGTTGCAAGGGAAGTACGCAAGACCGAGGGGGCAGTGAAGCAACTACAGTTTCGCGCGCTGAGTACATTGAAAGCGCGCATGGAGGGTGCCGATGCTTAAGCGCTCTCTACATCCAGAAAGCGACGGCCAGAAGAAGATCGAGCAACTGAATCAGGCGCTTGACGCAATGCTGGCCCGGAATGACGGTCGGGTTAAGAAGGCGGGGGCGGAGATCGAGCCACTGGTGCGCATCGCGGCGGAATTGCGCAATCTGCCGAGTGCGAATTTCAAGGCACGATTGAAAGCTGAATTAGGAGGAGAGAAGCGTATGTCCGCCATTGCCGAGCCCGTTACAGGCGTTCGAGTGTCAGCCTCACCGAGAATTCCGTTCAAAGATCCTGCCAAGGCTATCGAGTTCTACCAGCGTGCCTTAGGGGCCAAAGAGAAGTTCCGGTTCCAGGTTGGCAATGACATTCCGCATGCCGAGTTAACGATCGGCAGTTCGACAATCAACATTGCCGGGGAGTGGCCCGAGGGTGGACGGTTCAGTGCAGAGACGTTGGGACATTCGCCAATTGCGATGTCGGTCCAGGTTCCTGACGTAGACACGTTCGTGGAGCATGCCGTAGCTGAGGGCATGAAACTCGTGCGCGAACCCAAGGATCAGTTCTACGGAAGCCGCGATGCGACTCTGGAAGACCCCTTTGGCTATACGTGGGCGGTGTACACCGTGAAAGAGGAGATGTCGCTCGAAGAGATGCACCGACGGATGAAACTGATTCACGGGTCCGAGGGCGGGAGGGTCTCTGAGGAGCGCAAGGGAGTGGATCCGGTTCCTCGCGGCTTCCGTATGGTGACTCCTTACCTGGTGGCTGCAGATGGTCCGGCTCTGATTGATTTTGTGAAAGAGGCATTCGGTGCGGAAGAGATAATGCGCGCAGAGACGCCGATGGGCGGGGTTCACGGGGAAGTACGTATCGGCGATTCCATGATGATGGTGGGCGGTGGCATCCCCGGGAAGAATTTCCCGGGTCAACTGAAGCAGAATGCGCTACACGTCTATGTCAAAGATGTTGATTCTGTGACCAAGAAGGCCGTGGAGTCAGGGGCGACCCTGATCGATGAACCGCGGGATCAGGAGTATGGAGAACGTTCCAGCGCGGTGAAGGACAAGGGCGGAAACATGTGGTATATCGCGACCCACCAGGGAGAGGGTGGGGTTCCCAAGGGTCTGTTTAGCGTGAATCCATACCTGCATCCGCGGCGAGCCGAGCCCTTGATTAGCTTCCTCAAGCGTGCTTTTGGTGCGCAAGAGGTAGCAAAGTACGCATCTCCGGACGGCGTGGTAAATCATGCCGTGATTCGCGTGGGCGACTCGGTTGTAGAGATGGGCGAAGCTCACGACAAATAGGAGCCGATGGCCGCGATGTTCTATCTGTACGTGCCGAACGTGGATGCGGTGTACAAGCAGGCGGTGGCAGCGGGTGCAACCTCGTTCCAGGAACCGACCGACCAGTTCTATGGTGACCGTAGCGCCGGCGTGCGGGATGCCTTTGGCAACACCTGGTATATCGCTACGCACATCAAAGACGTCCAAATGTAAAAAAGAAGGGAGGGCCAGGATTGGCCCTCCCACTAAGTCTGAAGTGCAACGATTAACCAGCTTTGCGCTGCTGATCTTTCTGTTCTTCCTCGATATCCTTCGAGTTGTCCACATCCTCAACACCGGGTTTTCTCACCGCATCTTTGGCCTTACCCCAGGCGTTTTGGACCTTGCCCTCCGCCTGTTTGGCGGCGCCTTTGGCTTGGTCTTCCGTGTCACCTGTCCATTCCCCGACCTGACGCTGGGCGCGGCCGGCGATGTCCTTTACTTTCCCTTCAACACGGTCTTTATCCATGGTTTCCTCCGATCAAAGTGTTACGACCCGACTGTATTGCGTCGTCACGCTACCGGACTTCTGCCCTGGATCACGCGGATCAGGACGGTAATGATGGCGAGCACAAGCAGAATGTGAATGAACCCTCCCAGCGTGTAGGAGCTGACCATCCCCAGCAACCAAAGGATCAGAAGCAATACCGCAATTGTCCAGAGCATCGATCTGGCCCTCCGTTTTTAGCGAGTCACTGCTGACGGTGGCAGAGTAACTGTCACAGCGCTGGCCGAACATCGAGAGAATTGAGTAGCTATCCCACTGCGCTTCTCTAAGGGGTACCTGCTTAGGCTCAGGGTTTGACCCTCTGGAATCGGTCCAATAAACTGAGAAATTCAGATTGCTACAGGTTTTCCTTTATGGCAGACAACATTCATATCAAGTTTCCAGATGGAAACGAGCAGGAATATCCCAAGGGTACGACGGCGCTGGAGATCGCGAAATCGATCAGTCCACGGTTGGCGGACGCCGCTTTAGTCGCGAAGACCAATGGCGATTTGATCGATCTTGCGCGTCCCCTGGAAAAGGATACTGACCTTCGGTTGCTGACGGACAAGGACGCGGAGTCGCTCGAGGTGTACCGGCATTCTTCGGCGCATTTGCTGGCCGCGGCGGTGCTAGAACTTTTCCCCGAGACGAAGCTCGGTCACGGCCCCGCCACCGAGACCGGGTTCTTCTACGATTTTTATCGTCCGACTCCGTTCACGCCTGAGGATCTGGAGAAGATCGAGAAGAAGATGCAGGAACTCGTGCAGCAGAACATTCCTTACGCGCGCGAGTTTGTTCCCCGGGACCAAGGACTGGCCGAGTTCAAAAAAGAAGGCGACTTCATGAAGTGTCATTTCGTCGAGCAGTTCACCAAGCCCGACGAGAAGATCTCAATCTATCGGACCGGCAAGTTCACCGACTTCTGCCGGGGTCCGCATATTCCGTCCACCGGGAAAATCAAGGCATTCAAGCTGCTGAACATCGCGGGTGCCTATTGGCTCGGTGATGAGAAGAACCCACAGCTACAGCGGATTTACGGAACGTCGTTCTTCTCGAAGAAGGATCTTGAAGATTATCTGAAACATGTCGAGGAAACGAAAAAGCGCGACCATCGCGTGCTTGGAAAGCAGCTGGATCTCTTCTCAATTCAGGAATTAGCCGGGCCGGGGTTGATTTTCTGGCATCCGAAGGGCGGGATCATCCGCAAAGAGATGGAAGATTGGATGCGCGAGCAGTACATCAAGCGCGGATATTCGCTGGTATGCACGCCACATGTGGCGCGGCGGCAGCTCTTCTACACCTCTGGGCACGAAGGATACTACTCGCAGAACATGTTCGATGCGATGGAGCTCGATGACGCGGAATACCGGCTGAAGCCCATGAACTGTCCGGGGCACATTCTGATTTATCGCGACTCTCTGAAGTCGTATCGCGATCTGCCGGTGCGGCTGGGTGAGCTGGGTACGGTCTATCGTTATGAGCGTTCTGGCGTGATGCACGGCCTATTGCGAGTGCGCGGATTTACCCAGGATGACTCGCATATCTTCTGCACGCCAGACCAGGTTGAAGGCGAGATCGCAGGTTGCCTCGAGTTCGCTCTCGACGTGCTGAAGGATTACGGATTCGATAAATTTCAGACTGAGCTCTCTACCTGGAATCCCGAGGACCGCAAGAACTTCGTGGGTAGCGAAGAACAGTGGAATCACGCCACGCAATCGCTCGAAAAAGTGTTGAAGGCGCGCAGGATCGATTACAAAACGATGCCGGGTGAGGCAGCCTTCTACGGGCCGAAGATCGACGTCAAGCTGGTGGATGCTCTCGGCCGGTTGTGGCAGCTTTCGACGGTGCAGGTTGATTTCAATCTGCCGCAGCGGTTTGGATTGGAATATGTGTCTGAAGATGGGTCACGCAAGCAGCCTGTGATGGTGCATCGCGCTCTGTATGGGTCAGTGGAGCGATTCTTTGGGGTGTTAATCGAGCACTATGCCGGGGCGTTCCCAGTCTGGCTGTCGCCAGTACAGGCAGTGATGATCCCGATCAGTGAGCGTCACGCGGAGTACGCAAACAAAGTCGCGGCGCAACTGAAGGCGATTGGCGTGCGCGTGGAAGTGGACGCGCGAAACGAGAAGATGAATGCGAAGATTCGCGAGCATGCGTTACAGAAGGTGCCGTTCCTGCTCGTAATCGGAGATAAAGAGTCTGAAGCGGGCAAAGTGAATGTACGCACTCGAGGGAAAGAAAAGACTGAGGACATGCTTGCGACGGAGTTCGTGGAGAAGATTCGCGATCTGATTGCGGAGAAGAGCGCGAGCCTCTAAGCAGATCGCTAGCGAGCCCCGCTGCTAGTTTTTCGAGGATGGAGTCGGCGCTTCCTTATTAGAGTTCGAGCTCTTTACTTTAACGTCCATGTACAGGTACGTTTCGAGAGCCGACCGCAGCAGCGGCATCGCATCTTTCAAGTCATCTTTCGTCTTCGAACTCAATACGACGACTGCGATGATTTTTTGTTCGTCGATACAGGCAACTGCTTCCGCCGCGCCGTGATTCACGTTGTAAAACTTTCGAATCTTGGCCATCCGATTGTGCTTTAGAGGAATGTCCTCGGCGTCTTCATAACTCATATCGGGATCGTGTTGACGAAATTCCGTCAAGTCGGATTCCATGAATTCTTTAATCGTCTGTTGTCCGGGACGTTTGCTGACGATACTCGGGTAGATTATGGTTTGTGCGTTCTCCCACGTGGCGCCTTTGGGATAAAACACGCAACAAGTCCCAAGACGCTCCCCAACCTCGTGGTCAATTATCCAGCCCTTCGGGCTGTCGATGAAAAATCCCCCGCCATCGGAATACAGCAAGGGTGACCCGCCGGTTTCCTCGTGTTTGTGAGTTGGGTCGGTCTGCTGTCCAAGCGCGGGTAAAAACGACGACGCAAGACTGAAGGAGGGCCGCGACATACTTAATCAGGCTCGTTATCGTGGCCATTGTCGGAACCTTAAGGTGCAGTTGTACCATGTTGTCGTGCATCCACTAGCGCAAAAAATGTTGGTTCAAATTCACCGCAAGGAGCAGTTCATTGCGGGGGATCGCGTTGGTGTCGCTGTTTCTGGGGGGATTGATTCGGTTGCATTGTTGCGTCTGTTGCTGGAATTGCGCGGGGAATTGGGGATCGTCCTTTCTGTCGTTCACTTCAATCACAAATTGCGGGGGGCGGAGTCGGACGGGGACGCCGAGTTTGTGGCAAATCTGGCGCGCCAGTGTGGCTTGGATCTCTTATGCGACAACGACGATGTGGCCCAGCATGCTTCTCTCGAAAGTGTCAGCCTGGAAGCAGCGGCTAGAGAGTTGCGGTATGAATTCTTCGGACATCTTTTGAATTTGGAAGGCACCTCGGGGTCGAAAACCCTGGATCTAGGGGCTAGCAATCGCAGCGCTCAAAGCGCCGCGCCACCCAAACTTAGTCTCCCCGGCAAACTCGACAAGATCGTGACTGGGCACACCCTTGACGATCAGGCGGAGACGGTTCTTATGCGGATGATGCGCGGGTCGGGCCTCCGCGGGATTGGAGGAATCCATCCACGACTTGCCGTCGAAGACGAGGATGGGAAGATCTGCGGAGAGATCATTCGTCCGTTACTCGCCATTCGCCGTTGCGAGCTCGAAACGTTTCTGAAAGAGATCGATCAAGACTGGCGCGAGGACTCCTCCAATGCCGATCATGCGTTTACTCGGAATCGCGTGCGAAGACTGCTTGTTCCAATGATCGAAAAGGAATTCAATCCTACGGTGGCCGAGAACCTGGCGGAGTTGTCCGAGATTGCGCGGGGCGAAGAAGAGTATTGGGAGAATGAAGTTGCGGGCTGGATGGGAACAGCCGTCCATTGGGATGAGCCTGAATGGGCCAAGCGTGCGGCAGAAAAAACGGGACTCGTTCAGATTTTCCCAGCCGGGTCAGCCGCTGAGACGGACCTGCAGGCGAGAATCGACGGTGCCAAATGGCTGGTGGCGAACGCATCGGTAAGCAGGCCGTGGCTGCTTAGTGAGCCAGTCGCTGTGCAAAGGCGGGTGGTGAAGGCGATTGGGGAGCATGCCGGGATTCCTCTCGAATTCAAGCATGTCGAGGAAATCTTGCGTTTTGCAGCGGAGGATGCAGGAACTGGACGAGAACTGAGCTTGCCTCTGGGTTGGAAGCTGAGATGGTCTGCCGCGGAGGTAGAATTTGTAACACCCGATCTGCGCTCAAATTCTGAGCCGCAGGATTATGAGTACGATCTCCCGGTTCCGGGGAGACTCGTCATACCTGACCTCCTAACCGTTATTGAAGCCTTGCGGATTCCGGCTGAGGCGCGGTCAGCGTATAATCCTGACGAACTCCTGAGTGCGGATTCCCTACGCGGTCGGTTAAAAGTGCGGAACTGGCGTGCGGGAGACCGGTTCTGGCCGATACATACAAAATCCCCCAAGAAGATCAAAGAACTCCTGCAGGACCGTCACCTATCCCAGGAGCAGCGTGGCCTGTGGCCGGTCGTATGGAACGGCGAGGAAATTGTATGGGTGCGAGGATTCCCAGTTCACGCGAAGTATCGGGCCGAGCCCGGAGCCGAAGCAATCTGCATCACCGAAGTCGGGGCCGATGAGTCGTAGAGTCTGGTAAAACGCCGGGAGGCACTCCAAGATTCATGAATCCGAGAGTTGAGCCGCTTCGACAGGTCATCACAGCCGAACAAATTCAAAAGCGCGTGAAGGAACTGGCGCGTCAAATCTCTGACGATTACCGAGGTCGTACGATTCAGATTTTGGCCGTGCTGGAAAATGCTTTTATGTTCCAGGCGGATTTGGTTCGTGCTCTGGACATGCCGGTGGTTTGCCAATTCATTAAGCCCAAATACACGCGTCCGCAGGCTGGAGGCAACGATGTCATGGAGATTTTTTTTAGCCACGAACCCGATATCAAAGGGCAGCATATTTTGCTGGTGGAGGGCTTGGTCCACTCGGGCGTGACCACCGAGTTCCTGATGAACGATCTTAGGGCTCGCGGAGCCGCCTCGGTGAAACTGGTCACGCTCCTCGATCGCCAATCGGCGAGGCGCGTTCCCCTGCAGCCTGACTATTTCGGATTCCTAGTGGATGAGACTTTTCTTGTCGGCTATGGACTGGGTGCAGTTGAGCAGACGAACCGAAATCTGCCCTACTTGGCAGCGGGACCGGCGTCGGGATGAATCGCCAGATCAAAACGACCGTCTTTTGGTTGTTTCATCGGCATTTCCGCGCTGCTTTTGTGGTCGTTCTTTCGCGCCACGCCTCAGCCTCGAGGTGATGAGATCAGCTACTCGCACTTTTTGTCGGAAGTCGAGGCAGGGAACATTGAGAGCGTCTCAATCGCCGGCCAGCGCATTCACGGGCAGTATCGAGAGGGCAGAGGAGCGTTTCGGCTTGTCGGCCCTGGCAATCCGGGGCATCTATCTGATGAGCTTCGAAACAAGCATGTCGAAGTACGCTTTCAGGAAACCCAGGATAGTCCACTCGCCCGGACGCTGCTGGGGACATGGGCTCCGCTGATAATGTTGGGGGGTACTGTGGTGGTTTATGATCCGCCAGATGCAACGGATGAGACGATCGCCGTCGGCAGAAACCCCGAAGGCAGACGGGAATTTGGGTCCTCCGTCCGCGCCGTCTTTTTGAGAGTGCGGAAGCAAGTCAACCCTTAGCGCCTCAGTGACTTAAGTTACATTTCGATGTTTCTGTGCTTTTTGCCCAGAAAATGTAGAATAAGGTGTCTGGGAATTTCGCCGATCAAAATTGCGACTGCGGCATCTAATGCCATTAGGCGACGTTTGGCTTGGCGTCGAATTTTAGGAGTCTCTTAGGTGAACTCAACGGTAAAAACGGTTTTGTTCTGGCTATTGATCGGGGTGTCTGCCCTCTTGCTGTGGGAGGTCGTGAAAAACGCCCGGGACGGCCAGAAGGATAAAGAAATCAATGTCACGCAGTTCATGAGTGACATCGACGCGAATAACATCCACGAGATCACGGTAACGGGGATGGAGGTGCGCGGAAAGTATCGAGATCAATCTGCTTTTCATACGACGGCGCCAGTGAATTACTTCACTCCGGAGTTGCTCAAGAGTCTGCAGAGCAAAGGAGTGGTGATCAACTTCCACGATGCAAATAGTTCAAGCCTACCGTTGACGTTGCTGGGTACCTGGGCTCCGTTGATCCTTCTGGGGGCGCTCTGGTTTTTCATGATTCGCCAGATGCAGACCGGGGGAAACAAGGCATTGTCGTTTGGCAAGAGCCGGGCACGGCTGCTCTCAATGCAGCAAAAGAAAGTCACGTTTAAGGACGTGGCCGGCGTAGAAGAGGCCAAGGAAGAACTCCGAGAGATTATTGAGTTCCTGCGCGAGGCGCAGAAGTTCCAGAAACTAGGCGGACGGATTCCGAAGGGAGTCCTGCTGGTAGGCCCTCCTGGAACAGGGAAGACCCTACTGGCGCGCGCTGTAGCAGGCGAGGCTAACGTTCCATTCTTCTCGATTTCCGGCTCCGATTTCGTCGAGATGTTCGTCGGCGTAGGCGCCAGCCGCGTTCGCGATTTGTTTGAGCAGGGCAAAAAGAATGCGCCCTGCATCATCTTCATCGACGAAATCGATGCTGTAGGACGTCACCGCGGTGCGGGGTTAGGTGGCGGCCATGACGAGCGCGAGCAGACCCTGAATCAACTACTGGTTGAAATGGACGGCTTTGAGTCGAACGAAGGCGTCATCCTGATGGCCGCGACGAACCGTCCTGATGTTCTCGATCCAGCGCTGCTGCGGCCGGGAAGATTTGACCGCCGAGTCGTCGTGAGCCGACCGGATGTACGCGGCCGCGAGGAAATCCTCCGGGTCCATACGCGCAAAATCCCGCTTGCGGAAGATGTCGATCTTTCAGTGCTGGCCCGCGGTACACCGGGATTCTCAGGCGCAGACCTGGCGAACATGGTGAACGAAGCCGCTTTGGCTGCTGCTCGGCAGAACCGCAAGGCCGTGCTGCAATATGACTTCGAACTCGCCAAGGACAAGGTCCTGATGGGCGTGGAACGCAAGTCCTTGTTGCTCACGGACGAGGAAAAGCGGAACACCGCTTACCACGAGGCTGGCCACGCTTTGGTAGCTGCGAAGATGCCGCACTCCGATCCATTGCACAAGGTCACGATCATTCCGCGCGGAATGGCGCTGGGCGTGACGATGCAATTGCCGGTAGATGACCGCCACAACTACTACAAGAACTATCTCGAGACGCAGATCGCTATTCTGATGGGTGGACGTATCGCGGAAGAGATGTTCCTGAACGTAATGAGCACCGGCGCAGGCAACGACATCGAGCGCGCAACTGACATGGCGCGCAAGATGGTTTGCGAGTGGGGCATGAGCGAACTTGGTCCTCTTACCTTTGGTAAGAAGGAAGAGCAGATCTTCCTAGGCCGAGAAATAGCCCAGCATCGCGATTACAGCGAAGATACGGCGATCAAGATTGACCAGGAAGTTCGCAAGCTGGTCAACACCGGTTACAGCACAGCCAAGCAGATCCTGGCGGACAATCGCGAGACGCTCGAGAAAGTTGCAAAAGCCTTGATTGAGCGCGAGGTTCTTGATGCCAACGAGATCAAGACGCTTGTGGACGGCAAGGAACTTCCACCGATGCCGCCACCAACGGCCAAGCCGGACGACGGTGTGCAGCACGTGATCAAGCCTGATCTGCAGCCGGGACGCGCGAAAGGTGGCGAGAGGCCCGCGACGGCGTAACACCCTAGCATTTGCAGTTCAAATAGGCGGCTCCAAATGAGCCGCCTATTTCTTTTCTCACTAGTGATCTCAGACCCCGTAAATCCCACAGAATCCACCTGTTACTGAGTCGATTCAGCGGCTTGTGGGGCACCTTTCCCGGACAGATTTGTGCTATAATTCTTGTAGTTGCCGTCAGTCCTAAGTGTTATAAATTTCAATAACTTGAAGTCGTTTTTCGGAACTTCAAAACACTTCTACTGCGGCGAGTTTTTCCAGCCAAAATTCCAGGGCGCTAGAACCAAAATTCGGGACATTTTCGCGGAGCGGAATGGCCACCAAAGAGATCAATACTCCCATCACGGAAACCAAGACAAAAAACGGCAAGGTGACTCCGATCAACGGAGGCAACGGCAACAGCGACTACACAGCCGATTCAATTAAAGTCCTCGGCGGGATGGAAGCTGTGCGCAAACGTCCCGCGATGTACATCGGGTCGACCGGCGAACTTGGGCTGCACCACCTGGTGTATGAGGTCGTGGACAACTCTGTCGACGAAGCTCTCGCTGGATTTGCAACCAAGATCGATGTCGCGATTCACGACGACAATTCCATCACCGTCGTGGACGATGGACGTGGCATCCCCGTTGACGACATGGAAATCGACGGCGAGAAGGTCTCTGCTGCGCAAGTGGTGATGACCAAGCTGCACGCCGGGGGAAAATTCGACTCCTCAACGTACAAAGTCTCCGGTGGACTGCACGGCGTTGGTGTTTCTTGCGTAAACGCTCTGAGCGAGGATCTGGATCTCGAAATTTGGCGCGATGGCGCTACCTGGCAACAGACATATTCGAAGGGCGAGCCTACCAGCAAGTTGAAGAAGACTGGCGTTGCGAAGGTCAAAACTGGCACGAAGGTTCACTTCCTGCCAGACAGGTCCATCTTCACCGTCACCGAATATAACTACGACACTCTGGCGCAGCGTCTTCGTGAGTTGGCATTCCTTAACAAGGGATTGCTGATCACGCTCACCGACGAGCGCACGATCGATTCGAAGACTGGCGAGGCGAAGCGCGCCGAGTTCAAGTACAACGGCGGCATCGCAGAGTTCATCAAGCATCTCAATCGCGGGAAGCAGGTGCTGCACGACAAGCCGATTTACATGGAAGACGACCGCAACGGCGTTCACATGGAAATCGGGCTGCAGTACAACGATGCCTACTCGGAAACGATTTTCAGCTTTGCCAATAACATCAACACGATTGATGGAGGCACGCACCTCTCCGGCTTCCGGACGGCGCTGACCCGCACGATCAACTACGCGGGCCAGCAAATGGGCCTGTTCAAGGACGTCAAAGAGAATCTGACAGGCGATGATGTCCGCGAAGGCCTGGTGGCCGTGATCAGTGTCAAACTGCCCCAGCCGCAGTTTGAAGGGCAGACGAAGGGCAAACTGAATTCCGACATCGCTGGAACGGTTACGCAGTTCGTCAACGAGCGGCTTGGTGCTTTCTTCGAACAAAACTCCACAGTATCGAAAAAGATCATCAACAAGGCAATCGACGCTGCCCGCGCTCGTGAGGCTGCACGTAAGGCTCGGGATTTGACACGCCGCAAAGGAGCGCTTGATTCCGGCGGGCTTCCCGGCAAGCTCGCGGACTGCTCCGAGCGCGATCCGAACCGTTGTGAGCTGTTCCTAGTCGA
>AP72_2010_repI_A10DRAFT_1000032_pt1 | contig 19572 bp, 16 predicted proteins | sample AmaPasreplicIA10_FD_9194 | JGI IMG/M metagenome (IMG submission 9194) | reverse complement strand
ACTGGCTGCCCGGCTCCAGAGCCTCGGGGTGTTCCAGCCGTCCGATACTGTATTGCGCCGCCCAGTTTCGCCCCGGAGCCACGATCGCCCGGCCGGACCACGAGTCAAGTGCCGCAAGCTGGATGCTCCACCGCTGTTCGTTTGGCTCGCGGCCGTTGAATGCCGAAGCCTCGAGCTTCACACGGTCGATCACGAATCCGGTCGTGACGACTCCGAAACTCGTGTGCGTGGAATCCTGCAGGTGGTGCGAGAGAGGTGCCATCGGCAACTCCGCTGCCGATGCCCGGTGAATGTAAGTCACCGGCCCTAACGCCGGTTCTGCCGAAGGGCCCCCATACAGTTCCCAAGACACCTTGTTGCCCAGCGAAACGAGATACAGCGCCGACAACTCAGCGAATACGTTGTGAGGATGCTGATGGTCGATCAGAGGTTCGCCATGATAGGTCTCGCCTGTCTGGAACAGTTCCGGAAACCCCGGATGCGGCGAGGTCAGCGATTCCGCTGAGAACATCTGGCGGAAAAGAATTGTCCCTTTTCCCAACCGATGCTGCTCCATCAACATTCCCCAGTTCACTGACTCTGCTTTGCCGACGCCGCGTGGCCCGCCCTGTTGGTTGTAGTCGATAAAAATGACGCCATGTGCCATCAGGTCCCACCCGCTGCTCCTCCACATCCACTCGTAGCCTGCAACCGACGCGGGCTGCCACGAGGTGCCCGATCCCTGGTGCGGCGATGGCAGTTGAGATTCCATGGCGTGCTCGTCCATCTGCATCCCGGGCATGTTTTGCATTGGACCTTGATTCATCTCGTGCGTGTGCGCAGGCTCCTGGGCGCTCGCCGATGCCAAAGCCAAACACATTGCGATCATAATCTTCTTCACGAAAGCCTCTCTGCCGAAAATGAATCAATATGCGCAAACACTCAGTGCGCGCTTCGAGAGAATGGATCGATATTGCTAGATTCTCAATGAGAGAAGCATCGGAGGACTGTCAGTGATGGACCTGAGCGAAGCATGATCGATGACAATTCGTTGAATCGTGTCCACCGGGGCGTGGAGCTCGCCTGATACAACGCAAGGACGGATAGAACCCGGCGATCCCGGGATCGCCCAGTGATGCCCAGCCGCGCAGCATTCATGGCTATCTCGTGCAGGTGCGGGAACAACAGGAAGCCGGTGGTGACAACTCGTGGCATGTTCCACCTGACCGTACGTACTCGCCCATCCCGCAACGGGGAATAGTGTGGCAAAGAACAGCAGAGCCATCACTCCCGCGAGCACTTTCGGACTTCGGAGCATGCGCAATCAGGTTCCAGTGATTTTGATGCGGAGTTCTTCCGGAAGGCGTTGCCGAATTTCTTCGGGCAACCTGTCATGGACGCGCCGTGCCCCTTGCTTGGCCGCATCCAACATCGTGACCGGCGCCGGGGTAGCTACCGCAACGCCCAGCCAGATGAGGGCAGAAAGCGCGAAGCCTGCCAGCGCCGCAATTTCGAGCAGAAATGCGTGCCGCGGCCCCAGATATCGAATCACCCCGAATGCCAGAAGGAAAACTCCCGCAGAAACCGACGCCAGCACGATCAGGCCAACATCGATGATGCGGTGGATTTTCTGACGACTGCGGCAGTGCTCGCACGCCGCAAAGTGGTTCTCGTAGTCGCCGCACATCTCCGGCGCCAGACCGGAAATGTCGTACCTCCAGCCCGCCAGAATCTTTCCTACAATTGGATCAATGCACTGCTGACTCATTGGGGGATCGAAAATCAGCCACGAACCAAGCCCGACTACAGACGAATCGGTTCCAGCGCTTCGGTCTGGGACGCCAGCACCACCCGGTTGCAAAACAAACCACCCCGCGCCGCCAGTGCTTTCTCCGCCTCTCTCCGGGCGATTTCCGGATGATTGTTCTGCTCAGAGAGATGCGCCAGGACTACAAACGTTGCACTATTATCATAGTCGCTGGTAAAGAAATCGGCGAGGGCGACGTTGGAAAGGTGCCCTACCCGGCTCATGACGCGCTGTTTCACCGACCACGGATAGGGTCCCACCCGCAGCATCTCGAGATCATGATTTGACTCCATGATCAACACATCGCAGNCGCGTAGATGATCGCGCACGCTGACTGGAACGTACCCGAGATCGGTGGCAAATCCCACCTTGATTCCTTCGGCACGGAACGTGAACCCCACCGGATCGGCCGCGTCGTGCGGAATAGTGAAAGGTCTTACCGCGATATCGCCCACCTGGAAACTGTGTCCGGACTCGAAGCGCTCGAATCTCTCCAGACGAGGCTTTACCCCTTGCTCATCGCGCATCGCTCGCTGCCACATCTGGTAAGTCGCTCCAGTCATGAACACTGGGATGCGCAGCCTTTTCGCCAGCGTTTCCAATCCGTAGATGTGGTCGCAGTGCTCGTGGGTGATGACAATCGCGGAGAGCGAGTGTGGATCCTCTCCCAGCGACTTCATGCGCTTGAAGGTCTCGCGGCAGGAGATGCCGGCATCCACGAGGATCTTGGTGGTCGAGGAGGCGATGATCCCACAATTTCCCCGGCTCCCCGAAGCCAGCATGGACACACTAACACCCATGCCCGAAGCATACTCGTGAACCCTGTGGATACGGGAGTTACTTTTTGGTTAGCCGATACCTAAGAGCGAAAAGCGGGCTCCCGGCTCCCGCTGTCCGGCTTCCGAATGTGTAGCCCCGAGCGCGCGTTCTTGGCGCGGGGCGTTCGAATGCTACCTTGTTGCCAAATGCGCTGGCCTTAGAAAGTTCCTATAGCTCCGTAACCCATCGCAACACGTTAATACTTGTAAAATCCCCTGCCGCTCTTCCGCCCCAGCCACCCCGCATCGACCATCTTGATCAGCAAAGGACACGGCCGATACTTCGGATCTCCCATCTCGCTCTGCAGTACGCGCATGATATCGAGACACACATCGAGCCCGATGAAATCCGCCAACGTCAACGGCCCCATTGGATGAGCCATTCCCAGTTTGAATACTTCGTCGACTGCCTCAGGCGTCGCTACGCCCTCCATCACCGCATACATCGCTTCATTCAGCAGCGGCATCAGCACGCGATTCGAAACGAACCCGGGCGCGTCGTTTACCTCTACCGGTGTCTTCTCCAACTTGACCGACAGATCTCGCACTGTCTCAAACGTCTCCTGCGAAGTCGCCAGTCCGCGAATGACCTCTACAAGTTTCATCACGGGCACAGGATTGAAGAAGTGCATCCCGATCACTCTCTCCGGACGCATGGTAAGTGCCGCCAGCTTCGTGATCGAAATCGAAGATGTGTTTGACGCCAGAATGATCTCCGCTCGCGTCGACNGATCGAGATCGCGAAAAATTTCCGCCTTGATCTCGAACTTCTCCGTCGCCGCCTCGACCACCAGATCGCATTCCGCCAGTTTGCCCCGATCCGTAACCGGCCGGATCCGGGCCAGCGCCGCGTCTTTATCCGCAGCCGTGATCTTGTTCTTGGCCACTTCTCGATCCAGATTCTTGCCAATTGTCCCCAGCGCGCGCTCCAGGAACGCCTGCTCCACGTCGCACAAAGTTACGTTGTATCCACCCCGGGCGAATACGTGCGCGATCCCATTTCCCATCGTCCCCGCGCCGACCACACCAACCTTTTGTATGCTCATGCCGTTGCCTCATCCAAAACGCTAGAGTCTACCATCACACGTTTCCCTGTGACCCTCTGTGCTCTCTGTGGTGAGTTTTTGCTCCTCGAAGCCGAAAATCGGTTCGGAACACGCCTATCAGCCGAAAGTTGCGTTTGGTGGAATATTTCGTAACTCCATGAATCACTTGTAATTCGAGGTTCCAGCGGCAGGCATCGTGTGACTCACTCCGTAGCATCCGATCTCATGTATTACGAAGCGCCACTTCGATAAAACGGAGGTGGATACGATGCGCGACAGATTTCGGCGTTGGATACGAATTTCGCTGCTAGCCGCAACGGCCTCCCTGATGCTCGGTAGTATGGCTTGGGGACAATCTTACGGACGCTACGACGATGATGACCGTTATTACCGCCGTGACAATGCAAGTGAACGCGGCTATCGCAATGGTTATCGAGATGGCCTGAACCGCGGGCAGTACGACGTCGAACGTGGCCGGCGTTTCAAATTCAAGAATGACGATTGGGAAGACTCCCGCGGCTACGAACATTGGATGGGTAGCAAGGGCCGCTACAAACATGAATACCGTGAAGGCTACGAACGAGGCTACCGCCAGGCCTTCAACTCCTACGGCTATCGCCGCGACCGCGACGATTACCGCTGGGACGATCGCGACTATTGGAGATAGTGCTCTGAAGTAAGTGTCGAAGAGAGGTGTGCCGGTCCACCAAAACGAGCCGGGTGCCCCACTTCTGGCCGGTGTTGCCAGAAGTGGGGTTTTTCGCGTATGGCGATAGTCCGGTCACTCTGGCAGCGACCACACGCACTCTCCTCCGTGCGGCAAATCACAAGGGTTAGTTCCTGGGGCGGAATAGCATAAGACTTTTTACGAGCCCCGGGAGCCAGCCATGTCCGTCAAAACCATCATCGAACCCTTTCGCATCAAGAGCGTCGAACCGATCCGCTGGACAACTCGCAAAGAGCGCGAGCAACTTCTAGAAGCCGCCCACTACAATCTGTTTCTTCTCCTCGCGGAAGATGTTCTCATCGATCTCCTCACCGACTCCGGCACTGGAGCTATGTCGACTCACCAGTGGGCCGCTGTGATGGAAGGCGACGAAAGCTACGCCGGAAGCAAGAGCTTCGATCATTTCAAGTCTTCGGTTCAGCACATCTTCGGCTATAAACACGTCATCCCCACGCATCAGGGACGCGCCGCCGAGCGCATTCTCTTCGGAGTTGCCTGCAAGAAGGGCGACATGGTCCCCAACAACACGCACTTCGACACCACTCGCGCAAACGTGGAATTTGTCGGAGCCGAAGCGGTCGACCTAGTGATCGAGGAAGGGAAGCATCCTGCGTCGAGGCACCCGTTCAAAGGCAACATGGACGTCGACGCCCTCGAAAGCCTGATTCAGAATGTCGGACGCGAGCGCATTCCACTGGTCATGCTCACGGTCACCAACAATTCCGGCGGTGGCCAGCCCGTCTCCATGGAAAACATCCGCGAGGTTAGCGCAGTCTGCAAGCGTCACGGTATTCCGCTTTACTTCGACGCCTGCCGCTTCGCCGAGAATGCCTGGTTTATCAAGCTGCGTGAGAAGGGCTACGAAAACAAGACACCCAAAGAAATTGCTCAGTAGATGTTCCGCAACGGAGATGGATGCACCATGTCCGCCAAGAAAGACGGCATGGCAAACATCGGCGGCTTCCTTTGTACGAATAACGATCTGCTGGCGCAGCAGGAGAAGGATCTGTTGATCCTCACCGAAGGCTATCCCACCTACGGAGGCCTAGCAGGACGCGATCTCGAGGCGATCGCCGTCGGCGTGCAGGAAGCATTAGAAGAAGACTACCTGCGCTACAGAATCGCCTCAACGGCGTATCTAGGCAATCACATCGCCAGCCATGGAGTGCCGATCGTTCAGCCACCCGGCGGGCACGCAATCTACCTTGACGCCCGCGCCTTTCTTCCTCATGTCCAGCCAGATCAATTCCCGGGCGTTGCGTTAGCTTGCGAACTCTATCTGGAAGGCGGAATCCGCAGCGTGGAAATCGGCACCCTGATGTTCGCTGCAGCCGCGAAGATGGATTTAGTCCGCCTCGCCATCCCAAGACGCGTCTACACACAAAGCCACATCGACTATGTCGTGGAAGTCATTCTGGAAGTCTGGAAGAATCGCGACCGCATTCAAGGCATGCACCTAACGCACGGTATCCGCCAGTGATATTTACGTTCTTTAAGGTGAGATTGCCACGGATGGCGAGGACGCGGGCAGGGTTCAGATCTCCGCCTGCCCACTTGATGGTGATGCCATTTCGGAAGCGTGGAAGCATCCAGCACCACGCTCTTCTGCAAATAGAGCGCAGATTTGCCGTAATCGCGATCGGCGTATCCCTGGAACGTCATGCCATTGTAGGTTTCACCCGGGAGGGCGGAGTGATCCGCGCCTATGATGTTGAGCTCGATGGTGGCGGCGCAGGCCTCGCAGTTTGGGGAACTCTCACGCTCGACCATTCCGCTATCTACGGCAACAAGATCGTTGGAGATAACGACCCCAGCCGTGATCGCGGAACCTATGGCGGAGGCATCTACGCCAACGGTCTCAACCTCAAGAATTGCATCGTCGCGGGAAACTCTGCCAAGGGTTACGGCGCGGCCGGAGGCGGAATTTACTCAGTCGGTGGTGCTGACCATAGCAAGGGTGCCGGTAATGACACCTCAATCTCTCAGTACGTAATCAGCGGAAACCGCGTCACCGCCCAGCACTCCTACGGTGGAGGAATCTTCACCCTTTCCGGCGGCCCTCTCAATCTCGCCCGCATGACCTTCACCAACTCGACGATCGCCCGCAATCTGTCCGAGGACAATCCCGACCTGCCCGAAGTCGGACAGTACTACCACCGCGGAGGCGGCATCTACATGGGCGGAGGATCTCTGACTGTGATCCGTTCGACGATCGCAGAGAACCAGGTCAACGGCCCGGCCGCGATTTCTAGCGGAAAGCCCAACGTCGGAGGAGGTGGCGTCGCCACGACGATCGGCAACGCTCATGTTGTTGAAGACGTCAAGTCCAACACTCAATCGTCTTCGGCAATCTCATGAACGGTGTACCCGCAGACTGGTTCGTCGGTTCTCTTATCAATTTCTACAGCTACGGCTACAACCGAATCGGAAGCATCGACTTCAGTCAGATGCTCGTTCCTTTCCCCCAGTGGTTCGATCTCAGCCGCAAACACTATCCTCAGGTCGGAGACAAGGACGGTTCAGCTGCTATCGACTCGCTCGATCTCACCAACATTCACTATCACTCCTCAATTCTTTCGGCAGGCACTGACGCAGGCCCGCCCATCCTTCTGTCATACTCTCCCGGCCTAGGAAGTACAGACCAAATACCCACAGGTCAGTACACCTTCAACGTGGTTCACGCGGGATATACGGGCTACGGTCAGCCTACCGACGACTTTCTGAATCATCTGCTGGAGAAGCTTCGCACGGATCATGCCGACATTCTCGGCGATGATTTCGGATCGGAATTCGCCGACCTCACCGGCACCACGTGGTACGGTCCCGCGCAGACCTGGCCCTCCGATCCCGCGAATGCCGCATGGATTACCTTCTGGCGCAATCTCGATACCGACATCAACGTCCGCATGGGGACAGCCGGACTCAACGACAATTTCTGGAGCACCTACAGTCCGGCCCCGTCAGCGACAATATCTATCTGAATCTATCTGACGGTTACGAGCGACTCACAGTCAGCACAACTCACCAAGATCGATCAGGTAGGGAACTCGTGACCGCGTGGCGGCAACGGCGATATCGGCGCAATTGAGAATGAGGAGAAATCGTCGGCGTACCGGTGGCAGGTCCTTGACCAGTACTCGATGCACAGGTGGCTCCACCTAGGGCAGAGACCTGAATTTTGCACTACAATGCTCCCGGGACAAGCTACGGCCGCCCGGCGCGTTTTTACCACGGCTTCCGGTCTCGTGCAGTAGATCAAGTCCGTTACGGCTTAACCCACGAGGCGCGCAAACGTGCGGTCCATGTCCACCCATTACGGCAAATTTCTCTCTACACTCACCGCCTTCTTCGTTTTGTTTCCTTCGACGCTTCGGGCACAGGAGAATCCGTCTCCGACTGAATCTCAGCCTGTACCCTCGTCTAGAATTGACCTAGCCACCATTGGCTTTCACGTGCCCTCGCGCATGGATCGCACCGTTGAGCACCAGCCTAACGAATCCCTGAACTTCGTGGATGCAAATCATGTGCTTCTGACTTTCAATCGCAAGGGATTGGTCCAGCGCCTTCCCGAATGCACTCCGGACCACGAAGACCGCCTGATGCATGCCGCCATTTTGGAAATCCCAAGTGGAAAGATCGTCACCGAAACCGACTGGTTTCTGCACGATCGCCGGCGCTACCTTTGGCCCCTGACTTCAGGAAAATTTCTCCTCCGCAAATGGAACACCCTTTACGTTGTTGATTCGAACTTGAAAGAGCGGTTGCTGCTCACCTCTCCCAAGAATCTCCTTTGGGTTTCCGTAACTCCCGATGGAAGCCAGGTCATTATCGAGACGGAGTACGAGAAACAAACCGCCGTTTCCACTCCAAAGCCCTCAACCAAAACCAAGTCCCAGCCAAAGTATGTCGTGGAGTTCCGGGATATTAAGACGCTGGCTCTGACGCGCAGGTTGAACTTCAACAACCTCACTAACATCGACGGCACCAGTTCTGGCTATGCCGATGTCATCCGAAAAGGCGATATCTGGCTCCTGCGTTTCGGCCCCAGCGTTGGCAAGCGGCGCAACTTGGCCCGTGTCCGTTCCCAGACGGTTCCCGTTGTGATGTTTCCCACTGAGAATTCACTTCTTGTCGGCCGATGTGCGACCGCGGGCTGCAACTACGGCGTAACCGCATTCACGCTCACCGGGCATCGAATGTGGCGGCAGCACTGGCAGAGTCTGCGCTCGTATCCGGACCTAACGCGTAGCGACGACAACGCCCGCTTCTCCGTAAGTAGCCTGCGCGTAGAACCCGTGACTACTCGCCCGGAGCTCGACGACACCCAGAACGATCCGTTTCAAGCCCAGGTTACCGAGCGTGATGTATTTCGCCAGGAAATCCAGGTCTTCGATACAGCCAGTGGCAACTCCGTGTTGTCTGTCACCATAAGCCCCGCCTCGGTAACTGGACAAAATGTCTCCCTCTCTCCCGACGGCCGCCAGTTGGCGCTGTTGCGGGGTTCTGCGATGGAGTTATTTGCTCTGCCGGCCATGTCCGCGGACGAACAATCTAAATTCGCGTCCCTCAAAGCCGATGTGCCTGGCTTATATGCTCTAGGTTCCGACGCGGAATACGACACGGCGATCACCACGATTTCAGCTGCCAGTCCTGAAGAAGAGGAGAACATGGCCGCGGATGCGGGAGCGGGCGGCGGCGCCAATGAAGAAGCGTCGAACTCTCAATCGAGCTCCGATACAAGTGCCAATGCTCAACCTTCAGCAGACGCCGTGAGTCCTCCAGTTCCTGCCGCAGGCTCAGCCGATGGGATTTCGCCGCCTGAGAATTTGCCCGTCGCCACTTTCAAAGTCAGCAGCAAAGCCGTCGTCGTCGACGTTGTGGTTGCTGACAGCAAGGGCCATCCGATTCGCGGATTGAGTCGACAGGATTTTCAGTTGACGGAAGACAACAATCCGCAAACCGTCCGCTACTTCCGCGAGTTCACCGACAAGGAAGAGACTCCGGCCCCATCCCCCGGCGAGTCCGGTGTCGTAACGCAGACCGCGTCGGCCTCTCCGGCGGAGTCTGGCACACCCACCGCCCCTTCTCCGAACCTGTTCAACAATCATGTTCCCGCCAACCAGTCGGGAGCCATAACGATGGTCCTGTTTGACACCTTGAACACTCCACCGCAAGATCAGGCCTATGCGCGCCAACAATTAATCAAGTTCCTCGAGTCCAAGCCAAAAGTCTCGCAGTTTGCGCTTTGCACTTTGAACTCCGGCGAGTATCCCCTGAGCCTCATTCAGGGATTCACGACTGATGAGAGTGTCCTTCTGGCCGCCGCAAAAGGAAAGAGAGGCCAGGCAAGAAACAACCGTTGGCAACTTGCTGCCAACGAGACCCAAAACGCCGTGACGACTGTTTCTGGACTCACTCGAGAAGGCCTCACCAGCGGCTTCCAGAACCTGACCGGTGCCTTGCAGCGAATGCAAGCCGAGCAGTTCGTCGACGACACCAGCGAACGCGCCGCCCGCACCATCGACTCCATGATGCTCCTGGCGCGGTATCTGTCAGCAATTTCCGGTCGCAAGAACATTGTGTGGCTCTCCGCCTCTTTCCCGATTGCGATTTCCTTGGGACCGCTCTTCAACGACTCCGCAATCGACAATCCCAACTTCACCTACAAGATCAAGCGGGCCACAAATCTTCTCGCCGATGCACAAGTTGCCGTGTATCCAGTCGACGTCCGCGGGTTGCAAGTTTTTAGTGCAGGCCTCGACGCCGGCGCTGCCGTAGGTGGTCCAAGATCTTTCCAGCCGCCAGATCCGACGAGCCCCAACTCGAACCAGCAGCCCAACGGTCTTCCCCAAGGTACGAACTTCGCGAACATGGCCGGGGAAATGGACACGATGACTCAATTCGCCGACGCGACTGGCGGCAAGGCGTTTTTGAATACCAACGGCATAAAGGAAGCGATCACCACCGCCAACGAGCAAGGCAGCAACTACTACTCGTTCTCCTACACTCCCACCAACAAGCTCTACAACGGCAAGTTCCGCAAGATCAAAGTGCAACTCGCCCAGAAGGGATACAAACTCGCCTACCGCCAAGGCTACTTTGCCGACGAGGTCAACGGGGGCGCGAAGGAAGCCCAACTTGCGCGCAACGCCATCGCCACCGCCATGCATTTTGGTTCGCCTCCGGCGCGCGAAGTCCAATTCTCCGTCAGGGTCTATCCCGTCGGAGGCAAGAAGAAGGTCGACCGCACGACCATCGGAGAAATCAAGCGGCCTTTGAAAAGGAAGGAAGTTCTTCCGCCGCAAGTCGAGGTTCAGCACTATGTCATCGACTACACCCTGAATGGATCGGATGTACGCTTCATGCCGGAACCGAAGGGTGGTTTTATAAGTAGTCTCGCGCTGATGATCACTTCGTTCGGTGCGGAAGGCAAGATGCTCGCCGGCGTGTCCACTTTGGCCAGAAGCGATCTGTCCAGTGAGGTCTATAAGAAAATCGTGAACAGTGAAATCGGCTTCCAGGAAGAAGTCGATGTGCCCGTAGACGCAATCTCCATGCGTCTCGGAGTGATGGATCAGATGGCAAGCCATCTCGGCACGGTCGATGTTCCGTTACCAGTTCCGGTTGATCCCACAGCGCCAAAAGTCGCCAAAAATAGATTGCCAGAAATCGAGCCTGACTGAACTTGTTGGAACCTTGAAGGGCATGCGCAGGTTTCTTGTAACGCCCTGTTTTGGCACATCAATTTGCTGTTCTTTCGCTGTGAAAGGCCAGCGTAGACTCTACCGTGAAAGTCTCCATCTGCTAGATCCTGTTATCGATCGCGACCGCGAGGGTCAATTTCCGGCGCATCGAATACGCCCTCGCCGACGCCAAAGCCCAGGGAGCGCAAATTTGCCGCCTTTCCTGAATCCGCCATTCTCGGCTGGGAAACCCCTGAAGCCCGCCTGGCTGAGCCCACTCCCGGTACTGTGGTCTGGCTTGGATTTGTAACAACGGTGCAGTACACCAACACACTGTTCATGCGGCAGAAGAACCGACTTTACATGATAAACACTGGGTATCAGCTGGTTTGCTATCTGATAGGGCTGATTCTGGGGGCTTGGCAGTAACACAAGTTGCAAGTGGCCAGTGGTCAGTTGTCAGTGGTCAGCTGTTAATGAAAGCCCGGATCTGGCTACTGTGCACTATTCGAGCAGCATTCCGCCTATGATTTCTGCGATCCGGCTTACATGATGGTCTTTGCACCATTGTTCCAGGCCGTCGACGATCTTCTCGGTCGCGCAAGGATCCCAGTAGCTGGCTGTGCCAATCTGCACTGCGCTCGCGCCGGCGAGCATAAACTCAATCACATCTTCTGGCGTGGAGATTCCTCCCATGCCGATGACTGGGATCTTTACCGCATGGGCAGCGTCGTAGACCATGCGGACTGCGATTGGTTTGATGGCTGGACCGGAAAGGCCCGCAGTCACATTGGCGATTCTGGGCTTGCGAGTCTCGGGGTCGATAGCCATCGCTACGAAGGTATTGACCAGTGATAAAGCGTCCGCTCCGGCTTCCTGAGCGACATAGGCCATCTGCGCGATGCTGGTGACATTGGGCGAAAGCTTTACGATGAGTGGGCGGCGCGCCACTCTTTTTGCGGTGGTTACTACCTCATCGAGCGAACGCGGATCGCTGCCGAACTGCAGGCCACCATGTTGCGTATTAGGGCACGAGACATTTAACTCGTAAGCGGCAATTCCCTCTCCATCGTTCAGGATCTCGATGGTGCGCTCGTAGTCTTCGCGGGCGTAGCCAAAGATGTTCGTCATGACCACGATGTTGGCGATCTGTCGCAAGTGCGGCATTTTCTCTTCAAGAAATGCCTGGGCACCGATGTTCTGCAGGCCAATGGCGTTGAGCATTCCAGCGGCAGTTTCCCAAAGACGGGGCGGGGGATTGCCTATCATCGGGTCACGGGAAAGGCCCTTGACGACGAATCCGCCGAGCCTGCCGAGTGCGACAACGTCCTCGAACTCCACGCCGTAGCCGAAGGTTCCGCTTGCGGCAATAACCGGGTTCTTCAGCGGAATGCCAGCCACGTTTACGCTGAGATCGAGTAGTGTGCTCATGGCTGATTCCCTTCCTCGGTACCACGGCGCGGAGTGGCCATTGCCTCGGTCAATACTCGTCCCACGGAATGGGTTGGAGCGTTAATTCCCAGTAACGATGCCAATGTCGCGGCTAGATCGATCGGTTCCACACTTGTGCGGTAAGTTCCGGCGCGAAATGGCAGCCCGTAGATAGCGAGCGGGACGTGGGTGTCGTAACTGTAGGGAGAAGTGTGGTCTGTACCTCCCATTCCTCCGACCGTGTAGATTCCTGGAACGCCCATGACGAACCAGCTCCCCAAGGGAGAATAGCTGTTGAGGTACTTGCGGCCTAGTGGCGTATTGGGAGCGTCGCCTGCGGCCAATTGAAACTTGGTGTAGTAGTCACGCGATCCGGCAGTTTTCATGGCCTCGCCGACTGCGATCTCGGCGTCGCGCTCGCGCACATGAGCGGCTGCAAAGGCATCGGGATCCAGGAATGCGAGAGGATAATCAAGCCTAACGTAGGTCGCGGGATGCCCGGGCGAAAATTTCGCGGTCATGGCGTTATTGATCTGCTCTTCGATCTTGGCGGCTCCAAGGTTACCGGCGGGAATGTGTAACTTTCTTACGGCGTCGGGAAGCGAGGAGACTCCGTGATCGGCAGAGAGAGCGATCCAGACATTGGCTAATCCGATCTGGTGTCCGAGGAAATTAAAGAATTCAGCTAGTTCCTGATCGAGGTCGAGAGCCATCTGCGCCATCTCTGACGAATCGGGACCGACGCGATGGCCAAGAATGTCATTGGGCGACAAGCTGATGGCTAGAAGATCAGTAGCCGGTCCGCGGCCAACATTCTCATAGACCACAAGTTCCTTGGCGAATTCGAGTTCGTACTCATTTCCGAATGCGGTTGAGCCGACAACCTCGTAGAAACTGGCTTCGGAGCCGTCCTTGCCCTTGCGGTGTGCAGTCGAGGCAAGGACTGTCCCCTGCGGACCCTTCCATTCGCGATCCCAATATTTCTGTGGGCGGCTGGAGTTAAAGTCCTGCACCCATTTCGGCAGGTCATTTCGATAGTACGTGGAAGTAACCCAGGCGCCGCTTTGGGGATCGATCCAGTATGCGGTATCGCCGGAGAATCCCGCAGGAAGGATTGCGCTGCGGTCTTTCAGGGATACTCCGAAAACGCGGGATTTGCCCTGAGTCGCAAGTTTCAGTTCGTCGCCAATCGTGTCCGCGAGAAGATTGTGAGGAGAGGCTCCTGTCTTGCTCTCCGAGAGCCCGACCAGCTTGGTGTCATCATCCTCGACAGAGGTGACCATGCGCTTCTTCTTCGGATCCCACCATTCGTTGTCGGCGATACCATGCCCATTGCTATACGCACCGGTGAATAGGGTCGAATGACCAGGCGCCGTGCGGGTATTGGCATAGTTGTAGTTGCAGTTGGGAAAGTAGGCGCCGTGGTCCATCAGGATGCGAAACCCTGCATCGCCGAAGCGGTCGTGATAGCGCTCAAGATAGTCTCCGCGGAACTGGTCGATGACGATCACAACTACGAGCTTGGGATGGCCGTTGTAGGCTGACGCTGCACTGAACACACAAGTCGCTGCCAGAAAAGCGATGCACAGGGACACCTGCAGCCATCGAAGGAAAGCGGTGGGAGACGATCTCATCGCGACCGTAGTTTACACAGGCTGGGAGATAAACCAAAACACACTACGCCGTAGCGACGCGTGGCAAACGGTGCCACCGGATTCTGCGTGTGCGTCGCACCGGAGCGTTAATTTTCTGGTCGGAAGCTGAGAAGAGTGACATCGGCTTATTTCGTCGCGAGAGTCTGTCGCTTGCACTTCTGAGAAACAGGGCAACTCCGAGTCCCAGAGCAACCGCGAACGCAACGAAATACCAGAGGGCGGGCAAGCCGAAGACGAAAATCAATACCGTGCCAATGACAAACGTCAGGCCTTCAAGTCCGCCGCCAAACGAGAGCTTGTGCATTGTGATACCGGGATGGCGTTTCTCTGCCATAGGACACCGCCTTTAACAGAATCATTCCACCGGGACCCTAATTACGCAAGCGGCCGCGACTTGCTCTGGCAAAAAGCCTTAACGGGCCGGCGGCGTGCATTCTCCGCCAGTTTTCCGATACAGTATTTGTTTCCCATGCTTGACCTGAACTTTGTTCGAGAAAACCTGCCCTTGGTTGAGGAAAAGCTGCGCCAGCGCGGTATGGATCCTTCTGCGGTGTTAAAGGATTTCCGCGAGGTGGACACGAAGCGGCGACAGGCGTTTACCGAGGCCGAGAGAAGTAAGGCTCAGCGCAACAAGGCGTCGGAAGAGATCGCCAAACTAAGAAAGAGCGGCCAGGACGCCAGCGCCGCCATGGCTCAGACCAAGGAACTGCGGGAAAAGATTTCGGAACTGGAAAAGACGGCATCGGATCTCGATGCGCGGCTGCGCGAGATTTTGGTGGGTATTCCCAATCTACCGCATTCGAGCGTTCCCGTTGGGCACAGTTCCGATGACAACGCGGAGGTACGTCGCTGGGGGACGCCGCCGAAATTTGATTTCACTCCCAAATCCCATTGGGATCTCGGCCCAGAGCTTGGCATTCTCGATATGGAGCGCGCGGTGAAGCTCACTGGTGCGCGCTTCGCGGTCTACTGGGATCTGGGAGCAAAGCTCGAGCGAGCGCTGGCGAATTTCATGCTCGACCTGCACACGCGCGAGCACGGATACACGGAGGTTCTTCCCCCGATTCTGGTGAATTCAGATTCGATGTATGGAACGGGACAGCTTCCCAAGTTTGCGGCCGATTCATTTCGAGTGCCGCATGGAGACAAAGACCTGTGGCTTATTCCGACAGCTGAAGTCCCAGTGACCAATCTCTATCGTGACGAAGTGCTGGAGCAGGCGCGGCTGCCGATCTCGTTGACCGCTTACACTCCGTGCTTCCGCAGCGAGGCCGGGTCTTATGGGAAAGACGTGCGTGGCATTATTCGACAACATCAGTTCCAGAAAGTGGAACTGGTCAAGTTCGCGCACCCGGACCAATCCTACGAAGAACATGAAAAGCTGACGCGCGCCGCGGAAGAGATTTTGCAGCGTTTGGGATTACATTATCGAACGGTGGCCTTGTGCACCGGCGATATGGGAGCCGCCTCGGCGAAAACTTATGACATCGAGGTCTGGCTTCCGGGGCAGCAACTGTTTCGCGAGATTTCATCGTGCTCCAATTTCGAGTCGTACCAGGCCCGGCGGGCGAATATCCGCTACCGGCCTGAGGGCAAGAACAAGACCGAATTTGTGCATACGCTGAACGGTAGTGGACTCGCTGTTGGACGCACTTGGGTCGCGATTGTCGAAAATTATCAGCAGAGTGATGGGAGTGTGATCATTCCTGAAGCTCTGCGGCCGTATGTTGGGGCGGAGAAGATTACGCCGAAGAAATTTTAGGATCGGGCTTCCGGCTTCAGACTGAGTTCGAGTTTAAAGAACCCCACTTCTGGCAACATCGGCCAGAAGTGGGGCACCCAGAGTTACTCGGAGCGTGTAGCTCATGGCTCGCAGCTTGTCTTGCGCCGTTGGCTGCACTGAGATTGCAAAGGGAAGGAGTGGCCAATAGACTTGCAGAGAGCAGAACTGACGACCGTAGCAACCGGCACGCCCTTGCCCATGAACGCCGTGTGGCGCACAATTCGCAGCTACATTCTGTGGCAACACGAGCGAGGCACACTCCATTACGACATTATGGTCACGCTGATTTTGATCTTCATTTTTTTCTCGCCGCGCGTGATCAACTTCAATGACAAACCCATCTACCGGAATCCGCATCCGACAGAAGTGGTGGTGACTTCCGATGTGGAAGGCCGCTTGGTCTACCAGGTTTCAGCAACCGCGGTGACGGCGGGAGATGACGGGGCGATGCGAGATCAGTTGCTGCACATTATTGAGCCGATCTCGGGCGCAGTCTCGATCGTCAGCTACGAGACGGTTTCCGATAGCCACGGAAAAGTGCAGAGTTACAGAGTTCTGGCCAAGCGGGAGTAGGATTCGATCGAAAGTGAGGCGCAATTGGACCTCCGAATGAAACTTCTCTTCTTCATCCTTCCAGCAGCCATAGCGTTCAGTTCATCCAATAGCTCATTCGCGGAAATCGCTCCCGGTTTCGACTGTAGCTCTTTGCCAGTTGTGGCGTCGATAGCTCCGCAGAAGAGCGACGATTCCGCCTTGGATGCAATCCTCAAGAAGATGGACTCGGTTTCATCCACCTTCCGCTCGGCGCAGGCGGAGTTTCAGTGGGATAACTATCAGCGGGTTATAGACGAAGTTGTCGACGTTCAGACGGGCACCATCTACTATCGCCGTTCGGGCAGAGAGATCGAGATGATGGCCGATGTCAAGAAGGCCGGTGCAACGCTAGCCTCGGTGAAGCCTGAGCCGAAGAGCGTCCTGTTTGCGGACGGGAAGGTCAAGATGTATCAGCCCAAGACCGACCAGGTCACGGTTTACGATTTGGGCAAGGACCGCGGCGATCTTGAGAGCTACGTGGTGCTCGGCTTCGGAGGCAGCGGGCAGGATTTGTTGAAGGCTTTCGACGTGAAGTATCAAGGCACGGAGACCGTGAATGGAGTTTCGGCGGCGAAGCTGGAACTGACACCGAAGTCGGAGCGAGTCCGCAAGAATTACAACCGGATGATTCTATGGATCGACCCCGACAAGGGGGTCTCGGTGCAGCAGGAGTTCTTTACACCGCAGGGCGACTATCGACTGTGCAAGTATTCTTCGATCAAGATGAACGAGAAGATTTCAGACGATCAGTTCAAGCTGAAGACAACCAACAAGACGCAGGTCATCTCGCCCAAAGGGTAAGTTATTGATAACAAAGGCATAAATAAAATTATTCCGGGATTTATATTGGGAAAGATATACTGACGAACATTCGTAGGGTTTCATTTGTAGGATTTATTCATGGCCAAGGTTTTTACGATTACAGTCCCTCCTAAGATGGTTAACAAGCGCCGGGAACGCACGTCCGATCCGCGTTATGTCGATGGACAACGCCTGCTGGTCGAGGCCATGAAATATCTGGCTCAGGCAGACCCCGTGCGTAACCGGTCCGCTATTGAGTTGATCTCGGAACACGTACGGACGCGGTTCCGGATGAGCGACTCGCCGCTGGCGTAGAGTTTCGCTGCCGTACTTCTCTCCGCGGTTCAACCTCTACAAGCCTGCCTTTCAGAATCGTGCGCCCATGTGTCCCTCGTGATCGGCATAGGGGAGCGGGTCACCCCGCCTCCCCTGCCACACCACCGTACATGCGGGTCCGCATACGGCGGTTCGGCGGATTAAGCGGAAACCGCACAGACCATAGGCGGAAGCCCGAGCTGGGCGAAGTAAGCATTGGGCAAGGCAACGCTCAGAGCAGGCGAGTTCGCGAGTCGCCACGGACCGTGAGGACTCCCGGCCGTCGAGGCCGCGAGGTCTTTACTGACGCCGCGTTGGCGAAGTTCGCGGAACCGTGTCCGTCCGCGCTTCCATTGCTTCCACACCACCGAACGCAGTCGGCGGCGTAGCCACATTTCAAGGTCTTGCAACACTGAAGGCGTTTGGCAGTCGCCGAAGTATCCGAGCCAGCCCCGCAGGTAAGGCACAAGCTCCTTGACCATCTGCGGCAGACTGATACCTCGGGTTCTCCGCGTCTGCTCCCGAATCCGCCCCTTGAAGCGAGCGATCGCCTGGGGAGCTATGCGCCGCCTCGGTTCTCGTTCGCCGGTGAAGCTAAATCCGAGAAACTTCCTTTGCCCTGGTCGGGCCACAGCGCTCTTCGCCTGATTGACCTTGAGCTTGAGACGGTGTGTGATGAATCGCGTAATGCTCTCCATCAACCGCTGTCCCGCTCGTTCGCTGCCGACATAGATGTTGCCATCATCGGCGTATCCTACGAAACGGTGACCGCGCCGCTCCAACTCCCGGTCCAGTTCGTCCAGCACCAGGTTGGAAAGTAAGGGTGAAAGCGGACCGCCCTGGGNCGCTCCCTCATCCACCGGACTCACCCATCCGTTCTCCATCACTCCGGCCTTCAGGAATGCTCGCATCAACTTGAGCATTCGCTTGTCGGCCACGCGCTTGGCCACCGCCGCCATCAGGCGGTCGTGATGGACTCGATCGAAAAATTTCTCCAAGTCGAGATCCACCACCCAGCAGTATCCTTCGGCGATATACTGTTGCGCCTCGTGTACCGCTTGCTTCGCGCTATGCCCTGGTCGAAAACCGTGGCTGTGTTCGGAGAATGTCGGGTCCCAGCGCTTCTGCAGAACCTGCAGCACTGCCTGTTGGACAAAGCGGTCCAAAACAGTGGGAATGCCGAGCTTGCGCATTCCTCCCCCATCCGGCTTGGGAATCTCTACCCGTCTCACCGGTTGCGGTTGATAGGTTCCATTTCGCAGCTGTTCCCCGATCGTTAGCCCGTGTTGCTTCAGGTACTCCGGGAGTTCCTCGACGCTCATCCCGTCGACTCCCGGGCTCCCTTTATTGGCCTTGACTCGTTGCAATGCCTGCTTGCAGTTTTCCAGCTCGCAGACTTCTTCCATCAGTCGTTCAGTTCCCGCCAAGCTTTCAGTCTGCCGCTTCGCCATCAGCGTTTCGGTCCCTTTCTCGCCAGCTTTCCGAGCATCACTCCTACTTTCTGTCGGAAAAGCCAGTTCCCCTTGTTCGGGCTGGTTTTTCTGCCGCTGTCCGCTCATGAGTCGCGCCGCTTACTTGCCTTTTCCTTTATTCCCCTTGCGGGGAACCGTTCGGGCCTTCAGTCACCGTTCCCGGCGTGGCCTATCTGTTTCTCCGCCTTTCGGCTTGTGGAGTGCCTCAATATCCCCGCCGACTGCGTGACCTACTTTGCCCTCTGCTGACTTCTGCGGCCCGGTCAGGTGGAATCGCTTCCTCCTCAGTCACGTTCTGTGACATGCCGCAGATCTCCCGAGGTAAGTTCGACCGCCTTCGATGCACAGCCGCCGGATTTACCACCGGTGCGCTTGATGGATATGGGCTTCGTAGTCCTTTGCCTCTTCGCCCGCCACCGTAGGCCTCCTATCCGGTTCTTGTTCATCGGCTCGCATCTTTG
>AP72_2010_repI_A10DRAFT_1000030_pt1 | contig 19981 bp, 39 predicted proteins | sample AmaPasreplicIA10_FD_9194 | JGI IMG/M metagenome (IMG submission 9194) | reverse complement strand
CGTGGCCCCGGCCTGCGCCGTCGCCAGCGCCTGCCCCGAACCTCCGGCCCGGCCGGCGGGTGTCGCCCTCATTGCTGGTTCTCAGACAGCGGAACCCACCCGGCCCCGCACCGGCAGCATCACCCACCCGGAGACGCCGGCAGCCTCCGGATTAGCCACCTGAACCGCAGCCGGCGGCGGCCCGGCGGACGTGGTGACCTCCGGGTCAACCCAGTAATTCGAGGCGTTGAAACTGGTAGCCGGGAACGTCAGGCCGATACCGGAATTGAAGACGTCCTGCCCGTTCGCCGCGCCCGCGTTGTTCGGCGCGGACAGCGGCCCGTTGGTGACCCCTCCGGACCCGGCACCGGACGACCAGTAGGCCCCTGTAAGGGAGTACCAGTTGCTGCCGGCCGGATCAACGTAAACACACGCCACGTACTGGGTGCCGGAAGTCAGCGACGGCGGTGAGGTGAACCCCTGCCGCACCCACCCGGCCCCAGCCGAAGCGCCCCCCCACGACGCGGCCTGGGAGGTGACCAGCGACCCGCCGGACACCTGGAACAGCGCGATCGTCGCGGGAAGAACCCCCGCGCCGGCCGCGGAGTAGAACCAGATCCCGGTCAGCGTGCACCCGGCCGTGGAGACGGAAAACTGGACGCCCATCGTGTACGCGGTATTGTCACCCGCGATCGACGACCCGGTGGCAGCCTGGGAGAACAGCGTGTAGACGGTCACCTAGGACAGCACCCAGTTCCACGTCGGCGCCGACGAGTATGTCAGCGTGACCGTCCCGTTGTTCCGCACTGTCACCGGGCCCGATGTGAGCCCGGTTGCCGCCGTGTCGATCGCTATCGCCGTTACCGTCCCCCCGGTCACGATGACAGTCGCTTCCTTCCCGAAACTGTTCGTGTACGGGGTGGTCGAGGCGGGGACCGCCGGGGGGGAGCCCATCAGGCCGGGGGCCTGCTCAGACTGGACGAACTTGATGTTCGCCCCGCCAGTCGCGGTCAGCCCCAGCGACCCGAGTTCCTCCACGCCCAGGACGATCCCGTACAGCGCGTTGCCTGAGTCGAGCGCGAGCGCGGTGGCGCCTTCCAGGTGCAGCGCCCCGATGGTGACGGGGATGCCGGAGCCGCCGCTGATCGCGAACTGGCCCGAACTGGGGGCGTACAGCGGGTAGGTGACCGCCTCGCTGGACAGCGACGCGATGAAAGACTGGTGGACGGTGCCGAGCGGAGAGTTGAACGGGAACGCGGCACCCGTGGTGAACAGCACCTTGACCGACCCGTAATAGGAGTGGTCGCCGAAGAAGAACCCCACCCAGCAGCCGTACACGGTCAGCCGGTCCACGTCGGACTGGTCGTTGTTTCCCACGGTCGGGGGGCGCAGCCCGAAGGTCCGCCATGACCCCTGGTAGCCGCCGGCCTGGTACAGCGGCCAGCCACCCGCGCTGCCGACCGTGGTCCGGGCCATGCAGAAGTACGCCATCGACCGGACAGACAACTGGCCGATTCCGTAGGCGTCCAGCCCCGCGTAGGTGGGGCCGTACGGCATCAGGAAGTTCAGGCCGTCCACGACCAGCCGCATGTTCGAGTAGACCCCGTTGGCGCCGCCGAACCCCTGAGTGGGGCCGCCGAGCACCGAGGGGGCCTGCTGGTCCCCCGAATAGTTCCCGTCGCCCCGCATGCACGCCAGGACCGCGCCGTTGGCCTGCGGGTTCGGCTGGTTCCAGTGCACCGGCCCGGACGCCTCGACCGGCCCGGTGATCTTGAACTGGACTTTCGGGCCGACGTAGGACTGCACGTAGGGGATGGCGAGCTGGGTGTACCAGTAGGCGTTTCCGCCGACCGTGGTCTGCAGGGCGCCGCCGACGCAGTACGTCTTGTTCCCCAGCAGCATCTCGCCGAGGCCCTGCTCGGAGGTCTGCCCGTAGGCGACTGTCGCGTTGATGCAGTTCTGCAGCGCCGTCGTGTCATCCGTCCCGTACAAGGCGCCGTAACTGGTCACCGTGGACGAGGCGTTCGCGGCGGTGGTGACGTGGGAGGAGGACACGTACGTCGCGATCGACGTGCACAGCGGCGAGCCGGACCCGCCGCCCGCGTCGGGGATGACGATCAGTTTCCCCACGTCGGTGGACTTGAACGGAGCCGAGGCCGTCGTGTTGCCGCCCGGCGTGGAAGCGCCCGTGTTGGTCGGGGGGGCGCTGATCACGTAGTTGTTACCCAGCTGGGTGGGCTGCCCGACGGTCTGCTGCCGCTTCTCGGTGCCCGCCCCGCCGCCTGCCTGGGTGCAGTACACGTAGTAGCCGGTCGCGTTCGTCCACGACCCGGGCGAGACCACGGTCATCGTGGAGATATTCGACCCGGTGGTGGTCACCGACGTGGCCGAGGATGCCGTCGTCTCCCCGAAAGCGTTGACGTAGGTGACCTGGACGAGGTAGGTGCCGTTCGCGACCGTCCCGCCGCTGGAAGCATGGTTGACGGTCGGCGCGGACGGCGCAGGCAGGCCTACCGTGGTCAGGTCAGCCTGCCCGCTGGTGATGGCCACGTCGTACAGGAACGCCCCGTCACCTTTCGCCCCGTAGGATTCGGGGGCGAACTGCCACGGGTTCTGTCCCAGCCCGGTCAGGTCGGCCGCGGACGCCACCTGGATGACCGTGAACCCGGCACTATGCGTGGTCGGGGTGGTCCCGTCAGCGCCTCTCGTCACCGTCCAGGACTGCGAACCGGTGGAGCCGGGGCAGACGGTGACGTCGAACACCTCGCCGGGGGACGCCTTGTCGGCGGCGTGGAAGTGAGTCGCCCCCGCTAGTGCGACCTGGAACGCTGTGGTGACGTTAACCGTCCACGACTCGACCGTCCCGCTCGAGGGGGCGCTCGTGCCGCCGCTGGTGACCGTCCCTTGCGGCACGTTGGCCCAGACGGGCAGCGGGGTGGTCGGCACCAGCGGCACAGGTCACCCCTCCGTCAGCGGTCTAAGTGCCGCCGGGGACGGCAGGCCACGCGAAACCCGGTTCCGCCACCCCGGGAATGAACCCCGGAGCGCCGGACGCAGGCGGCGCGGGCGGGGTCCCCTGCGCTGGCAGGTGAAACCCGGCCGCGCCGGCACGGCCGGGGACCGCCCCAGAAACCGGGAACGGCATCATCCCCTTACTCGGAGATGACCAGTTCCGGCATCAGGTTCACAGCCGACGTGGTGCCAGCAGCGCCGAGCTCGTACGTGACCGCAAGCAGAGTACCGGGGCCGTTCCCCACGTTCAACTCAAAGCCCGGGGTGAACCATTCACCCCAGTTGGCACCAGCCGTACAGGGCGTCGTCTGGCTCCAGAGCACCGCGCCGTAGGTGGCGTAGGTGCCGGTGCCGGAGCCGTTCGCGCTGGAGTACAGCCACGTCGAAGCCGCGGTGGTGGTGGACTGGCCGACCGCGTACGCGGTGGCGGTGGACACGAACAGTCCGCTGTTCGTGCCGGACACCCGGCGGATCCGCCACGTAATCGTCCCGTTGGACGGGTACGACGCCGAGGAACCCGAGTAGGTGCCGACGCGCACCGCAGAGACGTTGAATTCCACCGCGCCAGTGATGCCGCCGACCATCAGCACGTACTCGGTACCGGCGACGCCGCCCGTGCCGATGCTGATACCAGTAGTGGCACCAGTATCCACATTGTAAACTCGCCCGATCGCCACACGTAACCTCTCTGCCACCCGAAGTGACGGGATAATCCCGGCACGGCCGGGGGACTGAATTGCGGAACGGAACAGCCGGCCTACGCGGGCTGGAGAACGCGGGACTCCCGCAGGGAAACAACTTCATTGATGGCCTGGCCCAGACAGTCAGACCTCCGCCACGCGTTATACACGTCCCGGTCGGCGGTAAGCGCCTCGCTGGACTCCTTGGACGTCTGGTCGCCTTTCCAGGCATGCTCCACCTTGATCGCGCGCAAGTGACGCAGGCAGCCCGCGCCCCTGCCGAGATCAGCCCAGACGTTATCCACGTACCAGTGAGACAGTCCGGGCAGGCACATCCAGCCGAGCGCAGCCACGATGTCCGAGCTCATGACGACGGCCTCGGGAATGTCCTCCCGTGTCCCGTCCCACGGATAACTGAACCCGGTTCCGCCCATCTCAACGATCGCCCGGATCAGCGCCTTGTCCCACCCGGGGGTGTAAGGGACGTGATCGTCACCGAGGGAGGCCAGGAACGGGTATTTCCCGGCCTGCTCGACGGCGATCTCGTTCGTCCATTCCGCGAGCCCCTTGCGGGGGCCTACCGTCAGCAAGTCGTTCTCGGTGGCGGCCTGATGCAATACGTACCGGTAGCGCTCGAGTTCCGGGTCATCGTCATCGACAGCGACATGGACGTGGGTCCGCATCTTCGCCGTCGCGTGAACCGCATCCAGCAGCCTCGCGATGTTCTGGGGCCTGCCACGGCTAGGAGTGATGACGAGCAGGTCACCGGACTGGCTCAAGCGCGCTGCCTTTCCTGGGAAGATGGGCGGATGACAGAAGGAACCGGCACGGAGGAACTGCTCGGGCAGCTGCACACCCGGTTCCGGATCACCGCCGACTTCGGCGGCGGCGCGGGCCTGGACTTCGAGACCAGCCTGTTCGCGCTGGACACCCTGATCCCCGGGCCTGAGTTCCTCGGGAATATGCGGCCCGGGTCGTCGTGGTCGATCACGCGGCTGGAGGACCAGGCCGGCTAGGCGGAAGCGCGCTGGTCACCCACGCCCGCAGGTACGCCTCGCGGTGCCGCGGGTTGTCCCAGTCGAACTCGTCGCTGTCCAGTAGTTCCATGAGCTTCGGGGATGGTGTACTCCCGGTAGCTTTCCGGGATGCCGTCTGCGTCACGGCTCGTTACCTCGATGACTATGACCGGTTCGTAAGGGATCTCATCAGGACGCCCGTAGCCGCACTCGGGGCACCTCACAGCCGGATCAGGCCCAGGCCGTATTCGCCCGGCATGTCATGCCATTCCTGGCCGCTCTCCGCGCACCAGTCATCCAGCGCCGCATGCACCGGAGAAACATCCCGGTCCCAGACGAGACCCGGCCAGCCGATCACGTGAGTGTCATGAAACAGGGCCACCCCGCCCGGCGCCACCCTCGGCACGAACGCCCGGCACTCAAGCAGGGTGTGTTCGTACTCGTGGCTGGTGTCAATGAACAGCACGTCGCACTGTGCAGGGAGCAGCGACTGCACAGTACCGTCCATGTCGCTGCCGCAGGTGAACGTCCACCGCGGCACCCTGGCCCACGGGCCCATGCCTTCCGGGTCCCGGGCGCAGTCCGAGATGTCACACGACCAGACATGCCCGCCAGACTCCTCGACCCCGGCGAGAAACGCGAGGGTGGAGTTGCCTTTCCGGGTGCCGAACTCGAGAACCCGGCAGCCGGGACGCGAGCGGGCCTGCTCGTACAGGAACGGGAGATACTCCTGGATGTCAGACCAGCGGGACAACCGGTCCAGGTAGCCGTCGCGGACGGTGGAGACGATGGCACGCGCAGCCGGGTCCCAGGTGCGAGCGAGCGGCATCAGCAGCCGCCCTTAGCGCCGAGCCGGCGGTGCATGTGCCGGTCCAGGTAGTCCTGCCGCGCCCGCCTGTCCCGCTCCACGTCAGACACCTTCACGGCATGGAACACGGACCGGTTCCCCCCGTACAACTGGACCCGGGCAGTCACGTCCGTGAACCCGGACACCCCTAGCATCGCTGCGAGGCCGGTCACGTTGGGGGTCCACCAGTTCGTCGGGTCGTTGTTGAGCTCGTCGCCGGGGTAGAACGCCATCAGCGGCCGGTCCATCAGCGACTCGGCGTCAACCGCGGTCTCCACGACGGCGAGGCCGCCAGGTGCGGTGAGCTCGGCTATCTTCTCGATCGCTAGCAGGGGGTGTTTCAGGTGGTACAGCACCCCGAGGAACAGCACCAGGTCGAACCGCTCCCCCGCCAGCGCCTCAGGCAGGTCATAGACGCTCGCCTGCACCGGTTCCACGTGAGAACCCAGCTCCGCGCGGGCGAAATCGAACGCGTCCCGCCCCAGCGTCTCCCACACGTCGCTGGCGACAACGCGTTTGGCGCCGCGCGACTCGCACTCGAAGGAGAAGAACCCGTCCCAGCAGCCGATATCCAGCACGCTTAGCCCGGTCAGGTCCTCGGGGATGCCGAGGAACGGGAGGACGTTACGCTCAGCCGCCCTTCCGGGGGTGACGATCCCGGGACGGAGTTCGATCGAGTGATACCAGTCGTAGACCTTGACCGCCTCGCGGAGGTCCGCGTCGGTCCTCACCCGAACCGGTCCTCAAGTTCCTTCATCACGGGAACCCAGAACTGGCTGAACACCCGGTCAGCGTCATACAGCATGGCGAAGTCCCTGGCCGGCTTCTTCGGGAGGGTGCCGTTCTCGCGGGCCTGCCACGCAGCCTCGTACGCCTGTTCCACATCGTCGGCATCCGGGCGCTTCCACCATCCGGAGTGCCCGTCTTCCCAATCCGGGGTTCCGCTGACGAGCCATCCGGCCCCGCACAGCTCGGACATCGCCGAGCCGTCCGTGCAGATGACGGGAACACCGCAGGCTTGCGCCTCGATGAGGGGCACGCCGAAACCCTCACCGTAACTGCACAGGCTCAGCACATCCAGGCCCCGGTACCAGGCCGCCATCTGCTCCTGGGTGATCTGCCCGGTGTCGTACATGTAACTGTCCGGGTAGCCGACCGCCCCGCTGATGCCCAGACGGGCCGCCATCGCGTGCAGGTTCGTCGCCGGGGCAGGCGCCACGGGCGCGGTGTGCAGCGACAGGAACGAGTCCGGGTGTCGCGCGTGGAACCGGGAGAACGCGAGAAGCTGCTGGTCAAACGCTTTCCGGCGTCCCCTGTTCATCGCCACGATACCGACAACGAACGTGTCGGGCCCGATCGCGGGAACGGTATCACGGTACGCTTGCGGGTCTCCCGGGCAGAACAGGTCTGTGTCCACGCCATGCGGCACGTAGAGCGGCTCGGCGCCCTCAGCGGCCAGGACGCGCTCCCCGAAGCGGGACATCGCGATCGGGACGCCCTCCCCTTCACGGAGGACGGTGACATCTCCATCACCTAGCGGGACCGTATCGACGGGGAACCAGTGCGCGACGTTGACCTGGCGCATAGCCCCGGCCTGAGCCGCTTTAAGCAGCCCGAACGGATCGGCAAGCGTGATTACCAGGTCCGCTTTGAAGTACTCGTAGTTCGCGGTGAAGATATCGTTGCCCGCTACGTCCCGCACAGACGGGAGGACGGGTATCCCGTTCCACTCGAGGATCTGGCCGCCGAACGAATAGGGCGCGGAGATCGCTACGATCTCGTGTTTCGTGCCTTCGTTGATGCGGGGGACGAACAACGCGGTCTGCTGGCCATAAGCAGAAACGAGCCACGGAGCGTTACTGTGCCACAACACCCTCATCAGTCACACGCCTCCCGGCTCCTGCTGCTGTTCAGCCGAGTTGGCCAGCATCACACCCAGCCAGAACCGCATGTACTCCTTCGTCAGCTCCAGCGCCGGAATCTCAGCCATCCCCGCAGCGATATGCGCCGCGAAGAACGCCGCGTCCCCGGCCGCGAACTGGGTCCAGTCGAACTGATCCTCGCGGAACGGGTCGGCAGGCATGTCACGATCCACTCGCGCCCTCTTCTTCCCTGATCCAGGCGATAACCTCGTCCAGCATCACGTCCAGGCTGGTCTTGGCCTCGAATCCGAGGGTTTTCGCGGCCTTGGACACGTCGGGGACCCGGACCTGCACGTCGTGGGGGAACGGAGGGTCGTGTACTAGCCGGAGCGGCACGTCCGGTCCCTTGATCTTCCGCCAGATGGTCTCGGCGAGCTCGCGGACCGTGGTGCCCTGCGCCGTCGAGATGTTGAAGTCTTCGTTCAGGGCGTCGGGGTGTTCCATCGCGGTGACGATCCCCGCGGCGACATCCCCGCCGTACGTGTAATGCCGCACCTGGTCACCCGAGCCGAGGATCCGCAGCGGGTCCTGTCCGGCGAGGGTCTTGCGTACGAGGTCGGGGACGACGTGGGACAGGGCCAGCTTGGCGTTTCCCTCGCCTGCGGCACCGGATAGGGCGTGGTGCTCGCCGATGCCGACGCAGTTGAACGGCCGACAGATCGTGTACGGCAGCCCGTACTGGTCCCGGGCCGCGCGGGCAAAGTACTCCACGGCGAGCTTGGAGAACCCGTAGGACGACAGGGGCGGGGGGATCTCCCGCTCCTGCCCCTCAAAGGACGGCCACTCCGTAGCGGTCTCGTACACCATCGACGAGGACAGCCACGTAACCTTCCGCAGCATCCCCGCCCGGTGCGCGGCGATAGCAGCATCAGCCGCGGCAGCGGTGATCCGCTCATTCGCAGCGAGCAGGTCGTAGGGGCGTTCGTGGAAGTAGGCGATCCCGCCGATCAGCGCCGCGCCCGCGATGAAATGGTCACAGCCGTTCAGCAGCCTGCGCACCAGCGACGGCTCCCGGGCGTCACCCTCGACCAGGGTGTAGGCCGGGTGGCTGTCGTAAGACTTCGCTACCCGCCCGTATTTGGAGAAGTCATCCAAGCCGACAACGGTATGGCCACGGGACAGCAGTTCCTCGACCACGTACCCGCCGATGAAGCCGGCCGAACCGGTGACCAGGACCCTCACGCGCCCCCCGGCTCATCATCGTCAGGATCGTAAGCATCCTCAGGCCAGATCACGCCCGTCTGGTCATACTCCGGCCAGTACTCGACCTCTGTCCACTTGCCGTCACCAGCCCCGGTGCGGGCCACCGCCAGACGCTTGACCCTCGGGCATGCCCGCTGGTGCAGTCCCCCGCAGTGCTCGCAGGCGTTCCCCGCAGCGAAAATCTCCCGGGCGTCAGCCTTCTCACGCTTGCTTAGCTGAACCATCCAGCTCCTGTACAAGTTAAGCTACGGCTGGGAGGCCCCGCCACAGGGGATATCTAAACGAAGGCTGGTGCGCACTCGCGTACGCGGGCCCTCCTCCCACCTCAGGCAGGTTCCGCCTCTACGATGACGCGCGTCCCGCGACGCCGCCGCCTGCGCGACTTTGCCAGTTCCGCTTCAATGTGGCGTTCCCAGCCCTCCTCGCCCCTGTAGCCCCGGCCGTCATCCCGGAGGGGGAACGTGGGGCGGGGTGCTCGCCCCAGGTCGTAGGCCGCGAGGGCGAAAGTGGCAAGGTCGCTGTTCTGAGTAGGCGTCATCAGATCCCTCTCGGTGCTTAAAGACAGCAGCGACGGAGAGGCAGGCGATAATGGCCGTCGTGAGCACACGAGATCCGCTGGAAAAGGCGCTCAGGAACGTCAAGATAGCCACGTTCCTTGTCGTGGCCTGCATCTGCCTCGTCGTGGCGGACATCGTGTTCCTGCTGGCAAGGCACCGCTAGGGCGCTTCAGATCCTCCTGCCGCGCAGAATATCCCGCCCGGTGTACCCGATCCTCCCGCCAGGTGCCGACAGGGAGAGCGCCCGCGCAATGTAGCTCTCGGGGCTCGGGGCACAGTGAGGGCAGGAGCGTTCCTTCGGCGTGTACTTGTGCCCGTTGGGGCATTCCCGCAGGTAGGCGACAGACCAGGGTTCCCTAGCGGGCCTGCCCCCGGCGTGCTTCGCGGGAAGCGGGTTGACTTCGGCACCGCAGTTCTGGCACCGCTGGTCTTTGTCCTCGTTGACCCGCGCCCCGCACTTTGTGCAATCCCGGAACCCGTAGACGATCCCCCAGTCACCCTGATTCGACCCGGCGAGGTGGATCATGGCCCAGACGAACGCGTCAGCCCGGTCGTCCTTCATCCGGGACCGGTCATCGTTCTCGGTGAAAGCGGAGAGCTGTTCCTCCAGCTTGCTGAACGCATCCCCGACCATGTGGATACGGCCCTGCATGAACAGCGAAGACGGCCCCTGGGCCCGCGCGACCTTCCCCTTCAAACCGTGGACGGTCCGCAGCGGGATGTTCGGGTCAACCGTGTTCAGCAGCGCCCGCATGTAGTCCCCGGTGGAGTTCACCTCGCCGACCACGCAGTCAGCGTCGTGCCGGTAGAACGCTTCGGCTACGACGCGCATCTGCTGGTCAGGGGCGTACCGGCCGGAACAGTCCTCGAGCACGTAGAAGTCCCCGTCGGCACCCTCGGCGGCCACGCAGATCCCCGACTCGTCCGAGGAGTCGGAGGAGGTGGTGGCGGGGTCGATCGCTACGACGATGCGGCGCCACTGCGGCAGGGTGTCCTTGTCGGGGTAGACGCGGGTCTCGTTGAACTGCTCGATCGGGAACAGGCACCCGTCGACCTCGCCGACGAGCCTGCCCTTCAGTTCCTGCTCGAGCATGAACGTGCCCGCGTACTTACGCTCCAGCCGCAGCCGCTGGGTCCGGGAGAAGTGGATGTTCTCCTCGCTGCTGGCCTCGGTGAGGTGAACCCCGGTCTCATCCTCGCGGGTTGCTTCCTCAAGCAGCTCGCGGATCAGCCGGACCCGTTTCGGGGTGGTGGTGATCATCATCCGCGGCTTGTCGCCCTTGCGCAGCGCGGGCATCAGGCCCTCGTGGTAGAACTGGAAGTACCTGATCATCGCCAGTTCGTCGAACCAGCAGTACGACAGGTTCTGGCCCCGGATCGAGTCCGGTTTCTCCGCAGAGAACCCCCGGATCTTGGAGCCGTTGTCGAGTTCTATCTCCTGGCGGTTCTTGTTGTAGGCGTTCGGCCCGATCTCGATGCCGTTCCGCCTGGCTTCGGCCAGGATGCCGGACTCGCCCTCGATGAGGACCGCACGGACGTCCTCGTATTTCGGGGCGCAGATGCCGACGTGGATGCCGGGCTTGGACAGGGCCATTTCCAGCACCCAGTTACTGCCGGCCTTTGTCTTGCCAGTACCTCTGCCGGTGCAGTTGAGCCAGATAGACCACTCGGAATTACCGGGGCACGGCGGGCATTCCTGGCAGTCCGGGACCAGGTGCGAGCAGCCGCACCGGTAGCCCCGGTTGTCCGGGTCGCCGTGACGAGGATGGTCGGGCGGAAGCTGCTTGGGCCGGGGGCCGCTGTTCTCGTCGTCGCTCTCCGGCTTCTGCCACCACCTGAGGCGCGGAAAGTACAGGGCGTGCAGTTCTTCCAGCCATCGCTGCTGGATTTCCTTAGGCCACGCGTCGAAGCCGTCTGGGAAATCGAGGCCTCCGGGTGTGTTCGCCACACGCCTCCCGGAGGGTCAGGCAGCCTCAGGCTCGTCCGGTTCCGGCGCGTCGTCTTCGCAGATGCATTCTTTGACTGGCTTCCAGCACACGCCGCATACGCGCACGCGGGCCATGGGACTCCTCAAGTCTGTAGGGCAGGCTCCGAATCGCCGTCACCGTCGTTACGGGGGCCGTCTTCACCGTAGATGCGGAGGACGACGGGGAGGACTAGGAGGGCAGCGAGGAACAGCCAGAGGAACCAGGACACGGCAGGAACACGCACCGATCAAAAAGACGCAGCGACAAGGGAAGGGCGTTCCCGCTGGTCAGATCCCCCGTGAACGCACTGCCAAGCTTACCGCAGCCGAAGATCAGGCGAAGCCCCAGACCCCTGCTGGAGCGTCGCCGCCGCGAGCCCTGCGGACAGCCTCCTGTACCCCGTCAAGACCCCTGGGGACAGGCTCCGGCCGGGCTGTCGCGGCGTCAGTGTGTACCGAATCGCTAGCCGCTGAGGTACACACGCACGCCTCGCCACCCCACCACTGCGTGTAGGCGTGCGGGTGGACCCGGGATGCCTCGGCGTGGCCGCAGTGACAGTTGCCCGCCCCGGAGTGCGGGGACCGCTCGTAGGGGTGCATTAGCGGATCACTCCCAGGTAGCTCACATCCGGGTACAGTCCGCCGAGCACGAACGCGGCCCGCATCACCTGTGCCGATGTCGCCACTGTCGCGGCTACGAGAGCCGGGTGGGGTTCGGTGTCGTCACCGTCGAGGTCGAGTTCGATGCGCACCGGGAAAGTCTAGTGGTCAGGCGGCGCGGCGGAGCTGGCGTGCCATCTGCTCGCCCCGCTGTTTCGTCGCGTTCTCTGCTTTGGCCACGTCCAGGAGGCGGTAGCGGGGGCGGCCCTGCTTATCGCGGATCTCGTTGCCGTCCTCATCGGTGGCAACAGGCAGGTGTCCGCGTTCCCGCCACTTGCAAATCGCGGCGACGGTGACACCCGCGTAGGCTGCGGCTTCCTTGGCCGACAGGAGGGCGTTCAGGTCCAGGTCGGACAAGGCTGGCATCCTCCCCGGGCATGAAAAAAGAACCCCCGGAAACTCCAGGGGTCTCAGGGCATGACTGCCGTAGCACCAGAGTAAACGTGTCAACTGCCTTCGTCAAAGAACACGCGCCACGATTGTCAAGCCATTTCGGCTTCGAGTTCCCCGCGTGCCAGCGCCTCCGCGCGCCGGTCGGTCTCTGCCTCGTACTCGGCGAGGGGGATGCGGAGCTGGCAGTCGGGGTTGTTGCAGATCACGTGGCTGTCACCCTCGGTCCAGGTGAGGAGGAGCATCTGGCAGCGGGGATTCGGGCATCGCAGCGGCTTCTTCAAGGTGCGTTGCCCGGCTTTGGACTTGTTCGTGAACTCCCGGTGCCATTTCAGCACTTCGTTGCCGAAGTCTTCGGCGAACGGGGCAGTCAGGATCTCATCCAGGTGGAGCATCAGCCACGCGATGCACGTGGTGACAGCTGCGGCGAGGTGGCCGCGGCGGGCGAGAGACGGCCAGTCGCGCAACTCCCGGTAGGCGTCTTCCCACCCTTGGAGCATGGAGGTCAACTCTTCGAGGTCGTCGCCGGCCTGGGAGGGTGACATGTGGGTGGCGGTGCCGGAGACCCGTTCGTTATCTACCCCGGTGCGGTGACCGTCGGCTGTGGCCATGAGGAGGGCGGCGAGGTCGTCGAGCTCGGCGAGGGTCTCCCGGATGCGCGACTTGCAGCGTCCGCACCACGGGTCCCCCGGCCACGGCTGGATGTCCGGGGGCAGCGGCCGGGACGTGTCGGCGTCCAGCGGGTCGTAATCGGCGAGGGCCTGCTTGAAGACCTCGTGAGCTTCGCGGTAGTGACGGTTACACGTTCCTGGGCACGATCCCTCGCTGCTCATGTCCGTCATTGTGGACCACGGGGGGCAGTGGACAGAACGGGAGACGGGGGGTGCAGGTTACGTGTCGGTCACGGCTACTTCGGCGGCCGGCCAACGTACTTGACGTAGGCGACACGCCAGTCTGAGGCGATGGCCTTCTGCGCCACGCCGAGCCGCACCCGTCCCGAGCACACGTCCCGGTGCAGGACGTCCTCGAGGATGTCCTTGCTGTTGTGAACATAAGCCGGGTTCAGGTGCTCCGCCCTGATCGCAGCCGAGTCGGGCTTGTCATTCAGCTCCGGCCACAGGTTCCTGATACTGCCCGGGTTGCCGAGCAACTCGATCGAGATCAGGTGGTCCACCTCGAACTGGCCCCTGTGGTGGTGCATGATGCCGTACTCCTGGTAGACCTGCTTCTCCTCAGCATAGGAGGGACGGGCGGCTTCCAGCTTCGGGTTGACGTGCGGGCAGATGTCCCGCAGCCCGTACCCGGACGCGGTGGCGCCGGGGGTGAGCTTGTGGTTCGGGAGCGTCCATCCTGCGGGCCACGTATCCGAGCGTGCCGCTGTTGTTGCCGTGGCGGGTGGCATGCAGGCCGCAAGAGACATGCAGGCGAGAACGGCAGCGACGACGAGCAGGCGCTTCATGGCTGTCACTCTAGTTCCGGGTCACGGTTCTGTCCGCAACCCTGACCGCAACCGCCAGACAGGATCGGCAAAGTTGCGGCCGATTGGCGCCTGGCACCACGTGCAGACGCTCTCCCGGTTCCCGCAGTTCCAGTCTTCCACCCCTGGCCGATGCCACCCGGTAGGCCCGGGGCACCGCTCGGCTGGCACATCACTGGGCGGCGGATAGGGAGGCCGCTCCTGCGCTAGCCGGTCAGCCTGCTCGACGGTCAGGCGTGCCATCATGGTCGTCCCCTCAGTCCTTCATGGTGTCCATGGCGTCGGCCGAGCGGTCACGGCTGAGGCTCCTCGATATGGCCGCTGTCGATGTAGCCACGTTCATAGTCGTTGCAGCGGTTAGCGCCGCCGGCGAGCCTGTCAGGGTCAGGGTCGCGGTCAGCCTTGCCATCCTCCCAGCCGCGCATGTAATCCGCCACGCTCATCGTGTCCTCAGTCCTTCGGTGCTGTAGTGCGGCGGTTCCCGGATGACGTAGTGGGAGTGGCGATTCGCCTCCTGGGCGAGCAGGACAGCCACCTGCCGGGCAGACATGACCCGGAGTGCGCGGAGCACCCTGGTAACCGCCATAGGCGCGACGGCGCAGTCCCACGCGTCAGCCACGGTCAACTCCGGTCGAAGGGCGAGCTCTTCCGCCCCGAGCGCGTCGACGAGCCGCGAGTACAGGACTTCCTGCTCGGTTTCCATCGGCAGGATCTCCGGGCTCGCATCCTCATTCATGATTTCCCTCTCAGTCCTTCGATGATCGAATCCATGGCGTCGGCCGCGCTGCGGGGGACTTCCCCGGGTGCGCTCACCCGTCCTCCCGTGGTGTACCGAGCCATGACGGTTCACTGGCGTCGATCTCGATCACGCCCCGCCCGAACGGCGCCTGGATCTTCCGTTTCGGGCGCGGCTTCTCAGCAGGCCGCTCCTCCCAGCGCTCCCGACGCTCCCGTGCAGCCTCGAGCGCTTCCCATTCGGCGGCGGGGATAGTGCGCCCGTCCTGGAACTGCACGCCTACCGGCACTCCTTCTCCGTCGGCTTCCATTGCTGCTGCGATGCCCGCCGCTTCCTCTTCGTCTTCCCAGATGCTGTAGTCGATCGCGCGGTAGCGCGAGTACCACAGTGCGACTTCGTTGCTCACGACCCCTCCCGTGGTGTACCGGTTAGCCCCGGAACGAGCCGACATGCAGTTCATGATCACGAGCATTTCCTCGCTCACGCCTCTGTCCTTCCGGTAACCGCCGGCCGAGCCGCGCAGCCAGCACACACCAGCCCTTCGGCTTCTTCGGCTTCGCTGAGCAGGAGACCGCAGTCAACGCACCGCATCGAGAACGTGCTCACGACACCGGCCTCCCAGCCTGCTTCAGCAAGCCGAGATCATGCTGCGAGAGGAAGCCGAGATCGTTCATCAACCGCAGTTCGTGGTCGCTGAACTGCGTGACCATGGCTCCCGCCCACATCAGGTCGGCCTGACGGCGGCACCGGTCGCGCTCCCTCTCGAAACGGCCGGCCACGTCGGGAACCTGGCGTTCCCGGAACGGGTCGATCTTCGGTGAGAGTTTCGCCTTCACTTCTCCGCCCTCCCGTTGGTCATGCCGGGCTGCCCAGTGCCCCCGGCTCGGTGAAATCCACCACCGGCACCCGGATCCCGGACCAGATCACGAAATCCATGAACGGCGCCGAAACCAGACGCGGGAACCACGACACCTCACACGGCTTGCACTGGTACGCCGTCCCCGTGCCGGGGACTCCGCGTTTCTCGCAGTTCCAGCACACCAGCGGATCATCCACACACTCACCTCGGTTCGCATATCTTGCACCGGCCCCCGGACGTGATGTGAGAGCACTTGGCCTTCGCCCGGCCCCGCTTGCCGCCATGATCCGCCGGCTGCGGCACCTCAGCGGTCACGACCCGTCCCGCGCCCGGCTGCTGGAACAGGACAGTACCGGGAGCGATCTCCTCAACCTTGGAGGCCAGGTGCTGGACTGTTTCGGCAGGGGTGGACTCAGCAGCGACGGGCGGCGCGGATCGGGGCGGGGCGTGCGATTCCCAGCGTTTCGCCGCTGCCATCTTGGTCTCGTACTCTTCCTGCGTCATGTCTGCGGCATGGGCCACGTAGTCCGATTCGGGGCGGCGTTGCGGCTGGCGCGGGAGAGGCTTGAGTGCCCCTTTGGCTGCGGCGCGAGATGCGGCAGCGTGGATCGGCTCTTTCCGGGCCTTCGCTGGAACGGGCGTCCGGGGCTCCGTACGCTCCCCAGCATCCCCTCCTGTCGTCGCTGCGGGTTCGTCTGTACCGGTGGAGACGGGAGACTGTGAGGAGGGCTGAGTACCGACAAGGACGGGGTGGTGGTCCTTGCACTTCTGCCGGTACACCGCTGCCGTAGCGTCGGCCACCCAGAGCCGCAAGGGCTTGCCAGTGCAGTCCCCCATGACTGCAGGTATCTCTTCGCCGCAGCGGGAGCAGGTGATCCACTCGGCGAGGATCTCGGCTGTGTCGCCGATGAGGGTGGTGTGGGCGAACTTCTCAGCCTTGCCAAGTTCCTCGAGCCGCTCTTTGGTGCGGCCCCAGGCGCGGAAGGACATGGTGCCCCTGGTGTCCCGGTCAGGCATTGCCGTCTCCCTTCGCCGGCCGGTTCCCGAGCCAGATCATGAGCCAGGTGAATGCGATGACTCCCCACCATGTGAGGCAGGCGTACACGGACCCGGCGGACAGTTTCCAGCCTCCGGTGTCGGTCTGGCCGTGGACTATGAATGCGGGCCAGAAGCCGAAGATGACGAAGAAGGCGATCCAGAGGCCGAGGACGCCGCATCCCTGGGTACCGGGACGGCGCTGCGGCGGGTACTGGCGCGGGATAGTCATGTGGCCACTTCTTCCCACGGGCCGTAGGTCACCGTGCGCCGGCACTCACCACAGCTCATTGAGCACCACCTTGACAGCCAGCATGACGTTAGCTGCGCCTATCTCCGGTTCCAGCGTGGCCATAAGAGCGTCAGCCCGGTCGCGGTAATACTGGCGGTGCGGCGTGTCCCGGCCGTAGCCGCACGGCGGAAGCCGCGAGCACTGCTCGGCATGGATCAGGTCGGCCAGTTCGCCCGGTCGCGACTCCTCGGCGGCGTCCAGTTCGGCAGTCAGGTCAGATTCGGTCATGTTCCTGAGTGTATCACACTTCCGTGATACGGCAACGTAACACATGATCGTGTTACGGCCTCGCGCACGCGGGGGATCTCCCGGCTGTACAGTAACGGGCGTGAGCGGCGAGAAGACGCACGGCACCTGGACGGTCACCCTGACCGGGGACGAGACCGAGGCCCCCCACCTGGCCACGATAGTCCGGGCCAGCGTCGGCCGGCACTGGAACCCCGCATCGTCCAACTTCGTGGCGTTGCAGCGTCTTGTCGCTGCGCTTGAGCGGGCAGAGTTCACCCCGGAGGCAGGGAAGCCGTGAGCGCGGACTCCTGGGAGGGTTACGACTCGGTTCAGATGTTCCCCGGCTGTGATTGCGGCCACGACGCGACCGAGCACAAGGCCGCGTGGGGGGACTGGCGGGAGCATGAAGGCTGTGCGCTCTGCCCTTGCGACGTCGGGTGGGAGCACACGTGAAACTGGGACGACTGCTGCAGAATCTACGGGTGGCGTGTCCTGTCTGCGAGGAAATCTCCCGTCAGGCTGGCGGGGGCTTGTACGCCGCGGCCTACCGGAGATACCACCGCCGCGACGGACATCCTGATCCGCATCCGGAGTGCACGTGAACGAGGACGAGCGCGGCATCACCCCGGCCGACTCCACGTCCATCAGCATCCAGACCCGCAACGGCCGGTGGTGGGTGATCATCGAACAGGGCAACGGGGACCTGATCAAGGACATCGAGCTCACCGAGATGGAACGGGTCCAACTCGGGTCGATGCTGTGCACCGAGCCGTTGCAGCCTCCGTTCCTGCGGGACGTGTCATTCCTCGACTACCGGGAGCCGGTGACCGGGTGAACGCTCCGGACGGGCCTGAGGAAAACCTTTCCCTTGCTGCCATGATCCGCGCCATGCAACAGGGCGAGCAGATCGACAAGGACGCACTCCGGGAGGCTCTCCTGGAGAAGGGTGTGCAGCTGGGAATCCCCCGGAAGGAACTCGCGCGTCTGGCTGGCCGTGCCCGGTGGGAGGCTGAACGGAAAGCGGAGGGCCGCGATGATTCGTGAGCCGAACCCGGGCAGGGTAGGTGCCTGCGGTGAGTGTGGCGCGTACCGGCTAGACGGCCGGCCCCCGTACCTGCATAAGCCAGGCTGCTCACGGGAATGTGATCTGCAGATGGACCGGTGGCTGGCGGAACATGCCGCAGGAGATCACGGCGGTCCGACGCTATACGGGAATGAGGCACAGTGAACGACGCGATGGTGACCGCTGCGGCGATGCACCTGGGCCGCGACGAGCTCTGGAAACGGCGCCCTTCCCTCGCTGCTGATTGCGACCATGACCTAGTGTGGCTGCAGGTCATTGAGGTGCGGCAGTCGGTGGTGTGCCGGAAGTGCGGCGGCCTGGACGTGGAGACCTCTGGCAGGATGCTGACGGAACCGGCCCGGTATGCGCCGGACGATGACGGGGTGCGTCTTCTGGATTCAGCGCCGCCGCTGCGGGTGACTCTGGAGGGGAACCGCGGCGAGGAGGAGACAGGATGAGCGGCGGCGAAGAGGAGCCGACCTTCCACTCTGGCGGCCTGGTCGTGGGGCCGGGCGGCGAGGATAGCGTTCCCGTATGGTTCGACCCTCGCTGCGAGTGCATCTTCACCGCCGAGCAGGTCAAGCGCATGAGCGTGGGGAACCAGCCCGCCGAGGGCTAGGATGCGGGCGTGACCGGTCACGAACACCAGTGGAAGCGCGGCCCCGTTACGGACTTCACTGTCACCTACGAGTGCGGGTGCGGGAGCCGTCACCGGGTGCAGTGGTGCAGCCTCATCCCGTCGGTGTCCGAGGTGGACGTGAAGGTCACCGGGGCGTACGGGGGGACGGTTACCGGGGATGCGCACCAGTGCTGGGAGTTCACGCTGTCGCGGCGGATGCTGCAGATGGCGGAACTGGGGCTGCACCTGCACGCCGAGGAACTGGAGCCGGAACCGTGAGCAAGTGGAACCTGGACCCGGAGGCTGTCTACTTCAGTGGCGGCAGCATCGAGGTTCACCGCGTGGACCGCACGCCTGTGCACTGCGAGGACGACGGCACCGTAACATTCGGCGATCCGCTGCATGTTCAGGCAAATGTCCGCGTGTTCCTTCGCGGCGAGGACGGGTTCTTCGCCTTCAGCCTCACCCCGGCCGAAGCTCGGGCCCTGGCGGCTTCGGTGGACCGGCACTGCCCTGACGCGGACCCGGAAGACGCAGTGGCAGCAGGAGCAGCGTGAAGACCGCCGATCTTGCCGCCGCGGAACTGGCCGAGATCAACGCCATCCTCGAGCCGTGGCTGTGGGTCCAGCAGTACGGCCAGCCATACCACGGGCTGGTGACCGGACGGTTCGCCACCGGCCCGTACCACTTCGAGTGCACCGTCAAACCCGACTACGGCAAGATGATCAGGGGGACGCGCGGCCGGGAAGGGCGCGCCTGCCTCATTGACCGCGCCGAGGAGGCGTTTGAGGCGCTGGAGGCTGCGGGCTGGCTGCTCACCGGCAGCCTGGACATGGAGGTCACGGGCAGGGTGGCCCCGTTCACGCAGACCCTCGGCGGGGAACTGGTGGAGAAGGGCGAGCATTACGACCTGGAGATGCGGGTGCGGTTCGAGGTGAACCGGCCGCGGTGACCGCGCCGGAGGGTGACCCCGGCTACTGCGTCGCCTGCGGTGACTGGCACATGCTCACCCTTGTCCCGGAATGGGGCGGCGCTGCCTGCGCCCAGTGCGTATTCACGCGCCGGCTGGATCCTCCCGAGCCGGGTGAACGTCATGTGTGCAACACGGGTGACCGCCTCAAGCCTGGCCATCCCGAGTACCGCCGCTGTTCGTGCGGGCAGTGGTTCCATTCCGGCGGGGGTTACTGGTACCGGGTGTCCCGTCCTCCCGTGCGGTGGCTGCGCGGTCACGGGGTGGACCCGGGGGAGTTCTGGGGGCTGGACGAGGAGCCGCAGGGGGCTACCTGGTTCGAGGAGGCGGGGCGGGGGCGTCCGTCGCTGCGCTTGTTCCTGCGCTGGCTGCTGGGCGGTAGGCGCGTCCAGGGCTAGCGCATACCCCTCCCCGTCCGTGGCCTGTACCTGGCCTGCTGTACCGGTGCGGGACCTGTGCCCTCCCGTGTC
>AP72_2010_repI_A10DRAFT_1000029_pt1 | contig 20056 bp, 36 predicted proteins | sample AmaPasreplicIA10_FD_9194 | JGI IMG/M metagenome (IMG submission 9194) | reverse complement strand
ATCTGACTGCTTATGATGATTCTGGCGTATCTCTTGGAACTGCCTTTACTGTTACTCGTGCTACACGCGTGACAACATTTAGCAATACTCTTACATGTCCCAATTTTGTATCCACTGGCAATACAGTAACTTTGGGGCAGGGACAGGGCGCTAATCCTCTTGATATAACAATGGGCAATACCAGTAACGTTCGTTGGAATATGGGTGCTAGCACATCTATATTTACACTTCAACAAGGTGGTGCTCCTGCGTTTCGTATTGCCGGCACAGCCTCTGCTCCTGCTAACTATTGCCAGATTGCTCCGGCTGGTGCTGGTGGACAAGTATTTGTGCAAGCAAATGGCACAGATACCAACATTAATCTTGCAATACAAGGTCAAGGGACAGGTGGTGTGCGTATTATTGGCAATGTTGGGTTCTATAATACAGCACCACAAGCAAAAGCCACAGTATCTGGAGCTAAAGGCAGCAATGCAGCTTTGGCCTCATTGATAACTGCTCTTGCGGCTTATGGACTTATCACTGATACGACTACAGCATAAGGAGAGTAACATGCCTGTTGTAAACTTGAGTATTGAGACTTGGAACAATATCCTCACGCTCCTGGCCGAGCAACCGTTTAAGGTAGCTGCTCCGTTGATCAATCAAGTTTCAATGCAGCTGCAAGCTCAAGTTGATCAGCCGCAGAACATGCCCCGCCAGGAGAATAGACCTAATGGGCAGAGCGATTTTAGACCAATGGAGGAGTAAATGACCCTTGTATTGGTCATATTAATAGTGCTATTGTTACTTGGAGGTGGATGGGGATATAGTTCAGGTCACGTTGCATATAACAATCCAATAGGTATAATTCTAACTGTATTGGTTGTTGTATTGCTAGTTGGCCTATTCTTACCGTATGCTGGTTATCATTGGTATCCATAAGGGAGAACGAATATGCCATCTTGGTGGGATCGTTTTGGCCATGAATGGGCAAAGAGTGGATTAACTGATGATCCTACATTTGCACAAGCGGATGCAGGTTGGGCATTTATTGGTCAGGCGCCTCCTACTGTTGAACAATTCAATAGTATGTTTCAATGGGTAGATGATAAAGACAATTGGTTATATGGTCAAATAGCCAATTGTATACTTGGCGCTAGTATGACGCCTGTATATAATGATTTAACACAATTGTGGAATGCTATTAGGAGTCTGCAGAGAACTAAGCTTACTGCAGATTTGGCACTTTATGTTGATGTGGTTAATGGTAATGATGTTACTGGTAATGGTACAACAGGCAATCCTTGGAAAACTGTTCAGAAAGCAATAAATACAGTCTATGCTACTATTGATGGTGGTGGTCACAACATTATTGTTCAATTAAAGGTTCCTGGAACTTATGATCCATTTTATCATAATCAACCAATTATTAATGGCAATTTAATTGTTCAAGGAGATATAGCAAACCCTAGATCATACATAATTAAAAATGCTAATGGTGCTGCTGTCTTTGCAAGTGGTGGTGCCAATTTATATGCTCAAGGTTTTTCAGTAGAGGCGACTGGATCAACAGGCGATTATACTCCTGCTGGTATTGGTTTTTTTGCTGATCGTGGTGGTGCTATTGTTCACGATACAATAGCATTTGGTCCTTGCTCACAAATGCAAATACTTGTTTCAGGTAGTGGTGTTGTTTATCCTTGGCAGGGAGCTTCAGGTAAATATTCAATTTATGGTGCTTCACCTTATCACGTAAGAGCAACTACAGGTGGAAGTTTTACCAATGCGAGAAATACAATTACTATCACAGGAAATCCAACTTTTAGTGGTTGCTTTTATCTTTGTGAAAGTAACGGAAATATGAATGCTTGGAGCGCAACTTTCACTGGAACTATAGTTGGCAGAAAATACATTGTAAATACTGGTGCTATAATTAATATGTCTGGCACAGGCGACAGTTCTATTCCTGGAACAATTGCAGGAATAGTTGATGCTGCGACTTATGGTATGCTTATATAGGAGACAATCATGTCAGATAATCCTGAAAAAGTTGAGCCTAAAGTTGATCCTGTTCTTCCAAATCTTATTACTCCAGAACAATTAGAGCAAATGCAGAAATCTTGTGAACTAGCTTTACAAGGCAAACTCAACCCGCCAGAAGTAGAAGCTCAAATAGTTGCTCAGCAAAAGTTATGGGCAACTATGGAACGATTCAGCAAACGTGAAACATCTGATGCTGGATCAAATAAAAGATAAAGCGCTGCTTTTTGCAGCATCAATTGTTATATTGATAAAGGTTGAGTTTTTGGAATTGCATGGCCCATATGGCCAGCGATCCTTTGTCAATATTAACGAGATAAGCTCACTGCGAGAACCCATTAAGGGTGACATAGTTAAACATTTTCCACCCACAGTAAAATGTATTGTTGTTACAACCAATGGTAAATTTTTGTCTGTTGTAGAAACATGTGACACAATCCATAACATGTTAGATCACAATCATGCCCAGCAAAAGTAAAGCACAAGCTCGCTTTGTAGCAATGAAAGCTAAACAAGGTGCAAAATGGGCCAAAGAATGGCACAATGCTGATAAGAAACGAGGCATAAAACATTTGCCCAAAAGGAAGAAATGATCATTCTTCAAGGAAACGAATTACATCAACCATTTGTCTAAATTGTAGTGCTGCTGATTTTTTGCTTTGTAGAGCCTTCAATAATCTATGATCAATCTTATTATGAACTACAATATCATGATACGTTACTTTGTTCTCCTGGCCGATGCGGTGGTTACGATCTTCGGCTTGTATCCTATCTGTGGATGACCAACTATTGCTATAGAATATTGTCGTTGAGGCTTCATTCAACGTAAGCCCCACACCGCCAGTAGCGGTTGTAATTGCTAATGCTTTAATACTTGGGTCTGTTCTCCATCTATTTATCTCACACAGTCTACGATCGCTCTCAATTAGACCGGACACCCCTATCCCTCGGATGCCTTTATTGGAGAGTGCTGTAATTACTAGCTCGACATCTTTGACAAATCGGCAGAATATAATGACTTTACTGCTAGCGTCTTCAACGATATCAGCAACAAAATCAGCCCTATGAGATGGTATGATCTCTGAATTTTTTGTGGATTCAGCATCTGAACTATTAATATGCCCACACAATACTTGTTGTAGACGCATCATTCTTGTTATTGCTATCGTGGCATCTACTATGAGTCCACTTTTAAGCTCCAAAATTAAATCTTCTTCAAGTTGTGTATATAATTTATGCTGTTCAAGCGTCATTCCTATTTGATGAGTAACATATACCTTGTCTGGTAAATCCAAACAATCTTTCTTGCGCCGATTGAAGATGTGAGGTGCTATTCTACTGGCCAGCATCTCCTGATTATGATAACCTTTGATTTCTCTGTTTTCATATCCTCCCATTATACAAAACATACGACAAAATGCAGTATATGATCTTATTCCAATGATATTTGGATCGAGAAACCTGAATTGTGTATAAAGGTTCTCCAATCCTTCTTCTGCTTCTGTTCCTGTAGCAATACGTCTGAACTTAGCAAATCTGCTAAATTCTATTGCTGCTCTAGTTCTCAATGCGCCAGGAGTTTTAATCTTGTGGCTTTCATCTATTGCCATATATGTTTGTCTACATGCTCTGAGAATACGTATGACATATTCTCTTCCAGATGTTGTAGATATTGCTTCAATATTCATCAGGAATATGAGAACTTTTCCTGACTTTAATATTGATCTGGTTTCTTCTTCACGAAGAACTTTTTTCTTGTTAGAATGCCATACTTGTATTGCGAATTTATCATAATCTGGCCAATGTTTTTCAAATTCATATTTCCAATTTACATGAACATTATTGGGAGCCAAAATGATGGCACAATTGATCTCTCCGAGTTCTATCAAATTAACTATTTCATCAATAATGATTTTGCTTTTGCCTGTGCCTTGTTCTAAGAAATAGGCAAAGCCAGGACGTAGCCAAGCTGTGTTTATGGCTTCTACTTGGTGCTTATATGGTTGTGTATTAAAGATCATGACAAATCCTTTCTGTACAATTTACACAATATGGACTTGCCATAAAGTTAACTCCATCAATGGCTAAGAATGATATACCGCCAATGTGTTCTCCATCTTTAATAACAACATTACACTGTTTGCATTTTATCCCAACTTGATATGCAAGTAATCGCAGTGTTGATTCTGCCTCTGCTATTCTCATTTGCATTTCTCTACCTGCTGCTATTTTCTCTCCTGCTCTAGACATTATGAAGCATCCACTGGGTTGCTTGCCAAGAACACATCTTTACCTGGTATTGTTACATTGGCATTATCGTCAAGTATATTAGCCAATGTTCTACTGGCGATCATCTTCTGTGTATCAGAATCAAATCCAGCATTTTGCCACCACAGTCGATCACCATCCCTTAGTGCAATGAACTGGTTAGTCAACATAGTCCTAAACGTCTCACCTACAATAGCACCTTGAATATGCGGCTCAGCTAATCCTCCAATAAAGAGATCCACATCATTAATAGAGTTATAAGACTTAATCAAATTGTTTAGCACATTAGGATCAGTGGTCAAATCGCTAAACGATCCGTATGGCTTTAGTCCCAATGCAATTCTAGCTTGATTAAGATTGCTAATGTTCAGGTCACGCTCACGTTGTATATCTACTGCAAATAGATCAGTAAATACAGGAGAATCAGCAAGTAAATTACGCAAATCATTAATTACAAACACATCATTGGTAACAGATAAATCTCGTGTAATACCGCGCAAGAGAGATTCAACACCACCATCTGATTCTACATCAGCAGGAGTATCATTGAAAGCATCACTCAGTTTTTGACTGCTTATCTCCTTTCCATCAGGACCAACCTTTTCTTCGACACCACTAATAATCGAGTGACCAAATCTAAATGTAGTTGTAGAAAACTCTTCAGTAATTCTAGCATCTACACTAGGATCATATCCTGTGTATACAGGTATAGCTGTCATGCCCAGGAGATGTGGAAGAAACTCAGTATATGTAATGTTCTCTATTTCCGCACCCACAATTGCGCGTCCCATATTATACAATTGGTCTCCCGTCCAACTGGGATTATCTCTGTGTAACTGATCAACCAATCGGTTGTGTTCTCGGACGAATAGAGTGGTGATGCTAGTAAGGTCTGGATTCTCGGCAACCCTGACATCTCCTGCGACGAAATGGCCATTGACAATTGGTGAATTGTTTCCACTGCTGGTTGCCAAATGTCCATCAGGCAAACGGAGACTATTTGCAGTATTTGTGTCTGATCCATAGACTTGTGATCCATCAATCCATCCACTTACTGTATTTTTGGCTGTTCCATCTTGTAACATAAATCGAGTCAATGATATAACAGATCCTTCTGGCTTAGTTGGATCACCAGCAGGTATCGTTATGTCAATATGATTTGTATTATCTTGCGGTGTCAAATCCATATCATGATCAAGGAATTGGCCCCACACATACATCATGGCGCTTAATCCTTGAGGATTAGCATCATCGGCATGCGGCCCAGAAGAAACGACATTAGAGATTTGCCTAGCATTAGTTCCAGTTCCTACTCCTGGCCCGCGTGGCAACAATTCTCGTTCACCAGTGCCAGTTTGATTTTCACTTGGATTATTAAGATTGTTACCAGATCCATCTAATGACCGGAACTCTTTCAGCAATTGTGTCATGTGGCAGTTCCCATATGGAGTTTGTTCATGGCAATACTGCGCATAACTTGTAGTATTTCATCTACATGCATTTCTGGCGCAGTTGTTTTCATAGTTATCAGAAACGATGCGAGTCCAGACATAAAGAATAACTCTGGACTAGGCTTACCAGTTAGTTCAAAAAGCTCAGTGCAATTATTTATTGCAGCATCTAGTGCCTCTTCTACAGCTTTTCTATCCATCGTGTTCTCCTTTGAGATCACGCAATTCTTTTTCAGTTTTATCTTCAATGCCTGCTATCTCATCTCTTGCTCCTTTGGTAGCTCTGATTAATTCATCAAGTTTTAATTGTAATGCTATTTGATCTCTATTCTGTGTAGACTGAATAATAAACACTAGCCAAAAAGTTACAACTGTGGTTCCAGTGTTGATGATGAGTTGCCATGTATCTGAATAATGAAATATTGGTCCAGTTATTCCCCAAATTACTACAACAAGTACAGACAAAATGAACGCATAGGCTCTGCCGCAATGTTCAGCAATTACTCTTGATATGTTTTCAAACATTTATAATGATCTCATTAAGTAACTACCATCTTGATTTAAACATATTTCAAATCCATGATCATCTCTTGTTGAAATAACTTTTGGCCATATTGAATTGATGCTAATATTCTTCTTTGTAATTGCTGTTCCAGTATCCATATGATAGTGCCACAATACTCTGTGATTTGTGCAACAAAATTTTGCTTCTTCACGACGTGTTATATAAAACTCTTGACAATATTCACAAGTTTTCTTGAGTAACGGTTTGCCTTTGTATTTTCTCTTCATATTAATTCTCCTTGTTAGAGGCTCTTTTACGGCTCTAGCTATACTAGTAGCTAGAGCCGTAAAAGGGAAGCTCTACATAGCTTGGCACCTCGTTTAAAACCTATGTCTAGCTATTTCTAAGGCCGGATCGGACCCTAGCTCGCGGCCCCGATAAACCTATATTGATCCACATACATGCGTCTCCCACTCTTGACAGTTCCGCCCCAGATAAACCAGTCTCCAGTATTGTATTTGTTAAGCAGCATTATTCCCATTGATGGAAATTTGTATCTGGAGATTGTGGCATATATTGTGGAAGTATCATCCTCCAACAATATATTTAACCATTTGTCCATTGGAACTTTGACATTGTTGCGCTGAACTAAGAACATTGCCTCATTAAGCGATCTCTCGTTGCGGTGTATTAATTTGGCGATGAATACTGCTGGACCCTCATATTCATCATGTATATCAATCAAATCTGATCTCTTGTTCCGCACAATATTATATTTGCGAGGATTTTCAATTAGATCAGCAAATCTAGTTCTGCCTTCAAACAAATTGTCATATGGTGTAATGATAGGATATGGCACCATGAAGGGCCTATTGTCAGGCGGCGCCAGGAGCATTTTCTCTGCTTTCTTGGTTCCAATACCTTTGATATTTGTCAGTCCGCCTAAGAATACATTGTCTTTGAAAGACCATGATACTTCACTACGCATAATGTCATAACTCTTTACCTCATATCCATCTCTGTCTAGTTCTCTGAGATAACGTTTGATTGCAATAACATCTTGAGTATTACGAATAACAGCAAGAGCAAATTCGATTGGAAAGTGTGCCTTCAATACACAACAAAAATATGATAGCGTGCCGTATGCAACCGCATGGCTCTTGTTGAAAGCCCACGAGCCAAATGAGTTGACAGAGTCCCAAATCTTCCTGGAAATTTCTTCTGTGATGCCTTGCGAGGCGGCGCCATTTCTAAATTTTTGCCAGAATTGATCAAAGTATTCAAGACCGAACGACTTTGACATAGCTTTGCGTAGCGTGGACGTATCCTCCCACGAGAGTAGGCCAATCTCACGAACACATAGCATGACTTGTTCTTGATAAACAATAAGCCCATAGGTTTCACGTGTGTATTTCTCCATAGTTTGATGTTGATATGTTACTTGGGTCTTGCCCATGCGTCGTTGGACCCATTCATTCGCAGCACCAGAAGCAAAGGGTCCAGGTCTAGCTAGTGCTGTTAAACATGATATATCATCAAATCTATCAATGTGAACTCTCCTGGCCAGGGTTTGCAGAGCCTGACCTTCATATTGGAAAATGCCACAGAAACGAAATTTGCGCAATACTTCATATGCTTTATCATCATCTAGAGGATGTTTAAGCAAATCATTGTATTTCCAACCTATTGAATCCAGGCAATCAGAAATAATTGTTAATGTTTTGAGACCCAGAGCATCAATCTTCATAAGATTGATGTTCTCTGCATCTATTTTATCTATTTGAACTGTATTTGTTCTTGCATCTTTAGCAACATAATTTATGAGCGGTTCATTCGTGATAATCACGCCAGCAGCATGTTTACCTGTATAGTGTGCATGTCCCTCTAAATCTCCAGCTATTTTCATTGCTGGATATTTCTCAATAAAACGTTGACCTGTTTCTAGCTCTGAAAAGGTGTCAAGTATAGCAAATCCAGCACGTGAATCTCCACTGGATCGTTTCAGCATTGAATCTTTGACTGCTTTTGTTTCCCAATCTGGTATTTGTAAAGCTTTAGCAGCATCAGATATTGCTGATTTAGGCTTGTATTTTAGCACTGTTCCCAATCTGGCCACATTCTCCTGGCCGTATTTGTCTTGAATATAATTGAATACCATTTCTCTTTTATTGTCTTGAAAATCAATATCAATGTCAGGCAAATCAAATCGAGTAATGTCAATGAATCTTTCAAAAATAAGACCATGAGGTAAAGGATCAATATCAGTAATGCCCAGCAAATAACAGACAAGAGAACCACAACTAGAGCCGCGTGCCGGGCCAACAACCATATGATTCTTTGCATATCGCACCATGTCTGCTATTACATAGAAATAGTCCTCATAACCCTTGTCAATGATCAACTTAAGTTCATAGTCCAGTCTCTCTTTATATGTGTCATTAAGCTCCAGGCCGCGCTCCCTTGCACCAAGAATGCACATCTCTAACAGTGTCAAGTTTGATTTATATTTGATGTTTGTAGCAATTTGTATTTCTGCTGTACATTCTTCTGCTAATTTATCTGCTAATTCAAATGCATCATCCTCCAATTCTATGTCATTTCTTAGCTCCCATTCATCTAATATATGCATTGGAGATGGTCGATCATTCTTATTTCTACCTGATAATATTTCATAAGCTGAACGATCTGCTGTTGTGATCATATAGTTATCTGAAACTGGCACTATATTTTCTGATAATAATACATGTGAGGTCGCGGGATGGCCCGATCTATATACATGCGTGGGAAGCTTAACACCGTTGCCTAGACCTGAAATTCCGCTAAACACTATTACATCTTGACTAAAATCATCTATTTTGCTGAAAGGCAATCGTGGCACATAATGAAAATTGTGTGTTGCTTCTTCTAATGTTGCATATAGTTCTCTGAGGCCAGCATTTGTTTTAGCAATTACTGGTAACCAGAATAGATTTTGTTTCTTCTGGCGGACGTTTATGTCTTCTATGAAAGCAAATTCACAACCAAATATTGGCTTAATACCAGCTGCTTTACAATGCTTATTCCATGCGATGTGACCAAATGTAGAATTTCGATCAGTAATTGCTGCTGATTTACACTGAAGCTCTTTGAGCCTGCCCACAACTTTGCGGACAGGCCCAAATGCCCAACGGAATGAAAACTCAGTTCTTATTTGTAGTTGAGTTTTCATATTGTTCTTTTTGCCTCTTGTATTCTAGTTTGCGTAAAGCTTGTGCGCACAATGGACACAATACATAGTGTCTTTGTTCTGGTTCAGCCATATGATCAAAATTAGGGTGCTCTTTACAGGGATTTATCATAGTACTGGCCCTTTTACCATGTCACGTCTGACCAACTCCTTGTATACTTTCAATAATGCTTCTGTATCTGCTTTAGCCGAATGAGCAGATTCAAACCCAATACCAAACAATTCGGCATGAATATTGCTGAGAGATATTCTGTATCCAATAACTTTCTGTAATTCTTCTACAGTGCATATATCTCTTGGCGGCCATGGGAAACTATATTGCTTGTTGATTCTTGTTAATTCATAGATCAACATACGTTTATCATATTGTAGATTGTGTCCTATTAGATGTGTTACACCTACAAAATAGTTTGCTAACTGGCGGTAGTATCCTGCAAATGGTCTATAGCCTTCAACCGCTTGATTATCAATACCATGTATCTTAACAACTTCTTCTGGTATTATTATTGGCACCTTCATTAGAGTATGAAATTGTGATATTTGTTCAAATTTATCATTTGTCTTTAAGCAATATATTTCTACAATATGCGGTTGATGTTGTATCTCAGCGGCTTCCACCGCCAGGAGCGCGGTTGTCTCTGTATCCATGAAAATGAGGCTCATCCTTTTCCACCATCTAATTCTAATAGCATTGTTGCATATACTGATATGTCTTTGAGATGATCAGATGATAATGGCATAGCAAAGTTGTTACAATATCTATTGAGTTTTCCAACAATTTGAACAAGGATACAAAATCTGTTGAAATCTAGCTCCCCATCAATTTTTATTCCATTAGGAAATAGAGCCTCAAAAACTTTCCCTGTTTCTTTGTAACTATTACCATATTGCTGATTTCTTTCCTTGAATAAATCAGCCAATTGTATTAGTTGTGCGTCTGGTTTCATAATCAATATTTTTTCCCCCCTGGCGCTAGTCTGTTTCCAATCTTGTGATCAGGTCTGATCTGATTATAGCATAGCTTCTCAGCAAATGCTTCTCCCAATCTCAATCTCAATCCTCCTGCTAGATCAAGTATTCTGATTAAAGCATCAGCTAATTCAACTGTCATTGAATCTTGATCTATATGTTGATCTTTGGCACTTTTGCGGTGTCCCTCCATTGCCTCACTTATTTCGCTGTGTATTAAGCAAAGCATTTCTCCTACATTGCGTTCCTTATCCCACCAATGATTAGCTCTGGCTGCACCATGACACAATTCTACAAGAGAATTAATGATGACTCCTGTTTTGTAGTATGTATCTACAGTGATAATGAAACCATTGGTATCTGTCTCTTTAATCATAATTACTCCTGGCGTAGAATGTCGAGATGTTTCATAGCGGCCCAAGCTTCAGTCTCATTTTGTGGTTTACCTGTTTCTTTCATCTCCTTGTTGAGTTGTTCTTTGAGGTATTGTGTTAACTCAGCATGAGCAGTAGAGTTGCGCGGCATGATGAATAGTAATGCCCATGGCCAAACTTTGAGTGTTTCCTCCACCATTTGCTTTAATACTTCAGCGTATTCATCTTGAACTCTGGGGCTCATACGTTTCTTGACAAGATCAGAGAAATTTCTCAAATTAATCTTCATACAAATATTAGTACAAATATTTGTTGGCAATACTCCACGAGCATCCTCTGGCTTTGCTCCAGATCCAACAATAGCTTGATATGCATAGTTGATATCTTGCATAGCTTGATCATATGTATGTTTTAATTCTCCTGTTATACTCGGTCCTGTATAATAATCAAAGTCTGTCATATCAACTATACGCATCGCTTGCTGGGCGTAGCTCGCTGTTCTAGTGCGAACGAGCTGGTGTGTAAATGCTCTTGATACACCCTCAATACAGAAGATTAGATCCACAAATTCCCAACTGCTAGGAATTGTTGAAGCCATGTATTTAAGTTCATTCATTTTCTTGTCACGCGGCCAGGAGAAGATTTCCTCCATGCCTTTGGGATTCATATTGAGTCTTGTATTCTTTGTAAAGATGAGCAGTTCTATTGCGTTTGGAGTAGAATAAAGCAATGTTACTTTCATGTTGAGTTCCTTTCAGTATTTGAGGTTGAGTTGACGATCATATCCAACTCTTTGGGTTATAAATCTACTGATTACATCAATGTCTTTTATTACATCATCAAGTAATATTTGTCTCCAAGTTGCGTATCTGCCTAATGAGTAAATATCAAATTTATCTGTAGCCCATAAAATGAACTGCTGGCGCTCATATTCATTTATTGGAACTATTTTGCCATATATTTGTTCCCTCATTTCCACATTTCTATATGAGGATGATATGGCTAATATATCACAATATTTCTCAATATAGTATGATGGAATATCAGGTTGCTTAGTAAACTCAATTGTCATTCTTCTCCCAGTAATACTTACTCTGTAAGGTTCAAAATGATTGTATGGTATATACACAGTTTGATAGGTATCTACGTTGTCTAAATCACAATTGATTGTCCATATTTTACTTGTTACAAATTTAGGCATTTTTGGATATTGTAATATTTCCATCAAGGCAGGCATAGGGATTGTTGAGATAATGGTTTCATCCCCTTTATGGAGGCTTTCAATATTGCTCTTGTATCTGACATTAGCTCCAATACTACATGTTCGAACGAAATTACTGGGAGCAATGTATCGTTTAACAGGTTTAATATTGGTGATAGATCTGCCGGCGTAAATGCCCCCTGTTGATTTATAAGAATAAGCATTGTACTCTTTGACGGTTGGAAAATTTGTAATTGTGGCTTCATCTTCTAACAATACTCCTTTATGTACAATTACTTCCTTGAATCGCACATTAATAGCCTCCCCTACTGCTGGAGTTCTAAATCGTAGCAAAGCACTATGATTATTTGGCAAATCATCCTGTTTCTCATGAACAACAGGATTATAATTTGCGAACCTCCTGGCCGCCAGTAGCCCAGCCAATCCTGCGCCAATGATTATCATTCGAACCACTCCCATATCATTTCATTGTCAAGCTTATACATATATCCTTGTTTGGATTTAAATGGCCATGGTTTGCTATACAATTTGAAATATACACCTTGAAGAATGCCAATATGTTTTCTGGTCAATCTAATATCCTCAAAGTTTTTGTCAGCAAAGTCAAGATACCTCAGTTCATCCTCTGTGAACATCTTATATCTTGATTTAGCATTGTAAATGAAATCACGAAATTGTGATACATCTACTGGATCAGAAATAAGGTTATATGGAATGCGTTGTCCACGTGCCTTAATTTCTGCTTCATCATGAGCATGTCTATCCTCTACTTGAGTTACATTACCTCCACTCGTAGTTTCCTCATAATCCCAATTATACATCTCATCAACTTGACGAGCCACTTTGGCAATAATAGTCCGTAGTTGCTTTAGTTCAACTTTTATTTCTTGTAGATTTTCTATATATGGACCTGCGGCAGTCATTTAATTCTCCTGATGTTGGTGGGCACAGATTATCCGTGCCCACTCCAAGTCATTTAGAAAGTGACAGCATCCCCTTCCAATTCATCTTTTATGGGTTGTTCATATGATTCTTGTTGAATTGTTCCTTCCAAGAATTGTTCTTGGAATATTTTAGCTTGTTCATATATTTCCTTGCCATTGGGCATATCCTGTGTTTTAACGTGTTGGCCATCCTTTACATGTTTAGTGAATTTGGGAAGCCACCACATTTGATTCTGATCATTGGTCATCCTTTCCAAAGTGCATTTGTACACAAAATAATAATATGGCGGCGTGATAATTCTGCCATCACCCAATCTTATTTTGTTTCCAACAAGCATATTTGAAAGTTGCGCTGCTATTCTCATAGCAGTGCCTCTCATACTGAAGAAACTAGGATCAGTATTACCAGTGCTAGGGTCAATATCAAATATCAAAAATTCCCTACGTTTATCTATAGTGTGGCCTTCTCTTGTTACTGGATTAAGGGCATCTATTTGATCAGGATCACATAGTGTTTTCCAACCATTATCCATACCCCATCTCTTTACTAGACCTCCACCTGCTGTTCTTGGTATCCACTCCATCACTTTACGTTGATGACCAATAATACAACATAGCATCCCCTCCTGGCCAGGAGTAAGCTTACCGGATGATGTATTGTAAAACATGCCAGGTCTAGCGCCAGGAACATATTGTGCTCCACCCTCCAATACTTCTGGACTTGATGGTTGCATTACTTTGAGTAATGGAATGATAAGGTCATTTCTTTCAAACTTTGTGTTTCTTTGTGATAGTTTGATTAGTTCTTCTTCCTCAGCAGTTAGTGTTGCTGGAAGTTGCTCGGTTGTGCTGTCCATACGAATTTGCCTTTTGCGGGTTACCATTAGTGACTCCTTCCAAGTGATGATGATACGTTATGTTTTTCTGATCTCTTTTTCAATTCTTCTACTTTTGCTTCATAGAAATCAGACCAATAATCAGCCAAAAATTCTTCTACAGCATCTTGTTGAGTCAATCCTAAATCTATACAATTCTTTTTTATTCTTTGGTGATGTTCTGCAGTCAATGTTACTGATAAAGTTGAAACATCTGGTGATGCATATGATCTGCTTAATGATTCACCACGAGCAATTTTTTCTCTCTGTACAATTCTATGATGAACTTGTCTGAGTGTAATTCCATCCCTTATAAGCTCTTCAATATTCAATTTGTGTTCTTTTACACCTTTAGCAACCTTTCTATATGTTGCTGCAGTTCTACTATTCATACCTATAGATTTGAGATAATTTCTATACGTCCAATAGAAATCACTATCTCCTTTCTTTTGCTGAATTCTTTCATTTGCATCATTTAATGCATTGCCAACCTTTATACTTTCTTCTAGCACTCTTTTTTTTGCTCTCATTAGAACTTTTAGTGATAAGACTATCCTTTCAGAAATTGCAGACAATACAGGATCCATAGGAATTGTATCGGGTATGTCTGTCATTGTTATTTCCTTTCAATTACAGTTTTGTTGCTGCGGAAAACATTGAAGATGTCTTCAGGTATCACTTCGCCCTCCAGTTCCATTTCACGAGCCCATTTGTTGAGTGTCTGCCAATGTATTTTCCTTTCTGTTTCACAGTAGTATCCTTGTGATAAAATGAATTGTATAATCTGATTGATGGCATAATCTGGAACGCTTCTGGGGAACTCCAGACTTGTCTTTACCATTCCATCATATTGATTCTCAACTAACCATTTGTTAGCATCATTCATTTTATACTTGGGCACTGATACTTTGAGGACAGGACTTACGCTCAATTTAGTCCCATCAGTTAATACAAATTGACTGAGACCTATATCTCCCATCATTTCTGGTAATTCTACCTCAGAGATATAATTGAAGTTTTTCTCTTTTACTGCTAGTGCTTCTCTGAGTTTTTCAATTTCAATATCTAGATCCTTCATTTCTTTGGCTTTGTCTGTGATTGCTTTTATTCTTTCATCTTGCATTGTGTGTTCCTTGTGCTGTTTGACAACTCCTAAAAGAACAAGAAACCGATACTAGCGCGGTTTCTCGCGCTAGTAAAGACCCCTATTCCATTGTTACTTTGTGTATTTCGCCACAATCTTCATTAGCTCAAATACATCCTGGACATTATCAATCATTATGTCGCATGTGAATCTGTATTTGTCACCGACTTGATCAAACAATACATCTTTATGTTCTGATATGTTTCTGCGTTTTCTATTCTTTTTGTAGGTAACAATAGGACCAGGTCTAGGAACAGCAACCTCAACTCTCAATTGGTCCATAGGAATGTTATACCACTCAGATAGTTTCTTGGCGTTTGCTACACTAGGTTGGCCTTTATTGTGAAGCCAAGCCCATAATGCTGAGTTATGAACTCCAAGTCGTTTTGCTACTTTTTTTGTTACCTCAGTGTCATATTTACCATTGTATATAGCAGTCAACAAAGTTTCGCTCAAATTTGGTGGGTGTGGATTTGAACTAGATGTTACCATTGTTTTGCTCCTTTCTAAGCCAGACACTATTAATCTGGCAAATACTCCTGGCGCTCGCACGCCAGGAGAAATGATCAGTGTTCTTGTGAGCGTTCCCCAGTTCTACACAAGACTTTTGATACTTTCCATCCAGGATGTGCATCTTCCCATGATGGTGTAATTATCATTCCTTCATGGAAACAGGCACTTGTTCCCATAAATGGCCTGTCAATAGGAGTTATCGTATGACAATCTCCTGCTGAGCAGATAAGAAACATCAACCAAGTAATCATGTATAATTCTCTGTTATTTTTATTGTGTAATAAGCAGGCAAAGGATTATTTATGCCCCATATCTTTAGTTGAATAACACCTGTTGTTACAACTTTGACCTCTAATTTACCAATACCAAGATTGCGCAAATGTATTGGAACAACATTACGAAAAGCATCAATTACAGTTGCGCCTACAGCTGTTCTTACTTCAGTGCCGTATCTACTCATGGTCAGTTATCCTTTTTACGCATCATCTAGTGCACACTTTAGGCTGCAATACAATGATGGGCCACAATACAATCGTTTGCAGAAATCACAAGAACGTTCTGGGTAACGATTATCTTGATAAGGATCGTGGCAGTTTATCCTTTCTGCCACCAATTCTAAAGCATTGGTGGCATCTTTTATAGCCTCAATTGTAATATCATCATAATAATATGACATTATGAACATTATTGCTACTAACACATCATCAATATCATACGCTTCTGAATTTGAGACAATTTCCTTGGCAGTGGCGTAATCCATGTATTGTATTTCTGCCATATTGTTCCCTTTCCATTGTTCCCTGGTAACCCAGGTGACAGTAGCCATATTACTATGGCTACTCTCATATGAGTTACTTCGTTTTGTAGTGTGTTCTAGTTGATAAGAACTTGTCTCTCAATTCTGGAGGGACATTAACGAGTGTATCACGTATCCAACTTCGATTACCAGTCACAAAATTACGCCAATGACCCATTCGTATATGTGGCGCAGGACTAGCGTGTGTCCCGCCAGAAGCAGGTCTTTTCTCCTGGCGCGCTTGATACGCTGTTACATATCCTGTACTGTCAACTACTTTATATGGTGGTATAGGATATTTGCCATTCTTGATTCTTGCCTTGTTGAGTTTCTCGGATGGTGTTACCGTTTCTGATCTAACACCACGAGTATTGAGAATCATCAAAGCCGTCATCAGCGGATCAAGAACATTACATGCAGCATGACTATCAGTCATTTGCGCTTGAAGCGCCTCTGGCATCCCAATTTCAGCCAAAGGAAATCTTTTGTGAGCTGCAATAACTGCCACATTATATTTTTCAGAACCTGGTTCTGGATTGTATACCAATCTGTCCCCAACACCGAGTGTAAAGAGACCAGCGATATTGAAGGCATCCATTTCCAAGGCTTGAAATCCACAACCAAGTTCATCATTCTCTGGATCGACCAGATAAGCAACCGTTACTGGCTTATCTGATTTTCTGTATTCCATAGAGTCTGGTGAATCCCAGGAATGGACAAAAATCCAAGGAGAACTGAACGGCATACCCAGAGCACCGTCGTTATAAAGTTTACCCGACCTTAGACTGGTATCCTTGATCATCTCGTTAGGCCAGTAGCCAAAATCAATTACTTGACCACTCTTGATAGCAAGTTGCGCACACAAATTGATACGCTCTAGTTGTTGTGGACTAGGCATGTATTCTTCATATAAACCTGGACCAGACAATAGCATATTAGTCATGATGGCTTCACGCATTTTAGGTATAGTCAAATTGGCTATGCTAACTTGACTCATGTCAAACTCTACACGTCTGTCTCCTACTATTGTAGGTCTTGCCATTGTTCCATTCCTTTCTAGTCCAGCAGTGCTGGCGGAATAGGCGGCCAGAAGCGTTATTCTCCTGGCGCCCATTCCGTAAATACTGCTAAGCAGGCCGATTCATCTTATCATTGTTGGGAATTTCTGTGACTTCATCGTCATAGACATAATCAATTTTCTTTTCTACTTCTTTCATTTTGTTTTCCAATCGGCTGAGTCGCTTTATCACTTTCTTCAATATTTCTGTTGTTGTCTCCGGTTTTTTCTTCATTACCGCCCCATATTAGTTGTCTCTTATTCTCTGTGAGAAATCATCAATTGCCTTGGCTCTTTGTGAGATGAAGTCTTCATTTTCAACAATCCATTCACAAATCGCTTCAAGAGTGAGAGCACTGGGCGAGATACTCAATATGCCTCTTTTGACCACATATTGAGTTTTAGAGCCTGAGAAAAATGATGTTATTCTACAACGATATTCACGCAATATCTCATCAGGTGTTTTCCCTGATGCCGACACTGGCCATTCTTTTCCCATTGTTCCATTCCTTTCTAGTGATCCTGACTCATCAGTGCTGGTAGGATCAATTTCCAGCAGAGGCCACTAGCCTAAGCGACTAGCGGCCTTTCGTCTAGGCGTCTAAGCCACGTTTAGTCCAGCGTCTCCTGGCCCTGTACACACTTACTATATCAATGACGACCAAAACCAAGACACCAATCACAGGCAACAAAAATAGGACAATCATTATTTCAATCCACATCCGTATCTTCCCCCTTTTGTAGTTTGTCTTCCATCATTGGCCACACGATACCAGAATCGGCTCGCCAATCAAACACAATGAAATCAGCAGTGTTGGTTACAATGAGTCTTATGACATCAGACCTACCGGATTGGATTACCACTTCGGCAAGAGCATGTCCGATCAAGGCGTGCTTACATTTGTATTCATATAAGTTGCCCGGTTCATAGAACACACATACTGAGTACAGTTCTTCAACCATATTGATTTGCCCCCGGAACAATTGACATGTGCCTATTCGTCGTCAATAGGCTCATCATGCCAATAGTTTGCATCAGTAAACACCTCAGGACGAAAGTGGCTTTGCTTTTCTGCTCTGCACTTATCGCAAGCCCAGAAACAGAAAATACCACGAGCGTCATATTGAGGTTCTGGTGGCAAATCTGACCCACAGTTGCACTTTTCCATTGCTCCATTCCTTTCTAGTCCCTGGTCTTGCCCAGGAGAATAGAGCAACCCGGATTGCTCCTGGTGCTCCATTCTTACAGGCAAGCTCTAGTTACAGTAATAGTGCCGATAGCCTGCTGCATCCTTTTTGGAGATGCATTGCTGCTGGCCCTTGTCGTTGTAGTAGTGAGTCCAACCAGCATTATCCTTTTTGGAGTATGGCGCTGCCAACGCTACATTAGCAGCTAGGCATACCGCCAGGAGCGATATCAGGATTGTCTTCATGTTCTAACATCCATGCTAGTGTTCCGACACAACGGGCCATGATGCCTACCATGATAGCAAGCATTGGCCATATAAGCCGGATCACAATTCATTCTCATCACAAGATTCATACGCCTCAGGATGAATAGGAAACAAATCCAAATTCATCGCTTGGCGTTTCTCGTTGATGACAGTTATACATGGATAGCAGATCGGCTCTGCTCTACCAGTGATGGCCTTTGTCGATGGCACGTGTTTAGGATTGAAAGCAAAATGCCTTTTACAGCATATGCAATCTCCTATTGCCAAGACGTATCCCATTGTTCCATTCCTTTCTAGATTGTAGCTGTGCTACAGACTAGCTGACCTCTTCTGGCCAACTAGTTTCGCCCAATCAGGGCTCATCAGTGTAGCTGCTTCTTAATCTTGTCATACACACCCTTGATCTCAGGACATGGCTTAGTGCCAATCCTTTCCATCTCTTTGACCAGTTGTCTAGAGCCAAAGGCTGTTTTCATGACTTCTGGCCATAGCGCCGAGTTCTCAACTTGCTCCCAATCAATCTGATTTGCGAGATATTTGGATTGACGTATGAATGTGTCGTTGTCCATGCATTTCTCAAAATCCCAAAGCTTTGCTGGTGAGTCTTGATTAGGATCACTCTTGCCGGAACCAAATATGCCAGCAATAATGACGCCTACAACCAGTAGTGCGATAATTTTTCCCATTGTTCCATTCCTTTCTAGAACACACTGCCCTGGGCTTGTGACCAGCGGCGGCGCATTAAGGCGGTCACTATGACCGCCCCACTCTGCATTTGTGTAACAGATCCAGAAGCCTATCAATCGCCATGCCAATTTGGAAATATGCCTCTTCAATTTCTGAAGTTGGATTCTTGGTATAGGACAACTCTTTCCTGAGTTGATAAAGAGTATCCAACCATTTCTGGATTTTCTTTTCTGATTTCTTCATGTCACCTTACTCGCCTTGATCAATTTAGCATTGGCGCGGCGTGCCTTGGCATAATCCGGCTCACTTTGCTTTAAGCGTTCCAGCAAAGCTTTTGCAAGATCAGCGTCCAACACGCCGGAAGCAAATGCACTCTTGATAGCATTGGCGACAGCAACCATCTCCAAAGATGACAATTCTATGGTGTAACATACCGTTTTTGCCATCATTCCTATCCTTTCTAGACAACCGTTTCATCCTTTCGGAATCATCAGTCAGGATACACATCCTGATACGGCTGGGCGCCAGAAGCATTACTCCTGGCGCCCG
>AP72_2010_repI_A10DRAFT_1000028_pt1 | contig 20103 bp, 37 predicted proteins | sample AmaPasreplicIA10_FD_9194 | JGI IMG/M metagenome (IMG submission 9194) | reverse complement strand
ATAACTATGTGTTAATGCCGGCAAAAAGGACAGGACATATTTACGTAGTATATTGTGGTGTTATTAATTCCTGGAATCGGGTACTGGGTACTGGGTACGGGCTACCTCCCTGGTCTATCACTTATTCGGGAAATAATATCTTCCATTTCTTTTGCTAGTTCTTTAATCGCTTCTGTGTTTTGAATTCTTTTTGTTTCATTGAAATTTGATTCAGCTTCCAAGTATCCGATAAGCCTAGAGATTGAAACAACTTCTCTAACTCTCAATTGATCTAGGGATGCCATGGCACAAAACTTCCATTCCAATTCAAGATATTAAACCACCACTGACAAACAAAACAAGAAAAGTGTTCAAATAGATACCAAGTCATTCTACCCACCCTTTCTCTAACGCGAGAGTACCTTGTCTAGCTTTCCCGTTCTTTCGATGCACTCTACAGGTAGTCCAACCAGGAAGTGCATTTCTAGAACAACATCTACCACAGGGTTTACCGTTAGGCAAAATGTGATAGTGACACTTCAATCGATCTTCTGACATTGAAGCCATGCGGTTCCCTTTCGACCAATGGAAAAGAGCAGGAGTCCCACCGCAGTAAGGGACTCCCGCTCCTGGTTGCTAGGTTCCCCCTAGCTCTCTGAATCCTCCGACGGCATTTCACTAACCGGCAGATAAATAACCCAAGTGAAACGCTCAGCATCCTTGTTCTTACCATTGCTACCAACATGAACACGGACGGTCTTGTCCATTTCCTTAGCAACAGCCTGTGCATACTTTCGACCAGCACTAGCAGCTTTACCCTGAGTAGGATACTCGGTTCCATCACCAGCGAAATTCGGACGATCTGTACCAGACTCATCCTTGGTAAAGGGATTAGCAGTCAGATGCTTGACCAGGGCAGAAACCAAATCTCCGTTCAGCGGCTCTGCCTTGCGGCCAGCGCGACTCTTGGGGAGTGCGCCTGTAACGAGATTGATACCGGCCATTTCCTTACCTCCTGTTCTTGATAGGGAACCATTCCCTATCCACACTCAGAACTTTAAAGCATGGCCGGATTCTTGTCAAGACCCCAGGTAAAAAATTTATTCCAAAACCAATAGAGTAAAAAGAAAGTTTTGCAAACTAATCATCGAATTGGTGTGGGGGTAGAAAATCATCTGTTTGTGGGTTAGTTGTCCAAACAATCCCAATTCTGGTTACGTCACCATTTGTGATACTTGTTTCTGCTTTCTTTCTACCTTCCATTTCAGATCCGGCTTTAACTGTAGTATAGGTAAAGTATTGGATACGATCATCTGCAATTGCAATATTTTCCATGTTGCTATCTTTGATTAATTCAGCAACAATTTTTAATGCTTCTTCTTTCGATTCAAAACGGATTACTACATGAATCTGATAATTATAGTCAAACAATTGTTTTCTCAATTTTCAGACTCCTGTAGAAATAACCCAATTAAGAACCATGTATGAGGGTGTATCCAATGTGTCTGTAGCAGCGCCAACAGACAAACCAGTGGTCGCAAGTGCGGTAGTACCAGAACCACCAACATTGGAAACAACTTGAATCAATCCGCCACCTGCCCCGTTTCCTCCGTTAGCTCCATGTTGGTGTCCACTTCCCTCATTTACTGTATGTCTGTGCTGTTGCCGTCTATTCGCTATTGCAATTCCATCATTCTGACCAAGCGTGTTATTAGCCGCATTGGTTCCTTTGCCTACAATTACTCTCGCTCTTAGATCTGGAATATTGAAAGTTGTGGAACCATCACCTACCCCGTATGTAGTTCCGATGACAGCAAACAAATCTGAATACGTGGTACGGCTAATTGCGGAACCATCGCAAATTAAATACTGTGCTGGAACCGAGTTCGCAAGCCAAGCAATTACCGCACCGATAGGTACACTAGGCGCGCTACTCACTCCCCCGCTAGCACTAATTTTTGCTGTTGTAGGAGTGTACCCAATAAGAACTGGATCAGGTGAGTCTTTATCAAATTCAGGAACCGTGAGAATGATTCTTGATTGAGAACCTGCAACAGCATTACGTAGTTTGATTCCAACAGCACCTTGTACCGTAAGTGAACCAGGAGAAATAGCAATCTCTGGCATTGACTCGTAGTTCTGCCCACCACGAGGATTCTTTTTAAGGAGAGTAACACCAGCAGGATTATTGAAAACAAATAAAGTGAAGGATTCCGCACTAAGAGTTAAGTACGTATGTTTATCATTGTAGTTATCGTCTAACCCCTCATTATTTACTACAAACATAAGATCATGTTAATGCCGGCAAAAGAGCCCGTCAAACAATCGACCGTTTAATAGTACCGTTCAGAATTACAGTAATATTTTTGTTTGCCAAACCGCCAACACTACCACCAACTACCAATACAGCCTTATCATTCATCCGTAGTACGGGAGGAACATCATTCGGAATATTGATAGTGAGAGGAAATACCGTGCTACTCCCCGGCTGTGGGCTGTAGGCAATAATTGAAGTTGGAGAAGGTTGATTCTTATAAACAATTGCGTAAGCGTTAGCTGTACTAAAAACCTGTGCGGGAGTCTGCCCATCTAGCCAAAACATTACTTGTGTAATGTCTACCTCATAACCTTCTTTGTGTTCATATACAACAAAAGCGGGAGTAGAAATCCCAATGTTTCCGCTTGCGTCACAGTTAGTATTTGTGGCGGCTTGCCATTCTCTGCCTGCTTGTTCGATCAATGAATCAATCTTTTTGTCCATTGCAGAAATTTTAGTGTCCATTCCTGCAATGGCATTAAACCATTCGTCTTGTGCCTCACTAGAAAATTCATTGTCAGTTAGCGGGACAGGTGGCCTCGGGCGAATCTGCAAAGTAGTTCCTGCTTTACCGATTCTTTTCTGGGCTGCTTCTTCTTCTGGCCCAAACAAACTAGGTACTCTCGCTTGCTCTCCCTTAAAGCGTTCAAACCGTTCGGAGTATTCACCCATTAGCGACTCCTCTTAGTGTTAGCAATCCAAAAGTTGTGTAGTTCTTTTTGGTTGCCGTTGAATACGTCCCGATCAATTTCACCTGATCCAGTTTTCTGCCAGAATTTAAATTTCATGTGTGGTGGTGTTTCGTTCCAGTAGGCAATCCAACGCCAATCAGCTCCAACAGAACCCGCTTCAAATACTGCAAGGGAAGCGTAACGTCCAATGTGGTATTTGTTTCTGTGTGCGAGTGAGACAAAGTTTTTAACCAGTTGTCTTGGACTCATTTTACCGGATGCGTCTGCTTCATCATCTACCGCGATAATTGCGCTGTGTGCATAGGGTCTAATGACAGATTCAAAATGTTGCCATTGATCTTTTGCCGGTACGTCATGTTCTAAGAAGTGATAGAAACCGAATGGTTTCCCATGCCTTGCAAATAGTTTTGCTTGCTGAACATGAATCGGATTAATGTAGTGAGCGCCTTGGGTTGCTTTCACAAATCCAAAGTTAGCTCTGCCGGCATTTAACTCTGCTTCAATCTCATGTAAAGATTGAAAGCTAGCAACGTCAATACCTTTAACCATAACCGTGTTCCTGTTTCCAGTTCTCAAGTTTAACACGTTCTTTATCTAGCATTTGTTTAACTGTCTCCCTGGTGTATTCATCATCGGTTGCGTTGTAACGGTCTAGTAGTTGGTTAATTCTCTTTCGGATTTTGTGTAAGTCTGCCAAGAGAATAAACCTCAATCCAAGTAATGCAAACAATTAAGCCTCTGGCCCAGGGAGAGAACTACTAGAAGTATCTTCTACTGTTGGCCCGGTTCCACTCCCGCGTTTAGGAGTTGCACGGTTTGCAATTTTAACTACTGGATGATTTGTTGCCCTGTTGGACAATCCACTTAGCCCTACATCTACCCCTATGAACAACAGACCTAAGAGAATGAGCATTCCACCACCAAGAATAGCTAGGGCATACATACCTTCTTTTAGTCCTAGCGTTACTGCATCTTCAATTGCTCCACCTATTCCACCTAATACACGTTGGGGGTGCAATATGTCACCTGTCCCTGTTATTGCTGTGTTAGTTACACCACTGATAATAGGTGTAACCCCAGGGACTCCCTTAATCTTGGAATGCCCACCCGAAAGACCTTTAGCAAATTCTGTGAGGTTTTGATAGTCGCCACTTGAAACATTTTTCTTTAGAGGGATTAACCATTTATGATTATTGTAAGTAGACCACTGTGATAGCCCACCACTCTTGAAAAGACTTACCGCTTGTTGTGCATTTTTATTTGGATCGTAAGAACTTAGACCGTATCCATGAACGGAATTGATTTGCCATAGTCCACGATCTACAGTGTTATTCTGATCGTGCCCCGTTCTACTTGGGATACCGTTACTTTCTGCAAGCGCAATTGCTGCCATAATCGGTGCTGCATAACTTGGCCCACCGTTTTTAATCCACAGTTGTTCAAGCTGTTTAAAAGTGTATTGCTTTGGAGGGTTAGTTACACTTGTAGAAGTTTGCGCCATGTTACCCGAGGTAGTTTTCTGTTCCCTCTTGGTCGAGTCTCTTAAGACCGCGCTGTTTTGCATGGACATACATAAGGTACATTCCGAGGGCAACGCTACTGGTTGCGATAAGCGGCCAAATCTTTTTACTGACTGCTGTTGCGATTGCACCCCCACCAACAGCAACCACACTACCGATACAAACCCAATACATAAGAGATTCCTGCCGTTTATGTACGTTAATCTCTGTAGTTTGGGGAGAACTGTTAAGCGTACTGAAAACGTCAAGCGCAAAAGTTGCCCACACTCCTACTAGAATTGCAATGCTTGTTCCGTTTCCTTCCACTAGTTTCCTTTCAGCTTATACGTACATCTTCAGTTGTACTACCATGTCTCCCACTTGGGTCAGAATATTTAACACGAATGTATTTCCGTCCCCCTACTTCTTTTACTTGTCCCTCTTGTGCAATATTGTGTGGGACAAATCCTCTAGGTGCTTGTCGTCTAGCAAGTGCAATTAATTGTTGCGTACTATAACCTTGGACACTAAAACCACGCGCAAAATCTGTTGGGTCTACATGACCGCCCCTACCTTGTTGGTCTATTGATCTATGTACTACAGGTCTAGGTTTGTTTGAATTTGGCCCAGGTGTAGACCTAGGAATATTTGTTGTTGTTACTCCTACACCTGCTGTTGTACTGTAGGTTCTTTCATAAACGTTAGATGGCGGTTTCTGTTGTCCAAACAGAGAACTAATCGCAGAAATGATTTGATCTAAGATCCCCATTCAAATTGCAAATACTCCTCCCCCACCCTGCCCACCAAATTGATTGGATACAGGGACAGTTGCAGGGGTAGGAGAATATGGTTGGTATCCACCTGTGTAGGGATTCGTAATTGTGTTCTGAATAATTGCGGCTGCTACAGGTGCGCTTGGTTGCGATACTCCGCCGATACCAATACCACCACGCAATGCAGGAATACTAGAACCTGCTACACCTGTTCCTGCTCCTGCCCCTGTAACGGTAGAACTAACTGCAAAGTTACTATCACTTGCCGGGGAAGATGAATCAGTAACACCACTGTCGGTAGTGCCATTGTCACTAAATTCTGAGTAGGTTCCTGAGTCCTGAACATCATTAGGAGATGTTAAAGAACCTGTTTTCAGAAGTGGCAATCCTCCTGAACCTACTCCACCTTTTTTACCTTCACTTTCGCCTACACCTGGAAAGAATGGTTCCCCGCTAGCTTTTGAATTTGTCCAACGCATGAATGCAAGTGCCGCAATGATTGCTACCGGAATTCCTATTTTCCAAATAATCGGATTCATCTTGGTCTACGCCTATTCTGAATTTGACTAGGACGCTTGGGAAGTACCCGAACCTGTTTCCGTGCGATTGGTTTTACAATCGGTTGTGGTCTACCCTGGGGATGATGGGCACGGTCAATAGCTCTACGCTGTGTCTGTGTCAATTTCTGTTGTGGTGTAGGAATAGATTTCTTTTTCACTACAGCCCTAGGACTAGTCATATGCCGATTAGCTACAGGGTTTCTTCCCGCTCTAGTGTGAATACGTGCAGTTTGTTTAGCAGCGGTTTTAGATTTACCTTTGGAACGTCCCGCTTTATTGTTCTTTCCCTTCGGGGATACTTTTTTACCCGAACCTTTTTTAGCTCCACCACTACCAGGAATCTTGACAAGTTTTCCATTAGCACTGTCATACCAGTAAGCGCCGAATACATGCGTTAGTCCTAGAGTTGCCGCTGTTCCTGTTGCTGCTCCTGCTGCTGTTGCGTCACCTTGTCCGCCATCTAGAGAACCACCTAGATCCCCTCCACCTGAAAAGTCTCCACCCAATCCACCGCTATCTACCAATGGGGGAGTTGTATCGGCCGCACCTGGATTTCCTGGTATGTCTGAAGTGGAAATATCCCCAGGTGCATTTGGAGAGCCCGTAACCTGATCTGAACCTAGATTCATTGGTGATGTTTGTGTACCCGCAGAATTTTTTGCATGACGCCACAGTAAGAAAATGACTCCTGCAAAAAGTATGGCCCATGCCCAAATTGGCAACGGGCCATACTTCTTTTTCAACATCTTAATGTTAAATTTCATTTGTTTTCCTCCCCGTAAACAGGAGGCTGATACGTGTAGTCAATTTGCCTAAGTGCTTTATTGAATCTTGGTGCTACTCCCATTCCTCCTGGTCTTGCTACACGCCCGTAACCAGTAAGGAATTGTCTACGGAGTACAGGTTTTGCAGTAATACCGTAAGCTTGCATCTTGATAGGACTGTAATACGGTAGTTCTGCTGCTCTCGCAAAAGTATGACCAATTCCCATTTGGTCAAGCTGTTCGGGAGAACCTCTCCTAATCCATGAAAGGTAAACCGAAATCTGTGATCGGTAACGAGTAACAAGCTGTGCTAGAGAACTACGTACAGGGTACGGAATATTAGGTGCGCCACCATTATCAAAACTCCCGTAATCCATCCCATCGGTAATACCTTTGGTAATAGGAGTACGAGAAAAGATTGGAGTTTTGATTAGTCTCTGTGGCCCATAATCCGATGCAGAACCCTCGCTAGCTAGCTGCTCATAAGTTTCGTCCCAATCTCCATGACCCTGACCAGGCATTAGCTACCCTTTGGAACCTGTCCCAATTCAAGCGTAAACAGTTTTACGATTCCGTTAGACGCTGAATTGATAATGCGTGCCGTACCTGACGGGTGAGTAACTAGTCCCATGACAAAAACAAAACCTGCAACGGTTGCGAGAAACGCAAGAATTGGACCCATTATCTTTTTCCTTTCGGAGATACTTTTGGAATGCGTTGGTTAGCATTAGCATTCCGGGTTTTTGCTGTTTGCTTTTGCTTGCTCTGTACTTGTGGTGCCAATGCATTTCCTGCCAATCGTCCTAGTGTGGTTGCACCTGTTTCTAGGTCTTGATATGCCCACACTAGTCCTACTGTTAGTGCAACTGCTGCCCATACTGCAAAGTCTCCTACAATGTCTGCTGACAATGCGAGGATTCCGTACAGGTAGACAGGTGGCCCAATCAATTGTGGTTCTGGTATTCCTGTATGTCCCTCTTGGTATGCTTTTCTTAGGATTAAATAAACTGCTGTTCCGAATGAAGCTAGAATTAGTGCTTTTCTCATGTGTTGTCCACGCCGGCAATAACACAAAATAAATCTGCCGGCAAATAATTAAACATTAACCTTGGTTCCGCCACGGAAAGACGTAGTCCATGAAAGGTGATTGGTCATGGTCTTGTGTGATTGCGGTAATACCCCAATACACAATGCAGTAACCAATGTACGCAATGACTAATCCTAGTCCTGTCAATGTGTCACCTTTATCGTTATATCTACTAGTGTTCCTACTCCTGCAACAATGGCGGATACGATAGCTACTCTAACTCCCCATATCCGCCACTTAGTATCTCTGCGTTCAGAAAGTCTATTTGCTATTCCCTCTGCTATAGCATCGGCTTTCTGCATTTCTTCCACACTGTTTTCTAGGTGCTTCAGAATTTTCTCATTTTCTTTGACCCTCTTATTTGTATCTAGTATCCTTTGTGAGTTATCTTTGAGTAGTAACTGGACGCCATTTAACTCAGAAACAACGTTATGTACTCTTGTTCTGAGTAAGTTCAGTTCTTCCCAAAGCCTATTATCAGCCCGTTGTTCCTCGCTGCTCATTCTTAGCTAGGCCGCGTGAAACAATGTAAGAAATTGCCGCAGCTACTCCACCTGCCCAAGCATACTTGTGTGAAACCCAATCACTTAGGTATGCAATTAGGGACAGAACTACAGTGATTAGTGCAACTTTGAATTCGCTTGATCGTAGGCCAGGACTCAATTAATCCCCCTAGATGTTTGGTCGAACTACTCTTGTGAAGATAAACCAGATTGCGACTACTGCGACTGCCAACCAGATAAAACGCATTTGTTCTCCTAAAGACTAATGAGCATTGCAAGAATAATCAGTGCTGACAATCCCCACCAAAACATTGCCCAACCTGCCGGAGTTGAAAGGTTGAACAAGTCTCCTAGACCGCCACCACTACCAACATTAACACTAGCATCTGCACTTGCTCCAAGACTTGCCACTATTTTTTACCTCTTTTCTTTTTCCGCTTTGGAACATCGTATTTACTATGCGGAATTCCTACCGCAGTTTTAGGTTTTAGATGTTTCCAAGGTGGCATACAAATTACAGTGCGTGTTCCGGTACTGCTCCAACCGGATACAGCTTGCCGGTATACGTGTTAACTGTTGCCGGGCCAGAAGCAAACGTACCCCATGTGCCGGAAAAGACTTCCAGCAATGTACCAGGAGTAGTTGGGAGCAACAGGTCTAGGTTATCATCATCTACCATTCGTCCAACTGAATCCCTGAATGTGTAGACTGCAACGCCTGTAGGACGTGCAACACCAAATTGCATTAGCATTCTGGTAAACAATCGCTGTGGGTGTTCAATACGTACAGGAACACCATCTACCCACAGTTCCAGGTCAGAAGAGAACGGAGTATCAATCCGTGCGTTGGTTGAATCCCTCAGAACCAGAATCAATGTTGAGAGATATGTACCAACATCGGGGAGAGGTACGCGCGTGTTAGAAGCAGACGCAACCGTAACCTGTCCCTGAGACTGACTCCACTGGTGCGAACTACCATCATCGGGAGGAGTGAGAGAAGGATCAGAGAGAGGGACAGCCCAAAACTCCTCATAAATGTCTACCTGAATTGTCGGCAGAGTAGGAGCGGGTGACGTAGTGAAGACCTGTCCTGCTGTACCAAGCACGATCTGAATTGTCATCTGTGCTGCTGCATTCATTGCCGGGAGACTGCAATAACCAGTATCGTTATCCAGTTCCAATGGCAGGTACAAACTAAAAGTGAAGTTGCCACCTGTGTTAATTGCTGAGAACTGAGTATCAGAAGCAGGATTCTGGAATGATGCCGTACCTTTTTGCCCAGAATAGATGTTCACAAGGAACAATCCATAACCATCACTCTGATACACAACAGTTCCAAATGCATCTTTCAACTGAATAGATGCAATAGCAGACCATGGTGCATCTGCCGCACCAACTGCTGCTGTACCTGTACCTACACCACCGGATGCAGTAACAGTAATCCAAAGACCACGCAGATAACCAGGAGCGGGTTTTAGTGTCTTAGTGATAAGACCACCAAGAGCGTTACCAGGAATCGACAATGCAACCTGAGAACATTTACGCGATTCCCTAACAAAACTCCCAATTCCAGGTGCATCCGTAGTCTGTGGTCTACGGCTAACTGTTTGACTAGCAGGATTAGCAGACTGCAATGCGGGGGTTCCTGCTGGCATAAAAACCAGGGTTCCGTTTCTCACCTACATTTCCTTTCTAATCTAGAGATTGATTAGCATTCCTTTAGCCCAATTGCTATCGGAATGCCTTAGTGACCATACGCGGATTGCTCCTTGCCAAAACACAGACCAAACCAGAACCATGAATCCAAAGAAGAAAAACGCTCTACGTGGATTCACTCTATATTTCCTCCCTCCAAATATAAATGAGGGGTAGGATTCCCAGGTGCCCTAGGAATTTTCCTACCCCTCAGTTGGCCGAATCAGTCTCGCGTTAGAGACTCTTTCAGCGTATCTCAACAGGGTTTATAAAGTCAAAAGTACCCTACTTCTTAAACATGCTCCTAACAACATCACCCATCGGATTAACATAGGCAAACTGAAACATATCTAGATTAGGTGCTATTGCATCGAGTGTATCTACATCACCTGATATTTCACTAAGACGTTTCTGTGAGCGTTTGTCTCTGATTTTAAAAATGAAATGTACGTGTGATTGATCGTAAAAAGCAGAGGGTACAAATCTAGGTGCCTGTGTGGAACCAATTACATTTACTCCACGCTTGGCACCGAATAACCAGATGTGTTCCATTGCGGGTTGCAATGCCAAAAATCTTTTGTCACAAAGTTGACGGATTTCATCTACATAAATTGTAACATCACCCTGGTTAAATGCTCTATCCAATGCTTTATGTACTTTACCCTTGGATTCATTGGACATAGAACTAAGAGTAAGTCTCCTATGTCCCTCAATCTTTCCGAATTTCTTGAGAGGTTCTCCATAGTTCAACATCGGTGCTTTAGGGTCACCAGTTGTATCCAGAATTAGGGCATTCTGAAAGTGAGGGAGAATACCCCGTAGGGCTAGAGTTGTTTTCCCTCCCCTGGTAGGAGCAATGATGCTGATATGAGGTTTCCAATCCAGGTCTGAGAAATCCTGAGAAAGCCTTTGATTAAGGCTTTCCCAGGTGACGATTGGGGCGGATTGTCTAGCGTCCCATTCTCGCATTTCTCTAACGCTACTCATGGTGCGGGAGTGTATCCCAACCACTCAATAAGATTTTCCATTTGCCAAACAATATTTTTGTATTCATCCATCTGAAATATCGACGGAGTTTCTGCACCAATCAAATCAAGTTCATTCTTCTGCCAGTACAGAATTCGATACTGCCTTTCCCACTGTTCCTGTTGCTCTGAATTCAACATTTTCTTTCCTCCTGAATTCGATTACTCTGTAAGAGTAATCCATCCAACAGGAAAAGTCAATAGTTCAGTGAAAGAATTTTACAATTTCATAACATCCAAGAATACTGATTACAAATAATACCTGAACACCCGCACAGCCTGCGCCTGTAACTGCATTTCCTGTTCCTGGGTCTTCACCTGAAATTTGAGAGGATACACGTTTAGGGAGATTTTTAACCCAATCCAAGGGAGAACCTTTTTCAACTGCAAAATGTAAATGCGCCACCCCATTAGCTACGCCTGAATACCCTAGGATTTGTCCTGTCTTAACTTTTTCTCCTGGTTTAACTACAATCTTTGATAGGTGAGCGTAATAAGCTGCATTATCTCCCCACAATACAGTAAGTCTTTGTCCCTGTAATTGTGGATTAGAACTACCAAAGGAACCAATATTTGGGCCAATAGTTCCGTCATGGGTTGCAAATACTGGAGTTCCTTTTGGTACTTTAATATCTACCGCATTATCGGATTGCCAATTACCGAAATCTGTATGTGTCCCTTGGTAGGGAAATCCAATAAGCGTACCACCTGTTACCGGGGAAGGTATTAGATTTCCCTACCGTTAATGCCGGCAAAATAGATCATGTTAATTGCCGGTAAAGGGCTCGTCATTATCTAGTCCAAATGAACCACGAAAATCCGCACCTGTATTTCCATTTCCGTTAGGTTCATGTACCCACATTTGTTCATCGGGGTAGACTAGTCTCCATGCTTTAGGTACTCCTGCAAATCGTGCCGGTAGTGAATTAGGTTCAATCCGATGAAGGTCTACACCAACTGCAATAGCAACTGCAACAGCGGTTCCCGTTACATCTGCTAATGCTGATCCCTGTACGAATCTTTCCAATGCTCTACGCATTGCAGGAGAAGTAGCAGCGACTCTACACAGAGCATATGAGGTTCTATCGGCACGTTGGTCTAGAACTGCCATTCCGAGTGGAGAAACCATCCCTAGAGGAATAGCAATGTACTCTCTAATTCTTGCAGACAGTTCCTCCTCTAGTGCTTCTGCTTTTGCTTTTGCGGCTGCTCTACCGCGTGGTTTCTTTTCGCGTGTTTCATCGTTGAATTTATCATCTGCTGATTCTGGCCCAGGGAGTACACCTGTTACTAGCGTTGGTTCATCACTCAAAACGGTATATCCCCCCAATCCACAATCCGTGTTTTGATTTCTTTTACTGGCCCAAGTCCAGTGTGACAGTAACAGCCGTTATTAATACAGTTTGGTCTAAAATGCATTTTTCTACCTGTACTCATTATCTCTGCTGCTCTGTCAGTATCCGCTAGATATGTATTTACACAGAAACAACTAGTGCATTTAAATTGACGTACAGGAACGTTACCCTGTTCAGCGTCATACAACAGTAATTGTTCATCGGCTAACCATTGCTCACTCTGTGTTACCGGAAAGAAATCGGGTGAGTGCTCCTGGTTGCTTTTCTTTGGTACCGCCATTACCAAACCCCTTAAGTGCATTAGACAATCTATCGTCAAAAAGTTTCCCTAGCTTTTTCTCCAATGCCGTATCAGTTGCTTTCTGTTGACTTTCAAAGAGATTTTTAACCGAGTCCAAAATATCCGTCTTGAATGCATCTGCATCGAATGTTTCAGGTAGTTCCAATGCATTAAGTTTTTCATCCAATGACGAATCCACGATATTTTTGACTTCTTCTTCTGAAAGACTGTTGTATGTAGTTTCATGCTCGCCTAGTTGCATTTTCTGTTCGGCCATTATTTCATACCTCCTACTTTACTCAGTAGAGCCAATGGCCCACCTGCTGTAATCATCTTCCGCATTCCTTGTTCCATCGTACAAATGAATACGTAGATTTCTGCAATGCATCTTTTGAATGCTTCATCATCCCCACTGATTTGTTGGTGGACTGCATTCACTCTTGCTAGGAATGCTTCATTGTTCCCAATCAAATCCGGTTCTTCATCTACCGGGGTTGCGTCGTTAAAGTCCTGCATTGTCATTCCTCTGGATTTCTTTCAGCAATCCTCTTCTGTGCTTCCTTTGCCTCTTCTGCCGAACCTGTGGCAGCTTTCAAATGATCTTCTACGTCTAGTGCTTCATTCTCCGAACGAAAGATAACACGCGACGCAACCGCTCTAATTGCATCTGCAATATGCTCAAGACCTTTGCTGCTACCGCTACCGCTTGACTCTGCCATTTATGTTCTAACCTTTCTAAGATAGTAAGTCTTTTCTGAAGGATCTACGCCTAAGAAACGTAGACCATGAATTGCTTTCTGTTCATCTATCTTTCCTTCTTTATCATCTGGTCTTGGGGCATCCCTTTCCTTTCCATGCAAAACCCAATCTCTTATTGAACGGTTTTTATGTGTTCTGGTGCTTAGTCTTGTATGACCATTTCCGATTGTTTTTCTTTTACTGAGTTGTCCTACTGCTCTTGCATTGTTACTCAATCGGTTCAGCTTTTCGCGTTCATCTGCCGATAGCTTACCAGTTCCGCGCATGAGTCTATCCATGCGGGTTTGCGGCATGATTCGCTTCCCCTCTGGTGTTAGTACAGTGCGAATCAAACGCGAATCCAATTGATCGTTCAATTGTCTTAGACGTTTGGCATCACTCGCACCAATCCGTTGCATCGTAGGGGAACCTCATTCCGATATTTCATCTTCCAATTCTCTCATTACCAATTCATCATCTAGGGTTTCCTTAATGTACGGATACGATAATTCTTGTTCATCCCTTGGCCGTAACTGCAACTTAACAAACTGCGATTGTTCTAGTTCATATTCCAGGGGATAAAGAGGAAGTCTTTTAGTAGTTCCGGTTAAAGGTACTGGATGAATCACTCTATCAATATTTACCCAATACCTCCAAGGATGCTTAGTAACACTTGCTAGACCCATACCTACAAATCTATGTACTTTGTATTCTGGTGAATAAGTAGGATCATCTGTAAGCCATTTAGAAACTAACCCCTCTATGTCCACAGGTGTATCCTTGTCAAATCCCCTCTGCCAAATATTCCTCCCTTCTGAACTAATAGCTGAGTACAAACCTGCTTCAGCTAGAGCTAATGACGTTTCCTCTTGCTGTTCCCATTCTCCTAATTCTCCGCCGGCAATTAACGAGCCCTTAACCAATGATGAACTAGACCAAATTGAATCTGTCATTACACAAAGCGTATTTTCGTCTATCTGTTCTAGAAGTTTTGCACGAGTATGAGAAGTTATAAGACCTGCCCATATTGGGTTATAGAATTGTGCCTTGCCTACTGTCTGTGCAAATTTCCCATAAAGTGAATTAAGGATTAGCTTTGTTGAATGGTGCGCTGGATTCCCTGATTTCTTAAGTTCTTTTCTATAAGCAAAAGTTTCGTGGATTAGTTTGTAAAGTGGTCTTTCTAAGTAACCTGTGCTGAACCACAGTTCTTTTAGTTCTATGTATTTTCCTAATCCTTTCTCAATTGCAGCTAGAATTTCAGAATCCCAATACCATCCTTCTCCTTCTAGGGGATACCTGATTGTACCATTCTTTGATCGCCAAGGAAAAACCCCCCAGGATTGCGTAGGAATTTCCCAATGAATACGTGCAACAAAGCGGCCGGCATTAACCTCTTCTAAATCTTTCGGTTTTCTTAAATGATTCCATTGGAGTTTAGTTAGATTGGGAAGGTTCGCAATAGCAGCAGGATAGGCAGAAATAATATCATAATGATAAACAGGATTACAAAAACCGTACCCCGTTGCATCTATTCTCCCTCCAAAATATGCCCTGGTTGCTATCTCATTTAAATCCTTGGGGATTTCTCCACGCATGTAGCGTTTCACGCGATTCTTTCCAAGCCAAGAACCGGCTAGAGAACCTGGGCCATGCCAAGACCGAACGGATAATTCCAGTGGTAGGGTGGAATTCCGTAACGCTTCTGCAAGTTGGACAAGTAATTCTAATTCCGCCTGATTGTATATTTTCAACTTTTCCGGTTTCCATTCCTCAAAACTCCCTCTAGCGGCTTTACCCTCAGTAATTATTGGTGGTATTTCTATTCCCCATTCTCTGAGAGCGTTTTCAAAAGATGAACCGAAAAAAGACCACAAATCATAGCTAGTAAAAGTGCTGCCATTGCGAGTAACGCGAAAAATCTTCCGTTTGAAATAAGTGATTCTATAGTCTCCCCATGCAACTGTGTTCTCTCTTCTAAGTTCTCCAATCGTCCCATGATAATTGGGGGTTCTTTCTGGTTCTGATTCTTCATCTGTTCGCTGATTGATTCTGGTTCTTTTTCCAAGGTCTATATCTCCTAAGATCATGTTTACGTCATAATCAAACGCAAACCATACATAGATAGGTCTTGTGTGCCCATTCTTGCTAGACGGCAGATTCAGCAAAAAATCCAAACATTCTATGGTTCCTAGGTTTTCCCCCTGTATTGTTGCACCATTGCTTGCAGCTAGGAGAACGTAACGATTTTGGATTCCTTCTCCGTCTAGTGCAATGAATGGACGTTGTAGGTTTCGGGTGCGGTATTTCTCTCGGCATTGTTCACTACACCATTTCTTTTTACCTCCCCAATTCACAGGAATTGGGTTGCCACATTTACATGTAGGGACGAGGTTCATGTTGTGCCAATGGCTTACGGATAAATCTTCCCTCTTCTTGACAAGCTGGACATTTATACTGCGATGTATTTAGAACAAGAAAAAGACGCACCCTACATGCGTCATTATCACAAGCGTATAGATAATGTTTCCCCGCATTCATTAGTAATTCCCTCCAAAATTAAGGCGCCCTATCTGGGGTCAAGAATAGGGCGCCTTTTGTTCCCCTTGGGAGGGGTTCGGTTACCGCTTTACTGCAACGGCAAACTGTTTAACGCTACGCTTTCCTGAATCAATTGACACCTTGCCTTTGTACTGGATTCTCACCATTACAGGTGGCGTCAAATTAGACAATGCAGCGTCAATATTATGACTAGCCCAAACCGTCCATTTCTTACCAGATTCATCGGTAATTTCATAGACCGTTTGCTCTCGCTTTTCACCAGGATTATTCAGGTCATCTGTCATAACCTTAGAACTCCCGGTATAAGTACCGATCAGAGTATCTCCCTCTGTTTCAAATGCGTAGGTTTCTCCGAACGGTTCTACAACAGTTTCCCAACCAGAATCATCCGTAGTTGGAGTAACATTATCCGCTTTAGTAGGCAATTTCCCTCCCTTCTAACGCGAGACATTTTCCCCAAGGTTTAAGCACATAATTCCGAACCCCATTTGTAACGGACTTTGTGCTTGACCCCATCGGGCCAGTGTGGGATACTTAGCATAGTAGCTTTGAAAAGTCAAATCCTTGGGAGGTTTTATGAGAGCACATGGGGAAAATGTTTTTCAAATCAAAGGAGGAAAATAACTTGGTAATTCCGCCTGAATTTGACGGGTTCCAAAAGAAAGAAGTAACAATTCCCCCTATTCGTATCGGTTTAGACCAGATAGATTTTACCTGGAACTATCGTGATGGGAAAATGTATTTTCTGTTGCTTTGGAATCACCCGATTTTTCCTGTAGCTTTTGAGGTTCCTTTTGACGGATTGTTTTATGTACGTCAATTTGCCGAACAAGCACAAAAGGCGGTAACTCATCTTGAACAAAGGGAAAACACAAGCGCCTAAAAGATGGTGCCAAGATTGCGGAAGATACATCGGCCGTCGTTGGGGGGATCATAAATTGCATCGTTGTAATGATTGTATATCTAAGGTGGTGAATCATGGATTGGAACGTGGTTTTCAGCGTAATAATAGGGATATTCCTTTTTAACTTCATTTTCCAAGGTTTGAAATTTATTCTAGTGGTATTGGTCGGTCTAACTACTCGCCGGCAATTAAAGAGCCCTGAACATAATCATAATGAGGCAGTAGATCGGGGGAGTTTTGGCTAAGGAACTACAGGTAGTATTTTTTGACCCTGTAAGTAACACGCGAGTAGTCTACGATATGAAAGGGGAAGACAGATTCGGAATTCTTCTTAAAACAGCACTTGGAGATTTAATCCGTAAAATTGCTGAAAAGACAGATACTAGTCCAATCTTCATTATGGCAGACCCCCAAAGAAATGCACGATTCGTAATCAGAGTTGAGCCAAAAGGGAGTCCAAGGTGAAAGCAATTTGGAGAACAAATCCTAAAGGTGATACCCTCTGGCCGGATTGGGTGAAGTTACGTTCAGCAGGAGTAACAAGAATTTATATTCCTCTCTATTATTATGATCCTGCCTACGGAAAATTTTTCCTAAATACAGATGAATTAACACAAAACTACAGAGAAGGAGTAAATTCACAAGGTTTTCAGTACGGTCTTTACACCTGTTGGAACTGGCAATCTGCATATTCTGACCCTAAAGTAATGGCCGGAGATATGGCCGATGCAATGGAAACTGTTGGAAATGTTGCCGCTGCAATGTATAACGATGAAACTCACTCCTCTAGTCGAATTCTAGCCCTACTGAAAGCACATAGAACCAAAGAACCGCATGGCCCTCTTTCCTGGGCGTTAGAAGGAATGCAAGGAGGTTGGTTTACCTCCCCTCTCGTTAATTGGATCAATTCAGATACTAATTGTGTCTGTGTTCCCGAATCTTTTGAAGGAGATATGACACCAATTAATGTAGGGCAAGTTAGAACCAACCTAATTAACGCTGGAATCAATGGCCCAAGAGCAAAAGTTTTTCTAGACGCATCTAAACCACGAATTGCAACCTGGGATGGATGCCTACTTTCTGAGGAAACGCTAAGGTGATTGTCTGTGTTCCCGCTATCCCTCGGTATCTTCATAGTGACACTGTGCCTAGTGTGCTTCAAACTGATTTGGATTGTTTTGTCTGTAATGTGGAGGCACCCAATTCGTACTTTAATTATCTTAGGTCTTGGTGGTCTAGCTATTCGTCTGGTTTCATTATCGTAGAACATGACGTGCAGATATTACCGCCCGCAGTAACAGAAACAAAGCAAGACATTCTAAACGAAATGGCTAGTTGTAATGAACCTTGGTGCTGTAGTCCCTATAATGATAAACATCTATTGGGATGCACCAAATTTATTCCATTTGAACTAGAAATAGATTTTGACCAAATCTATGAACTAACTGGAGGTAATTGGAGGGGTCTTGATATGGCTGTATCTGCATCCCTAAGACGATACGGAGAAATACCCCACATTCATAGAAGAGGTGCAATTCACCACCATAATTATTCAGAGGTACGCCATGCAGATTGAACCTAGGGACACAGCTAGAGATTTTGCCGTCCATCCACCACGCAAACTACAAGCTTTAAGAGTCTTTGAACCTTTAGAGGATCAAATACATGAAGATACGGAACCTAAAGTCCTTATGTATCGTGTAGCAATAAAAGAATTCAATGAATGGGAAGCAGAAATTTTGAAAAAGTATGGTTGGGAGATTCTAACAGATAACGCAAAATCATTTCTAAATGGAACCTCCCAAAATCATTCTTGATTTATTCTGTGGTGTAGGTGGTGCTTCAATGGGATACCACAAACAATGGCCTAAAGCACATATCATTGGAGTAGACATTGTTGAACAGCCTAATTATCCATTCGATTTCCAACTGGACGATGTGTTTCATTATCTTTCTGATTCTAGACGCTATAGCTCTATTGATTTTATTCATGCCTCACCACCATGTAAAAGATGGGCAGCAAGACAAATCAATGAAGAATGGCCGGATTTAATTACCCCTCTAAGACAAACCCTTTATCGTACCAGAAATGAAAAAGAAAAACTCATCCCCTGGGTTATCGAAAACGTCTCACAAGCGCCGATTCGGAGAGATTTGCAGCTATGCGGAACCGCTTTGGGTAACACTAACGGCAAATATGAACTTAGACGGCACCGTTATTTTGAATTCTTCCCTGAACCTATTTATATCCTTTCCCCCGAGTGTAATCACGATCACAGCAAAGAAACGGTTTCTATTTGGGGTAGGTCTGAAAAATGGGTCGGCTATTCAAACGTGGGTAGAGAACTTATGGGAATCCCCTGGGCCAACTGGAATGAATTTAGAGACTCAATACCACCCAGTTATACAGAATGGATAGCCAAAGCCTTAGAAAGCGAGCCATAATGCATCACAGCGTTAGAAAATATATTCGACAAGAAATTAGAGAATTCAACCTAGTTTCTATGGACATTCTAGAAGTAGGGTCAAGAGATATTAATGGACATTTGCTTAGAGAATTAGGTAAAGGTAGGCATATTGGCATAGACCTCCATAATGGGAAAAACGTAGACATAGTTATGGACGCTGGCAAAATGCCTAAACGCTGGACTGGATTCTTTGATCTAGTAGTGACCTGTGAAATGCTAGAACATTGTTTTTGGTGGCAACTTGCAATTCAAGAAATGAAACGAGTAACCAAACCAGGAGGAACAATCCTAATCACCACCCGATCTAAAGGATTCAAAAAACATGACTACCCTGAAGACTGGTGGAGATTCAGACACATAGATTTCTTTAGAGCATTTGAAGATTGTGAAGAAACTACAATTGTATCTGATCCACAATTTGCTGGTGTATTTGTGAGGGTGAAAAAATGATAGTACAAATTCAACATACTTGTAACCATTGGGTGCTCTGGCAAGCAGAAACAAAACCATACGTAAATGAAAAACTATGGGTAGAATTAATGAAACTAGAACAATGTCCTTATTGCATGAATTCTAATATAGAACCAGGAACGCAATTCAAATTTTTCAATACTCCACCTGGTATAGAAAATCTTACTGCACTTGGGCCGAAAGATGAAGCATATAAATATTAAGTTGGGAAAATAGGTAAATATAGAAAGACGGACAAAAACTACAGGCCAGGGATTGCCTGTAGAACAAAACCGCGCTAGTCCCTGCTAGAAACGATACCGTTATGGGTGTCGGCCTATTTTCCGCTAACCCCGTACCCAGTACCCAGTACCCGATTCCAGGAATTAATAACACCACAATATACTACGTAAATATGTCCTGTCCTTTTTGCCGGCATTAACACATAGTTAT
>AP72_2010_repI_A10DRAFT_1000027_pt1 | contig 20120 bp, 22 predicted proteins | sample AmaPasreplicIA10_FD_9194 | JGI IMG/M metagenome (IMG submission 9194) | reverse complement strand
GCCAAGTGGGTTCTTACTAGTTGCTTTTGGTGGTCCTTTACGCGATTTCATTTTCGTTCCTCAGCAAGATTTCTCCTAGCGACGTCTGGTGCGCCTCGTTAAGTTTCTGAGCTGCGTGCAACCCGAGTTTCTTAAGGGATGCGTGGACCTGTTGCTTCTCACTGGCCGACAACACTGACATCAGATCCTCAAGGTCTTTTGCATGTTTCTCGAAATATGCGGTGCCGACTCGTTTGCCTTCTGGCGTAAGCTCCACAATTCGGGCGCGCCGGTCGCTTGAGGTCGCCTTCCGCACGACCAGTCTCCGTTGCTCGAGCCTGTCGATGGCGGCTGTCATGGAACCGCTGGCGAGCATAACCTTTTCCTGGATCTGCGAGATGGTCAGCGGTCCTTTGTGCAGCAGTGCTTCCAACGCCGCGAAGTCTGTAAGACACAGGCCCGCATTCGTGATGCTCTGTTCGGCGAGCTGCCTTATTGCATGATGGCTCCTTGTGATGACCCACCATAGTTGGGGCGCTGCAATTCGACGGGTTTTTTGTGTCATAGTCTTGTCATCGGGCAACCTGCACTTGGCCTACATGCTCTGCCTTCACTGACAGCAGCCGGTCAACCGAGACCGCCCCGGCTCCACGAATTATCAGAAAGACAGTGAGTGCCAGCACAAGCAGGTGATATTCAAAGCCTTCGCCCTTTTGTGCTCCTGTCCAGTTCATGAAGAAGCCAAACTGATGGTGAACCATGGCGATGGCTACGGTCATGTTGGCGAAGATGCCAAGCGCCGCGATTCGAGTCAGGAATCCAAAGATCAGGCCGAGACCGCCAAAGAACTCTGCCGCAATCGCGAGAAACGCGAACAACGCCGGGATGTGCATGACGTTGGTGAAGAAACCCATTGTGCCTGTAAAGCCGTATCCGCCGAACCAACCCAACATTTTCTGCGCGCCATGTGCGAAGAAGATCACGCCAAGCACTAGTCGAAGTAGAGCCGTTCCGGCGTCGTTGTCGGTAGCAACTAGTTTGCGAATCATGGGAGAGGTCCTTTCACTGGAGGAATCTGCCAAGTATCGGCAGCTACACGATAAGATGAGTTATCCTGATATAATGATTCTTTTTATCGAGATTGTTTAGGAAACCTTCTGAAAGGCTAACCTTACCGCAGGCGTATATTTGATGGCGGGTCGGCCAGACTCGCATCGAATCACCCCAAGGATTCGATCACGTCAACAACCAATGCACGCCTCTGCCTGAATGTATCCAGGAGTTTTTCCTGTCGGACGCGGTACGTTGCCAGGAGAAAGGGGAAATGCAGTTCACCGTAGCGACGCAGTCTAAATACCTGGTCGAACCAACGCAGAACTACACGTTGAATACGGGCTGACGGACCGTTTGCAATTCGTCGTGGACATACCTTACGGAATTGTTGCGCAACCAGATCAAGAAGAAGTTATTCCAGGATGGAGCTCCGTCAACGTTGGATTCCTTTATCAATTGATCCGAAGTGATCGTCCCTTTGCACTCTCGGCAGGGATGGCGATTGATCTCCCACTAGACGCGCAAGGTGAGCTGGGTTATGAGCCGGTGATTTTGTTTGCGAGATCTTTTCGCAAACTCCAACTTCACGCTAGCGTAATCTCAGAGATCGAGCGATGGGAATCGACGTTTGCCTTCAACCTTGCAGCGGTTTATCCGATTAAGCACGGCTGGCTCCCAACCCCTCGAATTCAACGTTCGACGCCGTGAAACGCGATCCTTTTATCTAAAGCCCGGGCTGTACCACAATCTAGGACATGGCAGCGAAATAGGAATAGGCATCCCACTTGGTGTAGGAGGGATGCCGAATTCTCGTGGTGTAGTGTTCAAAACAAGTTGGGAATTTGGCGGCGACCACTAGCCCGACAAATGTCGCCAGTGACGCCATAATTCGGTCGCCGGCGTCGTTCTTGCGTGGAGAGTTTGAGATGTGGGATTTGGACTGAAATCGTGTTACTCAGATCTCATCAGGCTTTGAATTTGTAGCCACTGCCGGGCACGGTAAGAATTTGTTCCGGGCGCTTCGGATCTTTCTCCAACTTCTGCCGCAGACTTGCAATATGCACGTCCACGGTGCGTGTGAGGGTACCTTCCTCGTATCCCCAGACTTCTTGCAGTAGTTCGTCTCGTGAAAGGGTCTCGCCCGGATGTTCCATCAGATGCCTCAATAGGTGAAATTCCCGGGCAGAAAGTTCTACATTGTTGCCATCCCGAGTGACTTCAGTTGCCCGAACATCCATCCGCAAGGAACCGAACTGCAGCAAGCGCTTCGTTGTTGGCGGTGACTGCGCACGGCGCAGCAGAGCTTCAATACGCGCCATCAATTCCAGTGTGTCGAACGGCTTGGTCATATAATCATCGGCGCCCATTTTCAAACCCACTACTTTCTCGGCAATCTGATCACGTGCAGTTAGCAGCAGTATCGGAGTCCCTAACCCCGTGATGCGAATGTCGCGGCATATATCAAGCCCGCTGCGTTGTGGAAGCATAATGTCGAGAATGATCAAATCAAAAGGCAGGCTTGTGGCCTTGTTCAGTCCTTCTGTTCCGTCCACAGCAACGTCCACAACATAGCCTTCACTGTGTAGACGATCGTTCAAAGTCATGCGCAAGCCTTCTTCGTCTTCGACAAGCAGAATGTGTTCGTTCATGGTTGCGCTATGCGATGCGGAAGTGGGTGAATAACTGGGCTTTCGGGGGGAAATTAATCCTAACAGATTGCGCCCACGTGATCTCCAAAGGAATCATCAATTGTACGTTAGTGTGTAGAGAATGACCGTCAACGATACGCAACTCTGATGACGGAGGCCTCGGACCATAATTTCACTGCGCGCAGCACGGACAATGCCGACCCATCACTTGTTCTTGGAGTAGTACAAGAGCAGAGCGGTCGCTACCCATGTCACGGCAATAAGCGCACAAATCCGAAACAGCCCCATGGCGAGAGAATTGTAGTCACTACACCACACGATTCAGAATCGGCGGATGGCCTAGCTGCCGCATGCGGCCGCGACGTGATCAACTCTTTCCGTAGCGAAGAGTCAAGAACGCACTGCCGATGATCACTCATCGGGTGGCTTTTCCGTCTTCATTCACCCTCGGAAAAATGCATAAGCGCCGCGAGGTCATGGACCTGTACCGCCTCGCGACGAACGCTAACGATGCCTAACTTCTCCCAGCGCCCGAGCAGACGACTCACAGTGCAAAATGTTGTGCCTGTCAGTTGAGCCAGATCCGTTTGGGAGAGATGGATTTCTCCGTTCTCGCTGGCGCCAGACCGAAACTGCTTTGATAGCCTTATCAGTTCGCTACTCAATCGTGAGGGTACATCATCCGTGGAAAGTTCGCGAAACCGCTGCTCCATTTCTCGCAGGCGCTCCTCCAGGGCGCGGAACGTGTTATGACGCAGNCGGGGGATGCCATCGAGCAGCTTGGCAAAGCTGATGGAATCCCACACGAGAGTGATGCCTGCCTGGGCAATCTGCGCTGCAGATTCGTGCTTCTCGTCTGGCAGTAAACAGAACGTCCCCACTAAGTCCCCTGGCCCACAGATTCTGAGCATCACTTCACCACCTCTGAAACCTGTCTGAGTGACCTTCACGACGCCGGAAAGGACCAGAAATACCTGTTCGACGCGATCGCCAACCGAAAAGAGGCTCTGGCGACGACACAATCGCTTTTCGCGACCAGCACAAACGATCGCTGCACAGTCCGCGGGGCTCAGACCGGAGAACAGTGCGAATCGTTGAAACGGCGCGGTCTTCGCGTTCACGGGACGCTTGATTGTGCCTTCTGGCGTGAGAGAGATGTCACGTTCTCCGAACAAATCCAATGGTCCTCAGATATTTTGAGAAGCTAAGGGCGGACGATGGCCCTTTCCAAAGTCATCCGCGCTTCGCAGTTCAACAGACGGAGTATGTCTCTCGGAGGATGCCCTCTCTTTGCTTCAGCACAACGAGTTTATGGGCCTTACAAGCCTTTTACATCCACTGACACCCCCGAGGGGCATATATCTCCCCGAGCGAGAGGAGCACAGGAACAGGAGTCGGCGTCATGTGCCCTTGATTTCAAACCTCCGCTCGATGATGGGCCAGCAGCCTGGGACAAGTTCAGACACTTGCGCGATTCGAAGTGGAGTGGTGTGAGCGAGGTAGAACAATCCCGCAAATATTATCTTTGCGATTAGCCAAAAACTGCTCGAACACTTGGCCGAACATCAAAGAATTCAAGGAGTTGTCGGACTGCTGGGGTTCAGAGAGAGAGAGAGAGACGATGCTCATCTTAGTGGCATTGGCAAGGTGTTAACCAATCGACCGGGATTGGAACGATACTCCCAGATGGCTTCTGAGGTCTGAGGAGCAAGACTCTCCGCCGGAACTCGGTTTATCTCTTTTACAACCATTTCGTGCTTGGGGGAAAGCGTACAAACCGGGTCGGTTGCTTTCGGGTCTCCCGTAAGCAGAAATGCTTGGCATCGACAACCCCCGAAATCTTCAGTCCGGCGCTCGCAGCTCTGGCAGGGTGTCTGCATCCACTCTTCGCCGCGAAATTTCTGAAAAGCGCCCGATTGGCTCCAAATCCACGACAAGGACCGTTCCCGCACGTTGTCGAAGACAAGGCCAGGAATCACTTCTGCCGCATGGCATGGCAACGCTTTGCCGGAGGGATTGATTAAGATCATCTTCTGGCCCCATCCGCCCATGCATGCTTTGGGAAATCTTGCATAGTGATCTGGTAGCACGCTGTCAATGCGAATGCGACCCTTGGTCCGAGCTTGCGCTTCATTCACCAAACGGAGCGCATTCTCGACCTGCGCCGCCGTGGGCATTAACGCCTCGCGGTTTCTGAGTGCCCAGCCATAATATTGCGTGTGAGCAATCTCAATGCGGTCAGGCCGGAGCCCTTCTAGAAAACGGATCATCGGCTCGAGACGATCCAGATTTTGGCGATGTACGACAAGATTTGCAGTGAATGCGATACGATGCTCGCGCACCCAAGTAGCCAATTCCACCTTGTGGGCGTGCGATTTAGCTCCTGCAATCCACTCACCTCGCTCTGCCTCTGAATCTTGAAAGCTGATCTGAATGTGATCGAGCCCCGCGAGCACTAGTTTTTTCAGCCTTTCACGCGACAACCCTAGCCCGGAGGTGATGAGATTCGTGTATAAACCCGCCGAGCGCGCNGCAGAGACCAGTTCTTCTAGGTCCGCACGCGCCGCGGGTTCTCCGCCGGTTAGATGAAGATGCAGCATTCCCATTTTTGCGGCTTCCGTGAAAACGCGGCACCACTCCTCGGTCTGCAATTCGGATTTTGTCGCTGCCAGTTGGAGCGGGTTGGAACAGTACACGCAGTGGAGAGGGCAGCGGTGGGTGATCTCGGCGATAAGAGCGAGCGGGGCCGCTGTCATCGGATGTCCAAAATGCGTTTTTCCTGGAGTTGCTCCAGGAATCTCTCCGCGTCCTCGCGAATTCTTTGTGCATCAGCGCCGAAATATTGAACTTGAAGCGCAGCAAGAATTTCGGAGAACGTACGCTGCCCGTCACAAAGACCAAGAATCGCCAGCCCTGTTCCCTTCACCTGGATGGCGCCCTCAGGAAATAGCAGTACCGGTTCCTCTGGACTCCCGCCCCAGCGGCAACCACTCGCCAGCGTCGGTTTGTTATTTTCGGCAATTGCCATGGTCAGGTCTCGATCGTGAAAGCTCCAGGAGGAGGCCAACCCGGTCGCACGTAGGCAAAGTAGAGTGCGTCGAGCTGCGCCCAGAGAATGTCACATTTGTCGCGCAGTGCCTGGATCGCTCGTTCCTGCTCTTCGCGGTTTCTCGCATGCTCGTATACGTATTGGATCGCAAATGCCGCATCCTCTGGTGCTTGATCCAATCGCGCTTCGAAGTACGATAATCCACCAGAAAGCCATGGATAGTGCTGCTGAATTCGATCCATACGCAACGCAATCAGATCGCGCGAGAAGAGCTCGGTCAGCGAAGATGCCACCGCTTCGAGTAGCGGTCTGGTTCGAACCAGATTGAGGTACTCGTTGACCGCGTAAACGGTTGCCGGTAAAACCCCTTTCTTGCTCGCTACGACTTGAGCATCAAGTCCGGCGGCTTCAGCGAGTTTCAGCCACTTCGCGATGCCGCCTTGGTTCACTCCGCCCCCGTCGTGGTCAATGATTCGCTTGCGCCAGACCTGTCGAAATTTCGAATCGTCGCTGCGGGAAAGTATGAGCGCATCTTTTATCGGGATGACACTCTGATAGCAATAGCGATTCAGAACCCAGGCTTGGAGCTGGCCACGGCTTAACTTCCCGTCATGCATCAACAAGTGAAAGGGATGCTGATGGTGGTAGCGTTCTTGCCCGACACGGCGCACAGCATCCTGCATTTCATCGAAGGAGAGCAACGTCGTACTCGCCTTTCTTAAAGTTTCATCCGCCATCCATCTTCTGCCAGTTCCCACCCCATCTGTCGAACTGACTTGTACTCCTCGCCTGCTTCGTTGAGCATTGGGTTCGTGTTGTTGATGTGAATATACATCCTGTGAGGTCGGGTTACTCGGGACAGTTGACGTAGTGTGCCTTCTTCTCCCCCCACCGGAATGTGCCCCATTTCACGGGCGCTCTGCCCAGAGCCCTGCAGTCGAATCAGTTCGTCTTCACTCCAGAACGTTCCGTCTAGCAGGAGAAGATCCAAAGAGGCGAACAGGCCCGTCAACTCGGTAGTGAGCGTGGGCAGTTGTGGGAAAAATCCGAGCCTCTTCCCCTGTGCTGTTGTCAGAACAAGTCCAACAACTACTTCAGCTGACTGCGCAGGTCGCTTCGCATACGGCGGGCACCGCGAGGACAGCGCGACCACCCGGCAAGAGATTCCACTGTCTTCGCCATCGACAGAATGCAGTTGAAACTCCTCGCCACTCCGAATCGAATTCCAACGTACTTGATGCTCCACTCGATTCAGCATACCTGACATGCTGTTCTCGTCGCGCACCACTTGGATCACGGCGTCAGTCGCCCACACCTGGAACTGGTGTAGCTCGCGCAGCAGCAACAATCCAAGCACATGGTCAAGATCAGCGCTAGCGAGTACTACGCCCGCAACCGGAGACCTGCGAGTTCCAGAAGATGGTTGAAGCTGAGTACTGGATTCAATCTGTTGGTGCAAGTCTGGGGACGCGCCAAGAAGGAACCAACGGAGACCGTCCCCGCTAACCGCCACCTGTGTCTGGAGGCGCGGCTTCGCTTGCAGCTTCCGACGGCGCACTCCGTCGCAGTTGGGACAGGCACAATTCCATTGTGGGAATCCTCCGCCCGCAGCAGAGCCGAGGATTCTAAGCAGCATTATTGATCTTTACAGCGTCGCACTCGCGTAAGAGTTGATCTCACAGCAGAGAGACACTTCTTCAAAAACCGGAGTCGTCCAAGTCATCTCTAATCCTTCCCCATTTCTAGCGACAGTATTGGTGGAAATGCACCTGTGAGAAAGGATACTACTGAGCGCTCTCGCGGGCCATCTCTATTTTTGTTACGGGAAACTGATGCCGATTTACACAACCTTACCGCTGCTAACCCGGTCCCCAGCAATGGGTATGTGGTTGGAAAATGACGCTCCGACCCGCTGGCCCCCCAAAACGGCGGAATGATCCAGGTTGAACAAGGACTCATGGCATAAGGAGAACCATTCCGGCGCGTCGGGAAAAAGCCAGGTCCCGCATGGTTGTACTTCTAATTAGTTCTCTTACAATTTCTTTACACCTTCTGATCCTAAAAGGCCCTACGCTTGTCGCAAAATACCTCACTTCAGGTTGTGGGGACTTGACAGGGAGCCCATGGAATACACCCTTGACTATTTCTGGGTTGTTGTCTGCAAGAACAGTCGTTTCCATCACAAAGGCAATACAGGCTACGAGCACAAAATCCTCCTCGGCGAAGCCGACGCGTATTCCTCAATGCCGATGCTGCCTGACAAAATCGACGTGCGTTGTGACAGGTGCGGGGAGGAGTATTCCTACAAGCAGAAAGAAATCATGCGGGACGAAGTTCAGGTTCCCGAAACGTTTGTGCCGCACCCATTATTTAAATTCTCCTAGGCAGCGAGGTTGAGGNNGTAAGGCCGGGATGGTTGGGGCCTTTCGCACAAACTTGTGAGCTTCTAATCACAGACCGGCTCAGAGAGATTGCGATCCTTCATCAACATTCACCGGGTGACGGCATGGAGAATCGATCATTGGTTCTCGCGATCCCGGCCGCTGGCGAGCACGCTGGGTTCAGGCTGGAGCAGATGATCGAGCTGCTCGATTATGGGCTCGAAGCGGATCTTTGTTGGACTTGATCGTGTTGCGGCTACATGCCGCGGCAAATTCCATCCACCCTAAGCGAATCACGCTACCGCTGGGTTGTATAGGCAGCATCGATTCCCGCGTCTTATAGCACTTTAGAGCCATTGGCACCTCTATGACACTGGTGTAAATTTCCCAGCTCGGGAGTGACGAATTTTGAGGGGGTAAGGGCCCAATGCCTACTTGGGGGAGGAGGCGCTGGGCCTTTCTAATTGGTCGTCATGGGGCTGCTTCGGCTTTCTTCGCTCATTGTCGTCGTATGGCTAGCGACTGCTTTGCTCTTGTACTACGCCAATGGGAAATAGCTCGTGGCTGGTGTGCAAACTAAATCCATGGGCGCTAATCGGCTGGACACGGATGTTCGTGGTTATCAATCGTGGAGCGTACCCTGCGGAGCCTGGAGCGGTTGCGCAGTGATCTGGGTGACGATGCTGGAAGAGAAATGGCGGGAACTCTGATCCGAGAGGACATCGGAAGAAATTGGGGCAATCTGAATAGCCGTTCCTGATCGGTTTCTCATTACCAGCCTCGCTACCTTGCCTCAGGAGTTGACTTCCGGCTCAGGGGATCAACGGTATTGAGGGGGTGAAGGCCCAACGTCGGCGAGAAGGGTTGGGCCTTTTCTATTCTTCATGACTGATTCAAAGCTCTTTGCTTGATCCCTATTTCGCACCGGCTGGCCGGTGCCAGTCCACATTGCTCAGCTTTGTTTTTTCGAGAAGGGAGGCTTGGGAGATCGAAAAACTATGCTTCCGTCGGGCGATGCCAGCCTGTTCAGCAACCTGCGCGGTCGCTCCCCTAGTCTCAAGCGGCGGAAAGTTTATTCCCCAAAAGCCATTTGAGATGTCGCCCGGCTCGATGAACTCGATTCCGTAGACGGAACCCCCTTGAGAAACCGCCAACTGGGCGACCACCCTTGCTGATAATTGAGTTCCACTTTTATTCCGTATGGTTAGGGTCGAGCCAACCGACAACTGACGAGGTACATCGATCGCCGCTCCGTACCTGTTCAGATTTGTGGCTTTTGCGGGCATATTGAAGGGGCTCTTCTGATTGTCTTCTCCGGACAATCCGACAGGGACGCTTAAAGCCATTCGACTGCTTCTGCGCTTAGCAATCTGTGTGCGGGTGGTGGCTGGGATGGTGGCCATTGATATTGTGGGCTTCCTCCGAAGTACCGTTACTTCTGATCCTGACTCCGAGAGGGTAGAGCGAAGGGCCAGCAATCGCAACTGTACATTCGTCATATTGGCCTGGTTACCACGGAGGGTTCGCGCTATCTTGGCTCCTTTTCTTAAGTAACTCTTCCGGGTCGATACGGTACGTCTGTTTCTCATGTGCAGCAAATTGCAGCCGAAGTGAAACACGCTGAAACGCCTGCTGGACGGGAGATTCGAAAGACATCATGAATTCAGAAACTTACCTTTGCGGAAGCCTTGTGGTAAATGGCAACTGTCGTGCTAAAGACGGTTGGCGCAGTTTTCGGTTCTAAGGAGGCATTTCGTCTTGAGCAAGGCCACTTGTCGATTTGCAGTTCTGCTCTTAGCTGTTACTGTCTGTCTGGTCTTCGCACCCGCAGCGTCGGCCAATAGCGTTCCCCTAACCAACAACAACCTAGGAATTTCGGGAAGCGTTGGAACTGTGACTTGGTTCCAGAGCGGCTCAGACGTAAAAGTCACGTTCACGATGAATCCTGGATTAGCACTCGTGCTCAATGGTGGCGACATCGGATTCACCACTACCGGCAGCTTGGTGCTAACCGGCGGTTCCTTGAGCAACTTCAGCGTGAGTGGGCTCGGTGCTAGTCTGAAGCCGAATGGTACGATTGGCGGCTTTACTTTTGACTTCCTTTATAAGACCTCGGTTTCTGGCGGGCAGCAGTTTCCTACCAGCTTGACGTTTACGATCTCCAATGCTCAGGCGAGCCAAATCACCGGTTTCGGCATTCACTTTGGAGTTCTGGACGGACGTGGTTGTTCCCGCACCGGGTTTGCGACTGGGTCTTCCGTTGTTCCTGAACCTGGCACACTCAGTCTCTTAGGAACAGGCTTGCTGGGTCTCGCCGCTGTTGTCCGACGCAGATTAGGCCGTTGATACCAACTCCGGGCCGACACCCCATGTCGGCCGTTTCGCAGTTTGGCTAGAATACTTTGTGCTCTTTCCTGAGCCGCCCGGACTTCCTCCTCCGATCGGGCGGCACAAATTTTGCTCGAAACAATTCTGGAAAACCAGTTTTTATGTGCTGGACAGGGCCCCGACAACAGCGCTCCTTTCGAGGCAACCTGATCGGCTGATATCTTCCTGACGCAGCATGCAGGGCCAAACACGCACAATGGTCGCGTNATTCAACAGCGACACTTCTCTTGGAGGGGTTTCGTGGCCGTCGTCTAGATGTTGTGCTCGCAATTCTGTGTACCTGCCTTTCCTCGTCCCGAAGACTTTGTCGGATCACATGCAAAAAAGCACATCGGGGAACAGACTCCAGTGTGTGGAAAGATTGGTAGAACACGGCACGCTGACACAAGCCGGTGGAATGCTATTGAACTTCGGTCAACCCTACCCAATCAGATTTTCACGTTGCTGATCTGGGGGTGTGATCGACCGAAGCTCGGCAAATTAAGATATTACGACAGTCGCTAATACATCGGGCTGGAACCCTGAAGTCTTTTCATTTGGTCCGCGAGCGTGCGAACGAAAACGGGTGCTCGAAACTCAAGTACATGATCACGCCTTTTTCTCCCGCACACGGGCCTATTCCGATGGGAACCGCAAGTCCCGGAACAATCTGCAATCCGTTCTTGAAGTTGTAAGCCCATCGGACTCCGGGACTCATATAAAGATCCTGCGATCGCTGCCTTCTTCCCAGTCCGACGACAACCTCGCTGGAAGTCCAGAGCGTTTCGAGCAAAACATTGAAGCGCGGCTTGGCTAACCAAACCACAGACTGTCCCAGGTTAAAGGCCATCGTGCTCGCCGATTCATGACTTTCACTTTGCGCATGCGGAACCCATGTTGCACCGGCGTTCCAATGGGTGACGAAATGGCTGGAATGCTGGATACTGACCGGCAGATTTGTCTGCACACCGACTCCTCCCGAGCCTTGCCCAAATTTGTGATCGCCTGTGGGAAGTAACATGCTGAGCCGGGGAGCGATCGCAATTGTTGTTTCGCCGCTTCCGACGAGTTGATAGCGGTAATTGAGAGCGGCATCACCCCATCCTGCTCCGGAACCGGCAAAGCTACCGACGTGCGTTCCCGCCAAAGTAATACTGAGTTGGTGCTTTAACGTGCGAAGAGGCCATTCATCGGTTTGGGTATATGCCCAATCACGACTGTTCGTGAGTCGTTCGTACGAGCTGATGTGCTGAACGACGCCATCTTCCTGGTTGTATGCCTCCTCAACGAGGAAACTGTTGTCCTGGATTGGGGCGGATGTATTCGGTTTGGTGGTTACTGATTCCTGAGCGAGCAAAAGTACGGGAAGAAGCAGCAGCAGAAAAAAGACGCAGGAAGCTGTCCGCACGGCGATCTCCTAAATGAAAATGAATTTCAATTTCAATTAGAAGATAATGGCGTCCCGGCCGAGGAAGATGTGATTGGGATCACTCTTCATCGGAACTCCGCGTGACCACGTGGGAAGCGCACAAACAAGCAAAAGGAAGACCTAATTCGAGTCCAAGTGTATGAGGTGTAAGGGAATATTGCGTCAGTCACGCTGACCGTCTCTCGTCGTCATCTTCCGACGACTGACTTGTCTTCAGTCTTGTCGGAGGTGGTGGTGGTATGTTGAGAAAAAAGGGCCGATAGAAGCGGCCTAAGCAGGAATGGCATCGAACCGGACGCAGCATGAAGATGAAAGCAGCAGCGTCCCACAATGTCTTCAGCCGCGAAAGATAAACGTGCGACGAATCGTCACAATAAGGGCAAGAATGTAGCCTAATCATTGCCAGACTCTGGGAAAAATACTCCTGACGTTTACGCCGGTTTTCCGAAACAATCAAGCCTCCGGTCGACTTAAAACCCCTCGAGCATCTTGAGTGTGATGAGGGTTTATCGACAATCATCTGAGAGGCGTCATGCCCATGAGTGAAATCGATTTATCGCCAACCAAAGCGCTTCACGAATAGCGACCCGGTAGTGTTTTGTAAGCGATGTCACTGTGGTGGTCATATTGATACAGCACCGACTGGTTATTGCCAGACGATCCCCTTGAGTCAAGATCAGATGGGCGATTTTGCGACTCAGAAAAATGATGGCCATCATCTCAATTACCCGTCTGCGTGTACGTTCATGGCTATCTCTCGTTCCATTTCTCTACTACCTCTGGGCTCGTCGCGTCAGGCTAAGCATTCTCCGGGAAATCTGGCGGTATCGTTGCTGCGCGATGTCTTCTTACTTTCTGGACCTGTACGGTATGGACCACCGAATCCACAATGAAGGAGTTTATGTTGGCGGGAATGCACCGAAAAGCGATGCGAAAGCTCCTCGAATGGTGCGACGAAGCCGCCCTGGTCCGTTGGGAACAAGAGAGCGACCGAGAGCCTACCTGGGACAAAGCACATGGGAACTTGCAGGCGCAGTGGCAACGCTCGAAGGTAAACCACCCGTCCCCAGCTCACGAAAGTTTTAGCATTCGCCCACCTGCACAATAGCGTAGCCAGTCAGATCCTGAAAAAGCTGCTTGATGACTGTAATGGAAATGTTTCGCCAACAATCCGTTGGACGCTCCCTCATCCAAACCGATCTTATGGAGCAGACGTTTACGCTCCCAACGTCGCGCTGCGATTTGCAGATAATCGCCATCGTGCCCGACAATAGTCACGCAAACTTGATTTGGGTGAGCTCTACGCAATGGAAGGAAAATAAGAATGACGTGGCGAGAGTTGAACTACCGGTTAGGAAAAACTAAAGACCGCAAGCTGGTTCTGAAATTTTATGAAGCAGAGCGGAAGGGGAGCCGTCGCAAGAGGTGGCTGAATAGGATGTACCACCGCTACAGCTATCTTCGCCGAAAGAAGGAAATGAAAGCGGTGGCATCCGGCGAGTCATTTGTTTGAGAGGCTAAGGGGACCCAGAGTCAAACCGTCCAGCAACCCCAAACCGGACCGCTGTGAAAACCTCCCACATGCCTACTTAGGGCCAAGAGACTTCCAGCATGTCCATCCGATTCGAAGGCTGGGCGGGGTCGGGTCCACGGTCGGACTACGCCGGTAATGGAATCGCATCTGATGCTAAGCGTCTGCGATTCTGGAGCCGGCTTCGTCGTGCTCCCACGCCTCTGCGGGCTCAGTCTCAGGAACCGGTCGGACGTCCGGATTCTGCATGATTACGCGCGCACAGGTGTTCCATCGCAGAATAGCATCGTCATTCCCAGGTATCGAAAAATTCATTGCCTTCTCATAATGATCCATCGCCTCCCGAAGCGCGTGATATGCGGAGGCGCCCGCTCCGGTGCCGCCGTGGCGAATGCGCGCATTTCCGAAACGCTCCCAGATGATGCCCTCGTAGTAGGTCCGCTCGTAGTCGCCATTGATCTGTGCCAGAACGGCTTGTGCGGCTTTCACATGCAGATCAGAATCGAATTGGTCAGTTCGCGCGAGCAGAAGCGAAATCAGCGCCTGCTGGTGATTGGGCGCGATGGCCAGAATATCGAGGCAAATACTCTCCGCCAGGCTGGGTTCATTCAATAGTCTGTAACGCTCGACCTTTGCCAGCGCTTCGGGAATACTCTGCTCGGAAATGGATTTCAGTTCGAAATGCATAACGTCTCCTATCCTTTCGAATTGCTGAATACCCGGAACAGTTTCGACAACGGATCGAAGAACCGGTCCACCACGCGCTCCTTGAGCGGGATGATGGCGTTGTCGGTGATCGTGATGCCTTCAGGACAAACTTTGGTGCAGCACTTTGTGATGTTGCAGAGACCGACGCCGTATTGGTCTCTGAGATCTTCCACGCGATCTTCCACGTCCAACGGATGCATTTCGAGGGCGGCCGCATACACAAGAAATCGTGGACCGATGAATTGCTCGTGCATGTGATGGTCGCGCAAAACGTGGCAGACATCCTGACAGAGGTAGCACTCTATGCACTTTCGAAATTCCTGTACCCGTTCGACATCCTCCTGGGCAATGCGCCANGTGCCGTCGGGCGCGTCGGGCTGCCGCGGCTGGAACTTCGCGATGCGTTTCTTTACCTCGTAATTCCACGATACGTCCGTGACCAAATCCCTAAGGTGCGGAAATGCCTTCATGGGTTCGATGGTCACGGGCCTGTCCAGGGGGAGCGTGTTCAGCCGCGTCATGCACATCAACTTCGGCATACCATTGATTTCGGCCGAGCATGAGCCGCATTTCCCTGCCTTGCAGTTCCAGCGGACGGCTAGATCGCCGGCCTGTTCCCCCTGTATTTGATGCACGGCATCGAGGACCACCATGCCCGCTGAGACTTCCGTTGTGTAGTCTTGGAACTTGCCGCGGCCTCTTTCCCCGCGCCAAATCCGAAATGTGGCCGTCGCCATTACCTCATCTCCTGGATGATCTGCTGCAGATCCTCTCGCATCGGGGGAATGGGCTCGCGTGTGAGCGTCATTTCTCCACTGGCGCCCTTTCGCACAACAATGTTGAAACCTTCGTACTGATTGTCCTTTGTGGGAAAATCATCGCGAAAATGCGCCCCACGGCTCTCTTTCCGTTCCAGCGCCGCCCGAGTAACAATCTCGGAGACGGTCAGCATGCTGTGCAAGTCGAGCGCCGTATGCCAGCCTGCATTGTATTCGCGGTTTCCATCCACGCTGACTCGCTCGCTGGCGCCTTTCAACTCTCGCAAGCGCTCGAGCGCTTGCAGCATCTCCTGTTCCTGACGTACGATCCCCACCAGTTCCTGCATCACGTCCTGCAATCTATGTTGTACGGCGTACGGATTGTCGGACCCCCTGCCCTCGAAGGCCTGTAGCGCCCACTTTTCCGCGGATCCGAGTTCATCCGTTTTCACCGCGCCCAGCGAGTTCTCTTTAGCATAGGCCGCGGCATACTCACCGGCCCGCTTGCCGAAGACTAATAAATCGGAAAGTGAGTTTCCGCCGAGCCGGTTGGCGCCATGCAGACCAGCCGCACACTCTCCCGCTGCAAACAGGCCTGGCACGTCCGACATTTGGGAGTCCGCATCCACCTTGACACCCCCCATCATGTAATGGGTCGTGGGACCGACTTCCATCGGCTCCTGGGTAATGTCAATGTCGGCAAGCTGCTTGAACTGGTGGTACATGCTGGGCAGCTTCTTCTTTATATGCTCGGCCGCGTTCGGAATTCTCTCCTTGATCCACGCAATGTCCAGGAACACACCGCCGTGAGGACTTCCCCTCCCTTCTCGAACTTCCTGCCGGATGCAGCGGGCCACGTGGTCGCGGGTCAGCAGTTCGGGCGGACGTTTCGCGTTCTTGTCCCCCTGCGTGTACCGCCAGCCTTCTTCTTCCGTATCGGCTGTCTGGTTCGTATACAACGGCGGAATATCTTTGAACATGAATCTCTCGCCATTCCGATTTCGCAGCACCCCGCCCTCGCCGCGCACTCCTTCCGTGACCAGAATCCCGCGCACGCTGGGTGGCCAAATCATTCCCGTAGGGTGGAACTGGACAAATTCCATGTCCATTAGCGCCGCACCGGCATGGTAGGCGAGCGAATGGCCATCGCCCGTATATTCCCAACTGTTACTCGTGATCTTGTAAGCCCTTCCAATTCCTCCCGTGGCTAAGACGACCGCCTTGGCGCGGAACAGGTGAAATCGGCCGCGCTCGCGGTCGTAACCAAATGCGCCCGCGATGCGGCCGCGGTCCTTCAACAGCGTGACGACCGTGTGTTCCATGAAAACGTCAAGCCCCAGATGGATTCCATGGTCTTGAAGAGTGCGGATCATCTCCAGGCCGGTACGGTCGCCCACATGGGCAAGTCGAGGATAGCGATGGCCGCCGAAATTACGCTGGAGAATTCGACCGTCGACCGTGCGATCAAAAAGTGCCCCCCAGGCCTCCAGCTCGCGCACGCATGCCGGAGCTTCCTTGGCATGGAGTTCCGCCATTCGCCAGTTACTGAGGTATTGACCGCCGCGCATCGTATCGGCAAAGTGAACGCGCCAGCTGTCCCGGTCGTCCACATTTCCCATCGCCGCGGCAATGCCACCCTCGGCCATGACTGTGTGTGCTTTGCCAAGGAGAGACTTCGAAATGACCGCGACCTTCCCGCCATTTGCCGACACCTCCACCGCTGCCCGCAGACCGGCCCCCCCGGCTCCGATGATCAGTACGTCGTGCTCATGCTTGATGTACTCGCTCACTAGACGATCCTCCAATCTGTCCAGATACCCATCGAGCACATCCGCACGTACAAATCAGAAAACGCAACTGAGAAGAGGCTGCACCAGGCAAACAGCATGTGGCGCCGGTTCAGGCAACTCACGCAATCGTAGACCCGCTTCCGGGCTGGCGCCCCCGCCAAACGATCGCGCAAACCGCCGACCAGATGTCGCAAAGAGTGGCATCCGACCGTGTACGAACTCAGCAGCACGAGGTTCGTCACCAAGACGAGAGTGCCGACACCGACGCCAAACCGGCCGTCGAACCAGAACGCATCCCACACGTCCCGCGTCAGAATTACGAGAAACACGAGGGCCAGATATAGAAAATATCGATGGACGTTTTGCAGGATCAAAGGAAACGATCGTTCGCCGAGATATGTCTTGCGCGGCTCACCCACGGTGCAAGAAGGTGGATCGGCCCAAAAAGCCTTGTAATATGCCCCGCGATAGTAGTAGCACGTCACTCGAAATCCGCCCGGCGCCCACAGAATCAGCATCGCTCCTGTGACCCAAGCAGGCATCCAACTTGGGTTAGTNCCAAACCAGCCTTGGCGGGCGGGGCCGAACAATTCGGGCGAATAAAAAGGTGAGAGATATGGTCCGAACCTGAAGTGTTGCCCTTGCAGCGCAGCCCACGTGGAGTAAATGACAAATGCCGACAATCCAAGAAACACAACCAGTGGCTGTACCCACCAATTGTCGGATCGCCGTGTCTGTCCAAAGCCCGTAGGCAACAACGGAACGTCAATCTGAGACATCGAGCCTCCTCACGCGCTGATGCGGACCTTAGGTCCGCGATCAACCGCTAGCCGGATGCGATTGAATTCGGGCGGTAGCCATGATACAGCGAAATTCACAGTCACTGCTTTCGGAAACGATGCCGCACTAAACCGTGAAGCAACAATGAACCCGAAAGCACGGACACCGCACGCAATCGAACTCCGATGCAATCGCGCTATGGTACAGTTTTCGTGACTGCTGGGATTGTGGTCCGACTGGACGGAACGATGAGATCAGGACGCGAGATTCGCAGTTACGACTATGTGAACCGTCCTTACGAGCGCGTCCGTGATGCGCTGATGCAGAACGCCCTCACTGTATTCCAGGCGGCTACGAAGGCGGCTGCGTCCCGGGCACAATCGATCGCGGCTGAACTGCACGTAGATTTTGGCGGTTTTGGCGTCAAGACCGACATCAATATTTCTGTGAAAAACATCGAGGAAATGGTGGTTGACACCACCTCAACTCCCACCACGCGGTTGCTGCTGGAGTGGGAGGCAGCGACCATGCCGAAATTGTTTCCGCTCATGAAGGGCGAGCTTTCTGTGTATCCCCTGACCTCGACCGAAACGCAATTGGATTTCTCCGGGACTTACAAACCACCTTTCGGCGCCGTGGGGAAAACCATGAACGCGATGATCGGCTACCGCATCGCCGAAGTATCGGTGCATCGCTTCGTTAGCGACGTGGCAGGATATCTCAGGCAGGCCCTCGCATAGATGGTTACCTCGCTCAATCGCCGCGCTTAAAGAATGTTCCCTACAGTGACCCCTGATTTGAAGAGAACGCTATCCAGACCGGCTTCTGGGAAGTAAACCACTGCACTCCGTTTCGATCGCGAAACCATGTTCCGGAACAAGCTTAGTGTGCTAAGAGTGTGCAGAATTTTTCCACAACACGGGGACTCGGCTGCTCCAGCCTATCCGCAATAGCCCGGACAGATTCAGCTGTGCTTGTGTGGAGATCGCCAAGTGGCAGTCACCAAATTGTCCAGTCGATCCTGCCTTCCCTTGACCCATTTCGAATAATGACGCTCGGTAGTCTTGACGCTCTCGTCGAGGGCTCTTGATCACCCTTCTCTTCGTGGCTCCTGCCAGTTGTTTGACCTATCGCCACGAGTGCAACTCCCTCAGCCAAGGCGACAACGAATGCCGGTGTAAGGAAATGATTGACGAACATCCTGCGATTGAAGAAAGGGACAGGCATAGGATGGTCCCACCGATGGCGATACGCAAACACTATCAGAGACACATCATTGTTGAAACGCGGCGATTAACTACGTCTTCTTGCGCTTGGCCTTCTGCTTGCGTGCCTTACCCGATGCCTTCCCCCATTTACTTACCAAAAGTTTACAAACCTCCTTGACCGAGAACAACTGATCACACCGACCCGCCTGTCAATCTGCTTCCTGGGCATAGGGGTGGGGGCAGCAAGGTGAGGAAAGTCGAAGAGAGTTGCTCCAGTGGCCAGGCCATTACAGAGTACGCGCTCCTACTGGCCCTGATTGTTGTGCTGGTTGTCGGCATACTCCGATTTGTTGGTATTCGGGCGGATCGAGTCTTTTCACGCGCGGCAGACGCCTTCCAATCCCATACGGCTCCCGACTCTGATTAGGGCCGCCCTTTCTTTCACTTCCTAGCTTCTTGGGATCCTTTCCCGGCGGCGGCCCTCGATGCTTTGATTGCGCTAGCCCCTCCGCTGTTCTGGCGTCAGAGCCCTCGCGCGGCTCCCAGAAAAGCCTGGGAACTGTCAGATTTGACTCGTGCGCATTTGCCAAAGTAGAGATGCTTTCCCAGGATCGATCCTCGCTTCGGAAGGGTGAGGTAGGGAGAACATCCCCAGTCTTTCATTTGAAAGGCTAGACCCGAGGGGAAGGAACTGGAAGCTGTCATTTGTGCAAGTTCTGGGCCAAGAAAATCAGTATTGAATTGCCCTTTTAGACTCCGGACAACGTACTCGGAGTCGCCGGAATACAAGTCAAGCTCGGTATTCAATAGAAAGCCCCGACTTGGGATAGCCAACTCGGGGCAGGGTGCGATGGTTTAGCCTGTTTTCCCAGGTCATCGGGATTTATGAGCGGAGTATGCCGCTAAGAGGATGCGATCTCTTTGTTTTAGGACAATGAATCTAGGAAACTTACAAGTGTTTTACATGGACGGTTCTCCGATTGCACTTTAGAACTCGAACCGTCTCTCCCAATCATCACGGAGTGATAAACACTTGTGCTCCCCGAATTTTTGCTTAAGGTATCTTTCCGCACCGACAGCATCCTTCAACAACGTCGGTAGTGTGAAGAATTTGTACTCGCATAGCTTACAGCCTCCCATGACGGGAATACGACCAACTCTTTTGAGAATTACGAACTGCGAGTCATCGACTGGAACCGGTTCTCGCATGATCAATAAGGTATCATTCTAGGCCCTGTTCCCCATCAAGGATGCCATTTCCCTGCGTTTGCACTTGCTGCATTTCAACGATCTCTACGCCCCGTTGGTATTTGGTTGGGATAGAACTCGGACGCGTTGACTTTAGGCGGAGGGTTCCCATTCTTACCCTTGCGGTTGCAAGGTGGGTTCGCAATTCCGCCAGGATCACGTTTTCCGAGGCCCCCCTATAATGCCGGAC
>AP72_2010_repI_A10DRAFT_1000026_pt1 | contig 20736 bp, 17 predicted proteins | sample AmaPasreplicIA10_FD_9194 | JGI IMG/M metagenome (IMG submission 9194) | reverse complement strand
TCTTCGATACCGTTTCTTCTGCCTCCCGGTTGCGCAATCAACTGGCGCAGGCCGAAGAACGTTTGGCCGGGGCAGAACGCGATGCCCGTCGCCTCGAAGCCGAAATTACCTCAGCGAATACACAAGTCGAGGCTTTCGGCGGCCAACGTGGACAGCTCGCCCTAGAATTCGATTCGATCACCCAACGCGCGGCAGGAGTCAGCGAGGAAATCACTCGCGTCCGTCAATTACTCGAATCCAAGAAGCCGGCAGAGAGTCAGGCCAAGACCAACCTCGATGTCCTTCGTGCCGAGTACGCGACCGCATTGGGTAAGAAGGCCTCGCTCGAAGCGGTTATCGCCGAGCATGGATACTCGACTGAATCGGTTCGCCGCCTCTTCCAATCTGGCGTCATGCAAAGCGGTCTAGCCCCAGTCGGCGTGCTGGCCGACTTTCTCGAGGTCGAGCCCCGGTACGAGCGTGTGGTCGAAGACTTCCTGCGCGATGAATTGAACTACATCGTCGTGAAGTCCTGGGATGCGGCCGACGAGGGCCTGCGCATGTTGCGCACGGATGTCGACGGACGCGCTACATTCCTGGTCCATCCCGAAGACGCGCAAGCGAAATTCTCCTTCGTGCTCAACGAGGCCGCACACTCCGCGCCTCCGGCGGAGCAGATCGTCCCACTCAAGCATTCCATTCGCGTGCTGAACGGTTTCGGACGGTCCCTCGAAGTCATCCTGCCGAAGCTCCGAGACGGCTACATCGTTCCCGAATCCGATGTTGCCCGCGGACTAGCTCTCGAGAACCCTGACGCCTTTTTCCTCTCGCAATCTGGGGAATGCTTCCACAACGTCACGGTGACTGGCGGTAAGCAGCGTAGCGAGGGCCCCCTCTCCATGAAGCGCGAGTTGCGTGAGGTAATGCGCCAGCTCGAAGATCTGGAGCGCGCTCTTCGCGAAGAAGAAACGCGAGTCCTATCGCTGGGGCGGGAAATTACCGATCTCACTTCCCTGCTCGAACGGCTGCAAAGTGAAAAGCGCGATGCCGAGCACCAGGCGATGACCTCCCGCCACATGCTGCAGCAACTCGATTCCGAGATGAGTCGGGTCAGTGAGCGGCTAAACATCGCGAAACTCGAAATGAGCCGGCTGGCAGCTGAGCGCGCAGACCAGGAGGGAATTCTCTGTGCGAAGCAATCCGAGATTGAAGTCCTGGAGCTTCGCCGTACCGAGCTCGAGCAGCAACTCGCATCCGGTCAGGAGTCATTGACTGCTCTGCGCCTGCGCCGCGAAGAATCGGCACAGACAACCTCACAACATGCCGCTCGTGTCGCCACGATGGAGGAACGTCATCGCTCTGCTGTTGCCGTCCTGCAGCGTATTGAGTCGCTGTTCATCGATATGGAGCAGCGAATTCAGGCACTCGCGTCACAAATCGAGGGCGCAGCAGCCGAAAAGCTGCAACGTGAAACAGAAAACGAGCAACTGGCCCAGCAAGCACTGGATCTCGACGCCGAGCGCAACGCCGCGCAGACACGCGAGGGACTGTTGCAATTCGAAACCGAGCAACTCCGTGCTCGCCTCACCGAGATCGACGACCTCTTGCATACCAGCCGGCAACTGCTTGATCAGGCGCGCGATCGGCGCGGAGAGTTGTCCGCCGCTGCCGCCAAGCTGCAGTCCGACGGGCAATACATGGCGGAGACCTGCCTGAACGAACTTGGCGTTGAGCGCGCGGCTTTGATGGCCGATACCACCCTGACCATCGTTTCCGGTGACGAATTGGCGACCGAGGATCAACTCTACCGCGACATGCGCTCGAAGCTAGAAGCCATGGGTCCGGTCAACATGATGGCACTTGAGGAGTACAAGGAAACCGCGGAACGGCATGGCTTCCTCGACACTCAGCGCAAAGACTTGATCTCCTCGATCGAGAACACGATCGCCACGATCAAGGAAATCGACCAGATCTCGCGCCAGAAGTTTGAAGAGGCGTTCAATAAGATCAACGAGAACTTCCAGGCAACCTTCAAGAAATTGTTCGGTGGCGGCCACGCGTTCATGAAACTCACCGACCAGGAAAACAGCGCGGAAAGCGGCATCGATGTGGTCGCTTCACCCCCAGGCAAGCGCCTGCAAAGCGTCTTGCTACTCTCCGGCGGAGAAAAGGCTCTGACCGCACTAGCCCTGCTGGTCGGCATTTTCCAATACGCGCCTAGCCCGTTCTGCATCCTCGACGAAGTCGACGCCCCTCTCGACGAAGCCAATGTCGGACGCTTCACCGAACTCGTGAAAGAGATGAGTGTTCAGACGCAGTTCGTGCTCATCACCCACAGCAAGAAGACGATGAGCATCGCTCCGGTGCTCTATGGAGTGACAATGCAGGAACCGGGAGTGTCTAAGCTCGTGTCAGTACGCTTCGGAGCTCAATAATTCGTCGCGTAGAAACCCTTGTCATCCTGAGCGCTGGCAAAGCCAGCAGGAGGGACCTAACGACAATAGAAAGCTGCGATGCAGTCACCAGGACGCAGCAAGCTGTATACGCCTGGGTAGTACTTTGCTACCGCAGATTCACTTTCATGCGTATCGTACGGCCCTTCACCGAGGCTGCTCCTCGGTTCAGGATGACATCCGGTTATGTAACCAGCGACTGAAATCCTGCCGAGTTATCCACCTCCATCCTCAGTTTTTCCACAACTAGTTCCCCTCAAGATCCTTGCCTTTCAGCAGTTCTCCCCATCTTCATCGCTGTCAATCTTTTTCGCACTCCGAACTAAACCACTTCCGCATGTCTTGTGACGAGAGTCGTTGACATTTTTTTCGGACCAGCTAGAATACGCCTCGCCTCTAGCCTGTAAAATTTAAACATGAGCCCCCAACTAATCGATTCCGTCCTCATCCGTAGCGATTTTCCAGATCTTAAACTGAAGGCCAGCGGCAAGGTTCGAGACGTCTACGATATCGACGAAACCCAGCTCCTTTTCATCGCCAGCGACCGCATTTCGGCGTTCGACTACGTCCTCGCCACCGGTATTCCCCATAAAGGCCGGATTCTGAACCAGATTTCCCTGTTCTGGTTTGAATTCCTGGCCGACGTGGTGCCTAGTCACCTGATCACTGCCGAGGTTGGAAGGTATCCTTCGAACGTTCGCAAATATGCGGATCAACTCCGCGGCCGCTCCATGCTCGTCCGGCGCGCCCAGATTTTCCCGGTCGAATGCATCGTGCGCGGCTATCTCTCCGGTTCTGGNTGGAAGGAATACAAGGTCAGCGGAAAGGTTTGCGGCATCGATTTGCCGGCAGGCTTGCAGGAGTCTGAGGCCCTGCCCGAGCCGATCTTTACGCCGTCGACGAAAGCGACCTCGGGTCACGATGAGAATATAACCTTCGACAAGATGTGCGAAATCGTCGGCGTTGAGACCGCAAGTCATCTCCGCGACCTGACCTTGCGCATCTATAAAAAGGCCGCAGGCTACGCGCGTCAGCGCGGCATCATCATCGCCGATACAAAATTCGAGTTTGGACGCACTCCCCAGGGCATCACCCTGGCGGATGAAGTACTGACTCCCGATTCTTCGCGGTTCTGGCCCGCTGACAAGTACGAGCCGGGCCGGGCACAGGATTCGTACGACAAGCAGTATGTCCGCGATTACCTCGAGCAGATTCACTGGAACAAGCAGCCGCCCGCTCCCGCTCTTCCGCCGGACGTGGCACGCCGCACCAGCGAAAAATATCTCGAGGCTTACTACCAGCTTACGGGACGCAAGCTGGATGTGTGACCGCAGGTTTCCCACGGTTGCAAGCGAGCTCGCCTTATGACCTTGAGTGTCATTGACTGGATCATTTGCGCGCTCATTGTTTTTAGCGTGATTACAGCCGCCATGCAGGGCTTTTTTTCTGAAGCTCTAACCACGGCTGGGTTGATTCTTGGCTACATCGTGGCGGCGTGGAAGTATCGCAGTTTCGCGGAGTGGCTGGAAAGCTTTTTGAAGAACCCGTGGTTGTCTGAGATTCTGGGCTTCCTGATTATCTTTTTCGCCATCTTGCTCCTGTTCGGCATCGCCGCCAGGATTGCTCGTTGGATCATGAAGGAAGCCGGACTTAGCGGTTTTGACCGTTTTCTTGGCGCCGTCTTGGGGCTGGTCAGGGGCGGGCTGATGGTAGCAGTGATCCTGATGGGAATGACGGCGTTTCAGCCGGCTTCGAAGTTGCTGCAGAACTCGCAATTGGCGCCCTACTTTCTGGTAGTCGGGCGGGCAGCAATCTGGTTGGCTCCGTCGGACTTGCGCATGCGTTTCTATCAGGGACTCGGTCTGCTGCATCAAGCTCCCGAGAAGTTGGGAGCCGCGCCGGCATCGGGAAAAAAGTAGGGCTGCGTGCGGTACGAATAAATTCTTAGATCAAAGAGAGATCCCTCGTGAAAGATCAACTGGAAGCACTCGTTCTGCAGATGTATCGCAGCAATATCCTCTACTCGGAAGGCGTGCGGGAATTCAAGAAACGATTCATCCTCACTGTTCTTCAGGAGAACCGCGGAAACCAATGCCGCGCTGCTCGCGAATTAGGTATGCACCGCAACACGCTCAGCCGCACCATCAGCGAGCTCAAGATTGATGTCCGCCAGTTGCGCGACGGCGTTAAGCGTCCCCCGCGCAGCGCCCGCCCCGTTTCGCTGGAAAAAAAGATCGTGCGATAAGGAAACGCCCGCCGACGTTCGCTCTTAGGGCTTCGGATTGCGAAAGCCGGAAGCCGAGCGCCGATAACCTCCAAAAATTAAGGCAGCCCGCGCGGGCTGCCTCTTTAATTTCTGCTTTGGCAAGTTTCTATTGCGCGGCTGGCTTCTTGCGAACCGGTGCCTTATGCGCCGGAGCCGCAGGAGCGGCCTTAGCCCGCAGCAGTTGCCCCTTCTCCATCACCATCATGAACGGATTCGGAGTGTAGGACGCGGGCTCACCCTGGAAATCGAACGAGGCTCCATCTTTGGGAATCAACCGCGTAGGAACCTTGTCTTCAAACTTTAAGGTGATATCGGCCTTCTTCGCGTCAATGTCGTCCGAACTTCCGGCGATCATAAACGTATCGGGCTCGGTACTGATCACGGTTCCGTTCATCTGCACCGCTTTCCCCTTGATGGCATTCCAAACCATGTCCTGATCTTCCTGGCTGCCGTTGGTGAGAACAAATTCCCACTGCGCAAAGTCCATCTTGTCGGGAGCCGTCTCGGTGATCATCTTGTGCGCCTGCTCGGCAGGTGTTGGCGCAGGTTTGATCATTGTGGCCAAATCAGCAGGCGCGCTGCTACCCGCTTTTGCTTTTGCCAAAACGTCAGCCCAACCGTCGTCGCCGGCGTGATATCGCACATACAAACCGCGAGCATATTTTTCAATCTGGGCTTGCATCTGTGCTGGAGCAATGGCGGAAGCTCGCGCCGCATACCAAATCGCATTAACTGAATTCTCGGGCGTACCAGGCGTCTTCGGGTCCGGCCAATACGCCAACGCGAGAGGATAGACCACACTGAAATCCTGCGGACTAGCATCAGCCGCTTTCTTCAAATGCTCGATGGCCCCTGGATAATCTTTCGCCTGATAATCGGCAATCCCGATAGCGGATTCGAAGATCAGATCCATCTGGCCCTTCATCCCAACGATGTCCTTGTCCGTGATCTTGGGCCAGCAAGCCTGACCTTGTTCCGCATACTTCTTCGCATCAGCAAGATTTCCGCTGGCATCCCCATTCTGTGCCAGGCTTCTGTTGTAGAAGGCTAACAGGGCCAGCGCTCGCATATTGCACTGGTCGACGGTAACCAGCTTGCCGGCGGTGTCCATCGTCTTCTTGGCATTGCCCGTTTGCTGGTAGGTACCCATCAGCAGTTCGAGAGCCTGATTCTTCATAACACTGTTGGGATATTGCGTAAGAAATGCTTCCAGGCCGCTGACCTTTGCGGTGTTGTCCTTCTGCTGTACGGCTGCGACGTAGGCGTTGTATTCGGCTGGATCTTTGATGACCGGTCCCTGGGATTGTCCCTGGGCGGGTGCGCCCGATTGTCCCTGAGCTGGCTGCGCAGTATCCTGTGCCACCGCGACCACCGATACCCCAAGCACAACCGAAAGCAGAATCGTTTTCATCAGTATGGCTCCTTGAAATCTCGGGAATGGCTATTCTGGAATCTTATTTTTCAGTATTGCAAGACTGCATTCCGACTGGACCGCACTACCTTTGGATCCTGCTTGGGAATGCCCGGGCTTCCTGGCAGGTGCCCCGGGACGGAGGGGGCTGACCCGGTTTAAGCGAAGCGGCGGCTGACCCTTTTTCCCGGCTGGCCGGATTATAAGTACCTCTACTGCCGAAGGCAAGCGACTTCCCATTCGTGCTCCTCTTTATTGTTAAGATGCGCAGAGCAGAGAACACGGATGTTTGCTCTTCGCGCTCTCGGCCCTCATTCTTTCGTACTAGGAGAGCTGCTGGTATGGACACCAGACAACCCCTCGCCGGTCAGGTCGCGGTGATCACCGGTGCTGGCCGCGGCATCGGTTCGGCGATTTCCCGCAAACTGGCTACGCTCGGTGCAACTGCTGTACTACTCGGACGTACTCAATCGTCACTGGACCAGACTGCTCAAGCCATCCTTGAAGCCGGCGGCAAGACAGAAGTAATTCCCTGCGACGTCACCGTGCTCCATCAGCTCGAGTACGCTTCCACTCGTGTGGATAGCACGTTCGGCCGCGTGGACATACTGGTAAATAACGCAGGTGTGGGCGGCTTCAATGACCCGCTGCACAATTTGCCGCCCGAAGATTGGGACCGCATCATCAACACGAATTTGCGCGGCGTCTACTATGCCATCCGTACGTTCGCTCCCATCATGATCCGGGCCTACTCCGGACACATCGTCAATGTCTCGTCCCTTGCTGGGAAAAACGCTCTTCCCAACGGTGCAGCATATGCTGCGTCCAAGTGGGGGCTGAACGGATTGACGTATTCTGTCGCCGAAGAGCTGCGGCGTCATAACGTACGCGTGTCGGTGATCTGTCCCGGCTCGGTCGACACCGAACTCAGCCCTCATGCCGGGAAAGACCCAAACAAAATGTTGAAGTCCGAAGACGTCGCGCACGCGGTAGAAATGCTGGTGACCCAGGCGCCGCAATCTTTCATCAGCGAAGTGCTATTGAGGCCAACGCAGAAGCCGTGAATGGGCTCCAGGCGGCTTCGGGAAAGTCTTGATCGTGGTGATCTATCAAGGGACGGCCGCCCCAGGCAGTTCGCGAGCGAAGCTCCGCAGCTTTACCCTGTGACCCTCTGTGCTCCCTGTGGTGAGTGTGTTTGATGACGGCTCGCCGCCTTCACTTTTTGAACAAATTCTCAAACGCAGCCCGCGCATCGTTCGGTTTCAAGGTAGCAGGCGTCGAAGTTTCCTTCTCGCGCGTAACACGAATTTCATACAGGCTACACTCGTTCCGAGCATCCTTCTTCGCGATCCGTTCTTTCACAGGCTGCATGCACTCAAACCGGCTGCCAGGGTCAAAGTATGTACATTGCTTGCACGAGTGCAGCTCGAAGCCGCACTTCGGACATTGCCCCTCACCCGAGCTAGCTGCCCCTTGCAGCACCGTGCCGCACTGCGCGCATCGCGAAACCGCCCGAGTCCCCGGCAAATTCACCGGCTTCGGTCCTAGAGCGTGATCCCAACGAGGCGGACCGCTCTTGCGTTCGGGCGGAGCCTTCTTCCGCGGTTCTTCGCGCCGCGGCTCGCGCTCGCGATCGCTGTCCTGATATCCGTGTTGACGGTATTTAGCCAAAGCAACCTCCCCCAAGCGTGTGGCCGTATTGTCCACCCGAGCATGCCCCGTCAGCAAGCCCGAGGCGTTTATATCGGATTTGCATTCACCAACGACTGGTGGACCACACCAAGTTGTGCTTACTCATCGTCATAGGGCTCGTTCAATTGCGTATTTTCCTCGCGGATCGAAACTCGGGACTCGCGATAGCTACAATATCTGGATGATCCACGAGATTCTTCCCGTCGGGCCTCTACGATGCAACTGCTCGATCATCGGCGATGAGAACACCCATGAAGCCATGGTGATCGATCCAGGCGACGAAATAGAAGACATCCTTGCATTAGTGCGCCAGCACAACTTGCAGGTGAAGCAGATCGTAGTCACCCACGCGCACATCGATCACGTCGGTGGAGCAATGAAAGTCCGTGCCGCGACCGGCGCACCGATCCTTCTCAACCAAAACGACTACGCGCTTTTGAACATGATGGATATGCAGGCCGCCTGGATTGGCGTACCTTCACCAGGCAAGATTGAGATTGATCGAAGTGTCACAACAGGCGAAGCCGTCTCCGCCGGCTCGCACACTGCCCAGATCCTCCACACCCCGGGTCACACCGAAGGCAGCATCTGCCTGTACTTTGCGCCGGAAAAGAAGTTGATCGCCGGGGACACTCTCTTCGCCGGCTCGATCGGCCGCACGGATTTACCCGGCGGAAGCATGCAAAAAATCATGCGCTCTCTGCACAACACTGTGATGTCGTTGCCGGACGACACCGTGGTCGTTCCAGGGCACGGCGAACCGACGACCATTGGCGAAGAACGCGAGAGCAATCCTTTTCTGATTCAACGATAGGACTCCCAAAACGGCACTTGCACACGAATCCGCGACTTCCCCGATGATTCTCCACCGCTTCCCTTCTGTTATAGTGGACCCCTACGAAGGAGCCCGATATGGCTGGAAAAAGTCTGAACCGCGTTCAATTGATCGGCAATCTGGGCAAGGATCCCGAAATCAAATACACACCGCAAGGTACGCCGGTTGCCAAGATCACGATTGCGACCAATGAACGCTTCAAAGACAAAGGTGGCGAGTGGCAGGACCGCACCGAGTGGCACAACGTCGTGCTCTGGCAACGCCTCGCCGAAATTGCGGGCGAATACCTGAAAAAGGGTGGCAAGGTCTACATCGAAGGACGCCTGCAAACCCGCTCCTGGGATGATAAGCAGACCGGCCAGAAGAAATACATGACGGAAATAGTTGCCAGTGACTTGATTCTCCTAGGGGGTCGTGGCGAAGGCGGAGGCGGCGGAGATTTCAGCGGCAGTTCGCGTTCTTCATCGAGCAGCAACAATTTCGACCAGCGTGTCCCCGAACACGAGCCAGCCGGCTCCGGTCCCATCACCGACGAGGACATCCCGTTCTAAGTAGCGCCGGCCTAAGGCCGAATAGCGAAAGGCCGAAGCTAGTCTCCGTCTCCCGTGTCCACGGCGATCAACTCCAGATTCTGCAATAGCGGGCTCGTCTCCGCCATGAACTCCACGTGTCCGCACTTCGGGCACGATAACATTGCATGCCCGATACCGGGCGCCATGCTGACTCGCATCAACTGATAGCGCTGAAGCTGCTGTTCGCATCGCAGACAACACACGGTCTTATTGTGTGGATCGATAGAGAGCGAGGCGGGTATTTCGATGGCTGGTTTCATAGATTCCTTGTAAAACGAAATGTGGAGCAGCCAAAGCTAGGCTGCTCCACTTTTGGTGCAATGAGTGTACCACGCGGACGCTCCGCGCTTCTCTTTTTTAGCTGGGCGGCAGGGTGAACTTCACGGTTACTCGCGTCTGACTTTCAGTGTTATGACCGTTCGCCGTCTCAGGCTGGTAGCGCCATTGCTTCACGGCATCAATCGCAGCCTGCGTCAGCAACGGATTCCCAGAGACCACTCCAATATCACCGATGCTTCCTGTATCCAGGACCTGCACATCGAGCACGACTGATCCCTGGACGTGCTGCGCCTTCGCGTCCGCGGGATAATCCGGTTCAACCCGGTGAACCAGCGGACGTTCGACCCGCGTCCCTGATTGCGACGGGTTGCCCAAAGATCTATATACGACCTTTCCGTTCTCCGTGACGACGAGTCCACCTGCAGGAACGGCAGGATTGCCGCTGCCGGTTTTCACCGGAGGGATCGGGACGCCGTTCGAGGAATCCGACTTGGACAAATCCTGCGCAGCCCCGGAACTCGTGGCACTCGACGCCGTACCAGTTTTCTTCGACGCCCCGCCCGAGTTTTTCGCCGCCCGCTGCCAGCCGATTACGACGCCCAGCGCGATCGCCGTTGCAATCACCAGAACGATCAGCACCGAACTCAAGACCATGCTCGGCTTTTCATCCGCGACTGCGATTTGCGATGGATTCTCTTGGTCCGACGTGACCGGGACAGGCGTCGATTCCATGATCGCGGGCGTCGGTTGGTCTCCGGGCTGAGTTTTCGATGGCTGCACAGGAAGCCCTGCCTCCGCTTCCCTCGTATTTTCCGCGATCCTGCCGGCAAGCACCTGCAGGGCGCTGATCTCACGTTTCCCAAAAGCGTTGGGCCAGGCCGAGAATACCTGAATTATGCCCACAGCTCGATTCTGGTCGACCAGGGGCGCTATCAACATCGATCGTACACCCAGCCGCCGGCAAGCCTCAGCATTCACCCGCGAATCCGTTTCGGTATCCTGGCATTGCTGAATCTCGCCAGTGGTCAAACAAGCTCCTGCCATCCCCGAGCTCGCGTCGACCCGCACGCCCAGATCTGGCGAATTTTCCCCCGTAGTTGCCCGGCAGGTTAATTCCCCGTCGCGGAACAGCGCCACGGCCGCTCCGCTCGCCCCGGTCGCATTCCGGGCCTGCTCCACCACCTCGTTCAACACCAGGTCCAGCGCAAGCCCTACCGAAACCGCTCCACCACCATGAGCAGCAAGGGTTTGCGCCACTTGCGCCAAATTGGAAGGATCAGAAAAAAACTCTGTCGCGTGGCCTGCGGGCCCCTGATCCCTTGCTCCCGCCCCGTTGGTTGATTCCGACTGCACCCTGGGATCTTCAGTCATACCGAAACCAGACCATGTAGGATTCTGGGTAATTGACATTATGAGGTGAGTTCCTCGGGGTTTCAATATTCAGGTGGGGGACACCGGAGCCCGTGGACTTTAGCGGAGTGTGCCCCGAATTATCGAGAATGTCAACAGTGATGCACAAGGAATGCAACATTTCTTGCACCCCCCTGTGTCTGCCGCCATTCCCGTTTCTGGCTGCGCCCGGAAAAAAATTACCCAAACTTTCGCAATTCAATGGAAAGGCGGCAATACAATCTGTAAGTCGACCCGTAGTTGGGGGCCTCCGAGTCAATTGCGGATCGAGAACCAGCCTTGCTATCGAGGAATAACCGGATGCGCATTGCAGTCGCAGGTTCAGGATATGTAGGTTTGGTGGCCGGTGCGTGCTTTGCCGATCTTGGCCATCAAGTCATCGTCGTCGACAACGACCAAAACAAACTGGAGGCCCTGAGAAACGGTCGAATACCCATTCACGAGAAGTTCCTGCCTGAACTCCTCATGCGCAATCGGGACGTGCGGCTTCGTTTCACCGACGACCTGAAGGATGCCGTACAACAGAGTTCCATCATCTTCGTAGCCGTCGGAACACCACCCCTGGAAAACGGTGAGGCCGACCTCTCTTATGTGGAATCGGTTGCGCGAGAGATTTCCGGTGGCATTGATGACTACAAAGTCATCGTGGAGAAAAGCACGGTTCCCGTCTACACCAGCGATTGGGTCCGTCGGATCATTCTGCGAAACGGCACCGCCCCCGAATGCTTTGACGTAGCCTCAAATCCGGAATTCTTACGGGAAGGCACAGCCGTCACCGATTTTCTGTTTCCTGATCGGATTGTAATCGGCTGCGACAGCCCGCGATCTGTCGAAATGTTGCGCGAGATCTATTTGCCGCTGACAGATGGCAGCTACTACCAGCGTACAGAGGCAATTCCCCAGCCCGATCGCGCCCAGATTCCACCGCCCATCATCGTAACCAGCACGAAAAGTGCCGAACTGATCAAGCATGCTTCCAACGCCTTCCTCGCGATGAAGATTTCTTTCATCAATGCCGTCGCATCTGTGTGCGAGTCGGTGGGCGCGGACGTCGGCCAGGTGGTGCACGGAATCGGCACCGACTCACGCATCGGATCGCGATTCCTCAGTCCGGGAATCGGCTATGGCGGCTCCTGCTTTCCCAAAGATGTCATGGCATTTCGCGCCGTAGCCCGAGAGCACGGCTACGATTTTCGTCTGCTCGACGAAGTCATGCATATCAATGAAGATCAACGTCAGCGATTTCTCCGCAAAGTGAACAATGCTCTCTGGACTCTGCGCGGCAAGAAGTTAGGTGTGCTCGGACTGGCTTTTAAAGGCGGAACCGACGACATCCGTGAGTCTCCCGCATTGCAAATCGTGCAATCACTTCTCCAACACGGCAGCAAGATCGTCGCCTATGACCCCGCTGCGATAGACCGCACCCGTGAAGTATTCGGCGATCAAATCATGTACGCCAGCTCAGCATACGAGGCAGCACATGGTGCCGACGCTCTGTTGATCCTCACTGAGTGGGAGGAGTTTGCCAATCTCGACCTCAATCGTCTGCGCGAGGAGTTGAAATACCCGATCGTGATCGACGGGCGAAACCTGTACGATCCAGAAGTAATGTCCGCCCAGGGCTTCACCTACTACAGCGTGGGCCGCGCCGCCTCGCACCCTGACGGTGTGCCCTCCGCCGTGTTGAAGAACGGCAAGAAAGCATGACGCCTCGCGCTCTGATCACTGGCGGAGCTGGCTTTCTCGGGTCTCATCTTTGCGATGCACTGCTGGCCGATGGCTGGAATGTCGTCGTGGTCGATAACCTCCTCACCGGACGCAGGGCAAATCTTGCTCACCTCAAAAACGACATGCGCTTTGACTTCGTCGAAAAAGATATTGGTCAACCCTTCGACGTGGGAAAGGTCGATTACGTCTTCCATTTTGCGAGCCCGGCGAGCCCCGAGGACTATCACGCTCACGGTATCGAGACGTTGCAGGTCGGTTCCTTCGGCACGTTCCACGCTCTAGAAAACGCGCGAAAATACGGAGCGAAATACCTGGTTTCATCGACGTCCGAGTGCTACGGGGATCCCCTCGAACATCCGCAAAAGGAATCTTATTGGGGAAATGTGAATCCGGTTGGCCCGCGCTCGGTGTACGACGAAGCCAAGCGCTTCACGGAAGCGGTCACCGTGGCCTATCGCCGCTATCACGATGTGGATGTCCGAATCGCCCGCATCTTCAACACCTATGGTCCGCGCATGCAGATCCGCGACGGACGCGTGGTTCCAAACTTCATGTGTCAAGCCTTACGCGGCGAAGACCTCACTGTCTACGGCGACGGAAGCCAGACACGAAGCTTCTGCTACGTGAGCGATGAGATCGATGGATTCATGCGGTTGTCCAAGTCCGACGAACACATGCCAGTCAACATCGGCAATCCAAACGAATTCACGATTCTGGAGTGCGCCCAACTGGTGTTGAAGGTAACGGGATCGAAGAGCCAGATTCGCTATCTTCCGCTCCCGCAGGATGATCCCAAGCAACGCCGTCCCGATATCACGAAAGCCCGGCAACTGCTGGGATGGGAGCCCAAGATCGACCTCGAGGCGGGCCTCAGATTATCGCTTGAGTTTTTCCAACAAGCACTTGCAGAAGAAAGGGCGCACAAGTAAAGCGCTTACGGCTCGAAGTAAGAGTCCAGTGACAGCATCTTCTTAAAATATTCGTCTTTCCAACTTGGATTCAGCCGATCCAGGAGAAAACCTTCCGCAGCACCAAAGGAATACACCACCGTGCGCTTCCAGCCCGGCAGGTTCGCCTGCTTTAATTCTTCGAGCGTCTTTTTCCTGACGCGCTCCGCATAGTGCGCTAGTGGTTCATAGTCCGGCAGAGCGGCGAATTCCGGAGATGGCGTATATCGCCCGGCGATTTCCGCAGATCGAACCTCTGTATATCGGGCAATTCCCTCCTGCCACAATTGAAAGCTGAAATATTTGCGGTCGTTTTCCGATGTCAGGGCGAAGAACTTGCGACGTTGTGCAACATACTTTTTAGCCAGTTGCGCGAATCGTTCAGCATTCTGTTCCGCGAGCACATTCAGCAGCAGATCGCGCAGCTGCCCAAACGCTTGCGCAACCTCAGTCTTTTCGTACGGGAATGGATAGTTCAGCATCCACATCCCGGTTTTGTCCCCATTGCTCAATCCGAGCGCCTCGACTGCGGCGAAATATCCCCGCTGAGCATTTTGCAATTGATGAAAGTGTTCATGCATTACGGTGAACAGCCAAGGAGTGCTGGTTTGACTCGGTGTGTTGGCGGGCTCGCCGATGACAACCACCGACGGCGGTCCGAATGCCGGAAAGGTCGCCTGGAAGTCGACTGGAAATTGCCTCTTCCGCACTTGCCAATCTTGGGAAATCTTATTGAATTCGGAAGGAGGAGACGGATGATGCGTCAGAAACTCGCCCTTATCGGCGACCAACAACAGCGGCGCTGGAACAGCGCTCCACCCAGCCCAGACCTTATCCTGTATCACCCCGGAAAGCCGATAAAACTCCTGCACGCGTGTCGCATCGGCAGCTGGTAATTGCGGCAACTCACTTTGAGCTCCCGCAGAGACAGAAAGGAGGAGAGCCAACGCAAGCAAGAAGATGCCATTCAGACGCATCTTCTTTCGACGGCGCGACAAACTGATGGTGAGCTACTTCAGTCGGAGTTGGCCGCAACGTAGTCGGTAAGCTTGCTTACGTTCGCCTGCTCTTCTTTGCTCTTCAATTCGAAGGCGATGCCCATGCCGTAGCCGGGATGCGCAGCCTGCACTGTTCCACGCAGTCTCAGCTTCAGCTCGTAGGTCCGAACGACGATCTCCACTGAAGAGCCCTTCGGAAAAGGCAACGACACTTCAAGATAGCAACCGCCAGAACTTAGATCTGTGAGGCAGCAATGGTTGGGGACGGATGTTCCCGTGCGGTAGACCTCGGCTCCAATGCGGCAGCTGTAACGAGTCTGCGAGCGACGGTTGTCGGCGTCGGAGACTGGGTTCGCATTCGACTCAATGGGAGGAGCCGCTTCTTCGACAACTGCAGTGTCGGTGCTGTGATGGGAAATCCGTTCCCTCGATATCACTGAATTGCCGACAGGCTCTTCCACATCAACCGTAACGTCGATCAAGTCCTGCTTGCCGTCTTTGTCGCGAAGATTCGTGGTGAGAAATTCGTCCATCAGTTTCCGCGAGGTTTTGGGTACATCCACAAACTGCACACCCCCGCGGCCATTCCAGTCTTGCCACACTACCTGCCCGGACAGACGCACACTCGAGGATTGCCCTGGCAGCTTGAATTGAAAGTAAACCTTACTGGCAGGCGGAAGCTTCTTGCCAAACTGAACTGCCATGCCATCCTGCGCCAGATCGATAAGTGTGGCCTTTTCCTGCTCGACGTTCGCGTAGTCAACCGTGGCATGCGTATGAATGGAAGCCCGGGCGCTCTTTCTTTTTTCCTTGCGCATGACCGCGCGGGCAGCGCGCAGGCTGCTGAGAGCGCGATCATAGGCCACCGGCTTGTAAAGCACGAAGTTCACGCCCAGCGAGAACAACTCGCGAATGCTTTGCTGAGAAGGCACAACAGCCACTGCCAAAGTGGATTCGTTCAGTCTCGAAGTGCGCGTCTCGCGCAGCAGCGATATCACCGCCGCACTCGACTCTGCGTCGATGATGACGACGTCAAATCGTTCCTGGTTCGCTCGAATGGCCGCGCGCGCAAAATCCGGACAGGACTCCACCCGAATGCTCAGTTCCTTCAGGACTAGGAGCAGTACGTGGGCTGCGACCTCGTCCGCACAGACTAAGAGGGCAGATAAAGTCATACGTGCCACGATGGTAGGTTCCCTCGGTGCGGCAAACAAGTTACCTGAGTCATGCCGCTTACCCACGTGCGTCTCTGCGCACTGGGCTAAATCAAGCGATCTCAATGAGGTGACGCCAGTAACCATCGATCTCCCAAAAGGTCAGTGCCAAGCTATTGACCCGTGGTGCTTTGACGGGCTGCAACCCCATTTCTACGATGATGAGTGACGCGATGAAGGAGCGCGCCCGCCGTGCTGTTTTCGAGCGGGATGCGATCCGCCCCCATCTGGCGTTCGAGAGCGGGAGAGGGCGTTCCGGAGTCCGGCACCTCCTTCCCGGGAAGATCTTACTTATGACCTCGAAGAAACAGCGCGGATTTTCGCTACTGGAAATGATCATCACGGTGGCGATCGGCCTCACCATCGCGAGTATCACGTTCATCACGTTGATGCCCATGTTCAACAAGAACCACATGGAGGTCGGGTACAACACGACGCTGATGGTGTTGCGCAATACTCGCCACCTCGCCGTCACGCAGAGCCACCAGTACTACGTCAACTTCAATCCGGCGGGATTTCCTGCGAACACGATCCAGGTGACCTATCAGCCCCCGGCCGTGGGCGGCGGAGCACTGCCTCCAGTGCAGCAAGTCGCAACCTATACGTTGCCACAAGATATTAGCTTCGCTGTGAGGGCTGGCTTCCCCACCAATGCGCCCGACACCTTTGGCAGCGGCATTAACGCGATCGATTTGGGCCAGGGTTTGGGCGCCGGAAGCTTGAACTATGTCAGCTTCATGCCTGACGGCTCCTCCCGCGACAGCCTCGGCAACTACAACAGCGGCGTGATCTACCTTTCCCGCACCGCTGACGCCAACATCTACAACTCGCGCTCGGTCTCAGTGTGGGGAGCCACGGGACGCATACGCGGATGGCACCTGTATCAACAGGCTGGATCCCCAATTTGGGTACAACAATGATGCAGAACAAAATTAAGAACGCTCGCCGCAAAGAAGAAGGCTTCACGATGATCGAAGTCATGATCGCCATCGTGGTGATGTCGGTCGGACTCCTCGCCGTGATTGCCTCATTCGCCACCGCCATCGCCGCCACGCAATCGGCTGAAGAAGACTTGATCGCGCGCCACAAGGTGCTCGATGCCATGGAGAGCATCTACACCGCGCGCAACGCGCAGCAGATTCCCTTCGCATCGGTGGCCAACGTGTCGGCGGGCGGAATTTTCCTGGATGGCGCGCAGCCGATGAAGTGCGCCGGTCCGGATGGCCTGGTCGGAACGGCCGACGACGTGAACTGTTTAACGCAGGCCGGCGCGCTCTGCCCTGACGGTGGCGCAGAATGCATGTCGGTCCCCGGCCCGGATGGAATTCTCGGCACCGCCGACGACACCATCATGAGCCTGGGCAATTTCACCCGCACTATTTCCGTGACCCCTGTGCTGTTGTCCAACGGCAACGTCAACAACAACATGATGGCCATCAGCATCACGGTGAGTTACACGAAGGCTGGAATCCCCGCCCGTTCGTTCACAGCCAACGGACTGATTTCGGCTTATCACTAGAGTGCGGACGAGGACCTTATATATGCGAACTGCTAAATCGCAACGTGGTTTCAGCTTGCTGGAATTGCTGGTGGCCTCGTCCATCGGTCTGACTGTGGTGCTAATGGCCAGCAGTCTGTTCAAGACCGGCATGGATGCAACCATGCGTGTGACGCAGCGCGCCGAGACTCAGCAGAACTTGCGCGCCGCCGTCGAACTCATGACCCAGGACATCAGCTTGGCCGGTGCAGGACTGCCTTCCGGAGGTCTCCAGCTCACGACCTCTGGCGGTCTTTCAAAATACGCCTGCAATCAGGCGGGCACCTGCTACATCACCGGTGACACCTATCCCAACAACGGTGCCGGAACGCCGAACTACATGTACCCGATCATTCCGGGATTCGGCGTCGGCGTACAGAACGGCGCAGTCATCGCCGCCGCTCCTGGGCAGGTGAACAGCAGCATCACGTCGATCTATTGCGACTACAACTTCCCGCTGACTAACTTTGGTTTCACCTTCCCGAGCTCGACGCAAGCCAACGTGGCGGTCCTTAACGCGGGCAACACGCCGAACAACATCCTCGCGCCGGGCGGACTCCAGGTCGGCGATCTGTTGATGTTCACCGTATCCACTCCAGGAAACGGAAAGACTGCCGCCGGTACCTCGTTAGTTCAGAACGCTGCCGTGGTGGCCGAGATCACGGGCATCCCCAGCAACACTCAAATCAACTTTGCCTCTGGCGACGCGCTGAACATGAACCAAACCGCCGGCGGTAACAACATCGCTGCCGTCGCCGCGGCTGCCGCTGTAGCCGGCGCTCAGACCACCGTGTGCCGCTTGCAGGCTGTTTCTTATTTTCTGCAGGTTCCTGCGGCGGGTGGAACGGTCCAGACCCCGCGCTTGATGCGCCAGGTAAACGGACTCACCGCGGTCCCAGTGGCCGACAACATTATCAATCTGCAGTTCACCTACGACATCATCGATTCGAACCTGGGAACCGTCGTCGCCAATCAGCAGAACCCGATCGGAGCGGGCCAATCTCCCAACCTGATTCAGAAGGTAAACATCTGGGTCATGGGTGCCAGCCCGATTACGAGCGGAAACAAATCGCAAAACATGTACCTGGCTACATCAGTTTCGACACGAAATATGACTTTCTGCAACGCCTACGGTTACAGCACGACTTCGTGCCAGTAGGACCGGGTAAGGGGTAATTGAGGGAAAACCATGGGAATGCGCAATAAAAATTCACGAGGCTTCACTCTGATCGCAGCCATGCTGTTAACTGTCCTGTTGTCGGGACTGGCCGTGGGACTGCTGTTCATGGTCAGTAGCGAAACCAGGATGGGCGGCAACGACCTCGAAGGCAACCTCGCCTACTATGGCGCAGAAGCCGGGATCGAGAACCTGACTTCGGAACTCTCTCAGCTGTATCAGAGTTCGCAGTCTCCCAATGCTGCCTCGATCACGGCCTTGGTGAATCCTTCGAACTACCCGACCGCGGTCTCCGGCGCGAACATCACAAACATGAATTACGTCGAGACCATCACTTGGCCATCCACCAAGACCGATGGAACGCCGTGCCCCAACGCCCCTGATCCGTGCGGTTCGTGGGATATCGTAGGCTCCGGCCCCGATCAAGGCATGGTCGCCACCCTCATTCCCTTCACCCTCCAAGTCACTGCAACGCGCGCTGCAGGGTCTGGCCAGGTATCCGCATATTCGACCGCTGCCGCGACCGGAGCTTCGGTCAACCTGACCCGTACCGTGGAAGTTGCTCTGCTGCCCGCATTTGAATTCGGCATCTTCTGCGATGGCGACTGCGATTACTTCGCCGGCCCGAACTTCAACTTCGGTGGACGAGTTCACACTAACGGCCACCTCTTCCTGGCTTCCGGCAGCGCTCTGACCTTCACCGACAAGATCGCCGCCGTGGGACAGGTCATCATGGATCAATTGGAGAATGGCCACCCCACATCTGCGGGTTATACCGGAGCATCGTATGTTCCAAACGCCGGCGGAGGCTGCCCTGCGGCCCCAGGCACCGGTCCGGCCACAAACTGTCTGGCTCTGGGTGCGGGCAGTTGGACGGGTGGATTCCCGCCCGCTGGTGCCGCCAACCCGGCGTGGACGGGCATTTCCAAATCGACCTTTAACGGATTTATTGAAAACGGTCTGACTGGCGCGAAGAGACTCCAGCTGCCCTTCGTGCAGAACTCAAACGTGGGTGCCATCGATATCATCCGTCGTCCGCAAGCCGGCGACACGGCACTGCTCAGCAATTCGCGCCTCTATAACGAGGCGGAAATCCGCATCCTGATCGCCGACAACATCAACGACCTGCATCCGGAGCGTGGCGTTGGCGTACTCGACGCCGATGACGTCCAACTTGGCCCTGCTGCCGAAAACGGCGCACCCGTGCTTAATGCAACCGCCAACATGTATTACGGACAAGTCCAAAAGGCCACTGGAAGCTGGATTACGACCGCTCCCGCCCAAAGCACTGGAGTCTTGTGTGCTGCGGCAGACACGCAATGGCCTTTGGCTGGGCAGGTCACTACAGGCACACCTTGCACCGGAGCTTGGCTGCGCATCGAGTATCTGGATACCCTCAACGTCTGGCACGGCGTTACGCGCGAGTGGCTGGGCTATGGTTTCGGCCGCGGCTACAACTATCCACCGACGGCTCCTGCTGGCAACGCGGCGTGCCCGTTAGCCGCAAACCCGGCTGGACAGTGCGCCAATCCCCTTGGGCCCGCGCTTCTAATTCTGCAGCAGCTCCAGTCCGGAAAAACCGCCGCCCAAGCCGTCGGCGCCGGCACGGCTTACAACTGGCTGCCTATCAACTTTTATGACGCTCGCGAAGGCGAGCCCCGCGATTCCCGTACTGGCGGTACCGCGGCATCGTGCAGTCCAGCTGGCGTCATGAACGCCGTGGAAATTGACGTAGGTAACCTGTGGCTCTGGCTCCAGGGCAAGGCTCCTTACGCGGGCGGTAGCGGCAAGAGTGTCAACTCTTTGAACCAGAACGGATACATTCTCTATTTCTCCGATCACCGCGGAATGCGGCCGGATCCGAATCCGACAGGCAACGGCCTCTATAACCGGATCACCGGTATGTCCGGCTTGGAAGACGTGGTAAATGCCGCTTCTACCCCAGGAATTCCGAGCGGCAACCTCGAGCCGAAAACGTATTATTCGTTCTCTCCCGAGGACGTCAACGCCGACAACGTTCTCGATCAGTGGGGACAGACACTGATCGGTTCCGGCTTCGGCTTGACCGCCGTAGCTGTGTCACAGCCTTATTACATACCTGGCACGACAAACGGAATCGCCGCTTGTGCGCCAACCGCACAATGGAACATCGTGACGGGACCGCGCCACGGTCTGCGGCTGGTTGATGGCGGAATGACCGCCGGCGGTGTCAGCTTCCTGCCGCAACCGATCGCGCCC
>AP72_2010_repI_A10DRAFT_1000024_pt1 | contig 20934 bp, 17 predicted proteins | sample AmaPasreplicIA10_FD_9194 | JGI IMG/M metagenome (IMG submission 9194) | reverse complement strand
CATGTAGATGCGTGTGACGTTGGCGCTTTTGTTTACGACGACGTCGAGGAATCCCGGATCTTGATGCGTGAACCCATTGTGGTCCTGCCTCCAAACTGTCGAAGTGATCAGCAGATTCAGGGATGCTATGGCCTGCCGCCAAGTCAGGTGATTACAGATTTCGAGCCATTTTGCATGTTGGTTGAACATCGAGTCGATCACATGCACGAAGGACTCGTAGGTGGAAAGGAATCCGTGGCGTCCGGTGAGCAAGTAGCCCTCGAGCATTCCTTCCATGGTGTGCTCGCTTAGCATCTCGAGGACGCGTCCATCGGGCGAGAGATTGCCGCCGTCGTCGTCCTCTGGAAAACGTTCTTCGATCCAGAACTTTTTCGTTACGGTGTACAGGCCGCTAAGCTTGTTGGAACTGGTCTCGTCGGGACCAAAAACACGAAAGTTGGAGGAATTCCGCTTCATCACATCGGCGAGGAAGAAACCGAGCGGACGAGTGTTTTCCACCAATGATCGGCCGGGTTTGTCGACTTGCGCCGCGAAGTCGCGGAAATCGGAAAGCCGCAGATTCTTTTTGAGGCGGCCGCCGTTGGTATGAGGGTTGGCGCTCATGCGGCGGTTGCCCGTGGGCGCTAGTTCACGAAACACTGCAGCGAATCTGCCGTCGCCGTCAAAAAGCGGATCTGGACGCTGCGAACGCATCCAATTCTCAAGCACACGCAACTGTTCCGGCTTGCTTTTTACAGCCGGCATCGGAACTTGGTGGGCTCGCCAGAAACCTTCAAGGAAGTGCCCCTCCAGGTCTCGGGGCGCCGTCCAACCTTTCGGAGAACGGAGCACGATCATCGGCCAGTGGGGGCGAGTCAGATTGCCTCGCTCACGTGCGGCATGACGATATTCACGGATATCGTCGATGCAGCGCTCCACAGTTGCTGCCATTGCTTGATGCATGCTGTCGATTTCGGAGCCTTCGACAAAATAAGGAGTCCAACCGTAGCCGCGAAACAGATTTTCAATCTCCTCGTGCGAAATGCGCGCCAGCAGCGTGGGATTGTCNATCTTGTATCCGTTCAGGTGAAGAATTGGGAGAACAGCGCCATCGCGTGCAGGATTGAGGAATTTGTTGATATGCCAGGAGGTCGCTAGCGGGCCAGTTTCAGATTCGCCATCTCCGACTACGGCAGCGACGATCAACTCCGGATTGTCGAATGCTGCGCCGCACGCATGAGAGAGGACGTAGCCAAGCTCTCCGCCTTCGTGAATGGATCCCGGAGTTTCAGGTGTGCAGTGACTTCCGATACCGCCGGGGAATGAGAATTCCTGAAAGAACTGACGCAACCCATCGACGTCTGTACTTTTTTCGGGGTAAATTTCCGAGTACGTGCCTTCGAGATAAGCCGGACCGAGTACTCCCGGTGCCCCATGCCCGGGGCCTGCCAGGAAGATCATATCGAGGTCGTACTTCTTGATAAGGCGATTTAGGTGAACATAGATGAACGACAGCCCCGGACTCGCCCCCCAGTGACCCAGAAGGCGATTCTTAATGTGCTCCGGTTTCAGCGGTTCAGTCAGCAGAGGGTTGTCGCGAAGGTAAATCATTCCCAAGCTGAGATAGTTGCAGGCACGCCAGTAAATTTCTGTCTTGCGCAGTTCTTCCGGGCTGAGCGGCTTGCCGGTGACGGTCGATCGGGTTGCAGAGTAGGGACTAAGTTCGAGGACTTCGGCTGGGCTGCTGACTTCGATCGTACTCATAAATCACTCCTTCCAGATAGCCTATGCCCGATGGTTGCCCGATGACAATGGTCTGTGGGGAAAAGTTAAAAGCTGCATTGGGACCAGGACGGCAGACGGATCCAGCAAAATTATTGACCGAACTCAGGCAGCCCCAGAAATGGCGCGCATTGCCTTGTCGGCTGCTATGACACCCCGGTACTGGGCTTCCTCAAAGATGGAAAAGCCACTGAGATCGGAATTTGCAAACAAAATGCGGTCGCGGCCTTTGGCTAAATTGCGCCGCTCTGGAGAAAAGACGGCTCCGACCTTGGGGCGGGCTATGGCATGCCCGAATCGCATGATGTCGATATGAGAAACACATTGCCTGATCTCGGGATGCACCCTCTCGAGATCATGCAGGATTGCCTCTTTCCAGTGATTCCAATCTTTGTTCAGCAAGAGTTTGCGATTTTCGGCTGGAGAGCCTTCGGCAAAAGCCCAATAGAAGGTCCAGACGGTACGTTCGATGTGCGTGCGCAGGGATTGATGCGTGGCATCGACGTAGCCGAGAGTGGGGGAATTCATGAAAACGGAGTCCCAAGTGGGATTGGTACCGTAGGAAGCCGGCAAACGATCGAGAACCAGATTCGCGGTGAGCCAGGGAGAGTACTCGAAGTCGCGTAGCGGGGCCATGCCTTCGATGAGATAAGGAGCCAGGAATGTGGGCGCGGCGAAGATTACGAACTCTGCCTGATATTCAGTGTCGCCGGAAAAGACGGAGATGAATTTACCCGTTCGAGAAATCTTGTGCACCATGCGCTTGGACTGCACAAAACTTCCGATGCGTTCGAGAAGACGGCGCACGATCCAGCCGTTGCCCTCGGGCCAGGTGAGTGGACCTTTATCCTCCGGTTCGCGGGAGGCAAAATACTGGATCCCCGCCCACGCAGATGTGTTTTCTGTGGTCGCACCGTAATCGTCGCGGCAGCAGTAGTTCAGGTACCAGTTGAGGAGGCGGGAATTCATCCCGTGTGCACTCAGCCAGTCGGCGAAGGAAATGCGATCCAAGTCCGCCGTGCTTTCGGAAAAGCCGACTTCCATTGGCACGGTGAACTTGCCGGTCGCGCGGAAGGCATCGATNTGATCCTCGAGTTTACGGAATTGATCGCGATCAGCTGTGTTTAGGCCGATCGCAGGTTCAATACCGTCCTGCCATCTTCCATATAGAAATAGTCGCTCCTGAGGAGAGAAGCAGAGATAACGCTCCTCCCATCGACCGTCTTTCAGCACGCCCAGGTCTTCGAATAGTTCACGGACATAGACGGCCTTGGGGCCAGGAACTGGGACGTAATGTGCCGCCCAAGGGTAGGCGGTAATCTCATTTTCTCCCCAGCGAGAATTGCCGCCAGGTTGATCGTTCATTTCGAGAAGAGCGAAATCGGTGAAACCCTTCTTGCGGAGGCGCCATGCAGCACTGAGTCCGGCAATGCCTCCACCGACAATCAGAACTGGTTTCTTGATGACCTGGCGGGGTGCAGGGAATTTTGCTCGATCGCGAAGTTGGTGCCCAAGTTGAAACGAGTCGTTGACGAAAGATCCGGTAATCGTCCGGTCGCCTTTGATCGAGAGCCCGATCAGCGCGGCGCTGGCCGATTGCAGGAACTGACGTCTGGACGTACTCAATGACTGATGTCCTTCCAGTCTTGATCGTACGCCCGAACCAGCACCTGGTCGTTCAGGCGATTCGGCGGCATCGGCATGGGGGCCATATCAGGTGGGAACTGGAACATCGCAGGAAGCCCGGCGATATTGACGAAACGCAGCCCTGTGGGAAGAGATGTGGGGAATTGGAAATCGCGATGCCCGGCGATTACGAAACCCCATTCGCCAAAAGAGGGGACGTATACGTGATAAGGATAAGTCTGCAAGCCGGATTGCTTCAGCGTCTCTGCAATGCACCAATAAGCATCGCGGGCAAACATCGGCGAGGTGCTTTGCACGACCATCAGTCCCTGGGTACTGAGGTGGCGGGCTACCGCTTTGTAGAAAGTTGTCGTGTAGAGCTTGCCCAGGGAATAGTTGGTGGGATCCGGGAAATCGATCACGATGAAATCGAAGCTGTCGGTGTTGGAATCAACCCAAGGAAAGGCGTCCGCACTAATGATGTGAACTTTCGGCGATAGAAACGATTTCTGGTTCAGCGCCGTTAACATCGGGTTGGTCGAGAACAGTCGCGTCATCTCTGGATCGAGATCGACTAATGTGACGCTCTCAATCTGCGGATATTTGAGGATCTCGCGGACGGCGAGTCCGTCTCCTCCGCCAAGCACAAGTACACGGCGAGGAGCGGGAATGGCGGAAAGGCCGGGATGTATCAGGGCTTCGTGATAGCGGTATTCATCGCGCGAACTGAATTGCAGATGACTGTTGAGAAAAAGCCGGATGTCGTCTTTAAAGCGCGTAAGAACGATGTGTTGATAGCGCGTGTCACGAGAGAGAATGATTTCGTCAGCGTAGATATTGTCTTCTACCGCCGCGGTAATGCGTTTAGCTTCGGCGAGGCCTATGCCTAATCCACTAAGAACCACGAAACATACCACGCGCAGGGCTCTTGCAGCGGAAATCTGGCTGGCGAACAGGAATGTGCTCCACAACGCCACAGCAACATTGATGATTCCGAAGAGCATTGCCGAGCGGACGAGGCCCAAATAGGGCACCAGGAGGATGGGAAACAAAAGGGATGCCCCGAGAGCGCCGAGATAGTCGAACGTCAGAACGTGCGCAACGACGTCGCGGAAGTGATAGCGGCTTCGAACGAGGCGCATGAGAAGGGGAATCTCGAGGCCGACTAGTACTCCGATGACCACGACGAGTGCGTACATCAGGAGTTGAAATCCCTGTGTGTACGCGAAGGCTAGGAACAGCAGGGCAGACGAGCAACCGCCGATCACCCCCAGCAGGAGTTCGATCCAGACAAAGCGGTAGGCGAGCCCGCGGTCGATGTAGCGGGAAAGAGCGCTGCCGATACCCATGGCAAAGAGATAGCAGCCGATGATCGTCGAGAACTGCAGGACGCTATCGCCCAGGAGATAGCTGGCCAGCGTGCCTGCAATGAGCTCGTAGATGAGCCCACATGCGGCGATCAGAAGGACGGTAATGAAAAGCAGAATTCCCACGTTAGTGGATCGCTGAGGCAATGATCACGCATATTCCAAGGGACATCGCGCCGAGCAGAATCGCCAGCGCCGTGTTGTGCTCTTGCACGATTTCCTTCCAAAGGTGATAAGGAGTCATTTTGTCGATGATGATGAACGACCCGGCAAAGATCACGATGCCGATGGCCGCGTAGATGATGGCATTTGCCACGTTCGTTGCCTGGATGCCCATTTATTTGCCTCCTGTGTAGTGGTGGTAACTGGAATATACGGAACGGTACGAACCGGGATTGTCGCGCACGGAACGCGGAACATTCTTGACTTCATTCACCGACGCAAGACTCCAGCCGCGGTATTCAGCCATGGTTAGAATCGTCAGAACGATCAGGCCATAGAACATGTAAAGAGCTCTCATTAGTCGTCGTCTCCGTCGTCGCTACTCTCGATAGGTGCATGATCGCTTTCGGCCCAGCGCATGTGCTCGAAATTGATGGAACGCCAGGTGAGCAGGGCGGCCGGAACCAGTAGGGCAAGCAATGCAATTCCGAAAAAGCTAAATTGGGGGACGTCGCGCTTGGCCGTAATTTCGTAGCGAATGTTTCCGTGTCCCCGGTCACCCTCCGGTTCAACTCGAAGGTAGTAGGTGCCCGGGGGGACGCTGGGAATGGCAACACGGTCATTGCGGCTGCCTTCGGTCCAGGAACCGTCTTCATCGTAGCCGTGGTAATAGCTGACTTCGCGGCCAAAATCGTACGCCTTCTCGGTGTCCTGGTTGACGAGGGCGTAGTTCAGGTAAATCCAGTTATTGTCGAGACTCGTGTGGGTGGAGAGTTCCAAGGTAGAAGTATGGCCTTTGAGTTCGAAGGGATCCGTGACGAACGATGGTTCACCGCGGGAGTTCGTGTCGAACACGTAGTCGCCCTGAAAGACCTGTTCGTTGCTTGCGAACGACGCGAATCCGATCAGNATCACTACGACCAGAATTGCGAATGCGGCGAAAATCATCCAGATTTGCTTCGTGTCGGTGCTGAACGGAGAAGGCTGGTTCTCGTAAACACCGATTGGTGCAGGAGGATCTCCCGACAAGGAAAATGATTTCCAGATGTCGCGACCAGAAACGTATTCGCCCATCGACCATGTGACTTCTTTGCCAGATCTCTCGCTCGACAAAACCCGCGGCGGAGAGATGTAGTCGGTGACTTCGTTAGTCTCGCCGACCCGTACCTGCCAGGGGAATTCGCCAAGGACGTAAGTGGTGGCGGCCTCCGAAGTCTGGAAGTGGCGATATTTTTCGCCGAGATAGTTGACCGTGACTTCGCCCACGAAGGTATTTAACGTGGGCAGCGCTTTTAGCGTGGANACATCGTTCCAGTGGCCGTTGTACTCAGTCAGATAGCGGNAGCCCTTATAAGGGTTGAACAGAACGTATTCATGCCAGCTGTACGGGACGCCGTCTACATGAATGGTGCGCCGTTGCAATCCCACAGCTTCGTAGGGAGTGCCACGGATTTTGCCGCGGGTGCCGAGCGGGATGAGAGGCGGATCTTCACCAGTGGTCTTCTTGAATTGTTGAAGAATTTTCAGTTGCGGATCTTGCGCGTCAAGGATGGAATGGCACGATTCGCATACGACGGTGACCGCTTGGGTAAAGGAGCGGAGCGTGAGCGCCGCGCCGCATCCCGGGCAATTCATCGCCTTAACGTGAGGCGTGGCGGGCGGATTCGGGCTGCCAGTGCTCACTACCATCCCTCGAAAGAGCGCAGGTTTTTAAGCTTCAAGTCGTCGAACTCGACCGACTCGCCGAGATACAGGGCTGGGGATTCGTCACTGTAATCGAGCGTGCCAAATTTGCCACGTTCTGACATCAAGTCTACGAAGACAACATCTTCCTTATCCCAGTATTGGAACGGAAGTTCTCCCTCGACCCCGCGGTAGTGCGCTTTGGTGATGGTCGTGACTGTGTAGGTTTCGTTGTCCCAGATGTAGTGCTGGCCGATTCTCGCCTCGGGTGGCAACTTGCGGCCTGGTGCAGCGAAAGTGACTACGTAATTATCCTGCGCGTCGGAGAGCCAGGCGCTGCCATTGTTCATCACGACGTGCCATTCATTCCATGTGCCCTGGTCGTATTCGTAGATGATCCGTCCGACTGCGACGAATGAATGATGATTGTAGACACCCTCGGTTCCGATCTGAATGGGAGAAGCGTTGGGCGGGAGGTCGGCCACCTGGCTAACTTTTTTCAGATCCACATCGGTGCGCACCAAGATGGACTTGCAATATGTGCAAACCGTCTGAACACTGCTGGACCAGCGAAAGACAATAGGGGCGCCGCAATTGGGGCAGTTCGCCGCTGGCTGCGTCATCCACGGTTCTCCGCTGGTCGGTCTTCGCGGTGACGAGGGAAAGCCAATTCGTTGCGAGAGCCGTAGGAACGAGCAATCGTGCGTACGGTTACGAATTGCGCATCGAACATGGCAGTCAGAGCGGACTCAAACTCCCAAGGTTCGCGAGGCACGCAGCAGAAAAGATTGAGGCAGAGGGACCCAAACTCAGGAAAAGTGTGGCAAGCGAGATGAGACTCCGAGAGCAGGCAAAGGCCGGTGATTCCACCTGGATTGGGGAACTGGTGCCACTGGGTGGGTCCAACTGGACGCAACTGCATGGACGAGATAATCCGGTCAAACAACTCGCGAAGCAATTCGGGATTGCTGAGCGAGTCCGCCGAGCATCCGTGCGCGTCAACCACCCATTCAATTCCGCTCATGATGTCTGGGACTACTGCGCCTGACCACACTCCGGACAGAACTTTGCGGCCCTGGGAATTGGCTTACCACAGTTCATGCAGAATTTTGTTTCCGCCCCGGCTGCCGCCGCTGCCGTTCCACCGGACCGGGGCTCGGACTGCTCGCTCGCATTCGAAGTCTTTTTCATCGCATCCATCATGGCTTGACCCATGGCAACTCCCGCGCCGAGCCCTGCGCCGATCCCAGCCGCACCGCCACCTTCATTCGCTGCCGCGATCGGAATCGATTGTGCGACCTGATACTGCGTATACCGGCCCATATCGCCGACCATGTTCATGCTGATGCGCTGATCAAGAACCTTCTGTAACTCATCCGGAAGGGAAAGATTCTCAACGACGAAGCTGTCCAGTGAGAGTCCGAAGTCAGTGAAACTTGGCTTCAATTGCGTTGCTATGTTTTCCGAGAGCGCCGCCTGGTTCGCAGCCATGTCGAGGAAGGGAACGTTACTTCCTGCGAATGCGTCAGTCATCCGAGCGATGATCGTGTTGCGCAATTGCCCTTCGAGATCTTCCACACGATAGACATCCCGCGTGCCGCTCACCTTGGAATAGAACTCCTTCGGATTCATAAGGTGGTAGCTGTAGATTCCAAAGGCCCGCAGGCGAACCGCGCCGAATTCTTTGTCACGAATGGTGATCGGATTGGGCGTTCCCCAGTGCTGATTCGTTTGCAGGCGGGTGGAGAAGAAATACACGTCGGACTTAAACGGCGACTGGAACGCTTTATCCCAATTCTGCAGATAGGTGAGAATGGGAAGCGTCTGCGTGTTTAGCGTGTACAGGCCTGCCAGGAAGGCGTCGGCAATTTTGCCTTCGTTGACGAACAGAGCGGCCTGTGATTCACGCACGGTGAGCTTGCCTCCATTCTGGATCTCGCGATCCTGCATGGGATAGCGGTAAGCAAGGATTCCGTCTTCCGGTTCGACCCACTCGATGACATCGATGAACTGCTTCGACAAAAAGTCTCGGAGACTCATTTGAGAACTCTTTTCCCCACTCGTGCGGAACGTGCAATAAACTGCCGAGAAATGGATGCTAAGGTGTCGCCTTGCTGGTGTCAACAAGGCGGCTTTGCAGGCCGCGTTTGAGGTATTGCAGATCGCAACACGAGCCATCGACTCTCGAAAATCTTTAGGGGAGAGTGATTGGGATCATTGGCACGCCGGTTATGCATGAAGTATTTTTTGCAGGGCCGACACATGACGGTGCAAGGGTTTTGCGTTACCTTACTGGACGACTGATGATGGAGTGGCGAGGGAAGCCTATGTCAGAACTGGCATTGTTTGGAGGCAGTAAGTCGAAGCAGAAGTCTTTTCCGCTTTGGCCACAGTATGACGAGAATGAGCGGCGAGCATTGCTCGAAGTTCTGGAGAGCCGAGTTTGGTGGCGAACACCAGGCACAAAGACTCTGGAATTCGAAAAGGCATTTGCCGCATATCATGGAGCGCGCCATGGTATTGCTGTTACGAACGGAACGGCTGCCCTGGAAGTGACCATGGCTGCGCTCGGCATCGGGCCTGGGGACGAGGTGATTGTTCCAGACTTCACGTTTGTTGCGACCGCAAGCGGGGTTCTATTTGCAAATGCGCTGCCTGTAATGGTTGATGTCGATCCTGAAAGCTTCTGTCTCGACCCTGTGCTCACTGAAGCCGCTATCACTTCGAGGACCAGAGCTATCATTGCCGTCCATATGGGCGGGCATCCGGCGGATTTGGACGCGCTTAGCGGGCTTGCCCGGAAGCATGGCATTCACTTGATCGAAGACTCGGCCCACGCGCACGGTAGTGAATGGCAAGGAAAGAAGATCGGTACTTTCGGAACGGCGGCCACTTTTAGCTTTCAAGCGAGCAAGTTGATGACGGCTGGGGAAGGTGGAGTCATCATCTCGAATGATGATTCATTCGAGCGCCAAGCGCGATCCGTTCACGATTGCGGCCGCATGCCTGGAGAGTGGTTCTATAGCCACTTCATCTATGGGTCAAATTACCGACTGAGTGAGTGGCAGGGCGCGATTCTGACGGTGCAGTTAAGCAGGCTGGAAGAACAAACGAAGCACCGGCATCGCAACGGGCGATTGCTTGATGAATTATTTAGGGAAATCCCAGGAATCACGGCGCAAAAATGTGATCGCCGGTGTACGCGTAACGGGCAGTACGCCTACATCTTCCATTTCGATTCGGCGCACTTTGCAGGCATCTCGACCGAGAACTTCATTGCTGCCTTGAATGCCGAGGGAATCCCTACCCAGGCAAGCTATCCGCCGTTGCACGAGTTGGATTGCTTTCGCAGCGGTGAATACCGCAAACGCTTGAGTCGCGCGCAGGCCACAGAAAAGCACGATTTTCTTCAGCAACAATTTCCGCATACACAGCGAGCCGCGTGGGAGACAGTCTGGATTCCTCAATTTGCACTACTCGGCGACGAGCAAGACATGCATGAGATTGCGGATGCGGTTCGAAAAATCCAGCAAAATTCAAAAACCATTGCCAATAACGCATCGCAAGTGACTGCGGAACGCGTTGCGCGCTAAAGCAAAAGTGAGATCTGAAGTCGCGAATGGAGGCACTGCGATGTTTCGTGGCTGCAACCGCAGTAATCGATTTTTATTAAATTCCCTTTTGGGTCTCTTGGCAGCGATCTGCTTCTGCAGTTTCTCGACGGCACAGGAATCGCGGAAACTGCCCGATAAGGTGCCCCCGAAACGAACATCGCAGATTCAGGATGGTTTCGGAATCAACTCCGACCTGCCGCGTGATCCTTACTTGCCATGGAACCGATGGTGGTGGACGCGCATGTTCGATGCCGGATTCAAGTGGATCCGCATCGGACAATACGAAAACAGTTCCGACTATACGAGTTGGGACTGGATCGAACAAAAGCGTGGAATCTACGGCGCGTCACCTCTGCTCGAAGACAGCGTCGATTCGCTGGTCGACAACGGGATGAACGTTCAGGTGCAACTGCTGTATGGCAATCAAATGTATACCGCCCACACTGGGAAGCTGCGTGAGGTTAGCGTTCCTGAGCCGGGTTCGTTTCATAATGACGATCGCAGCATGTATTCGGTGTACTGGCCACCCACCACACCTGAGCAGATTTCCGCTTTCAACAAATACACCGGATGGATGGTGGACCATTTCAAAGAACGCATCCACTACTGGGCGCTGTGGAACGAACAGGACATCGGATATTGGAATCCGTGGGGTAATCCTGAGCAGTACGGCCGGCTGCTGACTTCATTCGTGGAAACGGTCCACAAAACGCCGGGGGCGAAAGTAATCTACGGCGGTCAGGCGGATCCGTCGCGCGACTTCACGCAGCGTGCTTTGGACACTTGCAAATGCGCGGAAGCACTCGACGTTTACGCCTATCACACTTATCCAGGATACGGCCAAAATGTGAATCCGGAGTCGATGGATTACGGCGCTTATCATGACGAGTCACCGCGAGCGCTGCGCGAACTGGTGAATCACTATCCAGGAATTAGGCAAGGCATTCCTTTCTTTGACGATGAATTCAATTCGATTCCCACGTGGAGTGGATCAGATGAGTCGGTCCAGGCCAAATATGTGCCGCGCGGACTGATTTACAACCATGCTGCGGGGGTGAAGACGTTTGTCTGGTTGCTCGCGGCGGGCACGGACGGCAACGAATACGACGACTTCGGGATTCTGCACGGGCTGACTTACCATGACTATGACTTCACTCCGCGACCGGTGTTCTCGGCCCTGCAGAATACCAACGCGCTGTTTTCGGATACGAAGTTCGATCCTTCCATTGAGATCGCAAGTGAGGATCTTGCTGACCTACGTAAGCAAAGTGGATTCCCGTTCTTGAGTTATGGCTTTCGTTCAAAGACCGGGAAGTCCATCGTTGCGTACTGGATCGCAGCACACAGCGTTCCGGGAAATCAGTTTCCGGCCTACTACATCACAATGTCTCTCAAGAACTCCGGCATCCAGCATCCTGTGCTCATCGATGTTCTCTCGGGTGATATCCGTCCCCTTGAGTGGACGGACGGACAGGGTACGGCGCTCCAGAAGCTGCCAGTGACCGATAGTATTATGGCCATCGCGGATGCCGACTACTTCGATTGGTCAGTTCTTCCAGAAGCACCAAGTTCATTGACCGCGATTGCGACGACGGGTTCGGTGAAGCTCACGTGGCAGGTTCACGGCGGGAATCCACAAAGAATTGTCATTGAGCGTCGTGACGACGCAATGGCAGCAGGAACGTGGCAGAAAGCCGCGGAGTTACCAGTACCCACCACGGAGTATACCGACACACACATAAGCAAGGGCCAGCGCTTTTCTTACCGGATACGGGCAGCGAACGCCAATGGTCCGTCGGCCAGTTCGAACATTGCTCGTGTGCTGAACTAAACGCATTTGAATAGAAAGGGACATTGAGCAATTAATGATCCGAACTCTTCGAGTTGTTCTCTGTTTCGTAGCGCTGGCGTGAGGTTTCAATTCTGTCGGCTGGGCACAAGCAGATCTCCATCTCACCGGACAAGATGTGCTCGAGACGCACGGGCCGAGCGTGCTGCACTTTCACAATTCGTATCATCGCGTTTTTGGGATCAGAAGATGGGCGGGATGGAAATCATCCTGCAAGACCAGCGAATCGCCACAAACGGAGATGTGCGTTTGTCTGCGACGCCCGCGCAGTGGGATCCGATTCCCGAGTTCGAGAAGCGAAAACGCGGGCCAGCACCGGACGAAGTAATTGCGGCTTGCGGTTATGAAGATCAAAAGATTTGCATATCGCATTGACGTACGGCCTGAGGCTGGCGGATTTCGGGTGGCGGTTCAATTCGACCGTGCGATCCCTGATGCGCTCGCTGGGAAAGCGGGTTTCAATCTGGAGTTTCTTCCCGGAGGAATTATTCCTGGCGTAGTCAATATTCAGCCCGAATTTCCTGAACTGAAGGAGGGCTGGCCATTTCTCTGGTATGTGATCGATACCGTGACCTCATACATTCTTGCGGCCAACGCGGCAAATGCAGAAACACAAAGCACGAAATAGTGCACCCAATTCGCGACCGATTTTTCAGGCAGGAACGTCGACCCATGCGTGTTTCTTGCTGCTATCGAGGACTGACTTAAGGATTACCATCTGCCGTAATCCGTCAACGAACTGCGGGTACTCAGGCGCGGCTGATTCGCCGATCGAACGATAAAAGCGCCGGAATACTTGCTTGAAGGTGTCATCGTAGCCTTCGCTGTGGCCTCCCGGAAGATCGGCGTAGCTGCGGGCTCCGGGCAGGAGCAATGATGGGTCTTTAACGGAGATCGCATTCGGCGTGTCGCGATGACCTTGCCAGAGTTCGTCGGGCCGCTCCTGGTTCCATGCGACCGAAGACTTCGTCCCGTATATTTCGATGCTCAGTCCATTCTTTCGTCCTGCTGAGACTTGGCTTGCAGTCATACTGCCGCGGGTGCGATTTCCCATTCTGAAGACTACCGCGCCGAAGTCCTCGGTGGTGACGGGGGTTTCGATGTAATCCTCAGGTCCCATCAGCTTGTTGGCGAAAGTCTCGACGGAATGCTTTGGCTGTTTGCGCGTGGCATGAAAAGTCTGCAGATCCGCGCACAAAGATGTCACGCGTAGTCCGGTAGCGTGCTCGGCCATATCGAAAAAGTGAGAGCCGATGTCACCCATGCAGCGGGAAGCGCCCGCAGAGGAGGCGTCGACGCGCCAGTTCCAGTCGGTGTCGTGAAGGAGCCAATCTTGGGAGTAAGTTCCTTGCACAACCAGAATCTCTCCGAGTTCACCGGCCTCTCGCAGGCTCCGCATCTGCTGCACCATTGGGTAGTAGCGCAAGTTGTGGCACACGCAATTCCGCAGATTCTGCTTTGCCGCTAAAGAAACCAATTCCTCGGCCTCTTCAACAGTCGTGGTCAGCGGTTTCTCGCAGAGAACGTGCTTGCCTGCCTGCAGTGCCTCTTTTGCCATGGAGAAGTGCTGCGCGTTGGGAGTGCAGATGTGGACTGCATCGACGGAAGAGTCCTTGAGTATCTCGCGATAGTTCGTGGTTGTTTTGGGAACTGAGAATCCGGAACTAAGCCCCTGAAGAGCCTGCGCATTTCTGCCGAAGATTGCCGCAGCTTCCACCGACTCTACCCGCTGCGCCGCTTCGAGATGCACACGACCCATGAAACCTGTGCCGAAGATCGCTGTCTTGATTGCTTTCATAAGTTCCTATTTTGCCTATGACCACCAGGCCGCGGCCGGCTGTTCGCGAACCACAATATTGTTGAGAAAACTCGCTGCTTTTGTGAGGCCCTCGCCAGGGGAGAGCAGGCTGTCCTCGTGCTCAATGGAAATCACGTAATCGTAGCCGAACATCCGCAAGGTCGAAACTAGTTCACTCCAGAACTCGATACCGTGGCCATATCCGCACGTGCGGAAAATCCAGGCGCGATCGCGCTCGTCAGTGTACGGCTTGGTGTCAAGCACACCGGAGCGCACCATATTCGTCGGGTAGAGTTGCGTATCTTTGGCGTGGACATGAAATATTGCATCCCCCAGCACACGGACGGCGGCGATCGGGTCTATTCCTTGCCAGAAAAGATGGCTCGGATCATAGTTGCACCCCACATTCTTGCCAGCGATCGAACGCAGTCGCAGCATGGTTTCCGGACTGTAAGCGACGAAGCCGGGATGCATCTCGACGGCGATCTTCACGCCATGATCGGCGGCAAACTTCGCGTGCTCGGTCCAGTAGGGAGCGACGACTTCGTTCCACTGCCAGTCAAGGACTTTTCGGAAGTCAGGCGGCCACGGACATGTGACCCAATTCGGAGCAGTGGCGTTCGGCGAATCGCCAGGACAGCCAGAGAAATCGACCATCACTGGAACGCCCAGCTTTTCGGCGAGCAAGATTGTCTTACGGTTGGTATCGCGGTGCACTTGTGCAATGGACTTGTCCGGATGAAGGGCATTGCCGTGACAACTCAGCGCACTGATTGTGACGCCGTGGTCGTTCAGGGTCTTCTTGAAAGTTGATAGCGCCGCGCTGTCGTCCAGCATCGAGAGCTTGCAATGAGCGTCGCCCACGTAGTTTCCAGTCGCCAGTTCGACTGTATGGATATTGAGTTCGCTTAACTTCTTGAGAACCGCATCGAGAGGAAGCTTTGACAGCAGCGGAGTGAAGACTCCAACACGCATAGACCTCTGGCTCCTTTTTGATAATCCCCGGGCCATTCTATCGCAGGTCGGTTGTGTTACCTTTAGGTCCTGCGAGGCACCGGGATATTTGGGGTGTTCTGTGTCTGCCGTCGGCCTCTGGGGGAACTTCTTGCGCAAAACTAGATGCTTTTGGCTTCTTCTCTCACTCTTCCTTTCCCTAGCGACCGCAGTGATTTCAGCGCAAAACCCCTTGGGCGTAGAGCCTTCTATGCCCGCGCCGCCGCGCGAGAAGAAAATTCATCTCAAACATATTCTTGTGATCAGCCAAACAAAAGGATTTGAGCACGACTCGATTACGCCGGCGATGGCGGCAATTTACAACATGGGGCGCGAAAGTGGGCTCTGGGAAGCCATTCTGCGCACCGACGTGGAACTGATTACGAAGAAAGACTTGGGCAGAAACGCTAAGAATCTCGATTACTTCGATGCGATCGTCTTCGTGAGTACAACTGGAGAACTCGATCTCGATGACAGCCAGAAAAAGGACATGATGACGTTTATCAAGGACGAAGGGAAAGGCTTCGTCGGGGTCCATGCCGCGCTGGACACGAACTACAAATGGCCGGAATACGGAGAGATGATCGGTGGCTGGTTCGATCAGCATCCGTGGATGACGTTCAATGCTCCGATTATTAATGAAGATTCTGAGTTTCCGGCCGTTCGACATTTTCCTCGGGCCTTTGTCAAGTACGACGAAATCTATCAACCGAAGGAATGGTCGCGCGATAAGGTTCATGTTTTGCTGAGCCTTGATCCCACGAAGTTGAATTACGAGAACAATCCGCGCATACATCGTAGTGATCACGACTTTGGCGTCGCTTGGGACAAGATGTACGGGAAAGGGCGTGTTTTCTATTCCACACTAGGGCACACTGAGGAGGCCTGGAGCGATCCCGATATTCGAAAGATGTACTTTGAGGCAATCAAGTGGGTATTGGGAATGACTGAAGGCAGTACTGCTTCTCATGCGCGTGTGTCACAATCGACTGAACACTAAACATGACACATTTTCGATCTGACTTGTACATCAAAGCCCTAGCCGCGCTCCTGTTCATCTATCCAGGCGCTTCTGCGGCGCAGAACGCGACCCCTGAGCCGAAAACCTATCCTGCCAAACAGGTTCAGGAAGGCACCACGCTCTTTCGACAGTATTGCTCTTTCTGCCACGGTAGGGATGCGACAGGGGGAGAGAGCGGCCCCGATCTCACGCGATCGAAGCTGGTTGTGGCAGACGTCGACGGAGATAAGATCGCTCCCGTCATTCGCAATGGACGTCCAGAAAAACGGATGCCACCTTTTGCATTGTCCGATGAGCAGATCGCGAGTTTGGTGGCTTTCATCCACACTCAGCAACAAGGCTCGCAAGCAGCCGGCGGCCGGCAAGGCGGAGGTGGGCGTAAGGGAGTGGATCCTGCAGATCTTCAAACGGGGAACGTTGCGGCCGGCGAGAAATATTTTAACGGGGCCGGTGGATGCGCCAAATGCCACTCACCCACGGGCGATTTAGCAGGGATCGCATCCCGCTATAAAGGCTTGGAATTGGAAGAACGCATGCTGTATCCGAAGTTCGCAAAATCCAAAGTCATGGTTACGCTCCCAAATGGGAAGGCGATATCGGGCACTTTGGCTTATCTGGACGAATTCACGGTCGGGCTAATCAATGCCGACGGCGTCTATCAATCGTGGCGGACACGGGATGTGAAATACAAAGTGGATGCTTCGAAGGAAGCACACGTGGAACTGTTCAGCAAATATACAGATGACGACGTTCACAATTTGATGGCGTACTTGCAAACGCTGCAATAAGAAAGATCGCTAACAGTTCAGAGATCGGTGACAAGGGCCCGAACCGCCTATGAATGATTGCAAGAAAACATTCTTGAGCAGTGCTTGTATCCTGCTGCTTTCTGCAACGATGCTTGCACAAGGCGCTGATGAGAAAACTCTGCTTCATCCGCCCACCAACAGTTGGCCGGGTTATCACGGCGACTATTCAGGGAGACGTCATAGTCCGCTCACCCAGATCACTCCCGCTAACGTAAAGAGCCTGTCGCTCGCATGGGCATTCCAGACCAACCAGACCGCGGAGATCAAATCATCTCCTCTGCTCGTCGACGGAATTCTTTATTTCACAATCCCTGAAAATATCTGGGCTGTCGATGCGCGATCCGGTCATCAGATTTGGCATTACGTGCATCCGCGGAGCCAGGGCGAGCACATCGGACATCGTGGCGTGGCCATGTACAACGGGTACCTTTATTTCCTTTCTCCGGATGCGCACCTGATTTCTCTAAATGCGAAAGACGGCAGTGTGCGGTGGAATGTTCAGGTTGCCGACGTGGCTAAGGGGTACTGGACCAGCATGGCTCCTTTAGTAGTCGGCAAGCATGTCATTGTCGGTGTTTCAGGAGACTTCGACAACCTGACGGGCTACCTTCGTGCGATTGATCCCGATACTGGTGCGACGCAATGGCAATGGGATTCCACTCCGCCCGCAGGCACACCGAACGAAACGACCGGGGGAATGACGTGGATGACCGGCACTTACGATCCGGAGCTCAATCTTTTGTACTGGGGAACGGGCAATCCAACGCCTGTTTTGAATGGAACCACCAGGCCTGGAGAGAACCTATACACGTGCTCGATCGTCGCGCTCAATCCTGATACAGGGAAACTTGTGTGGGCGTTTTCAGTATCGCCCCATGACACGCACGACTGGGATGCGGTGGAAACTCCGGTGCTGGTTGATGGAGATTTTCGCGGCCAGCCAAAGAAGATGCTCATGCAGAGTTCGCGCAACGGATACTTCTTTGTGCTTGACCGGACGAACGGCAAGAGTCTGCTGACGGTTCCATACGGCCCGGTGAATTGGACGCTTGGTGTCGATAAGGAAGGTCATCCGATTCCTAATCCGGCGAAAGAACCGGCTCCCGATGGCCGTCTGATCGCCCCCGATGAGGGCGGTATGACGAACTATCGTTCTCCGAGTTTCGACACCAAGAACGGTCTATTCATCGTGGATGCTCACCCGAGTTGGAGCATTTACTTCGCGAAACCTGCTGACGGCGTTTACGGCTGGGCCGGTGCTGATTACGGCGTCTGGGGAAAGGGCGTCATCGAAGCGATTGACTACCAGACAGGCAAGATTCGATGGACCCACGAAGTCGGGCCTGGCGGATCCGGAGCGGGAGTGCTCACAACCGACTCAGGGCTTACGTTCACGGGCGATGCGCATGGGAATTTTCTGGCACTTGATTCCACTGACGGGAAAACTCTTTGGCATGCGGGGTCGGGCGGGAGCATCGTCAGCTCTCCGTCGAGCTACGAACTCGACGGCCGGCAGTATGTGCTCACCAGCAGCGGCAGCGTCCTGTTTGCCTGGGCATTGCCAGAAAAGTAGCGTTCCAGTAGCGATTCCGATTTAGTTGTCGCTGCGCACCAGAAACAGGGAATCGCTGCGAACCGCAATCCTGCCGTTCGAGAAGTCCTGGCCCGGTGCGCTGAACTCGTCGAGCACCGTCCCTTTGTCGTTGGTGATCCGCACACTTCCACCTTCGACCCGGATGTGCAATGAGAACGAATCCTTTTGTCCAGCGGACTGCGCTTCTACCTTAGCTTCTCGCTGGTTGGAGGATTCCTGCCCGACGAACATTCTACGAATCAACTTTCCGCTCTGTCCTTCGAGAGAGTACTGCACTTTGGAGTGATGAGCCGGGTCCTCGACCATCCATTCAACTTTCTTATCCCAGAACAAAGTCTTGCCAGGACGTGAGAACACCAAATTCTCGCGAAGCAGACCAGTCTTCAAGTTGATGAACTTACCTGGCGTCTTGGACTTCAGCCACGCACCCTCATGAGCAACCTGCTTGGAATCCTCAAACTCAAAATCCGGGACCGCAGTGAGATTCAGCGGCACGNTGACATCTTCTTTGCCTAGAGTGACGGTGGTTGTGAAACGTTGATATCCAGCACCTTCAGCGACTATTTCATACTGTCCCGGCGGCAGTTGCGTCCTGTCTGAAGCGTTGACGTCTTTGAATTGCGGGTCACCGGCGCGGCGGTATTTCACCGTCACCCCTTTCACGCTGGTTTGAAAAGTCAACGTGGCCATCGATGATGGGAGTGCCCCTCGGGCAATTTGAGCGTCGGCCAAGGGTTTGCCCGGCGCGCTCGGACTGATTGTGACTTCGAATTCGCGTCCTTCAAAACCCGGCTTTGTCATCGCCACAGTATGCTTGCCTTGCGCGACAGCCTTGGGAAGGTTGAAGTTGCCGGAAGAATCCAGTTCTCCAATATTCTTTCCATCGAGCATGACTGCTGCGCCTGGTGTTCCGCCGGAAATGCTCAGACCAGCCATTGCCAGAGCAGCGGTTCTGGCGTGCAACTGGATGTTCTTGTTCACCACGCCACGCCGGGGTGTATTCATCGCCCACGACTGAGGTTCAAAGCCCTCCGCGGTCAGCATGAACTTGTGGGATCCAGGCGCTTTACTAACGGTCCATCCCCGGCTCTGCCGCGGAACCTCTTTTCCATCCATGCTGAGCACAGCCTTTTCCGAGTTGGCGGTAATGAAGATCCGTCCATCACCGTTGAGCGATTGCACGACTAGAGTTGGAGCGTTTGAAAATTCGACGGATAAACTTCCCTGGTTGTCACCCTGGCCGAATGCAACGTCGTGATTCTGCTCAGAAACCGTGATTGCTGCTCCGGTTGGGCTAATGGCCACATTCTGGTCGCCGATTACCGCATTGCCCAAGCTGCTTCCGCCATAGATGGTTGCGTGGTTGCCCAAACTCGTCACAACGACCAGATCATTGCTATCCACTCCAGTGATCTGGGGTTGCTGACCAGCGGCAGCTTGAATATTTAGCGTGAAGATAGGCTTGTTATTGGCACTTACGGTGAGATTGTGAGCAATCCCATCGGTCGGAAGATCGTATTCCAACGCGCCATCTGTCAGATCGGAGACTTTTTGACCATCAAGGTCCGCCCTGCCGCCAATTGCCGAGGTATGAACCGCCAAGTGCAGCGGCTCCGGCTCAAGCAAGACATTCGCATCGCTCTGGCGTTGAATCTGTACTTGCTTCGTCGTATAGCCAAGGTGACTGACTTCAATGGTCGAGCCGATTGCAACAGTCCCGTTTGTCACGGCCGTGCCGTTACTCGCCACCGTGGAATCTGGCGGATTGATCGTGATTGTCACTGCGCCAGCCGTTGGGGTGCCCGTATTGTTCTTGCCGGGAAGATGCAAGGCGAAGTACGCCAGTAATGGCAACAGAATGAGCACTCCTGCGATCACTCCAAGCCGTGCAGCAGACCAGTTTCCGCCTGGGCGCAGCACCGCAGAGATCTTTTGCTCAACCGTTTTTAGGGATCCACCAACGGGCTGAGATGTCGCCACGGCCGTCGAGGTCTTCGCGCTGGCTGCGGTTTTTGCTTTCTCGACTAACTTCGGGCCTTTCTTGACTGCATTTGAACTCTGGTCCTTCTCAGGTGGCGGCGCAACGGGTGCGGGTGCCTGATGAATCATCGTCGCCCGCCATCCGGCGGTTCCGGTACGAGCGGGTTCTGCCATCACTTGCTTCACGTCGTCGACGGTTGCGGCAGTTTTGACGGCTAATTCAATCTCGGAAACGGTGTGCGCTATTTGTGCGTCGTCAGGATGCTGAGCTCGGATGGCATACGATCTCTCCAGGACAGCGCGAAGGTTGGCGCGATCCGGATTCTGCTCTGCCAGACGGCGATTGTCAGCCAGAGCGGCCTGGTCAATTCGTTTTTGTTCCTGGCGGACGAATTCGTTCAGTTCCTTTTGCAGAGCCACCTCGTACTGCTCTAACCGGGAATCATTCGGATATACCTTGCGAGCCGCATGGATTCGTTCACCCGCTTCACCCATTTTTCCGGCCGCCACAAGGGCACGGCATTCGGTCAGGCATTGAATGACAAATGCCTTCCGCTTGGCATCCATCAGGCTCGAGCGCAAAGAGCGGACAGCGGGATGATTCACGTCGAGTTCGCTGGCTTCCTGGCACAGTGACTCAGCACTCTGCCATTCGTCCTCTCCGAATGCGCGGGCCC
>AP72_2010_repI_A10DRAFT_1000023_pt1 | contig 21444 bp, 9 predicted proteins | sample AmaPasreplicIA10_FD_9194 | JGI IMG/M metagenome (IMG submission 9194) | reverse complement strand
CCAGTTTGGATGATCCGTCGAGAGGCCTTCGGGCCACTCCACGAAAGCGACGCGGAGGGTCTTCACCATATTCCAACCCGGTCTTCGGGCTTCAGATACAACTTGTTGTCCGGCTCCACGTCATAAGCTTTGTACCATGCCTCGACATTGCGCACCGTGTCACTGCGATATTCCCCCGGGGAATGGGTGTCGTTCTTGACCTGCCGGCGAAGCGCGGCTTCATCCTGCGCTCGCCGCCATCTCTGCGCGAAAGCCAGAAAGAAGCGCTGTTCACCGGTCAGTCCATTGATGACAACATCGGCTTTTCCCTTCAGCGATAGCAGATATGCGTCGTGCGCAATTGACAGGCCCGCGAGGTCAGCGATGTTTTCTGTGAGCACTTGATCGCCATTTACACAGAGTCCGGAAAGCGGGCAGTAGCCATTGAATTGCGTCACCAGCTTCGCCGACGCGGCGTGGTAGTTGGCAGTATCCCCGGGCGTCCACCACTTTCCCAGACGGCCTTGCGGATCGTAGATATTGCCGAGTTCGTCGAAGCTGTGACTGATTTCGTGCGCCATGCCCGCCCCGGCGGACCCGTAATTGGACGCAGCGTCACCTTCGGGATCGAAGTAAGGCGGCTGCAGAATGCCCGCTGAGAAGGTCTCGGTATTCGGGGAAAACAGAATCACGGCGCCAACGATCTGCGGATCGATTCTCCACTCGTTTGGATCAGCCCGCTGTTTGAGCTTAGCCAGGTTGCGCGAACGGTTGAAGGCTTCGGCCCGTCGCATGTTCCCGAAAGCATCGCCCCGCACGATCTCAAGGCTCGAATAGTCAATCCAAGTGTCCGGATAGCCAACCCCGACGTGAAGAGCCTCTAGCTTGGCCAAAGCTTTTTCCTTGGTTTGCTCCGACATCCATTTGAGACTCGGAATGCGGGCACGATAGGCGGCGATTAGGTCCGCCACCATAGCTTGCGCTTTCGCTTTGGCCGAAGGTGGAAAATACCGTTCGGAATACAGTTGGCCGACTGCCTGTCCCAGGGCGGCATTGGTCGCTGCGATCGCGTCCTGACTGCGTTCTGGCATCTGCGATGTGCCGGAAAGCATCGTGCCATAGAAAGCAAAATGCTCGGCGGCCACTGCCCTGGGAAGTACCATGGCATAGTGTTCGATCAGGTGATACCTGAGATAGTCCTTCCACAGATTGATGTCTTCGCTCCCCACCAAAGCAGAAGTACCGGTCACCGCCGAGGGCTGCCACACGATAAATTCGCGCGGGTCAGCGACGCCGGACGCTTTGAAATAGGCGTCCCAATCCATTCCGGGCGCCTTGACGGCAAAGTCAGCGCGCTGCCACGGATTGTTTTGCTTGAAAACATCAGCGGCGTCCGCATCGGGAGCGTGAGACTGCGCAATCCTGATTTCAAGGGCCAAAATGCGCACTGCCTTAGACTCCGTATCGGCAATACCTGCCAGTTTCAACATCGCGCCGATGTGCGACTGATATTGCGCGTGCAAGGCGGACATTTTTGGATCGAGATAGGCCTCGCGGTCAGGCATGCCGAGTCCGCCTTGCCATAAATGAAAGACGTAGTGCTCCGAATCTGTAAAACTCTGATTCACCCAAACACCGAAAACGTGGTCGGCATTAGTAGTCAGTCCGTCAACTTCGCTATTCAAAGTGGCGCCGAGATACGCTGACAGCGACGATTTGTTAGCGATCGCCGAGATCGCCGACATATCGTCAGCCAACGGCGCCATTCCCCTGGACTCGATACTACTTTCGTCCATGAAGCTGGCGTAGTAATCGCCCACCTTCTGCGGCACACTCCCCTGGGGCGGCCGGGTTGCTCCCGCCCCTTGAATGAGGTCGCGAACTCGCTCGCTGGTTATCGCAGTCAATATTGCGCGCGTGTCGTAGCTTGGTTGCCCGGGAGGGATGATAGCCGTTTTGAGCCAGGCACCATTTGCATAACGATAGAAGTCGTCACCGGGCTTGATGGAGCGATCTAGATCCCGTGTGGTGTCCGCAGCATTTATAGGTTGGGCAATACGCGCCGTACTGATTGCAATCGCAAAACCAAGGAGTGCAATCGGCATCGTAATGCGAAAAGTCATGAAGAACCCCTACCAATCCCAACTGCAGGGGCGATTTTCGCATCTCCGCCTGATTCAGACTGGCCGTTCTCGGACCTGACTAATCTGTGGATCCCCGCTCGAGTGATGAATGCAGACAGGTTGGATTGACCGCGGATCAGAACACACGAATTAGCATTGGATGATTCCTTCTACTCGTAGCGCAGTGCTTCAATCGGATTCAGGCGCGACGCACGGATCGCGGGGATCATCCCGCTGACCAAGCCGACCAGCGCAAGGATTACAGTCGCAACCATCACGCTGGTGGGTGAAATGATGAGTCGAATGTCGCCAATCTCGCCGTGCTGGGCGAGAGCGCTGTAGAAGGTCAGATTCCCCACAGAGAACGAAACCACATAGGCGAGCAGAATTCCCAGCAAACCGCCGACGAACGTAATGGCCAATGCCTCTGCGAGAAATTGGATCAGAACATCGAAGCGACGAGCGCCAAGCGCTTTCTCGACGCCAATTTCACGAGTGCGCTGAGTTACGCTCACCAGCATGATGTTCATCAGGCCCACGCCTCCGATTCCGAGCGTGAGCGCACCGATGAAGGCAAGCAGGACCTGCAACGCCAAACTGATGATTCCGAATTGCGAGAGTTGCTCCATCAGGATGAAGACTCTGAGAGCGCGCTCGTCATCAGGCCGAAAATTGTGTTGCACGGCGAGCGTGTTGCGAAGGGACTTCTGCACCGAATGGTAGTCCGAGCCAAGGAAATCCAGCCAGATCATATCGACGTAGCGCGTGTCGCGGAAGTCGCTTAAGGTGGGGAATGGAATATAAACCACTCGATTGATGCTGTTCTGAGAGCCGCCTTCTTGAGGTCTGGGCTTCAACACGCCGATCACTTCGTAGGGGACGCCATTGATGCGAATCTTCTCTCCCAACGGGAAACGGCCTGAAAACAGTTTCTCCTTTGATTCGGAGGCAAGCACGCATACTCGCGCTCGAAGCTGTAGGTCGTCGGCACTGTAGAATCGGCCAGTATCAATCTGCAGATTTTGAATCCCCTGCAACACCGGGTAGCCGCCACTAACATTCCACTTAAATGAGCGTCCCTCGTAGCTGATGGGAGCTTCGTAGTACGATTCCGGCGAGATTTTGACAACCTGCGGCACATTGGCTACGACACGTTCAATGTCATCGACAGTCAAGCGAACATTGGAGCCGGCTTTGTTTCCGCCAGCCTGCATCGACGTCCGCCCACCGACAACGCCAACGGACTGCATACTCGCATAGGCCTTGAAGATGCTCACGATAGCTGCTGAAAATCCCGTGCCATAGGCCAGCAACAGCACGACTGTGGCAATGCCCCATGCCATACCCAATACTGTGATCGCACTGCGCCGTCGGTTTTGCCGGATTGCGCCGTAGGCTTCAGAAAGCACATCCTTCGTGAGAATCATCAGCTACTCCTGGCGAAGCGCTTCCACCGGCGTGAGCACCGCCGCCCGTTGTGCGGGATACAAACCAGCGATGATGCCGGCTGTAGCAAGACTTCCAATGGCAAGCATCGCCGTCGCCGGATAGATGTGGGGGAGTTCAAATCCATCAATTGGAGGAAGGAACCCGAAGAGACGGGTTGCAGCGTATGCCGCCGCGACCCCAAGGCCACCGCTGATGGCCGTGAGCATCAGTCCCTCCAGAAAGAACTGGAACAGAATGCTGCGCCGCGTCGCGCCCAACGCCTTGCGCAACCCGATCTCGCGCGTGCGCTCAGCAACCGAGACCAACATGATATTCACCACTCCCATGGCGCCGAGAGCGAGTGTCACTAAACCAACCGCTCCCAAAAACGCATCCATGGCGTCGGAAATCTTTCCAATCATTTCGGCGCTCTCGATGGTGTCCCACTCCTCAAAGGCATCGGGAGTCGCAGGGTCGAAGTTATGATTCCTTGCCACTATCGCATGAACCGCTTTCTTTGCCTGGTAGTGTTGTTCGCGGGTGATCGGTTGATACGCGACATACTTGACCGCTTTCGCATTGCCTGCCCCGGACAACGGGAAGTAATTGCCCATAGTCGTGTAAGGCATGATCAGCCGCATGTTCTGGTCATTGTTTTGTCCGTGCCCGATTTTCTTAATCGTTCCGATCACCTGAAAGGGGACGCCATTGATCAGCAACCTGCTACCGATTACCGGACGGCCGGGAAATAGCAGGCGCACGAATTCGCTGCCGATCACACATACATTGTTGCGCTGTTGTTCGTCAGTCCAACTCAGCCAGCGTCCCTGATCAATCGGCTGATAGCGGATGTCATAGAACTGCGGTTCTGAACCGTCCACATAACCGTTGCTGCTGCCATACTCACTCACCAGCCGAAGGTCGCCGCGGTAAATCACGGGCGTGGCATTTCGAAGGTATGGCGAGTTGCGGATGTCGAGGTAATCCTGGTAGTCGAGGCGATACTGCCGGGAAGAGAGTTGACTGTCTCCCAGAGAGGCCACATGTCCGTTGTAGATCTGCATGTAGTCTTCGCCGAAGTTCGCCAGGCTCTTCTCGGTTCCCGCACGAAATCCTTCGCCAAGTCCGACGAGAAGCAGCAGCGATCCGACACCCCAGGCGATTCCAAACATGGTGAGGAAGGAGCGCAACTTATTCGCCCACATGGCGGAAAGGACTTGGGAAAAACTGTCGATGAATCGCCGCATAAGCAAATGTACGAATGTTGGACGAACCAAGTTCCTATTCGAGAGACTAATTCATATGCCGGACGAAAAACGTGACCAGACTCACAACGATGCGGCGTGCGGAGGTAGGTGAAGCACACTAACAAAGGCTAACTTAGGCTGACACAAGCGGAAATCGACAAAATGTTGAACGTCTCGGGAAGCAGTTTCGATTTGGGATGAGAGAGTACTGACAACATTGTCCGCACTTGCACAGGGCGCAATCTGGCGATAACTGCTGGGACAGCGCGCAACACTTACAGGCTTAACCTGCGGACTTTGGGGAGAGCCGAAATGATTTCAGCAAGATACGCAGTATAGAGTCCCGTCACGATACCCGTGAAAACGTCCATTGTGTAATGGGCCCGGAGTATCAGCACGGTCGTGATTTCGAAAATCGCAATCAACACGCCAGCCGCGGTGTGCCAGCGCTTGCCGAATCGTGTGATTTCAGTCACANCCAGAACTGCAATCGCGGTGTGACCAGAAAAGAAGTAATCGTTGCTCACGCCATATGTCACAAGCAATGAGGGGAAGCCAGGATAGTGCCAGATCGCATTTGACGGGGCCGGAAGAGCAACCAGCCATTGAACGATCTGACGGAGGCCGAGCACGAGGACCAGTCCGAGAAATGGTCGCAGGACCCCTCCAAATACCCATCGCGCCAGTAGGAACACTCCCAGCAAATCGATGATGGCCGAGCTGACGATAAGCAGGACATTCGCCGCGAAAGGATGCGTATGCAGGTAGAAGTTGGCAGAAGCCGTCGCGGTATGAATTTGATCACCAATCGCCAGATCTGGAACACCTTTTGCGCCAATCAGTTTCTGACTCCAGAACCACACGACCAGAGCGCCTCCTGTTAGCGCAAGTCGGGTGATTAGACGCACGTTAATCCATCCTGAACTGCTAAGTGCTGCTGCTTCTTCTTTTAGTAGGCTCTGTGGCATAGCGTTAAGCCTGTACCGCGGTTTCCATTGCGACTTCGCGAAGTTTTCGCAGGTCGAGCTTGCCAGTACCGAGATAAGGCAACGATGGAACACGAATGAACTGATCTGCACGCGGTTTCCAGAGCGCCGGCAGGTCGGACTTACTCAGTTGCGCAAGGCACTCCTCCAACTTTTCTTCGGGTACGGTATGAAGCACCATCAGGCGTTCGCCTTTCCTCTCATCGGGGACCGCAGTCACTGCGAAAACCTGCTCGGTAGCTCCTGCGATTTCGTGCAGTTTGTCTTCCACCTTAATGTGGGGAACCATCTCTCCGCCGATCTTGCTGAACCGGCTCATGCGATCGGTGATGCGCACGAATCCGTCTTCGTCCATCCCGGCAATGTCGCCGGTGTTATACCAGCCATCACGCAGCACTTCGGCAGTTTTCTCAGGACGATTCAAATAACCTTGCATTACATTCGGTCCGCGAACGAGCAGCAAGCCGGTATCGCCTTGCGGCAAGGGCTCCATCGTTTCTGGATTCACGATCCGCACGCTAATGCCAGGCAAAGGATGCCCAATACTGGAGCGTTTCGTACCGACTTGGCGAAACTGCGCCGCGCGGAAATCACGCGTGTTGACAGTAACCGCGGGAGAGCACTCTGTGCACCCGTAGCCCTCGAGCGGACGAATACCGAATTGATCTTCGAATGCGACCGAAACCCGCTCCGGTAACTTTTCCGCTCCCGCCATCACATATTGCAGGCTCCCAAAATCCTCTGGAGTACAACGCCGCATATACGATTGCAGGAACGTCGGAGTGGCAAGCAGGAAGGTAACCGCATACTGGCTTACCAAAGCGCCAATGGCGCGGGCTTCCAGCGGGTTCGGATGGTACACAACTCCCATTCCAATCGTAGTCGGCAAGCAAAGCGTGCCAGTAAATCCGAACGAATGAAAGAACGGCAGAATACCAAGGATCTTGTCGTGGCTCCCCAGCATGAACACCTGGTTCAGCTGGTCCACATTCGACGCAACGTTGTAGTGAGTGAGGATGACACCCTTCGGGTCGCCGGTACTGCCGCTTGAGAAAATAATCGTTGCCGTATCATCGAGACTAGGCTTCTTCACCGCGCCGAGAGACTTTTCGATGAGCCGGACTGGCAAGAACCAGGAAATCAGCGCAGCAGCGACTCGCTCACCGATCCCGGGTTTATCCGCCAGATCCTCCAGCATGACGACCTGCCCGGGCGGTTGTATGTGAACTTTCTCCAGAAACGCTTTCGACGTGATGACCGTCTGCAACTCGCACTGCTTCGCGCACGAAGCGAGAACTTCGTTTGAAGCCGTGTAGTTCAAATTGACCGGAACTTTTCCCATCGCAAGCGCCGCCAGATTCACCAATGCGTCGGGAACAGATGGCGGCAACAAGACTCCTACCATCTTCTGATCTCGCCACACTGAACGCAGACGCCGCGCCAGGAATACCGTGCGCGTAAGCGCTCCGCCAAAGCTGAGCTTCGGAGTCCGTCCATCCGCCATCGCAAACCGGAACGGATACCGTCGCGCCGTCTGCACGAACGAGCGATGCAGCGGTCGCATATACCGCTTACGGAACTGATAAGCCTCAGCCCCGAGCTCCTGCACCTGCTGCCGCACATTTTGAGCGGTGGTGGTAGAGGGCATTGGCATTCCGAAAGTCACACTGACTGGATACGGAATCTTGCTAGGCAGCTTCCAAAGAAATCTCCCGCGTTCAAAACTGAAAATAGATCCCCACACTCCGCCCAGGTTCACCGGAATGATCGGAACATCCACACCCTTGACGATCCGCTCCAACCCGCGCCGGAACGGAAGCATCTGGCCGATACGCGTCATCTGACCTTCGGGAAAAATGCAGACGACTTCTCCGTCTTTCAAGGCTTGCGTTGCCGTACGCAGTGACGTGATCATTTCGCGCGGCCGAAGCTGCGCCGAGATCGGAATCACTCGCATGATCTTCGCAAAGGGCTTCACCAGCCAATGATCGTAGGAACCTTTGAACATCAGGAACCGAATCGGCCGGTCGATCGAGGCGATCAGCAAGACCGCGTCGACCATCGAAACATGATTCGGAACAATTAGCGCTCCACCCTTCGACGGAACATTCTCGCGTCCCTTCAGATGAATTCGATACAAAGTGTGCGTGGCAATCCACAGCAGCAACCGCAGCAATGCATCGGGCAAGAGGTACAAGACGTAGATCGTTGCCCCGACCGTTACAACTGAGACCGAGAGAAAAATCGTAGACGGACTGAAATGCGCGAAATGCTGAAACACGTAGTACACGCCAGCCGCGCCGCCGATCCCAACAAATGACAGCAGGTTCGCAGCCGCGATCACTCCACCTTTGTCTTTCTCGTCGGGCCGTTGCTGAATGAGTGCGTTGATCGGCACGGCAAAGAATCCAGCCGAGAATCCCAGCGCAGACAAAAGCACTAACACATGCGCGAATGAGAGATTCCTGACCGAGAGCATGATCCCCAGTACGGTCATGCCGACCGAGCCAAGTGGAATTAGCCCGTACTCCACTTTCCCGCTCGAAAGATACCCGGCGGCGAGACTTCCGAAACCAATGCCAATCGCCACCGCCGCCTGCAGAATTCCCGTGCTCGTGGAATTGCTATGCAGGACGTCTTCGCCGTAGAAGACGATATTGGCCGACAGCAAAGCGCCAAGAAACCAGAAATATGTGTTCCCGAGGACAGCGAGCCAGAGCACGCGATCCTTTCGGATCACGCGTACCTGCACCCAGAGGTCGCCCAGCGGATTCGCTCGATACTTCTTCGTGGGGTCAGCCGCGGGAACTTTCGTGATTCCGAAACTGCATGACAGGCCAAGCAGCGACAGGCAAAGAAAGACCAACCCCGACCAGATCTGATGACCGCGGAAGACGTCGGCCAGATATCCGCCTCCAACGACTCCCACAATCGCGGCGAGAAATGTCCCCAACTCGATGACGCCGTTTCCCCACGAGAGTTTCGGTTCCGGAAGCAACTCCGGCAACAATCCGTATTTCGATGGCCCGAAAAACGCCGCCTGCGTGCTGATCAAGAAGATAGCGACCATTTCCACCGGTACACTCTGCAAAGCCAGCCCAACACCGGCGAGCACCATGACCGCTATCTCAAACAGTTTCGTTCCGATCGTGACGCTGCGTTTGCTGAAACGGTCGGCGAGGAAACCTCCCGTCATCGAAAACAGGATGAATGGAATTGAGAACAGTGCACCCGCGACCAGAACGAGGCGATCACGGTCCGCCTTGGCCAGACCGGTGCCGAGAATGATAAAGACGACGAGATTCTTGTATGCGTTGTCGTTGAACGCGCCCTGGAACTGGGTAACGACTAGCGACCAGAACCCACGGCGCCATGAAGGGCCAGCCGGCATCCAAGAACGATCAGGAAGCGATGTGGTGGTCGATTCGGATTCCGCGATCGCGGTGTCTTCAGCCATAGGATTTTCGATAAATACCTGAAAACTTGGAAGTTCTGCACATCTTGTCACATCGTCAGTAGGGTTCCAATCACAATGCAAAGAACGTCCGTTACTTCCGAGTTTGCAGGCAAGAATAAAGCGCAAGCCGGAGAGCATCCGGCGTTCTAGTATTTAGGCTTGCAGAACTACATCTAAGCGAGGAACCCCTTGGAGCTTCTCGCAGTATTGTTAGCCCTGTTGGTCTTAGCCACTCCCGTCTTGGCCATTTCGGCGGTCGTGCGGCAGCGAAGGCTCCGCCTCCGGATCGAAGAGGTGGCCCACCAGACCTCGCAGCAGAACGACGGGTTGCACCGCGAGCTTGTGGAGCTGCGGCGCCAGGTCGCCACTCTCACCAAGCCCACATCCGAATCAGTTCACGAGCATGCCTCGCAGGCTTCCGCACCGGCGGCTCCGCCGAAACCGCAGACCGTCCGTGTCGAGAAGCCCATTGTTGCAGAAAAGCCAGCCGTTATTGAAAGGCCAGTTGCCGAGAAGGCCGCCGAAGCGGCCATCAAGCCGCCGCAGGCGCAACCTGCTGCTACGAGTGCGCCACCTCTACCGCAGAAGAAAGAGATCACTTTTTGTCCCTGGTGCGGCACGGTCCATGAAGGAGGAGTTGCGAATTGTGCACCGGCGAAACCGGCTACGCCGCCAGTTGAGAAACCGCGGCCGGATGCTTCACCCCTGCAGCACACTCCGACAAGAGCTGAAGTTCCGTTGCGCACTTCCATTCCTCTGGAAGTGAAGGCTCCTGTTGCGGAGAAGCCTGGCGACAAGACTGTCGCAGCATCTTCAACGGAACGGAACGCTCTGGCATCGCCAGTGGCAGTTCCTCCGTCGAAACCTGTCGCCTCGCCTGCTCCTCCGAAGTTTGAACCGGGCCACCCCAAGGTGACGCATACACCATCGGCTGCGCCTCGCACCGTTCAGGCCAGCCAATATTCCGTTATGCGCGATCCGCCACAAAGGCCAACGGCCCAGCAGCGCATGAAGTCGGTGTTTGCCCTGGAAGAAATGTTGGGCACGAACTGGCTCAACAAGATAGGTATCACTCTTGTCGTTCTTGGGATTGCGTTGTTCGGGATCTGGAAGCTCGGGCAAATGGGCCCTGCCGGAAAGGTCGGGCTCTCACTGTTCGCTTCACTCGCATTCCTAGGCGGTGGAGTGTTCCTCGAAAAGCGAGAGCGCTACCGCGTTCTAGGCCACACCTTAATCGGCGGCGGATGGGCTCTCCTTTTCTTCACCACCTACGCGCTGAACCACGTGCAAGCCATGCGCGTGCTCGACTCTGAGCCTACCGATCTCGTCTTAATGCTGGCGACCGCGTTAGCCATGGTCGCGCACACGCTGCGTTACCGCTCGCAGCTTGTTACGGGCCTCGCGTTCCTGCTGGCATACACAACCGTCTCGCTCAGTCACGACACCGTTTACAGTCTCGCAGCCGGAGTCATCTTGGCCGGCGGACTCGTAGCGATCGTTCTCAAGTTCGGATGGTTCGAACTGGAAGTCTTCGGGATCGTAGCTACGTATCTCGACCATTTCTACTGGCTCTACAGATTGCTAGGCCCGCAAGGCGCGCAAGGACATCCCTTCCCCGAATACCAGGCCAGCACAGCTCTCTTGCTTTTCTACTGGGTGATCTTCCGCGTGTCGTACGTGGTGCGCAAGATCAAGTCTCCGACAGCCGAACGTGTATCAACTGCCGCGGCGCTGCTGAACACAGTGCTGCTGCTCTTCACCATGAAGTTCGAGTCTGTGCACCCGGAACTGGCCTTCATTGCCCTGCTCGCCATCGGCGCAGTCGAATTCACCTGCGGCCAGCTTCCCATCACCCGACGCCGCCGCGAAGCCTTCATCATCCTGACCGTTCTCGGCTCCGCATTGATGATCGGCGCCATCCCCTTCCGTTATTCGGGGAACAACGTCGCCATCCTGTGGTTGATCGGCGCCGAAGCCCTTCTGATCGCGGGCGTAGTCGTAGGCGAAATTGTCTTTCGCCGCATCGCCCTGCTGACCGGATATCTCGTCGCGTTTCATCTTGTACGCGTCGATTTTGCCGAGCTCTTAGCGACCCGTCGCCTCGGCGAAGAAATGGTCCTCTCTGCCGGCATGATGTTCGCCCTGTGCGCGCTCACCTTTTATGTGAACTCTCTGAATGTCGGCCATCGCTGGAAGTCATTCTTCGCCGACAGCCCCGACTCGGAACTCCTGGCCGGTCACTCCTACATAGGAGCGTTCGCGGCGGCCTCATCCGTGTGGGCGCTGTGCTCTCGCGATTGGACCGCGCTCGGCTTAGCCGCAGTCATGCTTGTGCTCGCCGGACTCGGCAAGAAGCTGCAATCGCTCCACCTTCAGGTGCAATACATCGCCATCGGACTGCTCACTCTGACGCGAGTCGTCATGGTGAACCTGCACAGCGACGCTCCGGCCAACGCTCATCTCTCCATCCGGTTATTCACATTGCCCGCGATAGCGGCGGGTTTCTACGCAGCCGCCAAGTGGGCGCAACTCAAGGACGATTCCAATCAGCGATCCTTGCGCGGATTTTTGTCGCTTGTCGGTACGGGGTTACTCACCGCCCTTATTTATTACGAAGTTCCGGAACTCTGGCAGCCAACTGCAGCGATTGTTTTCGCCGTGGCGCTGGTCGAAGTCGGACAATGGGTGAACTATCACGCGCTCGCCTGGCACGGTCACATTCTTAGCGGCCTAGCCTTGCTGGCGTCGATAACGGCAGATCTACCCGCGACCCACCGGTGGCACGACATCCCTCTGCATGCCTTCGGCGCGTTGCCCGTCATCGCAGGAGCCTATTGGATCGCCAAGCGTATTGCCGTGCCGAACTCGGTTCATGTTAATGCCGCCCGCATCGCCTACGGTTGGGCCGGCACTGGGCTGATGCTCTGGTTCTTGAACGAAGCGGTGCCTCTGCCCTGGATCGCCGTTTCCTGGATCGCCTTCGCCATCGTCCTCGCGCTAGTCATGCGCCGGATCCGCTACCGCCAGCTCGCCTGGCAGGCGAACGTGGTCGCCGCATGCACGGTCATTCGCACGCTCGACACAAAATTCACACTTGCACAAGCGGTGTGGCCTGGCGTTTCGCTGCGGCTTGTCACCATCTCGATCGTGGCCGCTGGACTCTACTTCCTTTCCCGCGCTGCCGTCCTCTCGGATTCGCGCGCGAAGCCTGCAATCACCTACCTGCACACATTTGCCGCCACTGGTCTACTTGCCTATCTCGCATGGTTCGAAGCACCGGGTGCGTGGCTCGCACCGGTCTGGGCGACCTTCGCTCTCGGACTCGCCCTGATCGATCGTCGTTTCGAACTGGACGATCTACGCTGGCAGGCCCACGCTCTCGCCGCTCTCACGATGATGCGCAGTGTGAGCGTGAACCTCTACTTCACCGACACCTGGCACGGCATCAGCCTCCGTCTCCTATCCCTCGCCATCGTGGCAGTCGTGATGTACGCCCTGGCGCAAATCATCCGCATGCCGCAGCAGTGGCGCGCGCGCGATTTCCACCATATCTACTCCTGGGCCGCATCCGCGCTGGTTTCGTTGCTGATGTGGTACGAACTGCAACCACTATCAATCGCCGTGGGATGGGGCGTCTTCGGTCTGGTTCTCTTCGAATACGGTTTGCTGCGCAAGGTTAGGCAGTTCCGCTTCCAGGCCTATGTCGCGCTGGCCGCCGCCTTTGGCCGGACCTTCTTCGCAAACCTGGCAGCGGGAACTCCCAGCGAATTCTGGGGACCTCGGATGTACACGGTCCTGCCACTCACACTGATCTTCTTCTTTGTGTACGCGCAACTTGAAAATGAGGCGACCGTCACCGACGACCGTAGTCTGCATTTTGATGATCTGCTCTGTTATCTCGGAACAGCCAGCGTCGTCGCGGTACTCTACTTCCAGCTTCCCAACGATTGGATGGTCACAGCTTTTGCGATCACAGTCTTTGCACTTCTTGGTGCGGCCGTTTTCTTAGACCGTACGATCTTCCTGTATCAAGGAATCCTTCTCACGATTGGTACATGCGTCCGCGGCATCATGCACAACCTGTTCGGCGCAAGCTACTTCACCGATTGGGACTGGACTGGACGCTACTTCGTGCTCGGCTCAGCCGTCGCTGTACTATTGGCAACACTGCCGTTTGCCTTCCGGCTGCGTGATCGGCTAAAGCAGCACTCTTCACGTATTCTCTGGCTCGGCGCCATCATCCGCCACCCTGAGCAATTCATGTTCTTTGCGCCCGTCGTGCTACTCACGCTGATGCTCGCGCTGAAGATGCGCTCTGGAATGGTCACGGTCTCGTGGAGCATCGAAGGAGTGTTGATCATCTTACTCGCCCTGGCGGTCGGCGAGCGCAGTTTTCGGCTGACGGGATTTGTCCTGCTGCTTGTTTGTTTCGGGAAGATCATCTTCCACGATATGTGGGGCTTGGGCCGTCGCGATCAGTACCTCACGCTGATAATTCTTGGGATCGCGTTACTATTGGTGCACTTCCTCTACGTGAAGTACCGCGAGACCATTCGCCAGTTCCTATGAAGCGTCTCCTGATCTTCATTCCCGTGCTCCTAGTCGGAGTGTCGGCCATCTACTTCAGCGAGCGTCGTCACGACTCCGCCGCTGTCTCGGCGAATCCCCTGGTAGAAGTCGCCGCGGACGCCCAGCGTGACCTGACGCGTCTGCCCATGCGCCTGACCCGCCTATCGGACAAAGACGAAATCGCCATCGGGAAGGAACTCGCGGAGCGCTATCCCATAAACGACGAGAGCCTGACTGCGGAACAAGCCGCGCTCAACTCCTACGTCAACCGAGTCGGACGCGCCCTCGCTGCGCATGCCCATCGCCATCTTCCCTACTCTTTCCATCTGATTCCCAACCGGTCAATGATGAATGCCTTCTCTCTTCCCGGCGGCCCTGTATATGTCGGTGAAGGCCTGCTCGATCAGATGACCAGCGAAGACGAACTCGCCGCTGTAATCGGACACGAGATCGAGCATATCGATCATTATCATTGCGCCGAACGCGTACAGGTCGAAGCCCGCTTGCGTAACGTGAAACTCGACATAGTCGGCCTGCTGGTGCAAATTCCGCTCAGCGTGTGGGAGGCTGGTTATAACAAAGATGAGGAATTAGAAGCCGATCGAGAAGGCATGCGGCTTGAGGTGCAGGCAGGCTACTCCCCCTACGGCGTAGTAACTCTACTCGAGAAATTCGCCAAGCTGAACAAGGAATACATCATCCACGCGCAGAGCCCCGAAGACGAACTCTCCCAACTCGCGGTTCAAAGCCTGAAAGGCTACTTCCGCTCGCATCCACAAACTTCTGAGCGCCTCGCGCAAGCCCATGACGTGATCGCACATGAAGGATGGGAAACTCGAAAGAGTCAGAAGCCCTTCCGCGTGGAGTACGAAGTCCACAACGGCCAGTTCGTAGAGTAATGGATTGAGCTCCAGCCGGTTGGCGCCTCACTTCGTTATCTCGACCCATGTCTCGGAAGCGGAAAGGGGAATAACATACGCGCCACGTTCCGCCGTCAGTGAACCAGATAAGTTAAACGTTCCTGCGCCGGCAGGATGCGCGGGCTGCTCGATCCGTATACGCGCTTCCCTCGTGAATCCGTCGTTCGGCGCAAGGGCAGCTCTCAGCGTGCTTGATGTTTCATTCCAAACAACGCGATTGAATTGTCCCGAGTCCAATGTCAGCCAAAGGCCCGCGGGTGCAAGATAAAATCTGGTGCGTGCCGCGTCTTTGGGCTCCACCGTGATCTCATCGCCGGCGACGGAAAGGTTTCCGCCCAAGCAGATCCATCCAAAATCCGGATGCTTCGCGACGTAAGCCCCGACATTCCACGCATGGCCAAAGAAATTCGGCCCATTGTCCGCTGAGAGAGGATCAAAACTAAGCATGTCAGGGAACGAATGGAACGCGGGCGCGTCGAAGCCCTTTTCGTCGATGTCGGTTAGCGCCCCCATGACTCCGCCATATCCGGCGAGGAGCAGATGAAAATCGTCAGGATGCTCACGGTATTCCGTCAACATAGGAATCGCGTTGATACCCGATCCATAGTGATGAAGCTGGCGCTCGATTCGGCTGTACTTCCCCGCATAGAGGAAATCCCAATAACGACGGGCGCTGCCGTTGTATCCCCAATGTGGAATTGTGGGCATGTACCCGATAATCGCGTTGACGGTGACCTCAGCTTTGTCGGTATACCCGAAGTACTTGCTCCATGCGTAAACCTCTTCCTGCCCGGTGGAGTCCCAAGGCATTTCACTGCCGAAAGGATACGCTTCCGATTTCCAATGATCGGCTCGCGCCTTCATCGCAGCCTCGAGTTTCGTTGCCTCGTCGCTCTTTCCCTCAGTCTTGAGATCGCTCAGAATCGCGACGAAGATATCACCTTCCATTTGCCCGAACTGAGCCAGGTCCGGGGCGAATTGCGTCATCGCCAACGATGTTTGATAGGCATGATCGAGATACCAATCCCAGGGATGAAGCTTTACAAGGCCGTCATGATTTCGAGCGAGACGGTATAGCACCCAGTATGCGGCCGCCACGTGCGGATAGTTAAACGATCGGTCGACCGCTTCTGAAGCTTGCTTGTTCCAACTCGTCCAACTCTTCCAATCGAGGTCGGAGCGATAGTAATTTGGAGGGAACTGATCTGGTTGATAGTAAAAGAGGCTCTTCCGCACTCCATACTTCTTCGGTCCGTCGTTGAATTGGATGCCGCCCCAAACTACTTTGTCGACAAACTGCTCCAGCTTGCCGACCTCATCGGGATCAGGCTCCACGTATTCCTTCATGGCCGCGGCCAGCCACGATCCTGCGCCGCCTTCATCGCTCAGACCCGCGATCCACACACGGCTGTCCTGAGTCACGATGTGATTGAGTTCCCGGTCGTAGGTCATCACGGAAGGATCACGATGGAAAGGATCCTTCGGATCATCGAACCACTGCTCATGCATAAGAAAGCGTCCCATGTCGGCAACGGCCTCGGCTTGGGGCTTCATCACGAAATAATGAATTGACTGCACAAGTCCGTCGGCATACGTAATGGTCGCACGCGCCCGTCCCCACCGCTTGCCAGTAACCGAGTACTCAGTGAATGCATGATTTAGAGCTTCACCTTTCTTCTGGATATCGAGCGCGCCAGTGGGCTCTACTTCGATCGACTTAACCGGCTCCGGATATCGCAGAAACAATTGAACATGGATGTCGGATGGAACGACGTAACCCGGAATTCCAACCGCTACCGGACGATGATTCTCTTCCAGAACTGTCTCGATCTTCTGGATTGATGGCACCACCACGAACTGGAAGCCGATAGTCCAACTCTCTTTCGGCTTAAGAGTCTTCGATGTCGGAGGATTCCACTGCTGCGCCCTTTTCCATTCATTCTCGGAGAAGGCGCGGGTCACGACCATCCAGTCGTAGAAGCCTTCGAATGTCATGCCGCGTGGAGTGAGATCCATGTAAATCTCGGGCTTCGGCTGCTGATGTTCTCTCCAGCTCGGACTCAAGATCGGTTTGTACGCTTCGAACGATGTCTTCCCTTCCGGAATGACCAGCAGAGCCGGCCCATGACCGTTGAGCCGGGTGACCTGTAGATAGCCAGCTTCCTGTCCGATGTAGGGATCGTAGAACGAGCAGATGGCATGCGCTTGCTCCAACGTGCGCTCATTCATGTCGTTATTGAAGACCATTGGGACGCCAAGGCCACCGATTTCAATTGGGCTATTCGTAGGGTTCGAAATCGTGTAGCGGAGCGTGAGCTTCCCGTTCACGACACGCCACGAACGAACCACGTGCAGCGGAATGGGATCCGAAAATGCACCGCTCAAATCGGCAGTAGCCAGAACAGTACGATCGTGAGGAACCTGCTGGACCGGTGCTCGACGTAGAGCGGTGGAATAATCTTTCCATTCTCCTTCACCCGATCGCAGCCGAATGTCGAGATCGCCGAGATGATAGTACCCGTCTTGAGATCGCTCGGTCAGGCGGTCGCCCGGCGTGAAATCAAAGTTCGAATCCAGCTTCGGATGAAGCGCAGCCACCGTCTGGGACGACCGGACCAGCGCCAACTGGAAGTCCGGTGTATCGAGCGTCTCGATGCCATCGGCAAGCATCGGCCCCGGTTTTGGAGGAGCCTTCTTTGGCTCCTGTGCACGGGCCGCAGCCAGGAATATGACTCCAGCACAACAAGTGATTACCCACGAACGCCATCCTAAGCGCGCTTTCTCAATCATTGCGTTTGGTCCTTGGCATGAGGTCGCACAATGTTCAACGAGTAAGGGTCTATCGAAAGTTTGGACGGATTGAGGACGTTTATTCTTCGATACGGGACAATCTTTGTAGGCTGTTCGAAAGAATTTTCGTCTTCCCCCTTGCTGAAACTCAGAACCGTGAGTTCGCCTTGCGCCGCCAAGCGATCAGCACCATCGAGTTGCAGGCGGGCCTCAACTTGCGCGTTGCAGAGTCGCGTGATCTGTTACGGTGCTTGCTCTGCCCGAACGGTTCGTACTCCAAAGATTCCGCCGATCGCATTGCCATCGGTCGCCTGGAATCGAACCGTAACCTTGCTCTTGCCTGTGAGAAGCTCAGCCGGGATGGCATATTGAACATCGACAAACTGCTTTTCCCGGTCCGGACTGACGTGTTCTTCCAGATGATCTCCGATCTTCTTGCCATCGACCAGGATATCGACCGTGCTCTTCCGCCACCTGTCGCCACCGTAGGTCACCCACAGCGCAGTACGCCGTGAATTCTCGACCGGCATATCGAATGAGAACCATCCTTTGCCTGCGCGGCCATGACGGCCACGCCAAAGCAGCGGGGCAGAGTCTTCCCCTTGTTCGTTGAAATCGCGCTCCGATTGCATCTCTCCGGGCTGAGCGAATGCGATCGTCGCCGCTTGCAGCTTCTGCTGCTTTTCCTGCTCGGCCTTATATTCCGCCGAACGCTTGGTCCATTTTTCCGGCGTGAAAACATCCCAATAGACCGCGTACTTCCTGCGAGGTAGCTCGTACATCGGAGCAAACTCAATATCCTTGCTCAATCCCACCCCGCTGGTCGTGAACCATCCCGGCTTACCCGATTCCGGCTTCAGCCACTGTTGCACCGGTGTATTTGCAGTGACAACGATTGGCGGAGCCGAGGGCGCAGGCATGTTCTCTTCATCGTCTTGATGGACCGCGGGCCCCAAGTCCCCCGCTAGCACCAGGGGTCCCCACATCAGCGCCATGCGGCTTGAGTTATCAGGAACAGGCTCTTCGCGTAGTTGCTTCGGAAGATTCAGTTCGACGGTGTCTCCTTCGCGCCAAACACGGTCAATTTTTACGTAGGAATCAGCTGCTGGAGTTTCTTTCAGCGCCTGTCCGTTAACTTTCACGCTAAAGCCATCGCCAGCCCAATACGGCCTGCGCAGCGCCAGCATGAATTTCTTGGGAGTCTTCGTGCGGATCTTTACCGAGGCGGACGTTCCAATCGGAAAATCGCTCGACGTTTCCACCTCGACGCCGGCTGAGTCCCATCGTGCGATCGATGGAGCATAGAGACCAACCCAGAATTCTTCGGATCCTTTGTAGTAGTAGATCCCTTCTCCGTGCAGAGCATGACTTTCCAGGCTGGTTCCCACGCAGCAGGTGAAGTCATCGAACATGCGCTGGTACTCGTGCTGTACTCCCCGCCCCACAGGCAGCATGTAAGTAACCGAGTAATTGTTCGGATCCTGCGAAGCGAGTATGTGGTTGAAGAGCGCGCGTTCATGAAAATCCGCGTAGCGAATGTCTGGCTCGACCGAAAACAGCGTGCGCGTCATCTTCAGCATGTTGTAGACGTTGCAGGTCTCGGCCGTGCGCCCGTCGACCATCTCGCTCAGTTTGTCAGGCTCGCCGAAGTATTCGTTCTTGCCGTGTCCACCGGTGGCAAAGCTGTAGTGGTAGACCACGCGATCCCAGAAATATTTTGCTGCTTCCTCGTCCGCGGCGTTGCCTGTATACACGTAACGCATGAGGACGCCGTAGAGCTTCGGCACCTGCGTATTCCCGTGCGTATGCGAGATGACGTCTTTATCCTGCGCTAGAGGATCAACGATGGCTTTCTGATGGAATTTGTCGGCGAGTTTGAGCCAGCGCTCGTCCGCCGTATCGGCGTATAACTCGGCGAGAACCTCGTTCATTCCCCCGAATTCCGTACCCAGCATCTGCTGGAGTTGATCATCGCTCAGCCTGGAAAGAATCTTCTCCGCCCAACCTGCGAACTTGACTTCCACTTGAAGTGCGGTCTGATTGTCAGCATATCGGTAAGCGTCTCTCAATCCCGCGAATAGCTTGTGTTGCACGTACCACGGCGACCACATTCCATTCAGATCAAATCCGCCGGACTTGATCACTCCGTTGCTCAGATCGACGAAGCGCTGCTTGCCGTCGACGCCTTCTCCATCCTCCAATGCTCCGATGTAGCCATCGCCCTGCGCGTCCTGGATTTCTTTCAACTGCTCGACAATGTAGTCGGCGCGCTCTTTGAATCGTTGGTCCCCGGTTGCGGCCCACATCAGGCTTACCGCCGACAAGTAGTGCCCCGCGATGTGTCCCGTTAGATTTCGCTTCGGACCGTCCCAGCCTCCGTAGCCTTCCGCCTTGGCTTTGAGTCCAGCGTGCTGACGAAGAAACGCCAGCATGCGGTCGGGCTGAAGTTCGAGCAGGTACTTGGCGTCCGCTTCCTGCGCTGTCTTGAGAGGACCGCCTGTCAACCTCACGTGATTCAAAGGAAGCGCATTGAGTTTGACTGTTCTACGCTCGGCCAGTTGGGCAGGATTCGTGTTCTGTCCAGACGCTCGTAAACACACGGTCAGGCTGATCAGGAAAGATAAAAGAAGGACGCTGGTTCTCATACGAAATCCGGGAACGCTTAACATTCCGGAATTCATCATTGCGACACCTCGTGTATGGCAATGCAAAGTAGCAGAAAACGTTTGCTCGCACAGGCGCGCTCCTTCCTGCTCGGAACGCACAACTTATTACTGGCGCATACTTCCGTCGACCATTCTCCAGATGCCGAGCGGGTTGGCCTCTTTCAGTTCGTCCGGAAGCGCGCTGTCGGGAAAGGCTTGATAACAAACCAGGCGGGTAAATCGAAAAATTGCTTGACTCCCCACGGATGTGGAACGTCCATCGGACGTCGACGGATACGGACCACCATGCACCATGGCGTGCGTAACTTCCACTCCGGTCGGGAATCCATTGAAGATCAATCGCCCGACCTTGGTTTCGAGAATCGCAATCAGGTCAGCGAACTCCCGCAGATCCTCCTCGGTGCCGTGAACAGTCGCGGTTAGGTGACCTTCGAGCGTCCGCGCGATCTCCAAGATCTGGTCGCAGTTCGAATGTCGCACCAGCAGCGTCGTAGGACCGAAGATCTCCGAATCCAGATCTGATCCCAGGAATGATTTGGCATCCGTTTCAAAGACCGCGGGATCGGCGCAGAATCCGGTCGTGTCGGATTTTGCTTTTTCGGCCAATACCTTGACCGCGGGATCCGACTTCCGTTTTGAGATCGCCGAACCGTACGAAGAATGAATCGCTCCCGTTAGAAGGTGAAAATGGGAAGAGCCGGTGACGAGTTCTCCCAGCTTAGCCGCGAACTTATCGGCATCCGATCCTTTTCCAAGAAAAACCATTCCGGGCTTCGTGCAGAATTGTCCGGCTCCCAAGGTGAAGGACGCGTGCAAACCCGATGCGATCGCTTCACCACGTTCGCGGAGAGCTCCCGGCAAAATGAAAACAGGATTCGTGCTGCTCATCTCTGCATAAAACGGAATTGGCTCCGGCCGTGATGCAGCGATATCCATCAGAATTCTTCCCGCCGTACGTGATCCAGTGAACCCGCCTGCCCGCACAAGTGGGTGCTTCATCAGAAATGTCCCGACTTGCGAGCCATGACCGAACAACAGAGAAAAGACACCTTCCGGCAATCCGCATTCGCGAACGCTCTCTTGAATCGCTCGGCCCACGAGTTCGCTCGTGCCAGGGTGCGCGGCATGGGCTTTGACGATGACGGTATTTCCACCCGCCAATGCAGAGGCTGTATCCCCGCCAGCCACGGAGAACGCTAGAGGGAAATTGCTGGCTCCAAACACAACCACGGGCCCAAGCGGCCGCATCAGCGAGCGGATATCCGGCTTCGGGAGCGGC
>AP72_2010_repI_A10DRAFT_1000022_pt1 | contig 21613 bp, 41 predicted proteins | sample AmaPasreplicIA10_FD_9194 | JGI IMG/M metagenome (IMG submission 9194) | reverse complement strand
CCGCCCTGCGGAGATCATCGGGCTAGCATCGGCCTTAGCACGGGCACGAGAATGCCCCGCCCGGGCCGCCCCTCTAAGCGGCCCGAACGGGGCATTGGTCCTCGCGGTTAGAGGGTCCGCGCGACCTCGGAAGTATCGGCCGGCAGAACCTGGTAACCGTTGATCTTACTCACGGCCTTACGCGGGCGGCCTGGTGACCGTGGCGCGGGCGGCTTGTTCCGAGCGTGGCGCTTGCACGCACAGTCTGGGAGGCAGACCTTGCGCTCTCGCTGTACCGTCGCGGTCCCGGCAACCTTGCGCTCCATGGCGTCCATCTTGGCGAAGTCTGGTTCGGCCGTACCGGACACCAGCTCAGTCGTTGCGATGAGCGCTACAGATAGCGCGAAGATGACCTTTACGATCAGCGTCCCGGGAGCGGTGAAGTTGACCACCATCGAGACACCTACCGGGAAGGGCATGACCGCTAGCGCAGTGATCTTGCCCCGGCGCGACATGGCCGGAGTACCGGCTTGACGCACACACACGATAGTCGCAGCATCGAACGCGATCGGGATTAAGAACGCTCCGAGTCGCGGAGCACCTTGCGCGATCAGGTAGTCGCGCTGGTGCGAGTAAGACACGATCATGGCTATTACCATGACCACCCAACCCATAGCCTTCCCCACCTTGATTGTCTTCAAGTTGGCTTTGGCCATGTTCGCCGCGTACGCGGCGGCGAATTGCTGGGCCTGAGTTTGGATCTCCATATTATCCTCCTTAGATAGGCGACCCCCGCGATCGCCCGTCTCTTACCCCGAGTCGCGCGCCGCGCGGTATTCGGGGGAGCACACCAGGAGGATACCTGGTTTCACGTGAAACACTATCGCTGTGTAGTTGTCAAGTATCAGTGTATCCATTGTAGCTCGTTCTACCCTATAGGCGCTAGAACTACCCCCTAAACCGGCAGACTTAAGAGAATCGTTATACTCGTTAAGGTAATCGTTACAATGGGATCCCGGCCGAATCGGACCAGCGCCACGCGCCGTGTTCGCGTCTCATCTCCATGGCGGGGGACCTGGAGAGAGTCTAGTCCGATCCGACCGGGACGTCTACTCTTCCCTCCGTCTATGTCTAGGAAGATGGGACACCGATCCGCCACCAGGTGGGGCACCACGGTACCGAGGCAACTTGAGCCGTTGCTCCTCTATCGACGCGGTAGGTTCCGGTTCGGCATGCTGTCCTATGCGTCGACGTGGCAGGCGTGGGCGTCGACGCTGACTCTGCTGGGCACGCGGCGATGGTTCAAACATCGAATTGTATGTAGGTGTCTCGTCGACGGACACCATCATATCGTCATGGGCGGGGGTCACGGTGTGGTCCATACGTAGATCGTCGACGGCGCGGTCCGTGGCATAGACCATCATTTCCCCGCCATTGTCCAGGGTCACCAGCCAGGCATTCATGGGTTCCCCTGGATATTCGTCTGTATAGGCGTCGACGGTTTCCTGAATTTCTTCCCGCTCCCGGTTCTGGTAATACTCGGCCGGGGGTTCTTCTTCGTCTTCTTTCGCCTTACGTCGACGCGGTTTCTGCCTGGCATAAGGGGAGATAGCACCATAGGAGCGGAGTAATTCGATCATTTCTCTGCGGGACATGTCGACGTCACTAGTAAGTCCCATGTCCAATGCCAATTCCCGCAATTGACCATCGGTCAAATCATCTAGTCCGTCGCTGTATGCCATTACTTGATCGCACCACCTTTCGTCGCCTCACGTCGACGCTCCCGCGTGGCCAGATGGGACTCTTCTATCTCCACATTATCATCATCGGTTACCGGGCGAATGCGACCGATGTAGCCATGTTGTGTGGCTAGTTCATTGGCTACCGTGTTGGGAATCAACAGTACCATTTCCCGCCCGGACTGGAGCGTCACAGACCACGCTTCCCGCCCCTCACCGGCAGCGCCACCACCACGAACAACCATGATGAGCCGCTTCTTTTCCTCCGTGTCGTTAGTAGTCCTCTCGGACGTAATCGGCGTATCCTCCGCCGCGCTCACGTCGACGCGCTTCATCTAGTGCCAGTCCCAAGGTTGCATAGTATTTACTCCGTCGCGGTTGTACATCGTATCCCTGTTGTACTGTCTCGTCCCCAACAAAATGCATCCAGGTGGCCGAAACAATTAGATCATTGCTGTCATATTGTAACTGATGAGGTTGAATGATCTGTGCTATTTCCTGAGCTATACCTTCTTGTGTTTGAACGTGGGGGGATTGATAGTACCGACCACCGACCACCCCCGCGTGATCGATAACTCTTCCCTTTTGCAAGTAAATGGTATTCGGTACTTGCGACCATCCCCCGGCTTGAATCTCCGGCCACAGCGCATGATTCTGGTAATCGAAGTATCCTATTTCGTGTTCGCTTTCGTCGAACCATTCACGGTCATACAGCGCGTAGTCCTCATCACCTTCCGGCTGTATGTTGACGTAATCGTCATCACCAGGATATGTCATCGCTGCCTGTTTTCCCCGGTGGATTTGTAATCCTGGTAACCTTGCCCGCGCTCACGAGAGCGTGCCGCTTCTAACGTGTCTCCTAGTGACCGGTAGTCTGCTTTGACAAGTATCTCATTAATTTGTTGACCGCTACCAGGCCTTAGCTCAAATTGGTGGCTGTCTTCCACCATGTGAGTCCACAATGGATGAGACATATGTCTTACGTCATACGCTGTTGGCGGGATTATCCATTGGCGTAAGGATTCCCCCGGTGTCATACTTGCTGGTCCTTTGACGAGAAAGTTACCTCTCGGCTGGACATACCACCCATAGGCCTGAGCCTCCGGCCAGAGAGCGTGATCCTGCCAGGCTAAGAAATAGTTAGGGTCGGATATGTTGTCAGTGTAGTTAGGTTGGTCCTGAAACCATTCGTAATCGTAATAGGAGTAGTCATCTTCTATGTTGACGTAGTCGTCTTCGCCTGGTTCGGTCATTGTTCGCGTGGCATTCTCGGTGGGCGGCGTGTGGGTCTGACGTCTACCCGGTGTGGCTCCCCCTGCTCTCCCGGTGGGGCGTAGTCGCGTGGTTTGCTCATTGCCCGGTACCGGTTGCGAGGAATGTCGAATTGAATCATGTCATCGTCACTCAGCTGGTAGTTAGGGTCTGTGAGTTTGCTGTATTCTCCTTGTCTGATTTCCCATCCGTACGCTATTTCTTCTGCCCCTTCTGGTGTGGCGTAGAAGGTGGCGTGGAATTGTTGGGTGGTGGATTCAGCCATGCCGTAGTCGATCACGGTTACGGTGTATTGTTGTTCCCGCCCGTCAATCCATTGTTCGTACGCTATCTCTAGGATGTCATCCATTTGAGCGCGTGCGTTTTCGGTGGGTTCACGGTCCCACGTCACATTGAATTCAGGGTCTTCATATGTCATTGTGACTCCACCGGTGCGGCGGGCGAGTTTATGACAGCTGTTACCAGTTTATCCGTGGTGCCGTTGGTTTGTTCTTTCAGCGCGTTTAATGATCCGCGCATGTAGAACAGTGCAGCACTATTGAGAGCAGCAACAATGGTGGACACCAGCGAAAGCACCGTGGATGCATCAGCTTTGTTGTACGAGAGGAATACTAACCCTGCCACCAACATGCACAGCACGAATGCACCGCTGATAATGGCTGTTATCAGCACCTTTGTATTTGCCATCAGTAGTGAAACCACCTAGAACACCTTCGGAGGATTGACCAGCAGCATTGGAGCATGAATTGACTTGGGAATGAACAGTCCGTGGAATTGTGGTAGTAGCTGGATTGCTTGCATCAGTTCCTGCCACGATCTGCCCATTGATTCCGCGACGCTTTTAATCATGTTTACGTCACGGGTTGGGAGAATCAGGGTTCCCCACGCCTGACGGGTGGAAGCGCGGGGAACCCATGCCGGTGCCTGAAACGATGTGATAACAGACGTGCGATTACGGCGGGCAGATATAAGTAACTCCTCAATTGGTTTACCAAGGCCGAACATGCGAATGTCCGAGAGGATTTGAAACTCGTCAACATAGAGAGTCCACCCGCCTTGCTCTCGTACCATCCGGATGGCATCAGCCATCAGTCGCTGGAGTGCGCGCTTTTCTGAATCTGTGCGGGATGGTCCTCCGACAATGAGGCGCGCCGGGTAACCTGCTGCAATTCGGTTGCGAATTGCTCCCGGAAGGGGCAGTGAGGTAACTCGCATGTACCCCGAGGCTGCAAGAGTTTCATCTTCCCCTTTTGGGTCAAGCGCAATGACCCATTGACGTAGGCCCAGAATTCCGACAACAAAGGTTGTTTTCCCTTCTCCGGTGGGTCCAATGATCGCCAGGTGTTGACCGGGATCCCATGCATCAGACAACCACGCTAAGAATACATCCCATCGAACCCCGACAATGGACGGTTTATAGTCCTCTGCCGCGTAGGATGCTTCTGCCTCTGCCCAACCCGAATCGTCCCCGAACCGGGGGTAGTATTCAGGCTGTGGGCGTTGCGGTTGGTACCCCGGTGGGATGGTAACCGTTCGGCGGTAGGTCGGTTGCACTGGCATTTCCACCCGTCAGAATAAACTCAATCATTGCGTCAATGGATTGACCATATTCGCGTTCGAATTCTTCTTCTTCTTTCTTCAGTTTGTCCAGCTGTGGGCCCGCTATTTTCATCCACGATTTCAGCGCCATTTTCAGCGCCGGGGCAAGCGTGGCTTGCATAGCCGGTGGGGTACGTTCCGAAGTGAGAACCCCCACCAGAATCGGAGGAGCGATGAGCGCGAAAATGGCCTCCCCGCCTTCACCGGCGCGCGCCAAAGGCTGTAACATCCGGTCAAGTACCGTGTCCTTGATAGGCCCGTCAAGGATTGTTCCCGCTACTGGTGCCTGTAGTGCCAACGTGCGCGCCACAGGCAAGCTGACAGGCTGAGCCATCTGGGCCAGCACACCCCACCCCATGGCAACGATGTTCTCCACGGATACGCGGGGGAATGCCTTCTTAGGCCTTCCTGGTCCGCGTTGCTTCTGCCGGGAATCCCGCCACCGATCCGCTAATGAGCGTGCACGCGCTTTGACCGGTGAGGGAATGTTCGGGGGTCGCTCGGTAGCGCGCTCCCGTTGGATAGACTCGGACTCTTCACCAGACGGGAAATCGTCGGATCCATCATCAGTAACAGAAACAACATGCTGCCTATCCTCCCAATCATGAAAGTTGTCATCCGTTACCGATTGTGGCGGAACGGTCGGAGCTTTTCTCGGAACAGACTTGCGCGGCGCGGCGGCCTTTTTGATCGGTGGCATCCGGTCCCCCTAGGATATTTCTGTCAATGACAGTGCGCACTTATGGTCTGATGTGACGTTGCATTTAGGGCAGAAACTCATGTCGCCTTTCTTGCAACGAGATTTGAATTGTCCGGCATGTAGGTCACACAATTCCATGACATGACCTTTATGTCCGTGAGCACAGGTGAACACGAATCGTCCAATGGATCGCCGCTTGCAATTCCATTGGGTGACCTTTGTTCCCTGTTTGATACTGTCTCCGAGATACATTCGGGCGCCGCCCGTTTCATATCCGAACGGATTACACCAGACCGAAAGAACGGCGGGAGAACCGGTACGGATATCGACAGCGCCAACCGTATTCACGTAGGCTCTCCCCACCCCATAATCTTGTGAACCCTACGCCGTTCTACCGGCGCCCGTTCTTTTGTCCTCTCTTCCAGTGCGGCGATCTTATCTTCGTAATTCTTGTCCTTAGCGGCACGCTCCTCGCGGGCCTTACGGTCGGCTTCCAGCTTCTCTACAGCTGTACGCACTTCATCGTCAACACTGCGGTTTCCGCCACGCTGAGATGGCGCTGTGCGATCGCGCAACGATTGCCGTTGAGGTTGGTCACGGTCCCCGCCCGAGACGGCAGCGCTGACAGTATCGTTGATCAGTTTCTTTAGATCACCCCATCGCATGGAGCGGGGTTCCTCCGGCGGTTGTTGGGCTGGTGCGGTCATTCTTCTATCTCCTTATTGCCGTACGTCTCAGCCGAATTGGCCATACTGGTGAGTCCATTCAACCACAGATCAAAAGTGCTATTCAGTTCAAACTGATAGTCTTCTTCCATGTTGTCGGTTGGAATGGACAATGCGAACAGGTCATATCCTTCTATGTTTGTAGTTTGGACACTGATTCCGGTGAGCGGATCAACCTCATGCGGCGGGGGTGACCCTTCTGTGTGGTAGTTCCGCCAGTCCTGAGCGGCCTGAATGGTATCTATCAACCGGTCAGCTGTTTCTATCCCAAATTTGGCTATCGGTTTGATCGCTGGTGCGACACGGATTGACAGACTACCGGATTCGTGGGCGGAAATGACAATGCCTGACTGTGCTTGTTCGGCAAACCACGGGTCATTATTCGCGTATGATCCGGCCATGTGGTCAATGAATTTGTATTCATCCGCGATCAGGTCTTGAGTGTCGTCATACTCATCAGGGTCTGGACTGTACAGCTGTACCGTCCATTCATCCGGAATCTCATCAGCCATATCCCTTTCCACGGCTTGTTGAATGAGGTAGCTTCGCGTCTCCTGTGATTGAGGATTGGACGCGATAGCGGACCGGATGTCATCAGCATTCATTTTTTTAGCGCACTCCACAACCGCTGTGAGGCTGACGAGTTGAGATACTTCTCCGCGTATTCGATGAGAGGTTGCATCCGCTCAAGATATTGAATGATCATATGGAGATCGGTACGCATACCGATCAACTCTTGTCTGATCACATCATTTGTGATGTCCTCGTCGGATCGGATACGGGTTTCCGTGGTTGTGCGTAGTCCGTCGGTTTCCATTCAATCCCCCTCACGGCTAAAGCCTCTCTTACCAATTCCTGGTTTCGTTGACGCTTAGCGGTCTGTATGATCTGGAGATAATCTCTCCGTTCGTTATCACGCTCAGCGCACAAATGGCAGGTGCATCCCCTTTCGTAGCCTATGCATACTGTTCGCAAATCACACACAGGACATAGACGTTCTAGTTTTATGCATCGGAAGTGTGGTTGCACTACAGAGTTTCCTCGTAGTACATGGTGGTAGCATTGTCCGCTCGCTTCTGCCACCACCTTACCTGTGATTCCGACAGTTTCCGCAACGCCAGAGCCGCACGCATTTTCAGCGTGCGGAAAGCATCCGGCCGGGACAGCTGGTACACAATATATACAGTGACCACGGTCCCGATGGTGGAGAATATCAGAATGACTAGCTGTCGCTGAGCCTCTTCTTTCACCGGCTGATTCGGTTGACTCATGACCCGCTCACCACCCGACCTGTGTACAACGGGAGATCATTGATCAATGCGATACAGTAAATCTGTGTCGGAGCGGCGGGAATACCCGTTAGTCCGACAATCAGGTGATTCTGCGGAACGATCTGGAATTCATCGGCACCGAATTTCTGGTTACCTGGCACGGACGGAAGCTGCCACCGGGCCTGTGATAGTGGAAGAATCCCGGCAGCGTTGCCTGTCATTCGGATACCTTCATACCAGGTTGAAACACAGGTGGCCATGGTGACGAATCCGGCAGCGGTAGCGGAAATAATACCAATACCGCGCACTTCCCATTTACGTCCGGGTTGTGGCCCACCGAAATCGAGAATGTCAACGTTGGTGGCACTGACTGATTCCAGCACTAGGGACAGCTGACGGGGCAATGAGCGGCGCGCGTTTGCCTGCCGTAGCTGTTCCTCATTGTAGTCGTTCAGCCTTTTCAATTCGCCATTCAGGCTGGATAGTGACAGGCTGAATGCGGCGAACATATCGAATAGCGACTGGCCAGAGTTGCCATCATCGGTGTCAGGATTCGTCATTGGCTTCTACTCTTCCGCTTATCATTGCTGCGATTTTGCCACCGGTCAGAGTGTCAATGGCAATGAAGAGAATGATACTACCGAGAAGCAAGCCGAAGATTCCGCTTGCCCGCTCGCACATGACACACCGCTTCTTCGGTTCCTCTGTTGGCATAATCTCGTCATCCATTTTATGTTCCCTTTGACGGTTGTTCGATGGTCACGGTGGCGAATATGGATATAGCCCCACCTGATGTGTTGTTGAAGTTGAATCGTAGCGCGGAGCTAGGTGCAATGAACCGGTAATCAGAGTTTCCAGCAACACCACCGGTCTGGTAAATCAGGTTAGTATTAGTCGGATCATCTATGTTGACGATGATCCCTAGGGCTGTGCAGTTGAGCCAGAGATGAGCAGCCCCGGGACGTAGGGGCATAAGCGCTACGAATGTCCCTGCGGCCGCGATATTTTGATTGGAGGCCAAAAGGATTGTCGTGTCACTCATGCCGGGGGTTGCCCCTAGGAATCCGACCGTGGTACTGATTGCGTTGCGAAGATATTGCCGCCCTAGCTCTCTAACAGAACCCCTGACCTCGCCGCTGTAACTGAGATTGTCAATGGCCCCCCGATTGGTAATGGTGACATTCAGGAATTCCCCGTGTACAGCATCCTGAATTTCAAAGGTACCGTAATTCTGGGGAGTAAGTACACCCCCACGGTCATCGGCAAACCACATGAATTCTTCGGTGTAGGTAAAGAACCCATCCTGATCGAACCAGTCCAACCGAACTTCCACCGGATCTATATTGGCGGAAGTAAACCCTTGTTTGGTTGCGGTAATGACCACCATGTAAGAGGAATACCCGCGCAGGTCCAGGTTACTGGCTGATTGGTTGCTGGTACCGGGAGCGAAGTTACCGGGAGCTATTGTGGCCAGCTGGAAACTAGGGGAGGAGACCGGTGTTTCTCCGGCATTGGTAGAACCGGTGAACCGTACACCGGGGACCAGCGGTTCTGTTCCGATCAGAGGCGGGAGATCGGATGAGGTACCCCAGACCTCAACCACCCCGACATCGGCGCCTAGACCGTTGTAGAAATTGACTTGGATTCCCTCACCATAGGAAATGATTGTGCCAGCCAGAATGGATGAGGTGTCGTTTGCTCCGAGACTGGTGAAGTCTTTGATAGTAGACGGATCGCTCAGAGCGGCGGGGGTAGCAAAGTTTTTAGTACCAGCTTTTAATGCGGCAATGCTACCGGAGCACAAATCAACCCGACATGGCTTTCCATTCCTGGTAGACACATGGACCAGAATAGGCAGCCAGAATTGGCCTACGGCTGGAGCTAACAGTACCGATCCCGCACCACCTAATTGAGACTGTGAGCTACCGATCAACCCCAATGGGGTTGATCCCGGTTCATAGAGCAGAGTAAGAGTCACACGAGTCTCTTTAGCGTTCCTAGGAGATTCATGGCACCAGACTTCTGGAATCCGTACGCGGCGAAAATGATTCCAGCGACCACGAGCAACCCGGCACCGGTGAACATCAGACCGGCACCGACAACGGCTCGCATCTGTGATTTGCTGAGAACGCATTTGTAATCGATGCCTGATAGGGATGGTATCGGTAGCGATATAGCGCACGTGTCGCCCGATGCGGTCAGCGTGGCTTGTTGCACGTCTCCGGAATCGTTTGATCCGGTGGTGGTTGTGGTTCCCGGTTGGTCCAAGAATGTGATGTGTACGTGATCGGTGTGGGGGTTGTTCGTCGCGGTGTATGGGGAACCTTTGTACCCGTTTTCCGGACCGTAATAGGTACGATTCCAAATGATGTATTTGATTCCGAGACTCACGCGGTTGGCTATTGCATAGTCTTTCAGCGCGTCGCCAACTTGCATACTCGGTGTCATGAAGTCTATTGCGTGGCCGGATGGGTGGTCGGGGAAGGGGTCGGATTGTCGCCAACCGTATTCGGTTTTGATTCCGAATCTGGTTCCTAGAGAATCCCCGGCTGTTTGGACCCATGGCTTGACTGGTCCGAGGTTGTAATGCTGGTCAACCGGTGCGGTGACTAGTCCCATTACGCGAGTACCCCCACACCTGGTTCCTGGAGACTACCTCCGGCCTGAGCCTTTCCGGTGTCGGTGGGGAATACACGGTTATCCGGGATGGGTGCGGGTGGCCATGCGATTTCCGGTGGTGGGTCTGTTATCGGTTTGTACAGGTTGAGGAATGCGGCGATGTCGAATCCCCATGCGGCGATAGTGGCAGCTGGTCGGGCCTTTTCGGATTGCGCTATGATCGCCAATCCTATGAATAGAATCGACGTGTACAGCAACTGTCCGGGAGATGGCGGAACATGGTATTTCTTGACGGTGCGGTATGTGACAATACCTTCCCCCACCAGCCACGCAAGAATCAGCCCACCCATTACCCCACCTTAGTATTCGTATCCCCCGGCCTCATAGGGTGCCGGTTGCTGTTGAATTCCCCCACCAATGGGCGTTATTTCTACTGCGCTGGAGTCGACATAGTCGATAATGTTTGCTGCTTTCACGTCGCGCAGTAAGAGAGTTAGCTCCGTGGTATCAATCTCATTGGCTGTGCTAACGGGTAGCTCTGCGATGATGACGATTTCAGCCATTGGTCTTTTCGCCTTTGTGCTGTTCGCCTTGTGGGTATTTGAGCGGCGGCCAGTTAGGTTTCCACAATTGTTTCGGGGTGATGTTCCATCCTTTGAAAATGGCATACCCCTGATAGTAGACGTACCATCCGCCTAGCGCAAAAGCCATACCGACAATAATCATCGGGCATTCCACCAGTTGATAGCGGTGCGGAATCGCTGCGCCACGCCGCCTTCATTGTCACCGGTCGCGGGATGGGCCATCATGTACTCATACCCTGCAATGAATACACCGCACGTTGCCAGCGAAACCAACAAGGGAAGCGCTGAATTGGTGTGGTAGGTGATGGCCCATCCGGTCCCGACAACAATAGCCGTAGCGGCGGCTTCTCCCCATCGGATCCGTTTGACATTCCCTTCCCGTGCGTCTTGTTCGTGGAAGAATGGCGACGATACGGTGAACCATGATGGGCAGAAACCTGCAAACACTCCAGAGGCTTCTCCCACAATGAGCGGAATGAAAACCAGATCCCGTTCTTTCATGGGGATTAGGCCTTGACCAGCTTGCCTAGTTCTTTGGCTAGCTGGCTGATGTATTCGAGCCCCTCGAAATGCTGAATTTCGCTGAGCGCTTCTCGAATGTCAGCAACATGTGCACCGGCCGGCTTGTCTTCCAGACCTGCGATCAGGTCTTTCAGTTCGGACAGTTCGTCGGCACGGGCGGGAACGGCGCGAGCGCGTGCTTCCATGTGGTCTTTGATCGCGCGTACGCGAGCGGCGACGGGATCCGTCACAGCCGGACGCGCCGCTTCTGCCGCGTCCAATCGCCCCTGGAGATCCTGAATCATCGCCAGAAGCGCAGCCGCGTCAACCTCTACAGGCTTGGCACCAGCTTCCGCCATGCCAGCTGCCGACAGCGGTTCTACCGCATCGGTAGGGGTTCCGGTTTCGTCAACGGGTCCGGTCATTTAACTTTCTCCTATCGCGTGAAGACGTATTCGCGTTGCCAAGTTGACGGGTCCGACGGGTCCATTTGTAGTCGCGGGGGTGTCATCCGGAGAGGCATAACACCACCAAATTGCATGGAATTTTGCTGGTATCCATTCACGTAGAATGGTGCACCATTGGTAGCCGGGGAGGAATTGGGTCTGGTAATGGCCCACGTTTGAACGATGTTCTTCTGCGGACCGGTACCTTTTACCAGTCTTACCGCTCCCGGTTGACTGACTCTTCCCACTGGTGCCGGAAAGTATTGGTGAGTGACTTCTCCTCTGGTGAGCATCAGCGACTGCCCCTCTGGTTTCCGGCTGCGTACAGCTGGCCCCATGTTCCGGCACTGGTGGCAGGAATGATCCCACCATCCGGGGCAATCAGCGGTTGGAATTCGTCATACATGACAACATCCGGGTAAATCTGAATGCGGACCAGAGGGATTACAGTTGCCGCACGGTAGTTCTTTTGATACGGCTCTAGGTGGGGTGGAATAGAGCCGACCTGTGCGATTCGATCGCGTAGTGTGCTCACAGCGGCAACACCAGTCTTTCGCCCGGCCATATCCACCAACCGGGGGAGTTGTTAGGCCCACCGGCACCGTTGGCAGGCATCCCGTGTTGGCGGGATGTCGTGTCAATGATGGCCTGATTAGGGTAGTAAACCTGAGCCCATGTCAGTCCGTGCCGGGAGGCAATGGAATTCAAATTGTCACCGGATTGGACAATATACACCGTACCGGTTGGTGGTGCGGTAGACGTTGGCGTCGGTGTTGGCGTCGGTGTTGGTGTCGGTGTCGTCCCCGGATCCGGTGTCGGTGTCGGAGTCGGTGTTGGTGTCCCGTCAATGGGTGTGGATGCCGACCCCTGTAGATTTCTCAGCTGAGCCAGAATGCTTTCATCGGTACCGGTGTCGTCCAGCGTTGCGGGTCCTGACATCTGGCTACCGCTGGACGAATCAGAGGAGCTACCGCGATGTTTCCAGAAGTACAGGAATACAACACCAGCGGCGACTGCTCCAATGAGAATGGCCCAATTGGGCATGCCGGCTGTTCGGCCACGTAATCCTCCGAATCCGCCCGTATCCGGGGGTGGTGCCCCGCCCGGACCACCCAGCCGTGGTGGGGGTGGGGGTCCGGGAGCGGGACGATCGGGAGCGATCGGTTCTGTCATCGGGAGAACATGCCTTTCCAGGTTTGGACAACCTGCGGTTGCACAACCTGCCGTTGTCCACCCTTACGCGCTCGGTACGGGTCTGCGGGAATCTGACCGCGTGCACGTCCAACCGGGACGGGCATTTGGTCATCCGAGATACGGGAGACCGGAGCGTGTTCTTTGTCCAGTGGGTCATCATCTTCCCAATACAGCGGCGGGAAAATGACGTTCGGTGCCGCACCGGAGAAGAACACGCCAACCGATGCGAGAGAATTGACATCTTCTCGCATAGCTGCCGGATCTGGTACCGGGATTCCCATGGTTCCGGGTTGCCCGAATACCTTTCCGCGCGAGGACCATGCCCACACCGATCGGTGCATCGGTGGAGTGAGCGCCGCTCCTAACGGGGGAGCGGTGCCCATCCGGGGAAGGTGAGCATAGAATCTCATGACGGATATCCCAGAAGCGCGTTACCAGCTGGCTTTTCGATATTGACAATTCCCGCCGATGCCGCTTTCGTTCCCTCTGGATGAGTCAGGAAATCGGCGAGAATGATACCGATAATGCCCAGAGCGATCAGGGAAAGGAATGACGTTGGTCTCATCTATCCTCCATTCCCGACTATACAGTTTGCCGCTGCCTGAGAGTTGCCTGGATTGAGAACCAGGTTCCCAACCACGAGAACGACTAGAAAGAATCCGAGCACTCCCACGGCCGTTGTCGGCCGCATGGGTCAGCTACCGGCACGAGGCATCGGCCGGACGAACGCGTGGAATGCCCACGTGCCGACCACACCAGCCGCAACGCCCCACCAGAAGTTCGCAGACTTAAGCATTGCTTTACCTTTCCTTTTACCGGGGGAGTGAGTACCAGAGATAGAGCAACGCAAGGGCTGCGATTGCTCCTACGGATACGGAACCGATCCACGCGAGGTTATCGTTTCCGGTATCCCCGCCAGACCCGTTGATTCCAAAGGCTTGAGTGCCAATGGTCGCGGTAGGAGGGGCGGCAGATGCCGGAGTGACCGGAGTGTAATTGGCGTTTCCGAGTCCTACCCTTCCGGAAACCGCAGAATTGAGACTCAGGCCCGGCATGTCAGACCTCCGGCAATCCCTGAATGAGCGCGCCGGACGGGACCACCTGTCCGACGATGACATTCAGCGTAGCGGGACCGGCGCCGATGGTTCCCCACGGCGTACCGGAAACTTCCAGCTGAGTACCGGGGTTGGTGGAAAGGAATTCCTCTCCGGTGTCGAACAGGCCGAATGTCCGCTGAGCCAGAGCCGTCTTTCGGGTGAGGTTGAGCGTTCCCGTTGGGCGGGTGAATAGTGGAGTCGGGGCAGTGGTCTGCGATCCCGCCGTTGACCATCCGATACCATCCTGGATTGCCATATCATCGATGATGGTAGGCAAGTCAGAATCGATCAGCGGAACGCCGTCAAGGTAGATACGCGGGCGGGCGGGGAATCCGTCAACCCGTGCGCCGTTGGCGTCGCGCAATTCGAGAATGATATCGGTGAGGTATCCACCGAGTCGTGGCAGCTGGACGATAACGGATCCACCAGACGCGATGGTCGGGTTGCATGGCTGGAAAATCCACTGGCACGTGGTGCCAATTCCCGGGGGTTCGACCGCGACACCTTCCGGCAACCAATAGAAGTCCGCATCCACCTGAATCGACAGAGCCGGCAGAACAGTGGAGGGGGTTGAGAACAGTGTGCTGTTCGCAGCCAGGTTCATTTGGAGTGTCGGCAGAAGAGAAGCATTCGCCCCTGAGATCACGCCGTATGCTTTGGCGAATTCGAACGGGGCATAGCTCCGGAAAGCGAAAGCATTGGTCGCCGCAGTGACGCCAGTCCAGGATGGCAGCTGCTGTACGTCCGTGACACCATCCATGCCGAATTGACCAGAGTACAGCGGAACCAGTTTCAGCATTTCGTATCCGGGACCAGTGAGAATCGGCGTGCCGAATGCGTCTTTCAGCTGGAGAAGCTGGACGAGTGAGAATGGCGCATCCTGTCCACCAGCGGTAGCGGCGATAACGCCGTTGATCCCACCACCGGTAAGGGCCTGTACGAAAATTCGGTATCCACGGTTATATCCGGGGGAGGCAACCATGGGGTTGGCGACGACGCCACCGAATACGGTTGGCGCGAGGTACATTGCGCGGCGCCCCTCTTGGGTATGCCGAACGAATGGACCACCAGCCGGTTCTACGCTGGTCTGTGGCTGCGGTCTGCCGGCAGCAACACCAGAGGTACTGGCATCGGTGCTAACGCTCATGTAAGAACTACCCCTATCTGTGCGACACCATGCATGATGGTTCCGGCCGGCTGGGACTGGAGAGTTTTGACTGACCACAGATGAATCAGTCCGAACGTGGGTCGGAGAAGAATCCCCGTAACCACAATCAGTTCGAAAATCCTACGGGTAGGCATTACACCGATATCCCTCCACCTCTTGTGGATCATGAAAAAGGGGCGTAGGGTGGGCGTACGGCGTCAACCCCGCCGTACACCCACGAGCCCTTACGCCCATGCATGTCTCATCGTACCGGGATCGTGGATGGATACCTAGCGTCCTGAGAGGACTGGTAACGATGGCAAAGACCGAAGACGGATGGGAACTTGTTTCCGAGGAAATGCCGACCCGCGTTCAATTCGAGAATATCGGAGACGAGTTTATCGGCACGTTCCGGAAGATTGAGACGATCGATGCCTCATCCGGTTCTTTCCGTCAGTACATTTTCGATGTAGTCACGCTCAATGGGGAGGAACAAAACCCCGACGAGCGTTTCGCTGTTTCGGCCGGTTCCCGGATTCGCGCCGGCATGCAAAAGGCCCGGCCGGGAAACAAGGTTCGTATCCGCTTCACAGCGGAGGTTGACACCGGGCAGGATAGCCCGATGAAAGAATACGAAATCTCGATTCAGCGCCGATAGTGCGAGTAATTCGCCCCAATCGTGACCCGCTCCCTAGGCAGCCCCGACCGGTGATCAGGGAGCGGGTCACCCGCACGCCCAAACGGATACCAGATTGGTTACGGGATCACATAGCCGATAAGGGCGAATTCGTATTGCTCGACTGTGGCCATAAAGATAATATCAACGCCCGTGCAACGTTGATTATCGCCGCTGTAATGGGGCGAGGCACACAGGTATTCTGCGAGCGGTGCGGACACTTTGCGGGGGTAGTGCGCCACATGCGCTTCCGCGAGTACGCGGATATACCGGAGAAACCGAATTCTGATATCCCACTGTTCTAAGGATGGTGGGTCATGCCGGATGATGACGAATATCAACCGGACGAATACGATAGACTTTATTATCAGGAATCTCTGTATGAGCTAATCGGTTTCGATTTCGGTTTCAGTCCAGACGCTCCAATCCCATTGAATGCCGATCAGTGGGTACACGATACTTTCGGTCAGATCATGTACAACGATGAGCTACGGCCGGAAGAACGTGAGGACCTGGAAGAACAATTAGCCGTGTACCTGTATGACAATTTCGGAATAGACTTCGATGATCTCTGGTCATGGGAAGAATTCCGGGAATGGTATGACAGTGTATGAGAGTACGCACCCCCAAACGCGGGGACGGGATGCCGTTATATCACCACGGCAAAACCCCTGGACGATTGGACGACCGACCATTTATCGCGTGGGACGGAGAAGGGGTAAATCTCCGGGGACCGGGGAAACCTCAATCCTACGTGTTGTTCGGATCGTCGGTCGGACACATAGAGAACCGGCAAGGATTAGCAGCGTTCGATTGTCTGGACCATATTATTGCAACGGGGGAAGCGAACCCGAACGCTGTACATTGTGGCTTCGCTTTCTCCTACGATGCCAACATGATAGTACACTCATTATCCCCTACCTCATTGGCGCGGTTGCATCGAAATGGATGGGTGAGGCTAAAGAAGCAAGATGGCACCACCTATTCTGTGACCTTTGCTAAGGGGAAGTTCTTCCGGGTAACGAAACACAAACCCGGATACGATGCGAAAAAGAATCCGCACGCTAAGACCACAGTCCAGATATTTGACATGTGGTCCTTTTTCGCCAGTAGCTTTGTCAAGGCCTATGAGGCCATGATAGGTCCGGTTCCGGATATCATTAAAGAGGGTAAGGCCGGACGGGCGGAATTCTCCATAGAGGAATTCGACGAGATTCTAGAATATTGGTCCCGTGAGATTCAGATGATGCGGGAGCTAGCAACGGAGTTTCGTCGGAGAGTGTACAACGCGGGGTTGCGGATCACCCAATGGCACGGTCCGGGAGCATTGGCAAGTTATGTTCTTAAGCAACACAAAATCAAAGGACACATGCGTGAGTCACCAGCCGCGATTAAACTTGCCGCCCGATACGCATATGCCGGCGGGCGTTTCGAGTGCTATAAGATTGGACGAGTTACCGGCCCCGTTTTCTCTTATGACATCAATTCGGCTTACCCCTATGCCATTTCGCAGCTTCCAGGCCTTGGAACCGGTGAATGGGTATACGTTGCATCTCCTACCCGAATTTCCAAGTTCGGCGTATACCATGTTCGACTCAAGCGAGGATCTGGTTTTGCTAGTCGTCCGTCACCGATTTTTCACCGGGACCGACAGCATAACATCACTTTCCCGTGGGTCACGGACGGATGGTACTGGTCACCAGAGGCCTATCATGCGCGTAAGGCCGGGGCAGAAATTGTAGAAGGATGGGAGTACACGGGGTGGGATTCGTTACCATTTGCTTTTATTGCAGAAATGTACGATCAGCGGTTGGACTGGAAACTGCGTGGAATCAGCGCGCAAATTGCATTAAAATTGGCCATGAATTCGATTTATGGGAAACTAGCTCAGAGGATCGGGTGGGATCCGGAGACGAAACGGCTTCCACCTTTCCACCAATTGGAATGGGCGGGATGGGTTACCTCACTTACCCGCGCACGGCTGTTCGATATCATGAGTCGGATACCGACCCCGGAATTGGTTTCGGTTGAGACGGATGGAGTGTTCACCACCATGTCTCCCGATCGGTTGGGAATCGAAGAGTCAACGGCAATGGGTGGTTGGGAAATCAAACAATATGATGAGGTGATGTATGTACAGTCCGGGTTGGCATGGCTTGGAAGCGCTGACGGTGTATGGACTGACAAACGACGGGGTTTGGACCCCTGCCGTCTTAATCACGAACCAGAAGAATGTAACTGTTCTAGCACCTTTTCCCTCAATGCTTGCCGAGAATATTTGTCTGACTTGCACCCCGCCCCAACTCGTGATATTCCGTGGCATGCGTATAAGGGGCAGTCGACCCGCTTTCTGGGTTTAGGGCAGGCACTGATGTCCCGGTTGCCGACGCAGACTCGTCACTGTGTGTGGGAGACAGCACCACGAGAGATCACACCGGGCGGGGGTAAGCGCATCCATGTCCCGTTCTCGTGCCCCGCGTGTGAGGCCGGAGCATCGGCGTACGAGATGGCTCATGATCTGGTTATCAACTCTCGCGCTCTGATGGAACCGGAGAGCTATCCCCATAGCATCCCGTGGGAGGAGGAGGTTGGGCATGCCGACTGGCGTGATCATGAGGAAGACTTCTCCACCATCGTTACCTGATCGTTACCTATGAGCCTATGAAACCGGCTACAATCGAGAGTATGAGCGACACGCTAAAGGACCTGATGGAAGAAGTCCTGACGGATCTGGAACCCACGGACGATCGTGAGGTTTACGGGGTGCGGGTAATGTTCGTCAACCCCCACACCGATGAGACTGTGACAGTCCTGATGGACTGGCTTACGTATGACAAGCGTAAAGCCGGGTACATGCGGCAGCTGGCAGTGTCGGGAGTGTATGAGAACCGGATCAACCGTGTTCTCCACCGGGTACATCCGGAAGCGTGTGAGCATTGGACATCCGTTGCCGCCCGTGTGGTGCGGCTCGCTGAAATCCCGTTCTGAAAGGACAAGCCGTGGCTCTCAATCTCGACGAAATTGAACCGACCGTAGGCTCAGGCCTCGCGCGCCGGACCCGCAACACCGGTCCCAATCCTTTCCTGGACAAGGGATGGCTGGAAAACTCGTACAATGAGGAGCAGGACTACGATTGTCCGCCGGTCCAGGGGGAACTGGTCATGACAACCGTGCAGAAGGGGGAGAACGCGGGCAAGCCGGCAAAGAAATGGACGGGGGACGTGCAGACCCTGATCAGCCTTCTCCGCTCGGCTGCCGAGAAGCTGGAGATCGGTGTGTACATTCAAGTTCTTCCGGCGCTGGATGCTCGGAACCGGGAGCGGAAGGGCTGGTGGGTGGTCAAGTACATGGGCAAGGAGAAGTCAGAGCGGCCGCGTCGCGGTGGTGGGGATGCTCCGGCCGATGATGAGGCCGACGAGTAATGCCGTCTCGGTTACAGTCGTTACAAAAACGTCGGGCGGGCCTCAACCACAAGTATGAGGCCCACCGGGCAAAGGCTATAGCTCTCTTTGAGCTAGCGGCAGAAGAGTTACGATTGGCTCATGCAATAGACCGTGACATGGCCGTGATAGACCGGGAAATCAACTCCATAACAGATGGTACGTTGGACCGGATGGTCACTTACGCTCGTGATGAATTGGCGGGCCGAAATGAAGATACGGTGCACGTGCGGTAGGTGGCATGACATCAGTCCCACCGGATTAGCTGTCGTCATTGATGCTTTTCAAGCTGGTGATTTGATGCACGTCAACCGGACCAGCCATCTGATAGACGGAGAAACGGTTTCCGGTTATCAACTGTCTGCCGCGTGTCTACTGGATGCCTTTGTGGATGAGGACCGGATCCGTGCTTTCCGGCGCCGTTACAAAGGAAACCAGATAGTGGTAGAACAACAACACCTGTAAGGCGGGGATCATGCCTCTGAAAAGAGTTTACGTGCTAGCCCGCTCGCATGGCAGACCAACACTTATGCACTTGTTGCTTGACGGGCAAACACAGCTGACCGCGTGCGGTCGTAACGTATCGGAATGGTCACGTGCATTCCTGCCCAAGCGTGTTCTGGACACCAACCCAGACCTAGAGCACATCCTGTGCAAGAAAGCCGGTTGCCGTGCCTGAGCCTGCCAAATACCTCTGTTCCTGTGAAGCACCTGCCGATATTCTCATGCGTCCACATGAGTCTGTCCGTGCGGCAGGAATTCAGCCCATGTACGCCGCGTGCTACGCGCACGCTGACCGGGCGTTTCTCTATTTCGGGGATGCCTATAAGGTTCTCCGAATCGACATTGTGAGTCAATCGTGAGCGGGCACTGCCGCCGATCCCCTTTCATGGCGACAGCAGACACCACCCCCTGCGAATGCGGAACCTACTGTGGTGTATCCGAATTCTGGAAACTGATAGGACTGCCAATGCCCCTCCAGAGCGACTGCCAGGAAATGGCGGTAGCGTGCTATGAATGCTATCGGGACTATGACCGTGCGGTGACAAACAGGGTTGAGGAACTACGGCGTACTACGGGGGTAGCTCTGTCCACCGACAAAATTCTAGGGGACGCGATAGCGGATCGGAACCGATACATTCAGCTAACCATCATGTACAGCAACCTAGCAATGATGCAAGCGATGGCCCATGCGCTACGCGAATGAATCCGCCATGTACGGGAAACTGTTCAAAGCGCCGTGTCCCGTATGCCATCGCATGATAGGTGTGTCAGCTACCACAGATCCGCAGGGAACGCGGCACGCTCACCTGTTGTATCATGGCGGGCGGTATCGCCGCTGCGCCGGTTCTCATGCCTATGTGGGTAGCGAAGACGCTGGATACCTGCGGAAACCGCACCCGGACATTCGGGCGCAAATGAAAATCGCACTCAACTCCATCTATGGGCAGCAGTTTGACGGACCGTGGCTGCCCACCGTACCCGGCACCTACCTACAAATATCGGTCGATTACGGAAAGGGAAAGCGAATGGCAACCGTGAACATTTGCGACCGCTGCGAGGCTCTGTTCAAAGAGGACATCATGTCCACTATCGCAATCGACGACCAACCAACCAATAACTACAACGATCCCGAGGAGCGCGAAATTTGCGCTCAGTGTCGCAAGGAATTCGACGAATGGTGGACGGGCGGGGAGAAGCGCTCCGGTCAAGCCGTAACGGAGAAGTATCAAAAAAGTGCCCCGCCGGAGATGGACGACAAAACTCGCCAGATGGCGCGCATGGTGGCGGAAGAGTACGTCAAGGCCCAGGCGGAAGCACAGAAGCGCATGATTTCCGATGCCCCTTCCGAATAGGCGAGAATATGATTTCGTAGTCGGTCGCACAACCGTAACCGATGAGGCGGGCAAATTCGTCGAAATCATGTTCTACGATAACCGTCAAAACGTCGCCCATCACACGTTCAATATGCCACTGGAAGCGTTCAAACAACTACTCCCAATGATCGAAAATGACGCGATTACCGGTCTGATCGTAAAGGGACGCGATGCCTCCCAATCAGATTAGCCTCTACCTACAACGGGTACTGTCTAATTTCGCAGTCGAAGATGCCGATTGTCTCCGCTGTCTCCGGTGCGGAAAAGATGCCCTATCGGGCGCCAGAATAGATAACCGATTGGGCACCTGGACCGTTACCGCTCTGGCCCATTGGCAGTATTTTCACTACCTACCAGCCGATGGCCAGCCCATATCAATCGAGCTACCGGGAGGAGGTGACATTAATATGACGGGAGAGCCGGAAGAGCCGACCGTGGAGACTTCGGAAGAGGAATCCTCGGAAGAGGCTGCCGAAGACGGGTCCATGGGTGACTCCGGGGCCGGCAAAAGCGATGACGAGGCCGCGTAAGTACACGGGTCGCCATCGCCTAACAACTGAATAAGGGACTTTTCCCCGTTTCACACAGTCACAAAGAAACGCCACCAATACCCTGCGGTTGGTGGCGTTTCTCTGTACGCATTCCCCGGTGCTTTGACCTCGCGATTCCGTCTCCCATCGCTATTTTTATAGGTGGCAGAGAACAAATTAGGCACGGGTCCTGGATTCAATGCCGAATTGAAGTATC